>Ga0302326_10001165_pt1 | contig 68304 bp, 64 predicted proteins | sample Palsa_T0_3_FD_202264 | JGI IMG/M metagenome (GOLD analysis project Ga0302326, IMG submission 202264) | Peat permafrost microbial communities from Stordalen Mire near Abisko, Sweden - Palsa_T0_3 | ecosystem: Environmental > Terrestrial > Soil > Palsa > Peat permafrost | place: Sweden: Abisko... | reverse complement strand
CGAGAAGATATCGGATCGTGCGTCCACCTTCAGCCCTTCCGCCTGCTCGGGCGACATGTAGTTCACCGTACCCATGATGGAGCCTTCGCGCGTTAGCGGTCCGCTGGTCATGGTGTTCGATTCTCCGTCGGATGTAAGCTCCATGCGCGATGAAAGATCGGTCAGCTTCGCGAGGCCGAAGTCCAGGACTTTCACCAGACCAGAGCCGGTCACCATAACGTTGGCGGGTTTGAAATCGCGATGAATGATGCCGGCCGCATGCGCTACGCCCAGCGCATTGGCCATTTGTGTGGCGAGTTGAAGCACTTCTGAAACCGGAAGCCTGCCCTTCGAGATCAGCCCTTGCAAGGTCTTTCCGGACACGTATTCCATCACCATGTATTGCGTATCGCCATCCGGCAGGATGTCGTAGATGGTAATGATATTGGGGTGATTCAGAGCGGAAGCGGCTTGCGCTTCTTGAATGAACCGCCGGCGACCCACGGGATCGCGAGTTTTGCCCGGCGTCAGAACCTTCACAGCCACCATGCGCTTCAGCCGTGCGTCGCGAGCCTTATAGATTTCACCCATTCCGCCGGCCCCCAGCTTCTCAAGGAACGCATAGTGCGAAATAGTCTGTCCGATAAAGGAGTCAGTGGGCAAGTTTCCGGGTACTCCCGCGTGGTGATCGCATTATGACGTGAAATCCGATTGCGGTGCAATAGGCCCTAAAGACGTGTACTTTGCAGGCTTTGTACCGGTACTTTCTTCCGTCTTACTGCGAAGTCTCCGAACACATGTTGTGCATTCTCAACACAAGAGAAGTGGCAGCCCACCTGCACGGCAAAGATCAAGACCGCCTCACGGCCATCCAGGGAAAAAAATGCCGGAGGGGAAGAGGAGACAAGACATGTTGTACTACGCGTTAGTATTTTTGTTGATAGCGATCCTAGCAGGCGTTTTCGGGTTCGGGGGAATTGCCGTCGCATCCGCGGGAATCGCGAAGATCCTGTTCTTTGTATTTATCGTGTTATTTCTGGTGTCGCTCATCACTCACGCCGCGCGCAGGGCTTGACCCACCTGCCGCAGTGAGCATTTCCAGAGGGCCCCACGCCACTCCCGGTGAACGGGGGGCCCATCTGCTCTCACCTCCGAGAGACCTTCCATTTTTTACCCGCCTGCGCTCGCAACTAACCGCCAGAAGTCTGTGATCATCAGGCCGAAAGCTAGCGCCAGAAAACCGTATGTGATCGTCGCTCGTAACCCAGTCCATCGCATGTCTAGACAGGAAGCAATCCGGACGCCATCTCACCGCTCCTATAGCAGAGGCACTTAGCGCCGCCTCGCCAGCCGTCGGAGAATCAAAAGATGACTCGGGTAACCCATCGGCTTCTGATTTGCCAGCCGGGTTACGATAAATGAACTGGGGTGATTACGAAGACGGGAATCGAGCCAAGACTGGTGGTGGTGCGCGGTCCTTTGAAGGGCAATATCTTCCCGCTGCCCGAAGGCGAATTTTGGGTGGGCCGCCAAGCCAGCAACAATCTACAACTGGATGACAATGCGGTCTCACGCCGGCACTGCCTCTTCGTCCGTTCCGGCAACGACTGCACGCTGAAGGATCTGGAGAGCCGCAACGGAACGTTCGTCACCGGCACTCCCGTCACTGAGCAGCGTCTGAAGCCGGGCGACGAGATCCGGATCGGCGGATCGCTTTTCTGTTACCGGGTGGAATCCAACGCCACCGCGGTCCCCGAGCAGTTGGATTCCGGCGCCAGCACTCGGGAGCTCCGGCTGGAGGAATCGCTCTACCTTTCCTCGGACGAGTACACGGTCCTGCCGCCTTCGGCGCGCGCACTCCACGATCTGCGCACGTTGCTCCGGGTGAGCACTATGTTGCATTCGTTTCGCGGGCTGCACGATACCACCTCCATCAAGGCAGCCGAAGTCCTGCGAAGCCATCTCACATCGCTGCTGCTGGACCTGATTCCCGCCTCGCGCGCCGCTATTTTTGTCCCCGGCTCTCATCCGGACGATTGGACGCCGGATCCACAAGTGCTAGCCCGTGCGTGCGGCGAACGCGTTGTGGTCTGGCTGGAGCCCGAGGACCAATCCGGTCTTTCCGCGCTGGCTGCTCCGCTGGTAGTGCGTGGCGAAGTAGCGGCGGTGGTGTACCTGGAATCAAGCGGCGCCGAGCAGCGCTTCGACGAAGGTCATCTCCAGCTTCTGACCGCGGTAGCCGGCATGGCAGCCGTCGCCTGGGAAAATGCCACCATCCTCGGTTGGTTGCAGGAAGAAAACGAACGCCTCCAATCGGAGCTGAAGATTGAACACGGCATGGTGGGCGTAAGCGATAAGCAGCGCGCCCTGCAACGCCAGATTGCCAAAGTGGCGCCGTCCAACTCCACCGTGCTGATCCTGGGAGAAAGTGGAACCGGCAAGGAATTGATTGCGCGGGCGCTGCATCGCAGCAGCCTGCGAGCCGCTGGACCGTTCGTGGCTATTAACTGCGCCGCGCTCACCGAGACGCTGCTTGAAAGTGAACTGTTCGGTCACGAGCGGGGCGCGTTCACCGGCGCGATCACGCAAAAGAAGGGCAAGCTCGAAATCGCCGAGGGCGGCACGGTGTTCCTGGATGAAATTGGAGAGCTTTCGCCGGTCCTGCAAGCGAAGCTTTTGCGTGTCCTGCAGCAGCGTGAGATGGAGCGCGTGGGCGGCACCAAGACCATCCAATTGGATATTCGCCTGCTCGCCGCCACCAATCGAGATCTGGAGCACGCCGTTCGCAAAGGCGATTTCCGGAGCGATCTGTTTTACCGCTTGAACGTGGTGTCCCTCAAGGCGCCCCCGCTGCGCGAGCGTCCCGAGGACACCCTGCCGCTGGCCGAGCATTTCGCCAAGAAGTACGCCGCCGAGTGCGGCCGCAAGATCGTCGGCCTGGCGCCGGAAGCGCGCGCCTATCTGCAGAGCTACTCGTGGCCGGGCAATGTGCGCGAGCTCGAAAACGCGATCGAGCGCGCGCTCGTGCTGGGATCGTCGGACATGTTGCTGGCCGAGGATCTGCCCGAGCATATCCGCGAATCGCGTTCGGCCGCGGTTTCGGCCAGCATGTACGAAGAAGCTGTGGAAGCCGCCAAACGCCAGGTGGTTCTGCAAGCCTTCGAACAAGTGAGTCACGACCACGAAGCGGCCGCGAAGATCCTGGGTTTGCATCCCAACTATTTGCACAAGCTGATCCGGACCATGAATCTGAAGCCGGCCCTGAAGCGCGCGCGGGGGTAGAGTCCCACTACTGGTATCCCGTAGTATCAGCGAATTTGAATGGCACGACGCCACGGCTTGATCGAATTTCGAAGCTCACGGCGTTAGCTTCGAACTGGCGGAGCATGCCAGTGGTCCCCCGCGTGAAGATCATCCGCCGTGCACTACACCTGACGCAGGAGGAATTCGCCGAGCGCTATCGCATCCCCCTTGGGACGCTACGCGACTGGGAGCGGGGCCGCGCGGAGCCGGATCAACCGAGGTTCGGCTAAATACGTCGCTCGAATTCCAAGTTCTTACTTGTCCTCTCGCGTCTCCTGCGACACCGGTAACCGAACGGAAATAGCTGGCAATCGATCGTAACTCCGTGCGCTCCCTGCCGATCCGCGTCAGGACATCTACCACCATTCACCACCAGGAAGATGCGAAGTACACATGCAGTTTAGTGCTGGGATCGGTTGCTGACGGGCATTTTTCGGAAGCGGCACCTTCCGCGCGATGATGTTCCGAAGCGTCCTCTCGGGTTGGATACTTAAGGCTTAGATCCCTAAGGCAAAGCCTCGATCACTTGATCGATCTCTTCCGGGCTGATGTAAAAGTGCGGCGAAAGCCGCACCCAGCCCTGGCGTGGAGCGGCGATGATTCCGCGCTGCTTTAGCTCGTGTACCACCTTGCGGCTGTCCATTTCCGCCTTTTGGATCGCGATGATCCCGGCGCCAGTTTCCTTCGTCCGCTCGCCCAGCAATTGGTAGCCTTTGGTAGTCGCGCCTCTCGCCAGCCGGTCTGCCAATTCCTGTACGGCAACCGAGATTCGCTCCGTTCCGACCTCGAGTAATAGTTCAAACGAGGCGTGCAGTCCATAGCATCCAATAGTGTTTAGCGTTCCGCACTCATAGCGGCCGGCGTCTTGCCGCAGGGCCATGTCGCGCGATGCATAGTCTTGATATCCCGCCACGGTGGTCCAGCCGAACTCCTCTGGAAAGATGGAATCCTGCCGCGACTTCCGTATGTACAGGATCGCGCACCCCTCCGGGCCCAGCAGCCATTTGTGACCGTCGGCGGCCAACGCATCGATGTGTGAAGTGTCTACGTTCAGTGGAAATGCTCCCAGCCCTTGGATGGCATCCACGAAAAAGAAGCACTGGCGCCGCTTACAAATCTCCCCTATGGCATTCAAATCCACCCGGAAGCCGCTGAGATACTGAACGAAGCTGATGGCTAGCAGTTTGGCGTCCATGCAGGCTTTGTCGATCTTTTCCAGAGGGTCATTCGCCGAGAGCCATTCGACGTGGCACTCCTTAGACTCCAGCCTTAGCCAGGGGTAATAGTTGGAGGGGAACTCCTCCCGAAAGGCGACGATTCGATCGCCGGGACGCCAATCTATGCCCTGGGCAACCGTGGATATTCCCTCGGATGTGTTCTTCATCAGCGCGATTTCGTCGCGATTCGCGCCGATCAGCCGCGCGGCCGCAACTCGCACTGCCTCATAGGTATCCAACCAGCGATCATAGTGCAACGAACCGAAATCCAAGGCGTCCTGGGCGAAGGCTTGCATGGCTACAGCGGAGTGCCTGGGGAGCGGCGAGACTGCGGCATGGTTCAAATAGATCAAGTTCCGGGTCACCGGGAACTGGTCCCGGTACTGACGCCACAGCGGTTCGGCCCGCACCGGCGGCTGGCTTGGTTTTTCGTCGAAACCCATAGAACACACTATACGTTTAATCTGTTAAGGTTTATACTCAGTTCTAGGAGTTTGTGGATGAAACGCCTGTTGTCCGCTGGCCTGAGTGTTTCGCTTGTTCTGGCGTTGACGGCGCCAGTCAGCGTGTTCGCCGAGGACCCCGAAAAAGACCCCGACCAGATTGGGAATCGGAACGTCAGCGGGAAGGTCAATTTCTATTCGATCGAAAAAGAGATTGCACTGGGCAAACAGCTGGCATCGCAAGTGGAACGCCAAGCCAAGATCATCAACGATCCGGTAATTGCCGAGTACGTCAATCGCGTCGGCCAGAACCTGGTGAGGAATTCCGACGCCAAGGTTCCATTCACCATCAAGGTGATCGACAGCGAAGAGGTGAATGCTTTCGCGCTTCCGGGCGGATTTTTCTTTGTGAACTCCGGGCTCGTTATAAAAGCGGACAACGAAGCGGAACTGGCCGGCGTGATGGCGCACGAAATAGCGCACGTTGCGGCGCGGCATGGTACCCGGCAGGCGACGCGCGGTGAGATCGCGCAGATGGGTATGATCCCGCTGATTTTCATGGGCGGCTGGACCGGGTATGGACTTTATCAGGCCGCCAGCGTGCTGGTGCCGGTGGGATTCCTGAAGTTTTCGCGCGGTTTTGAATCCGAAGCGGACATGTTGGGCCTGGAATATATGTACAAGGCTGGGTACGACCCGACCGCGTTCGTGGACTTCTTCGAGAAAATCGAGACCCTGGAAAAGCGCAAGCCGGGAACGATGGCCAAGGTTTTCTCCACTCATCCGCCGACCGACTCCCGCATCCAAGCGGCCCAAAAGAACATTCAGGAATATCTCAAGGCCAAGCCCGAGTACGTTCTTACCACCTCGGAGTTTAGCGATATTCGGACGCGCTTGATGGCCATGCATAACAAGCGCAAGATCGACGGTCCCGCCGATCCGACCCGTCCCACGCTGCGGCGCGCCCCGGGTTCAAACGGTGGATCCGTGGATGCGGACGGAACCGGCGGCACAAAACCATCCGATGATGACGACCGTCCAACTTTGAAGCGCCGGCCGGATTCGGACGCGAGCTCTCAATAATAGCCCATCCGACTTTATGGCGGCGGCTAGCGTCTGAATAGACGGATACCTTCTCCTATCCTTGAAAGTGGCCCACGGCGCTCAATGCTCCGTGGGCTTTTTATTTGCGGCAGGCTAGCAGACGAAGCAACGCCACTCCTCCAGCCGCAGGATCTCCTTGGGCGAGAAACCCTCGGGGACGTCCCACTCGGGGAAACCGGAAAGGATCAGCGTGGATTCGGGCTTGCGCACGCGGGCGAGCTCCCCGGCGATGCTTTCGAGCGTGGCGGCGTCGATGTTGGCGACGATGACATCGGCCCATTGGGATCGCACCGCTTCGGCTGATCCGACGAACATCGGGACGCTGACGCGCTCGCGGGCGATCCCAACAGCGTCGGGATCCACATCGCAGCCCACGCAGGCAGCCCCGACGAGCCGCGCGGCATCCGACAAAATACCCGATCCCGAACCAACGTCCAACACCCGCGCACCGGGTTGCACGTAACGCTCGATCGCTTGCAAGCAGAGCTGTGTCGCGGGATGCCGGCCGGTGCCGCAGGCCATGCCCGGATAAATCTCCAGGCGCAGACGGCCTGGAGGAGTCGCTACTGCTCGGTCCCAGGGCGCGGCCAAATAGAACTTTTCCCCAACACACAGGGGCGGCCAGGCGTCGCGAGTAACGCGCTCCCAATCCGTAGGCTGCTCCTCGCGGAATTCGGGCGCAAACTCGGCGAACCGGCGCTCGAGCGACTCGGCATTCTCGCTCATTTCAAAGAAAGCGCGCAGCCCGCCATCCTCCTCCGCGATACCGGCAGTACCGTATTCCTGAAGTTCGGCAACCAGAAAATCCTCACGATCCGGCGCGGGGTGAAGAAGAAGGGAAAACAACCTCCAGTTTATGCAATTGTGATAATCTGAGTTACGTTCTTCCCCGTCGAAGCTGAACACCTAAGCTAGACACTCCATGGCAACTCCTGGAATAGACGAACCGCGCGTTGCTCCCGGTCCATTTTCAAGCTACGTTCTCGACAGCGCTTTCGACGAAATGTTCGACGCTGAGCGCCGGCCGAGGCCGCACTATCGGGCGTTGTATGAGCTATTGCTCAGCCTTCCGGTGGAAGAGATGCGCCGCAAGAAACAGGCCGCCGATGTTTCATTTTTGCACCAGGGCATCACGTTCACCGTGTATGGCCGGGATGAGGGCACCGAGCGCATTTTCCCGCACGACCTGCTGCCGCGCATCATCACCAGCGCAGAGTGGGAGACCATCGAGCGCGGACTGACGCAGCGCATCACGGCGCTCAATTTGTTCCTCCGGGATATCTATAACGAGGGCCGATGCCTGGCGGATGGCGTGGTGCCGCGCGAAATGGTGTATAGCTGCAGGCATTTTCGCAGGCAAATGCGGGGCGTGACGGCGTCCAAGAACATTTATGTCGCGGTGATGGGCACGGACCTGATCAGGCTTCCGGATGGCCGGTTTGTCGTACTGGAAGACAACTTGCGCGTGCCGAGCGGCGTGTCCTACATGTTGACGTCGCGGCAGGTGATGAAACGGATCTTCCCCGAACTGTTCCGATACACCGACATCCGGCCGATCGATCATTATCCGGAAGCGCTGCTGACCACGCTGCGGGCCTTGGCGCCGGAAGGACGCGGCGAGCCCAACATCGTGCTGCTCACGCCCGGCGTGTACAATTCGGCTTACTTCGAGCACACTTTCCTGGCGCGGCAAATGGGCATCGAGCTGGTGGAAGGGCGCGACTTGGTGGTACACGAAAACGTGGTCTACATGCGTACCACCGGCGGCCTGCGGCGCGTCGACGTGATCTACCGCCGCGTCGACGACGATTTCATCGACCCGCTCGCGTTCCGCTCCGATTCCATTCTCGGCGTGGCCGGCTTGTTTAACGCCTATCGCGCCGGCAACGTGACGCTCGCCAACGCGCTCGGCACCGGCGTGGCCGACGACAAGGCGCTGTATGCGTATGTCCCCAAGCTGATCAAGTATTTTCTCAGCGAAGATCCGATCCTCGATAACGTCGAGACCTTTCTGCTGACGGAACCCGCCGAGCGCAGGCATGTGCTGGATCACCTGGAAAAATACGTCGTCAAAGCCGTGGGCGAATCGGGCGGATATGGAATGCTGATCGGCCCGCACTCGACCGCCGAGCAGCGCGAAGAGTTCCGCGAACGAATCAAGGCCGATCCGCGCAACTACATCGCGCAGCCGACGCTGATGCTATCGCGCGCACCGTGCTTCTTCGACGGCAAAGTGGAGCCTCGGCACGTGGACCTGCGTCCCTATATTCTATGCGGCGACAAGGTGACGATCGTGCCAGGCGGATTGACGCGCGTAGCCTTGCGCAGCGGATCGCTGGTGGTGAATTCGTCGCAGGGCGGCGGTAGCAAGGACACCTGGGTGCTGCAGTAACGGAACCGCGACCGTAAGGGAGCCGGAAAGGAAGAATCCATGCTATCGAGAGTTGCTGACAGTCTCTATTGGATGAGCCGGTATCTGGAACGCGCCGAGCACACCGCGCGCGTGCTGGGCACGCAGCTCAACCTGATGCTGGAGCAGGATCCAAAATCTTCGGACCGCCGCTGGCTGCGCGTGCTCGCGAGTCTCGGACATAGCGGGCCGTTCCCCGAAGACAGCGACCCATTCACAATTGCGCAGGTCCACGCACTGCGGCAAATCACCGTAGGAATCGGATTCGCGCGTGAGAACGCCCGCCAGGTGCGCGAGCAGATCAGCTCGGAAATGTGGGAGCAGCTCAACCGGCTGTTTCATGAAGTCAAACGTATGGAATCGGCCGGCCTATGGAAATCGCAGCCACTGGATTTTCTGGCGGTGATCCTCGAAAGCTCGCACCTGGTGCAGGGCGTGACGGATTCCACCATGAATCACGGCGAAGGCTGGCAATTCATCCAAGTCGGCCGGTTCATCGAGCGCGCCGCCGCAATTGCGCGCCTGCTCGACATCTATTTCCACGAGTTCCCGGCCGGCCAGCCCATCGATTCCGGAGAGCACATGGAATGGGTCGGGCTGCTCCGAAGCTGTACGGCGTTTGAGGCCTACTGCAAGGTATACACGGCCGACCTGCGTCCGGATCGCGTGGCCGAATTCCTGCTTCTCAACAGCGAATTCCCGCACTCGGTTCGTTTCGCGGCCGACCGGATGCAGCAATCGCTGGAATGCATCAATGAAGCTGCCGCCAGCCGGCGGTCGCCGCGCGTGGCCAAGATCGCGGGGCGCCTCAGCGCGGGTCTGATGTTCACGCCGCTGGAAGAAGTGGTGGAGGGTCTGGCCGAGTTTTTCGCCGACATCCAGCAGCAGTGCGCCCGCATCCACACCGCGATTCACGAGGTCTATATCACGTATTCGGTCGAGGCAGCGATTGAGGCATAACTGGAGTGTGAGGCCCGATGTATTACAGCATCCGCCATCTGACGAAATTCCGCTATAGCGAGTACGTAAGCGAGAGCCTGATGGAAGCGCGCATGCAGCCGCGCTCGGACGGCCCGCAACGCTGTCTGAGCTTTCAGCTCATGGTGCATCCGCGCGCGCGCGTCCAGTTCTACCGCGATTACCTTGGCAACACTGTGCATCATTTCGACGTCCCTGGCAGGCATAAGCAGCTCTCCATCGTCGCCGACGCGCTGGTGGACGTGCAGCCCACCCAGACGCTGCCGGAGTCGCTCGGAGAGGCGGCCTGGGATGAGCTGGACCAGATGATCGCAGCCGGCGATTACATCGAGATGTTGATGCCCAGCCACTTTGGGCAGTCCAGCGAACGGCTGGAGGAGTTCGCGCGAGAACTGGGCGTCGACTCGCGCCAGGCAGCCCGGCGGCGCGATCCATTGCATTTGGTGCAGGACCTCAGCGCCGCGCTGTATTCCAAGATCGCCTATGTTCCCAAGAGCACACGCGTGGATTCGCCCATCGACGACGCGCTCGAAAGCCGTCAGGGCGTTTGCCAGGACTTCGCGCACATCATGATCGGCCTGGCACGCCGCATCGGCATTCCCTGCCGCTACGTCAGCGGTTACTTGTTCCACAGAGCCGGCGACAAGACTCGCTCGGCCGAAGGCGCCACGCACGCCTGGGTGGAGGCGCTGCTGCCCGGATTAGGGTGGGTGGGATTGGACCCGACCAACAATGTGCTGGCAAGCGACCGGCATGTGCGGACGGCCGTGGGGCGCGACTACGCCGATGTCCCTCCCACCAGGGGCACCTTCAAAGGATCAGCGGATAGCCAGTTGCTGGTGGCGGTCAGAGTGGCCCCGTCGGACGCTCCGCCGCCGCTTGAATCGGAACTGGGCGGCGGCGACGATTGGTCGTCGGCGCTGCGCGAGGATAGCACCGAAGCGGATTTGGCCATTCAGCACCAACAGGAGCAGCAACAGCAGCAGTAGGGGCTCAGCGCGCTGCGTCGGCGGGAGGCGCAGTAGTGGCTTCGAGCTTCTGATCCGGTTCTTCGATCGTGATGAAGACGGGTTGTTCAATCAGCATGGGCTGGTGGCCCGCGGTCTTCACCAGTAGCTGCAGCCGGCCGGGTTTCACCGAGGGCGGAATGCGAAACTCGATGCTGTCGTCCGTCTGATCGAGGACTTTGACCTTCATATCGAATGTGTGATCGGTGAGGTAGACCTCGTCCACTTTAGCCTTATCGAGAAATACCCCGCGAACGCGGAGGACTGACCCTATCTTGCCGCTGTCGGGCTGTACTTTGTTCATCAGGGGTACTTGAGCCGACAGCGAGGCCGCTGCGCCCACATAGAGCAGGGAGAGAGAAAGCACCAGTCGCCGGATTTGCAGTCGCATGTTTGGACGCTCCGTACCCAGGACTTTAATTCCAGTACCGACAGTACGCAATGGGCTGAAAGTACCAAAGCATCTGAGGAGGATTGCTGAACGGCAGCCGGTACGGCAGTATAGGGTGGACAGGAGCGGGGAAAAGGCGGACTGGCGATCGCGCCAGCCCGCTTACGGGAGAGAACTAGCGTTCGGCGGTGAGGTGCAGGCCTTTATGGATGGCGTACAGAGCGAGCTCCAGCCGGTCCGACACACCCAGCTTGTCGAAGATGTTGTGCAGGTGATTCTTGACGGTCTGCTCGCTGATGAACATCTTCTCGGCCATTTCCTTGTTCTTATAACCCTGCGCGACCAATTGCACGATCTCCCGCTCACGCTGGCTCAATGGCGACCGCTCGCGCGTCTTCCCGCCACCGCTACCGCCGCTGGTAACATCGCCCGGCGCGGCGAACTGCCGCATGACCGCCGCAGTGGTGTGAGAATCCAGCCAGATTTCGCCGCCATGCACCTTGCGGATGCTCTTGACGATGAGTTCGGGCGCGGTTTGCTTGAGCACGATCCCGGAACAGCCCAGCTTCATGGCCTGCACGAATTCGTTCTTGTCCTCCGAAGCCGTGAGGACGATCACGCGGGTACGCTTGTTGGTCTGCTGTAGCGCCTGCAGCGCCGACAGTCCATCCAGATTGGGCATGCGCAGATCAAGCAGCAACACGTCCGGATCCAGCTCCTGTACCCGGTCCAACACTTCGCAACCGTCGGAAGCTTCTCCGACGATCTGGAAGTCCTCCTCCAGAGTAAGGAGTTTCTTTAGTCCGTCCCGGACAATGGGGTGGTCGTCGGCGATCAGAATTCGAATCATGCCCTTCCTTGGTTCCGCCGAGCTAGGTTGCGCTTCGTTCCCGTCCAGTGTGGCAAACGTGTCGTTCATATATAGTGTATCGACCATCGCATCTAGATACTAGCGGGGTACTGGTACGTAATCAATCTCAGGTAACGCTTAGTCTATCAGAGGTAATCTACTTAATGGCGGTAGGGGTAAAGACTAGGGTTGGTACTAAGGTCCTTAAGGATTTCAGCGCGATGCAATAGTGAGACGGCGTACGGTGTGGCGCGGAATCGGATCGCTAGAGCCTGGCCCTTCGCGTCCCGCCCTTCGGGCTGCTCAGAAAACTAACGAACTCGGAGGCCTTGCGCGTCAGGCCGGGGAACGTTGCGATCGTGCGCTCGTCCGGATCGACGATGGCGTAAAACGGAATTGCGACCGTCCCGAAGCGCTTCTCTTCCAGTTGCTGGTTTTCCTCGGAAGGCGCGTCGGTGCCGTCGGTGTACAGGTCCACCAGCACGAAGTCCTTCAATAAGCCGCTGATTTCGGGGCGCGGGAACATGTTGGCCTTCATCCAATGGCAGTTGGTGCACGCATAGCCGGTGAAGTTGATGAACACCAGCTTGTTCTCGGCGCGGGCTTGCGCGAGCGCCTCCTTATATTGATTCTTCATCCAGACCGGGGCGGCCGTCCCGCCGGCCTGATTCAGTGTCGCCACTCCCTTGGCTTGTACCGGAATGAACGCCTCCACATTGCCGAGCGATGCGCCGAACAGTCCGGGCAGCAGGCTTATGGAGAATGTCAGGAACAACGCAGCGATCAGCACGCGTCCCACCCCCAGGCGATCCTCCGGCTTGATTCCTTCCAACCGCAAGAAGCCGAGCAGATAGAAGCCAGGCAAGGCGAATAGCACGACCCAGGCCGCCAGAAACATTTCGCGCGAGATGAAATCGGTCTGCAGAATTTGATCGGCCGAGCTCAGGTACTTGATAGAGATAGCCAGCACTACGAATCCGAGCACCACCTTCACGCGCATCAGCCAGCCGCCGCTCTTGGGCATCTTTTGCAGGAACGATGGGAACAGGGCGAGCACGAAAAAGGGCGCGGCCAGTCCCGTGGCGAACGACGCCATGCCGAACACTGGCTGCAATCCGCTGGTCTGGACGGACGCCACCAGCAGAGGCCCAACGATCGGCCCAATGCAGGCGAAGGACGTCAGCGTGAATGTCAGCCCCATGATCAGCGTGCCCAGATATCCGCCTCCCTCGGACGCCTGATTCATTTTTGTGAGCAAGCCCGAAGGCAAGGTCAATTCGTAAGCACCCAGAAGACTCAAGCCGAAAACGATGAAGACCGCGGCGATGAAGCTGTTCACCCACGGGCTATTGCCGAGCTGCACCACGCCGAACGGCCCGGCAATCGCCTTGAGAAGAGCGCCAAGGCCGGTGAAGAGAACGACGATGCCCAGGCAGAAGAGCACGGCGTGCAGTACGCCGTCGCGCTTGTTGCCGGTGTGCCGGTTCAAAAAGTAGGACACCGTGAACGGGATCATCGGGAAAACGCAGGGAGTGAAGATGGCGGCCAGTCCCGCGGCGAAAGCTGTCAGCAAGAAGAGGCCGAGGTCGCCAGAGGCCGCCTGCGGCGGGGTTGGCGCGGTCTGAATAATTGGCGAGACGGAGGACGTTGATGCCGCCCCAGGCATAGGGGTTGGTACCAGCGTGTAGCCGGCGGGAATGGAGATTGCCGTTGCCTTCGCCGACGGATCAATCGTCAAAGGCGCCACGGCCGATTTGCGCTTGGGCGGTAAGCAAATGGTGTCGTTGCAGGATTGATAGCGCACGTTCGCGGCGATGTCGGCTGGGCCGGCCGGCGCGTCCTTTCGCAGCTCAACATCAAACAAGAGCTCATACCGACCAGAAAACGTTTCGGTGTCGATGCCGAAGCTCGGATCCAGCTTGCGGACCGGCTTGGACTGATAGATTTTAAACCCCGCCACGGCGGGATTGTCCGCGATGCGGGCAGTGGTCGGGTTGGGGCCGCCGGGGGGCGTGGTGATCGAATACACGTGCCAGTTCGGCTGGATAGTTCCGGTGAATCTCGCCAGCACGTGGGAACCGGGCGGGGCAGCCTTCGAGTCGAACGTCAATGCCCATTGCACCGGGTCCTCGGCGGCGAACATTGAAGCCAGCGCGAGGAGAAATACGGCGAGCAGGCGAATCATGTCAGCGCCATGTGGCCGGCCAGTTCGGCCTCGATCCGTTCGTTGACCTTCCCCTCGGCGAACTCGGCAGCCACGCGGATTGCGTTCCTGATCGCATTGGCATTGGAGCGGCCATGGGTGACGATGCAAACGCCCTTGACGCCCAGCAGCGGAGCGCCGCCGTATTCGGAATAATCCACACGCTTCTTAAACTCGTTGAAGGCCGTGCGCGCCAGCAAGGAACCGATCTTGCGCGTGATGGTGGCTTCCAGCGACTCGCGCAACATCTTGGACATCATTTCCACCAGGCCTTCGCTAACCTTCAGTGCCACGTTGCCGATGAAGCCGTCGCAGACGATGACGTCGGTTTTGCCGGCATAAATATCACGCCCCTCGACGTTGCCGACGAAATGAATCGGAAGCGCTTTCAGCAGCGGAGTGGCGGCGCGCGTGAGCTCGTTGCCTTTGTGTTCTTCTTCGCCGATGGAGAGCAGCCCCACGCGCGGCCGGTGTGTGTGAAAAATGACGCGCGAGTAGATGTCGCCCATGACGGCAAACTGCGCCAGCATACGGGGCGAGCAGTCCACGTTCGCGCCCACATCCACCACCACTACCGGAGTGCCCTTGGCGGTCGGGAAAGCCGATGCGAGAGCCGGCCGATCCACGCCCGGGAGCATGCCTTGCACCGTCTTGACCGTGGCCATCACGGCGCCCGTGTTGCCGGCCGAGACTACGCCATCGGCTGCGCCATCGCGCACCAGCCGCGCGGCCACGCGAATGGAGCTGTCGCGCTTGTTGCGCATGGCCTTGCCCGCGCTGTCTTCCATGGTGATCTGTTCGCTGGCGTGCTGAACTGCGATGGGCAGATCGGCACTGCCTTCGTGCTTGTCGAGTTCCGCGCGAACGATATCCTGCTTGCCCACCAGGATGACCCGGACGCCCAGCGAGCGGGCAGCCCGTATGGCTCCCTCTACCTCAGCTTTTGGGGCGTCATCTCCGCCCATTGCGTCAACCGCGATGGTCACCATGGAATTGACGGGATTCGGAGGGTTATTCTTCCGCGACTTCAATCACTTCGCGGCCTTTGTATTGGCCGCAATGCGGGCAGGCGCGGTGCGGAAGCTTCGGCTCGTGGCAATTCGGGCACTCGGCGTGGCCGAGCACGCGCAAATGATCGTGAGCCCGGCGCGTTGAAGTGCGCTCCTTGGAGTGTCGTCTTTTTGGATTCGGCATCTTGGTCCTTTAATGAATGCTGCCTTTAACTTGTACTTTTTTGAGGGCTGACCAGCGGTCGTCCACGAGCTTGGCTTCGCATCCGCAGTTTATCAGGTTCCGATTCTGTCCGCAGATGGGGCACATGCCCTGGCAATCCGGACGGCAAACACGCTGCATCGGCATGGCCAGCAGAACGTGCTCCCGCAAAACATCCCCTAACTCGATCCCAACGCCTTCATAGAAGGCGATCTCAGCCTCTCCTTCATCAAGCTCTACTTCTTCTTCCTCACCGACGACTTCGGCCGGCCGGTAATACAAATCGAAGTTGGAGTCCAACGGAAATACCGCCGGCTCCAGGCACCGGTTGCAATCGCAGCGCATCGTGACTGCCAGATGGCCGCGAACCCGGATCTCCCCAAGCGTATGCGGAAGAAGCTCCGCGGAACCTTCCGCCTGGAGTGGAGAAGCCTGGGTTAGCCGGTCGCCGTCGTCAAAAAACTCGATTTCACCGGGTGGGAAGGCCACATCAAAATGGACCTTCTTAAGTTCCAGCTCCTGAACGCTGATAAACACACAACACCTCGCCGTAAGGGAGCGTTAAAGTATTAGTATAGCAAGGCTTGGAAAGAACGTCACGTTTTGCGATATGATTTCCCAGTACCAGCAAGGACGGAAAAATCATGGCCACGCAGCAAGAACGACTGACCGCTTCGCCGTCCGCCAAGGCCGTCAACCGTTGGGTCATTCCGGTGGGCGCGCTCGCTGTGCATATATGCATTGGTTCGGTGTACGCCTGGAGCACCTTCAACCGGCCCATTCATGCGGTGTTTCCCAACGATCCATGGTGGTTCAGCCCGCCGTACACCACGTTCAGCACAGCGATTATCCTGTTGGGCCTGAGCGCGGCGTTTGGCGGCCCGTGGGTTGAGCGCAGAGGACCGCGCGCGGCCGCGACCGCTGCCGCGTTCCTTTTCGGCGTGGGGCTGATCGTCGGTGGCGTCGGCCTGCAACTGAAGCAGTCGCTGCTGGTTTTCCTTGGCATGGGCATCATCGGCGGAATGGGATGCGGCCTCGGCTACATCGCGCCTGTCAGCTCCCTGGTGAAGTGGTTTCCCGACCGGCGTGGCATGGCTACCGGCCTCGCGATCATGGGATTCGGCGGCGGCGCATTCCTGGCCGGGTATTTGAACGTGTATTTCATGAACTTGTTCGGCGTCGCCAAAACCATGATGGTTCTGGGAGCCGTTTATTTCGTCGTCATGATGATCGGCGCGCTTCTGCTGAGCCGGCCACCGGAAGGTTGGAAGCCGGAAGGCTGGGTTCCACCGGTGAGGCAGAACAAGATGATCACCAGTCGTCAATTCACGAGGAACGAAGCCATCCAGACGGTGCAGTTCTATCTGCTCTGGGGAATTTTGTTTATCAACGTGACTGCCGGCATCGGCATTCTCGCGCAAGCGTCTCCAATGATGCAGGACATGTTCGGAAAAACCGCGTTGCAGGCTGCGGGGGTGGTGTCTTTGATCAGTCTGTTTAATGCCGGAGGCCGGTTATTTTGGGCGTCCTTCTCGGATTTTATCGGACGCCGCAACACCTACCTTACTTTTTTTGTTACGCAGGTGATCCTGTTTCTGCTCATCCCCGGCCTGGCGGGCAGAGGCCAATGGGTGATCTTCGAAGCGGCGCTGTTTGTAGTTTTCACTATGTACGGCGGGGGCTTCGCGACCATCCCGGCATTTCTCGCAGATATGTTCGGAGCGCAAAACGTCGGAGCGATCCACGGTGTTTTGCTCACCGCGTGGAGCGCCGCCGCCATCGCCGGTCCAGTGATCATCACCGAACTTTCCAGCCGCGCCAAAGCGAGCTTAGCCCCGGGCGCGAGCAAGATTCACATCTACGATCAGCCGCTCGAGGTGTTGGCGGGGTTGCTGGCGGTGGGCTTCGTTCTCACGCTGTTGGTGCGGCCGACTACGTCGGAAAAAGTGCAGCGCGGTTAGGTTAAGGGAGACTGTCGAATGAGGGCCGCTTGGTACGAGAAGCAGGGGCCTGCTCGCGATGTGTTGATAGTGGGAGAAATGCTGGACCCGCACCCGGCGGCGGGTGAGGTTCGAATTCGGATTGCCGCTTCCGGCATCAACCCCGGCGACATCAAAAAGCGTGAAGACTCATTTGGCTACGGCATGCCGTATCCTCGCGTCATCCCACACAGCGATGGCGCCGGACAAGTGGACCAGGTCGGTGCGGGTGTTTCTTCCGATTGGATCGGTCGCTCTGTGTGGTGTTACGGAGCCCAGTCTTATCGACCGTTTGGTACCGCGGCGGAGTTCACCGTGGTCCCGTTGGATCATGTCGCTCCCCTCGCTCAAAACGTTTCGATGGATCAGGGCGCGTGTCTCGGGATACCCGGCATTACTTCGCACCGCGCTGTCCATATCGCTGGTGCGCTCAACGGACGTACTGTACTGGTGCAAGGCGCCGCTGGCTCCGTGGGTCTTTGCGCTGTGCGGTTGGCGCGTCAGGCTGGCGCGCATGTGATCGGGACTGTGCGGTCTTCATCGGATGAGGCAACGGCCAGGGAGGCCGGCGCTCACGAGGTGATTCCGAGCGGTCAGGAGCTCGTTGCCCGAGTGCGAAGCGTGGCTGCCGATGGGGTTGACCATATTGTTGAAGTGGCTTTTGGAGCCAACATTGAAAACGACATCGAACTGCTGAAGATGGGTGGGTCTGTCGCGACCTACGCCACCGATAATCCGACACCCAGGATCCCAGTCTGGCAAATGGTGTTCAAGAATATCAGCGTGTTCTTCCTCGGAAGTGATGACTTCCCGAAAGACGCAAAAATCTCAGCGGCCGAGGATTTGAACCGCGCTCTTGAAGCGGGTTGGGCTGGCTTCGAGATCGGCGAACGAATCCCGCTCGCAGACATCGCCCACGCTCATGAACTCGCCGAACACCCGGTTCGACCGGGGAGGGTTGTAGTGACGCTCTAAAGGGCATTCGTCAGCCCCGCCGCCTTGTCTTCCTAACATGCGATTGTCTATGATACAAGACACTGAAATGAGACTACCATTGAATAAATTTGCACTCGGCGCCGCGGCGCTGCTCCTCATGGCGGCCAGCGTCCAGGCCGCTGAATCCATCACCGAGATCACGCTTCCCGGAACGCGCATTTTTCCCGAAAGCATCACTTCTACTTCGGACGGGACCCTGATTGTCGGCAGCCTGGGTCACGGCAATGTACTTCGCATCGCGCCTGGCACTGCGCAGGTGGGGGAATGGATCAAACCCGGCACGGGCGGTTTGAATCAGATCCTCGGCGTTTACGCCGACCAAAAAAGTAAAACCTTGTGGGTCTGTTCGAACAATCTGCAGAACAAAGGCGAAGCCACGGCTGCGATGGCGTTCGATCTGAAGACGGGCGCGGTCAAGGGCACCTATGTTCTGCCCGGCGACGGCGCTCTGTGCAACGACTTCGCGGTCGCTTCCGATGGCACCATGTACCTCACCGACACGCGCCAGGGCAGCTTGGACATGCTGAAGCCCGGCAGCAAGACTTTGGAAGTCGCCGCTAAGGATCCGCTGCTGGCGGGCGCCGACGGCCTTGCGTTCGGCGAAAAGAAAATTCTCTATGTGAACAGCGTCACCGCGGGTAAACTGCTGAGCGTTGACCTGGGGCCGGACGGGAAATCGAAGAGCGTTGTCGACCTCAAGCTTTCGCAGCCGCTCGAACGTCCGGACGGCATGCGCGCGATTGGAAAGAACCGGCTGCTGCTGGCCGAGAACTCGGGCAAAATGGACATCGTGACGGTCGAGGGTCAGAATGCCACGGTCAAAACCATCAAAGAAGGTCTTACGATGACGCCCGCTGTTACTGCTACCCACGGCATGGCCTGGATCGTCGAGGGCAAATTGCCCTACATGAACGATGCCGCGTACAAGGACAAAGATCCTGGGCTATTCAAGCTGTACGCAGTGCCGCTACCGAAGAACTAACGGTCATCCAAAAGTAAACGCGTACGCCTGGGCGCCCGGATCGAGAAACTCAATCTCAAAAGTGCGATCCTCAATCGCGCTCTTCTGGCGGATCAGTTGGTAGAGACGCTGATCGGTAATTTTGCCCTCGCCTTGCGCATCGGTATCAACCCCGTGATCCGCTCCCGGCGCCTTACCGTCAATTGTGACCCGAAATCGGACCGGCTTCCCGTTGGGCGCTGGCCCCAGTACCAGGTGCACGTCGCGCGCATGGAAACGAAACACGATCTTGCCGCGCGCCGAATCCAGACTGGCGACCTGGGCGTGATCGGTCCAATTGCCGGAGAGTCCCCATTGATTCAGCTCCAAATGTGTTGGGATCGCATAAACCTGCGCGACGTCCTGCTTTAATCCACCAGTCGGCAGAAAGCTATCGGCGCGCTCATAACCGACATAGGTCTCGGGCGACTCGACGTCGCTGTCCGGCGCGGCCTCGGCGCCTGTTGCCGCAACTTTCACCAGTCCATTCACGGACAATTGCGGGTTATTTTCTTTCAGCAACTGCTGGATCTGCTGCTCCGTTTCGTCATACTTGCCCTCGCCGAAATGGTGAAAGCGAATGTGGCCAGTCGCATCGACCAGATAGTCGGCCGGCCAATAGGAGTTGCTGAACCCCTTCCAAATTTTGTAGTCATTGTCGAGCGCGACGGGATAAGTGATCTTCAGCTCCTTAACGGCACGCTTCACGTTGTCCGGGTCTTTCTCGAAAGCAAATTCCGGCGTGTGCACTCCAACGACAATCAGGCCACTGTCCTTATATTTGTCCGCCCACGCACGGACGTAGGGGATGGATCGCAGGCAATTGATGCAGGAGTAAGTCCAAAAATCCACCAGCACCACGTGGCCCTTGAGCTGTTCGGGAGTTAACGGCTGCGAATTAATCCATGCGACCGCGCCCGAAAGCTCCGGCATCATCTGCGGTCCGGCCGCCGCGCCCGGCGCCTTCGACGACATCATCATCATCATCGCGCCGCCTGGGTTCTTTGCAGGAGTTGGCTGAACGTTGGGATGCAAACGGTCGATCAGCGATTGTTCCACTCCCGATGTACTCGCGAGCGAAATTTGCGTCAGCAAACCTCGGTCCAGGCCGAACGCAATCACCACAACGCCGGCTAATACAAGTACGCCTAATGTGCTGCGTATCCAGACTTCGGCTCCCAAGGATCGTTTGAGCGCGGCGAACACTCGTCCGCCGGCTAGTAACGCGACGGCCAATGAAGTTGCGGCGCCCGCGGCGTAAGCCAGCAGCAGGAAAGCACTACGGCTGCTTGCGCCTTCGAGCGCGGCGCCGGTCAGGATTAACCCGAGAATCGGTCCCGCGCAGGGCGCCCACAGCAATCCCGTTGCAACGCCGAGCAACAGAGATCGCAGCGGGCTTGGGCTTGCGCCGGAATCAGACGGCTGCGAGAGCCGGCTGCCGAGCTGCACGAATGGCCGGGAGAGTCGATCGGCCAAGGCCGGCCAAAGAAGCGTCAATCCGAAAACGGCCAGCACCACCAACGCAGCGATCCGGCCATACTGATTGGCGCGCACCACCCATGCGCCGCCGACGGTCGCGATGGCGGCAAATGCCGCGAAGGTCAGGGCCATTCCCGCCAGCAAGGGGAGTCCGCTTTTGCGAAAAGGTTGATCCGCTTTTGCAAACACAAAAGGAAGAACGGGAAGAATGCACGGGCTGATGATGGTGAGAATGCCGCCCAGAAACGCTAGAACGAGCAGTACCATTGGGCTCCTCTCCGCTGTCGGGTATGACAGACGATGTCTAGTATACACACCGCCCGCGCATTCCCAACGAAAGCGCTAAACTGATAGTATCAGTGCAATACGCGCCAAGGAGTTAATTCAATGCCACAACCAATCGTCCGTTCCCTTCGAACAGCTGGCCTGGTCAGTTTGATCGCCAGCTTCACATTGTGCGCAGCCAGCCTGCCCGGTCCAGCCGTGGATGAGAACCGATCGGAGAAAAAATCCGAGACTGTGGTTCTGGCCGGCGGATGTTTCTGGGGCGTGCAAGCTGTCTTTGACGCTGTCAAAGGGGTTTCCAGCGCGGTCTCAGGATACGCGGGCGGAAGCAAAGCCAACGCACAGTATGAGATCGTAAGCACCGGAACCACCGGGCACGCGGAGTCGGTTCAGGTCACCTTCGATCCGTCGCAAGTTACCTTCGGCCAGCTCCTGAAGATTTATTTTTCAGTGGCCCACGATCCGACGGAATTGAACCGCCAGGGCCCGGACACGGGCACCCAGTACCGCTCAGAAATCTTTTACACCACCGACGAGCAAAAGAAAATCGCGGAGGCGTACATCCAGCAGTTGACGGCAGCCAAGGTATTCAAGAGCCCCATCGTAACGAAAGTCGCTCCGCTCCAGGCGTTTTATTCGGCAGAGGACTACCATCAGAATTACGTACTTCACTGCCAGCAGGGTTCGCCCTTGTGCACCAACAAGGGCTACGTCGCCTATAACGACCTGCCTAAGTTGACCAACCTGCGTGCCGAGTTCCCAGAGATGTGCAAGAAAGGAAAGTAATGACCATGTCCATTTCAACCGGATCGCACCGGCGATTCTTTCTGAAACTCCTGGGCGCCAGCGTCCCCGCCGCCACGCTTCTCAAAACTGCATCGGCCTTTGGAACGGGGAAAACCAAACTGGTGAAGATTGTCGAGTTCGACGCCTCGGGCGTTCGCACCGGCGTGGTCGAGGTCGAGAAAATAGAAAAACCTCTGGCTGACTGGAAGAAACAATTGGACCCCGAACAATTCCAGGTGACGCGCCAGGCTGGCACCGAGCGGCCCTTCACGGGCAAGTACGCCAACAACCACGCCGACGGGTTGTACCACTGCATCTGCTGCAATACGGTTCTGTTCGATTCCAAAACCAAGTTTGAGTCGGGCACCGGCTGGCCCAGTTTCTGGCAGCCCGTGGCGAAAGAAAATGTCGCGGTGCAGACCGACAACTCGCTCGGCATGACACGCGACGAGGTGCTATGCACCCGTTGCGACGCTCACCTTGGGCACGTGTTTGACGACGGTCCGCCGCCCACGCACCTGCGCTACTGCATGAACTCGGCGTCGCTGAACTTCGTCGCGCGCGGGAAACAGCCCAGTTAGAGCTGGGCATCGTAGCCGTCCTAATCCGCCCAGCAAAATGGCTGGAGAATTGCAAACGCCCGGTGTTATCATGGCAACAGATGTCCATGCTTTCGCCTAGACTTCAGCTCAAGGTCTCGCAGAAGCAGATACTAACTCCCGGCCTTGTCCAAATGGTTACGGTTCTGCAGTTGAACCGGCTGGAACTAAAGGACATGATCACTCAGGAGATCGCCGAAAATCCGGTGCTGGAAGAATCGGCGGATGGGATCGAAGAGCTCACGCCAGAGGAGATGCAATCGATTCTCGAGGCCGAGCGCGTCTCCGATCCATCCGACCAGGTGATTCTCGAGACCGTGAACGGCACCGGCTCGGAGCCCGAGATCGCCGCTGGAATTCCCGAGGCATCGCCGCCCGAAATCGACTTCGACTCCGCTGCTCCCACATCGCTTGAACCGGCTGCCGCGGCGCCCGCGCAGGAAGCGGAAGTTCCCGATCAAAAGACCGAGAAGGATCCCTTCGATGAGATCGACTTCGGCACGTTCTTCGACGATTATCTGGATCCCGGATACAAGAGCCCCGCTTCCGAGCAGGTGGAGAAGCCGTCTTTTGAGACCTTTCTTTCCTCGCCCGTAACTCTGGGCGATCATTTGCATTCGCAGCTGAGCGTGCTGGTGATGTCGGAGGCGGTGCGCGACGCGGCTGAAAACATCATTGGCAATCTGGACGAAAATGGTTATCTCACGGCTACCTTGGAAGAGATCGCCGAGTCCGGACAGCATACCCTCGATGAAGTGAAGGAAGGCCTGCGGGTAGTGCAATCGCTTGATCCCGCGGGTGTCGGGGCCACTGATGTGCGGGAGTGCCTGCTATTGCAGATCGAGAGCCGGAACGGACGCGGCGGCGTAGCCTGGCAGATCGTTTCGAATCATCTCAAGCTGCTTGAGACGCGCCAGATCAAGGAAATTGCCAAGCAACTGGGGCGGCCTTTGGAGCATGTCCAAATGGCCTTGGACGTGATTCGCTATCTGGATCCGTATCCTGGACTGCGCTATTCCGGCGCCGGCGCGCGCCAGGTTGAGCCGGACGTTTACATTTCCAAAGAAGGCGACGACTACATTATCCAGTTGAATGACGACGATCTTCCGCAGCTTCGCTTGAACGCGCAATATCGCAAGATGCTGGATCGGGACCAGGAGCCGAGCAAGGAAATCCGGAACTACGTTAAGGACCGCTACGCGGCCGCCATCCAATTGATCAAGAACATCGAGCAGCGCAAGCAGACCATCCTTAAGGTTTGCCAATCCATCGTTCGGCGGCAGCTGGATTTTCTGGAGCACGGCATCGATCAATTGAAGCCCATGATGATCAAGGAAGTGGCCGAGGAGATCGGCGTGCATCCATCCACGGTGAGCCGCGCGGTGGCCAGCAAGTACGCCGACACGCCGCAAGGAGTGTTCGAACTGCGCTATTTCTTCTCCGAAGCGGTGCAAGGAATCGCGGGCAGCGCGACGCCGCTGTTGATCCTGAAGCGACGTGTCAAGAAAATGATCGAAGAGGAAGACACCCAGCATCCGTTGACGGACGAACAGATCACCGCCCGCTTGAAGGACGAAGGGATCGATGTCACGCGCCGCACGGTCGCCAAGTATAGGGAAGACATGAAAATCCCATCTACTCACCAGCGCCGGGTTCGCGCGTAAGCCGCTCCCAGCCGAGCGAGACCCCAATGAAAATAAGCTATACAGGAAAAGTGGAAGAGATCCCCGCCAGGCAGCGCGCCAAGCTGGAAGCCAAGCTGCAGAAGTTGTCGAAGACGCTGGAACGGCGTGGAGAAAAGGAAGCGCACATTGTCCTGACGCAGGAGCGCTTTCTACATAAAGTTGAAATCACTGTCAACGCCCTGGACCATGCGCTGGTTGGAATCGCGGCCGACGCCGATCTATCGGTGGCCGCGCACCAGGCGTTCGAAAAACTAGAGAAGCAGATTCTGAAGCTGCGTGCGCGCTGGCGCGACACGCGCCGCGTCCGCGACAAGGAGGCCGACGGAGCCAGAGCCAGCCAGACCTTCCAGTCCGCGATCCCCGCTCCCAAGAAAGCCGCGCCAATCGCTGCGCGTCCCGGTGTTGTCAAGAAGGCCACTGCGAAGCGGGTGTTTCGAGTGAACCATTCGGAGGGCAGCAAGCCGATGAGTCTCGAGGAGGCAATGCTCGAAATGGAGGCGTCGCAGGACTATATGGTCTATCGCGATGCAAAGACCGACCGCGTCACGGTGCTCATGCGCCGCCCCGACGGAAATTTCGATCTCATCGAAAGCTAGTGCCTAAACCCACCGCCAGGCAGCCCGATCCGAAGAGCGCCGAGCTGGTTGTAATTACCGGCCTCAGCGGGTCCGGCAAGGCCACCGTTTTGAAGGCCTTCGAGGATCTCGGCTACAACGCCGTGGATAACCTGCCGATCGAGCTGATCCCCAAGTTTGCGGAGCTGGCCAAAAATTCCAGGCAGGTAAGGCGCGCGGCACTGGTGATCGACGTTCGCGAGGGCGAACAACTCGCGCGATTTCCCGCGCTCTTTGCACGGTTGCGCAGGAAAACCCCCGCCACTCTGGTGTTTCTGGAAGCCGACGACGCCACTCTCGCGCGCCGTTTCAGCGTGACACGGCGCCCCCATCCCCTGGGTACGGAGGCATCAGTGCAAAAGAGCTTGGGGACCGAACGCGAGTTGCTGGCGCCGATTCGCAGCGTGGCCGATCACATCATCGATACTTCCAAATTCAACGTACACGAGCTGCGCGAAGTGATCGGAGAGAAATTTAGCGGCAACCGGAACGAGTCCAGCATCCGCATCGATATCACCAGCTTCGGCTACCGGCACGGCGTGCCCGCGGACAGCGATTTGGTCTTCGACGTCCGCTTTCTGCCCAATCCCAACTACATTCCCGAGTTCAAGAATCTGACCGGCCGAAATCCCAGCGTGGCGCGCTATATTCGCTCGTTTCCGCAGACCGTCGAGTTCATCGATCGCATCTCGGAGCTGCTCATCTATCTGATCCCGCACTATGTTCGCGAAGGCAAAAGCTATCTCACCATCGCTTTCGGCTGTACCGGCGGACATCACCGCTCCGTCATGATCGCCGGTTCCATCCGCAAGCGGCTGGCGCAAGCTGGATTCCAAGTAAAGGAAACGCACCGGGACATTGGAAAATAATACGATGCGTCTTGCCGGTCTCCTCAGCATCGCGACGCTGGCTTGCCACGCGGCATCGCAAGGCCCGTCGGCGTCCGACGTGAACAGCCTGTATCCACAAGTCGAAGCTCTTTATATCGACCTGCACAGCAACCCGGAACTGGCCTTTGAAGAAAAACGAACCGCCGCTAAACTGGCTGACCGTCTGAAGAAGCTCGGATACGAAGTCACCACGGGCGTCGGTGGCACGGGAGTCGTCGGCTTGCTCAAGAACGGAGCTGGACCGGTTGTCATGCTGCGCACCGAACTGGATGCCCTGCCGGTGACCGAACAGACCGGTTTGCCGTTCTCCAGCAAAACATCCGGCGTGATGCACGCCTGCGGGCATGACATTCACATGGCCGCCTGGACCGGCACGGCGCAATGGATGGCCGAGCATCGCGAGCGGTGGCGCGGCACCTTAATGCTGATCGGACAGCCCGCTGAAGAAGCCGGCCAGGGTGCGTCCGCAATGCTGAAGGACGGTCTGTTCGTTCGTTTTCCCAAACCCGATTTCGCCATCGCCCTGCACGATGACGACTCGCTTCCCGCCGGGCAGATCGGCTATCACGCGGGCTTCTTCCGGGCCGCCGCCGACTTCCCCACGGTCACCATCTTCGGCCGCGGAGGCCACGGCGCGATGCCGCAGAACACCGTGGATCCGGTGGTGATCGCCGCCCGCACCATCCTCGCCTGGCAGACCATTATCTCGCGCGAAAACGATCCGCAGAGCCCGGCCGTAATCACCGTCGGCGCGATCCACGGAGGAACCAAGAACAACATCATTCCCGAGCAGGTGCAGCTCCTGTTGTCGGTCCGCACCTTCGACCCGCAGGTGCGAAAACGCGTGCTCGAAGCCATTGCGCGCGTCGCTAAGGGAGAAGCCGCGGCTGCCGGTGCGCCGCGCGAGCCTCTCGTCGCGCCCACTCCAGGGATGCCGGGCGCCGAGGCTGTTTATAACGATCCGGACCTGACCAATCGTCTGGCTGCGGCCTTGAAAAAAGGCTTGCCGGCAGGCGGCGTGGTCGAGATGCCCGCCAAGATGACCTCTGAGGATTTTTCCGAGTATGGCCGAGCCGGAGTCAAAGCCGCGCTGTTGCACATTGGCGCGGTAGATCCGGCCAGGCTGGCCGAGTCTCGACGAACCGGTATACCGGTTCCCGCGCCCCATTCGCCCCAATGGGCGCCGGTGCGGGAAACCACGCTCAAGGGCGCCGTCCAGGCGGAAACCATCGCTCTGCTGGACCTTTTAAATTAGTCGCCCAACACCGCCAATGGCTCTAACTCCGGCACGTCAACGTCCTTGAACACCGCCGTGCTATCGGACGTTTCCGCCATCACCGGGAACTGGAATCCGCACTTGGGACAACGCTCGGCCAGCGCTTGCTGCTCGTGATGAAGGTCGTAAGCCTTGTCGGTGATCAGGGCGCAACACGGACACACCCGGATCAGGCGCGTGTTCTTCAATTCGAAGTTGGCGATGATGTCTTCCATGATGGCGCCACTGCGAACCGCCCACTCCTTGGCTGCCTTGTGGTAGGTGTTCATGTGCCAATCCCTCAGGGCCTCAAAGCTCGTCCAGAGGCTGATCTCGTTGTACCAGGAGGGATCCTTGGGATGGACCCACCAAGTGAGGTGCAGGAACCCTGGTAATGTCTTTAACTGATTACGCGTTTCTCCAAACAGCAGCTTGAATTTTTCGTAGCCGTCCGGGCTGGAGAAGCGTACTCTCTGCATGCTCTGATAAATAGCCATCCAATCTCCTTGTTAGCAAATGTGGAATTGATATCTCAAAAGTCCATACGGAGCGCCAACTGTCCGGTTCGATTACCACCCTGCCCGGCGGTCTGCGACGATTGCAAAACACCGAACGTCGAAGGGCTGCTAATGTCCGCTGCCGGCGGCGCGAAGTTGGTGTGATTCAAAGCGTTCGTGAAGGTTGCTTCAAATCGAAATCGAAGGCGCTCCCGAACCGGAAAGATCTTCGCTAGTCCGGCCGACACCGCGATGGTTCCCGGACCTTCGAGGATACCCACGCCCGCGTTCCCGATTCGTCCCGCGCCGGCGGGCGTGGGCGCGAATGCATTGGGGTTCCAAAGGAGATCGCCGCCGACCCCCGAATAGGGATTTCCAACTGCATCGGGCCGGGCGGTGATGCCGCCCCGTGAAACGATGCCGGTGTTGGACTGATCTAATGTCGGGCTGACGGTGGGGGTGAGGTATGGCCCGGTCTGGATCAGCGTCACCGTGTTCAAATTCCATCCGCCCAGTGCCGCGTTCAAAATCCTGGACTGGCTGGACCATTCGCGGCCGGGACCATAGGGCAACTCGTAGGTGCCCGTCAGCAGGAACCGTTGCCGGGGCATGCCCGCCACATTTCCGCGAGCCGCGCGGAGATCGAATTGATCGTAGGAGGGGGTAAACAACAGGTTTTCCGAGCTAAAGCCGTTCGGAGCGTCGCCTTGAGCGTCGCTGATGTTATGGGCCCAGGTGTAGTTCGCCTGGAAGTATAGTCCGTGAGACAGCCTTTGGGTCGCTTCCAGCGTGAGTCCCTGGTAATTCTGAAAGCCGGCGTTTGCGCTGTAATTGATCTCATCCCAATTCTGATAAGGCGCGCGTGGGTCGACGTAGGGGCTGGGCACGTAGGGCTGCTTGCTGGGCGGGATTGCGTTGTAATCCTCCTTCACGCTCATCCGATAGGAATTCATTCCGGAATAGGTGATGCGGACCGCCATTGCGGAGTTCAACTGGCGTTCGATGGTTGCGTTCCATTGCGCGGTTTGAGGATCCTTGAAATTCGGGCTCATTCCATCGTAGAGCCCGGTTCCTCCGTACTGCGCGGTTGTGGATGCTGGCGACGTTTGCGGGAATCTGAACAAGGGTACGCCGTTGTTGTTATTCGAGTAGGTGTAGGGCGCTCCGAGCGGGATGCCGAGAAAATCGTAGGCCAGCTGCCCTAACGGCGTTTGAGTGAAAATGCCAAAACCGGCGCGAAAAACTGTCTTATTGTCACGAAATGGGCGAAAAGCGATGCCGATACGCGGATCGTAATCGTGCCAATACGTGTTCCGCAGGCTCTGGGACAAATGATCCTGACTTGCGGTAACTACATTCGTGCAAGGGAGCGACATGTTTCTGGTCGGCAGTTGGCAGGCATTGAAAGAGATCAGAAATGCGTTGTAGTTGGCCTCGAGCAACGGGCTGGACGGCACGGTTTTGTTTAAGAGAATGTCGGGAACCACGATATCGCCGTTCCGTGGGTCGAAATTCGCGATATCCCCCTGCCTTTCCGTGAATTCAGGAAGCACTTCCCAACGCAGGCCAAAGTTCACAGTCAAACGATCGTTAACCTGCCATTGATCCTGAGCGTAAACTCCCCACTGGGTGCTCGGTTCGTTCGTGTTGGGACTGCTTGCCACGATAAAATCCGTGTTGGGCGCGCCCAGCAGGAAATCGCCGAATGAACTACCGGTGAAGACGCCCTGATTAAAGGTGAACGCGCCGAAGTCGTCCGATTGGCCCCACCGGACCACGGTCTCATAGAATATCCGGCGGGCATCGATACCGACGCGGAGAGTGTGCTTTCCCATGGTACGGCTGAGGTTGTCGGTGAACTGCATGGTCTTTGACTGGCCCGGGCCGTCCTTGTCGCGGCCGATCGGCGTAAAGCCTGTACCGTCGGAGAAATTGAAGGTCGGAAAAGCTCCCGTATTCGGGTGATTGGCGAAGCTAATCCCGGTCAGACCAAGCTCGTCGTCGGCAGTGGCGCCCTGGATTGGAAAAGTAGTGTCAATCAGGCTATTGGTGAAACCGTAGCGGAACTCATTCACCATCTTGGGAGTGATGGTGTAGTTATAGGAAACAATGAAACTCCGGTCATGCTCCACATTTATGTCGTTCGGCAGTAAAGGATTCGCGGGGAGGCCCAATTGACCTGAGTCTGAAAGCAAGTTCTTCCAACTGAAGCGCGCATAGATCTGCTGATTGGAAGTGATGTAGTGATCCAGCCTTGCATCGAAGCCGTTGGTGTTGGAAGGGATGGGCTGCAGGGTTTCATAGTTGTAGCTGCTCCCGGAGCCACTGACATTGGGCAGGGGGTAATATCCATCGAGCAATTTTAGAGAGACCGGATTCAGCATCGATACCGGAATGGTGTTATTTGGGAAGGGCGAACCGCTGAGGGGATTGATCAAGACATTAGTCGGTTGGCCGGTCGTGGGACTTACGATCGGGAGGCCGTTGAGATTTCCATTGCGTTCCGCCAGCGTCGGCACAAGATATTGCTCGGGGGTTGCCGTTCTGCGGCGATTGCCTTCGTAATCCACGTAGAAGAAGGTTTTGTCGTGCCCGTTGTACAAGTGCGGAATGGTTACCGGGCCGCCCAAGCTCCCGCCGAAAGTGTTAAACCGCTTGGGCGCCTTGGTCGTGAAGTTCAGAATTGTCGCGTCTAGCACGTCGTTCTGCAGATATTCGAACAGGCTGCCGTGAAACTGGTTGGTCCCGCTTTTCGTGATGAATGTGATGTCGGCCACCTGGGAAAACTCGGCGCTGTTGTTGAAGGCCGTGACCTTGAGTTCGGCCAGCCCTTCCGACGACGGGTAGGCATTTTGCAGAGAACCGTTGGCGGCGATATTGGCCGTGGAAATTCCGTCGACGGAATAACCAGTCATGGAATAACTGGCACCACCAACTTGTATGTTCCCCTGACTATCCGTGACGATGCTCGGGGAAAGGGCCAGCGCAGCCAGCGGGCTGGTGGTCTGGGCCCTGAAGTTGAGCGGCATCTCCACCAGTTGGTTGGTGCCCCTGGTGTCTCCCACCGTAGCGTTTTCTGTATTGATCTGCTGTGCCGAGGCCTCTACGTTCACGCTTTGCTGCACTTGGGACAGCGATAAGGACAGATCCACACGCACGCTCTGGCGGGCGGCCAACTCCACCGCGGTGGTGGGCGACATCGCGAATCCTTCCTTGGCGCCAACCACGGTATAGCGTCCGGGCTTTAGGTTCTCAAACAGGAAGTCGCCGCTGCCATCGGTAAGCGCGGAACGGGTGGTATTGTCGTCCAGGCTGTGGAGCGTAACCACGGCTTGAGGAAGGGCGAGGCCGGCCGGATCGCGAGTGGTTCCCCGAATGTCTCCGAAGGTGGATTGCGCGTAGCTGGTGCTCTGCACGAAAGTGGCGGGCAAAAGCAGAAACGCGAAAAACGCGCAGGACGCGCAACGAACTCGTGTCTGTCGCTTGGCCATAATGGTTCTCCTCGATCGAGTGACCGTGACGTCCGGAAGTCGCAGACTTTGCGAGTCAGTTAAGAAGGCTCGCCCGGCGTGTGCCCGGCGAAAGCTCTTTCATCCCTAATTGATTTGTCAATCGTAAGGCGCGGAGTGGTCGGACTCAATGACCACTCTCGGTGTGCCGCGCATAACCACTTTTATTTCCGCATGGCTTTTCGCAGGCGCCGCACTTGATGCAACATGTCATCCGCTTTGGTGCCCCCAAAGCCGAGAATGAAGCCCTGGCGGACATCCGCACCGGCGTAAGCCGCGGAAAGGGGCCATAGCCAAAGACCTTCTTGAGCGGCGCGGGCCGAAATCTTCTGGTCGGACAATCCTGGTGGAAGTGTCACTACCAGGTGCATACCGGCTTCCGCGCCTAGAATTTGCATCTCAGCGCCTTCTATCTCGGAGCCGAACTCCTTGCGGAGCGCGTGCGCGAGCGCATTGCGGCGCTCCGCGTACAGCTGCCTGGTCTTTCGGATGTGCCGCGTGAAATGACCTCCGCTGATGAAATCGGCGAGCGCGGCCTGATACAGGTGCGACGGGCAAAGATCATTGGTCTGGCGGACCGTGAGAAAGCGATCTACCAGGGCGGGGGGAATCACCATGTATCCGAGACGAAGGGTCGGAAAGAGCACCTTACTGAAAGTTCCGATGTAAATCACCCGCGAGCCGGGATCGAGTCCCTGCATGGACGCGATCGGCATGCTTTCATAGCGGTACTCGCTGTCATAGTCGTCCTCCACGATCCAGGCACCTACGCTATGCGCCCATTCGAGGAGCTGCAGGCGGCGTGCGGCGCTCATAGTGGCACCGAGAGGATACTGATGAGAGGGTGTGACGTAAGCCACGCGCGCTTTGCGGCAAAGCTTGATGCCGGCCCCGACATCCAATCCCTCGCTGTCAACCGGGACGGGAACCAGGCGGCAACCGGAAAGCGTCAGGGCGTGCCGCAGAAAGACATACCCGGGTTCCTCGATCCAAACCGGGCTTTCGGGGTCGAGCAGAACGCGGGCCGACAGGTCCAGTGCGTGCTGGGAACCATTGACCACCATGATCTGAGAGGCTTCGCAATGAACCGCCCGGGCCGTTCGAAGGTAGGCCGCGATGACCTCGCGAAATTCCAGCGATCCCATCGGATCGGAATAGTTCATGGAGCTGGCTCGCACTCTGCGCGCATGGTACGTCACCAGATCGGACCAGACCCGAAACGGAAAATGATCGTAAGCGATCTGCCCGACACTGAATGCGCCCGAACCCAAAAACCACGGTGTTCCCTCCACGGGCAAGAGCCGGGAGACTCGTGAAATAGCGTCCGATGGCGGATCGCTTGCCACGCCCGCTGTTGCCAGAGTCGGACGCGCGCTGACGAACCGGTCGGAAAGCGAACTCGTTACAAACGTGCCCGCGCCCGAGCGACTTTCGATGTACCCTTCGGCGAGGAGTTGAGCGTAGGCGCCGAGTACGGGAATCCGCGAAATTCCCAGCTCGTCAGCTAAAGCTCGCGTCGACGGAATCTGTTGACCGGGTTGCAATCTGCGTTCCAGAATCATCGTGCGGAACTCGTCGTAGATCTGGCGGTGAAGCGGCTTTTCACCCGTACGGTGCACGGCGATCATCGGCACCGCTGCGCCGTGCGGCTTCTTCCTCATCGGTTACGCCAGCGCCTGCTCGATCACGCCGCCCATGCCCGCCAGCGGTTTCATGACGTCGTCGGTCAAGCCAAAGCGGCGTTTCAGATATTCCGGATCGTTGTAGCTGAGCCAGACTTGGCCGTTGGCGTCTTGCCACGCTAGAGCTTTCAAAGGCAGATCGATCGCGGCAGTGGGAGCGGCAAGCATTACCGGCGTCCCACCCTTGGGGTTGCCAAAAATGAGCAACAGCGTGGGCGGCATTTTCAATCCAGCTTTTTCGGCTTCACCGCTGTGATCGACGAGCGCAAAGATCTTGATGCCCTTCGCCGTCAGAATCGTCTCCAATCGATGCAGCGTTTCCGGCACTGAATACTTGCTCGGTTTGCTGATAATTCCTTCGCCCGAATTATGTGGATTCACTTGGATCCTCCCGCCAATTCCAGACTCAAATAGATCGCCATCGTCAATCCGGCAGCCGCTAGCACGAGCGCCACGACAATCGCCATGGTGGACGGTTTAGTAACCATCGGCGCGCCGCTGTTCAGTGCCCGCACGATGCGCACGTGACGCACCGACGCCAGAATATTCACCAGCACCCCAGCCACCAGGAGCGCCGTCCCCAGCGGCACCGATAGCGCGGACGTTTCAAATTGCGGGAGCGTTCGCAGCGATGCCAGCTCGCGCAGGAACAAGCCGAAGCGCGCCACCACGAATCCAAAACCCATCAGTGCGATGCCAGTGCGAATCCACGCGAGGAATGTGCGCTCTTCCGCGAGATAGGTACTCGGATCGGAATGGCTGAGTTCTGGCTTTTGCATTCTGAATTCTGACTTCTGAATTCCTTTAGACTTTGACCTGCTTCCATTTTCCCCGGCGGAACAGCAGGATGCTCAGCAGCGCGAGCAGCGAATCTGAGACCAGCACCGCGACGTACACTCCATTCGGTCCAAGTCCGGTATGAAACGCCAGCGCCCAGGCCAGCGGAATCTGGCATACCCAGAAAGAAACCAGGTTCAGCATGGTAGGCGTGGCCGTGTCGCCCGCGCCATTGAAAGCCGCGGTGATCACCATGCCATACGAGTACGAGACATTACCGCAACTGAACAGCCGCAGCGCGGCGATGGCCAGAGGCGCGACCCTGGGATCGGAGGTGAACAGACCGATGATCTGGGGCGCGAAAGCGATAAACAGCAAGCCCAGGCTGCCCAGGAAAATCATGTTGTACAGTCCCGTTCGCCACACCGAAGTTTCGGCGCGCGCAGGCTTGCCGGCGCCCAGATTTTGCCCCACCAGCGTGGCGGCCGCATTGCTCATGCCCCACGAAGGAAGGATGGCGAAGATGATCACCTTAATCGCCACCGTATAAGCGGCGGTTGCCTCGCTTCCGAAGCTTGCGATTACCCGGACCATGCCTACCCAACTGGCCATCTGCACCAGGTATTGGAACATGGCGTTCAGCGAAAGGCGGATCAACCGCCACATAACGAGCAAGTCTACCCGCAGTTGCGCTGCATGCAGCGACAGCCGTCCGCGTCCGGAAGTCAGCACCCACAGTTGCAATAGAACGCCCACGCCGCGTCCGATGGTAGTGCCAACGGCGGAGCCGGTCACGCCCAAACGCGGAAACGGTCCCAGGCCGAAGATCAAACACGGATTCAGGCAAATGTTCACGAGATTCGCGATCCACAATACGCGCATTGCGATGGCGGCGTCGCCTGCGCCGCGAAAGACGGCATTAATCAGGAACAGCAGGAAGATGGTCGCGCTGCCGCTCAAGATCATGCGTGTGTATCCGGAACCCAGCTTGACCACGCTGTCCGACCCTCCCATGACGTGCAGCAGGTTCGGCGCGAAGAAATAGCCGATGACCGCGGTGGTTGCCGATACCACCAGCCCGACCACGATGGCTTGCACGGCGACCAAGCTGGCCGCCTGCTCGTCCTTCTCGCCCATCCGGCGGGCCACCAGCGCAGTGGCGCCCATGCTGAGTCCGAGGGCGATGACGAAGACCAGAACCAGTGCGGTTTCGGTTAGCCCCACCGTGGCAACCGCGTCTGCGCCCAGACGCGATACCCAAAAGACGTCCACCACTCCGAACAGCGACTCCATGGACATTTCGAGCACCATCGGGACGGCCAGCAGGAGGATGGCGCGGTCGATACTGCCCTCGGTGAAATTCTGATGGGTGCCCATCACCGCTTCGCGCAGCGAGGACCAGAAGCCTGGAGCGCGAACCTGGATGGTGCTGCTGCTCTCACTCATAAAGATTCCTCAAGATTTGAATGTACCGCGGCCTGGGTATCGGATAGCGGGTTACTTATTAGAGGGTGAGCTCTACGGGCGAGCCGGGCCCGCAGCCCAGCGTCTTCGCGGCCGATCCCTCACGGGCCGCCACTTCGAGATATCCCGAGCTTCCCACCACCACAAACAGCTCTCCTGGCGCGCATTCCGAGTAGGTCACCGCCAGCCGCGTGATGCTCCGCGGTCCCACCTGCAAAGCGAAAGCCTGTGTCCGGACGGAAGGAAACTCGTTGACGTGGAAGTTAGTCGCAAGATTCCCAAAATGGTCGATCTTGAGGATCGCTCCGATCCACGTGTGCTGCCCCGTCGGCGTGGCTTGGCCGCCCTTCGTAGGTTGATGGAAGCTTGCGCGGAAATAATCTTCAATCCGCATTCCAAACTGCGCGGGCGTAATGCCCGCCGCCAGATGTCCCGCCACTGGAGAAAAAACATCCCTCCCATGAAATGTTCGGCTCACCGGCTGCAGAAAATACCGCTCGTTGGTAATGTGCCGCACGTCAGGCTGTTCCCGCGCGAACACCATGGAAAGCACTCCGTTATCCGGGGCGACGAAGTACTGGCCTGCCATTTCGGCCAGCAGCGGCCTCCGCGCCGATCCCACGCCTGGATCCACCACGACGACATGAATCGTGTTCTTGGGAAAGTAATTGTACGCTTGCGCGATGGTGAACGCGCCATCGGCGATATCGTAGGGCCGAACGCCATGGCTGATGTCGATCAACCGAGCCGCCGGCTGGATGCCGAGGATCACGCCCTTCATCACGCCGACAAAGTGGTCCGACAGGCCGAAGTCGGTCGTGAGCGTAATGATATTCATCATTCATAAGTTTGTACCAACGGTGCTTCAGTTTGTACCAACCGTGACCACGCCCGCGTTGCTGGCCGCGCCGCCGATATCGACGCTGAGTAAGTAGGCCCCCGGACTAAGCGGCGGAATTTCGATCGTAACTTCGAGCACGCCCACCAGTCCGGCAGCCATGCGGGCGCCCGCGACTTCCATATTCAGCCCTCCCATCGCCGCTGTCATTGGAGCCTGCGGCATGATCGGCGGATCCGCGCGAGCCGCCTCTCCATCCGGAATTTGCTCATTCAGCGCGCCCTGTCCAGTCAGATATGTCGTCAGCAGCGTTCCCGGCGCCGCCGGATGATCCGCCCCGTTAGGGGTGCCGTCTTGATTCTGCGCGATCACGTGGTTCTTTCCATCGACAAACAAGCTGGGCGCGATCGGCTGTACCGTCAACTCGATCGGCCGCAAGACCCGGTCGCCGGCCACCACGTTCAATGTGGCTGGCCCCGCCGCCGTCTCGTAAGGGATCTGCAGGTTGATCTGAGTGGGGCTCACGTAGGCCAGCGGCGCGGGTACTCCGTTGACGAACACCGAGAGGCCCCACAATATCTTCGGCCATGGCGCCGCGGCAACTGTGGCGCGCTCCGCCAGCTTAGAGCCGAACAAAGAAACAATGGAACCGGGCGCGACCGGTCCCTCCCGGAATCCACCCGCGCTTACCACCGACGCGACGCTGCCTTCGTTCTCGTTCCGCAAGCCAAACACGTCCAGGCTATTGAGCGTGCCCACGTATACCTTGCCGTTGGCGATCGTCGGCGTCGCGAACTTGACGGATGAGCTGATGACGCCCTGGTAGAGTTGATTGCCGAGATTGGCCGCATCGTAGGCGCGCAAGTAAGACGCCGGGTCGATGGTCCAAAGGATTCCGTTCGCTGCGCCGTTCGCCGAGATGCTTGGTACCGAACCCACGGCTCGAAATATCACACTCGTCGCTGAAATTGGAGAAGCGGACAGCAGGCCATTCTGAAGCGCGAAAGCTTTCAACTGGTCCTGTGACGCGGAAAAATATACGGTGTTGTTGAAGTACACCGGTATTCCGAACAGCGGACCTGCCGCTCCCGCCAACTCCTGAACAATCTGGCCGTTTCCTTGCGGCTGGAAATGGCCCAGGTTATCGCGATCCACTAAATAGACTGAGCCGCCCTTGCTTCCGCTCACCAATAAATTCGGATGTGCCGGGCTTCCCGCCCCGTCCGGTAACAACAGCGCGCCGCTCGATCCCAGGTCAATATCCTTGTCGCTCAACTCGTCGGCGTTGTAGGGCGCGAAGAAGTCCGCCATAGAAAGCCCGTTCCCGGTCGAAAGCTTGATTATGCTCTCGCCCAAATCCGAGCCGCCCATGTTCGCGTCGAACGTGCCGTTAGCCGACACAACGTAGATGTTACCCTTGGCGTCCGCCGACGGTGCGGCTCCGCCTTGCCAGAAAGCCCCGGCTTCCCAGTTCGGCGTGTCGACGAAAACACCAGCTTGCTGTAACGTGCCGGCGTTGTATCCGATAATAAACCCGTGATAATTCCCGGCATCGCAATGCGACGCCCAAGACGTATACACCACGCCGTTCAGCAACAGCAGTCCCGCTCGTTCCTTATACAGCCAAGGCTCGAACGGAACCGTAGTCGTGCCATTGCCAAACCCGGGAAAGGAAGCTTGGATTTGCACCGGACTGCCAGGCTTGTCAGCTCCGGTTGTGACGTTCAGCGCGTGAAGCTGATGCATGAAGCCGCCGTTCGATGACTCCGTCATCGCGACCAGGTACAATGTGCCGCTGGCCGGATCGATCACCGGCGTTCCAGTAATACCCACTTCAGGCGCGATCGAGCCGCATTCCAAGTCCGCCGCTGACGCTGTCATCACTCCCTGCGCCGGATTGATGAAGCTGACGTGCCACAGCGGAGCCGCTAGATCATTGTCGGCGTCGAAAGCGTACACGCTGTCGTGTTCGGTGGCCACAAAGATAACGTTGTGGATTCCCCGGCCGGGAATGACGACGCCGGGCATGTACAGAGGCTGGGCGTAAACCTGGCCGTCTACCGGATATCTGAATAGCCGCCCGAATTTCCCCGAGCCGACGCTGGCCGGAGTGAGCTGGGTTTCGTTCAGATTCTGACCGGTGCGCGCCAGATCGTTATGGTATGTGAGGACGCTCACGTGGCAGTTCCATAACAGGGTGCACATGAGAATCGAATGTGTCGAACGCATTCAATTCGTTAGATCCGCTGATGCTATTAAGGTTACCATTCCCCTTACCTCTGGTATTCGGCGCGCCGGCCCACGGCATTAATTTTGTAAGCTGGAAGCGATGGTTCAAACACAAACTCCACCCTTTCGCGCCGATCACGTCGGCAGCCTGCTCCGTCCACCGGAATTGCTGCAAGCCCGCGAAGCGGAAAAAAATGGCCGTATCAGCCACGCCGAGCTTCGCCGCATTGAGGATCAAGCCATCCGCGAGGTTGTCCGCCAGCAAGAAGATCTGGGACTCGAAGGAGTCACCGACGGCGAGTTTCGCCGCGCTTCCTGGCACATGGATTTTCTATATCAGGTGGGTGGAACCGCTAAAGTCGACGGCCAACAGAAGGCGCAGTTCCGCAACGAGCAGGGAGTGATCGAGTTCACACCCGCGGCGCTGCAAATCAAGAGCAAGCTGAAGCTGGACAAATGCATCTTTGGCGACGACTTCGCGTTTCTGAAGTCCGTCGCGCATGCCACGCCCAAGCTGACCATTCCGTCCCCCAGCATGATGCACTACCGCAGCGGCCGCGCGGCGATCGATCCGGCGATTTATCCCAACGTCAACGAATTCTGGCACGATCTCGCGCAGGTCTACGCTCGGGAGATCGCCGAATTGGCCAAGTTGGGCTGTACTTATTTGCAGCTCGACGACATCAGCCTGGCCTATTTGAACGATCCGGCGCAGCGCGAAGTTGTGAATCAGATGGGCGAAGACGGAGAGCACGCCCACATCCGGCACATTCGCACGATCAACGAAGCGCTGGCCGCCAAGCCCGCCGGCCTGTCCATTTGCACGCATTTATGCCGCGGCAATTTCCGTTCGTCGTGGGCCGCGTCCGGTGGTTACGATCACGTGGCCGAAGCCCTGTTCGGCGAGCTCAAAGTGGACGGCTATTTCCTGGAATTCGATGACGCGCGCTCGGGAACTTTCGCGCCGTTGCGTTTCGTTCCGAAAGGCAAGAAGGTGGTGTTGGGGCTGCTGACCTCGAAGCGTGGCGAGCTGGAGAAGAAGGACGATATCAAGCGCCGCATCGACGAAGCTTCCAAATATGTGCCGCTCGATCAGATCTGCCTCAGCCCGCAGTGCGGATTTTCTTCCACCAGCGAAGGCAACTCGCTCACGGTGGACCAGCAGTTCCAAAAGTTGCGTCTGATTGTCGAAACCGCGCGCGAGGTTTGGCGCGACTAACGGATGATCGCGGACGAGAAGTTCACTCCGTGCGCAATGCCGCTGCGGGGTCCACTCTGGTAGCGCGGCGGGCTGGAAGGTAACAAGCCAGCAGGGCCACGGTGAGCGCGATCAGCGGGACGATCGCGAACGTCAGCGGGTCCGTCGCGCTGACTTTGTACAGCAGGCTGCGCAGCACGCGAGCCAGGGCCAGCGCGCATGCGATTCCGACGAGTATGCCTCCCGCAGCCAGACGAATGCCATGCGCCAGCACCATACGCATCACGTCCCAAGGTTGGGCGCCCAGGGCTGCGCGCATCCCGAATTCGTGCGTCCGCTGATTGACGGAATAGGAGATCACGCCATAGGTTCCGATGGCGGCTAGCGTGATCGCGAGCGCGGCAAACAAACCCACCAGAAACACTGTGAAACGGGGCGTGGAGACGGATGCCTCGGCGATCGAATCCATCAATCGAACGTCGGCCACGGCGACCGACGGATCCAGGCTATGGACGGCATCGCGCACCCCGGCCCCTAGCGGAGCCGGATCGGAGTACGCGCGAATAGTGATCATCATCTGGGGAAATCCGAACGGCGTCTGAAGCAGCGGCCACCAGAAGGCTGGCTCGGCGCCGGGCTTTTTGGGAGTGTCCTTCACGTCCCCTACCAGGCCGACAATGGTGGCCCATTCGCCGTCCTTCGGAGGATCGTCGAAGTTGATACGTTTGCCGATGACGTCTTCGCCGGGCCAATATCGGTCGGCCATGGCGCGATTGATGATCAGGACGGCCGGCGCTTTCACGTCGTCGGCGCGGCTGAAGAAGCGGCCCCGGATCAGCGGAATGCCAATGGCCCGAAAATAATCCGGAGTGGCGGTGTGGTATCGAGCGTGGAACTCCTCGTGGGGCAGAGGGTGTTTGCCTTCGCTGCCGAGGCCTGCGAACTTCACCGCTGGAATCGTGCTTAGTGAATCGGCGACCTTAGCATAGAAGTTGATGACCTGGGCGCTGGATTTGTAGTTCTCTTCGGGCGGTGCGATGGCCGCCGTGAGAACATGTTCGGGACGGAAGCCGGGGTCGGTGCGCAGCAGGTTGATAAAACTGCGCAGCATGAGACCTGCGCCGATCAGCAGCATGCAGGCCAAGCCCACTTCGCTCACCACCAGCCAATTGCGCAAGCGGAGATGGCCGGCGCCGGCAGTGGCGCCTCGGGCGCCTTCCCGCAGATTCTGCTGCGGATCGATGCGCGAGGCCTGCAGGGCCGGTACCAGGCCGAAGAGCATTCCGGTTGCCAGCGCGATTGCGAGCGTGAACAAGAAGACGACCAGGTTGACGTGAATCTCATGGGCGCGGGGGAAACCGAAGGGCAGCAGAGTCACGAGCGCTCGCACGCCAACGATTGCGATGCCCGCCCCGGCCGCGCCGCCCAAGGCGGCAACCAGCGCGCTTTCAGTAAGCATTTGCCGGACCAGGCGCGCCCGCGACGCGCCCAGCGCAAGCCGTACCGCCATTTCACGCCTGCGCGAGGTGGCGCGGGCCAACAGCAAGTTCGCGACGTTGGCGCACGCGATCAGCAGGACCAGTCCCACGGCGCCGAGGAGCACCAACAACATCCGTTGGCTAGCCCCGACAATTTCGCGATAGAGCGGAACGATGAGCACATGCCAGCCGGTATCGTTGTCGGGATACTCGCGCCCCAGTTGGATCATGATGGAGTTCATCTCTTCGCGGGCCTGTTCGGGCGAGACGCCTGCCTTTAATCGGCCAATCCCTTCGGTGTAATGCGAGCCGCGTTGATTCGGACTGCCCTCAAAAGTAAAAGGCCACCAGACATCGACGGCGTTACCGTACGCCATCGGCCGATATTCATTGCCGGGGTGCTGCATTTCCGCGGGCATCACTCCCACAATCGTGAACGGCAGTCCTTCCAGCACGATTTTGCAGCCGAGGATGTTGGGGTCGGCGTCGAAACGGCTGCGCCACAAATACTCGCTGAGGATTACGATGTGTTGTTTTCCGGGAACTCATCGCTGGTATCGAATTCACGGGCGTGCAGCGCGCGCATGCCGAGCACGCGAAAGTAGCCGGCGCTCACGCGGAAGCCGGTGAGTCGTTGCGGTACGCCCATGCCGGAGAGTTGCACGTCGGAGCGCGACATAATGGCCATGCTGCCGAAGGATCGGTTGCGCGCGCGAAAATCGAGGAAGTCGAAGGGGTTAATTGGAAATTTTGGGTAGCTGGCGCTGGACAGGAAGAATCGCACGATGCGGTTTTCCTCGGCATAGGGCAGGCGGCGTAGCAGCACGCCATGAATCATGCTGAAAATGGCGCTGTTGGCGCCGATGCTGAGCCCCAGGGTGAGAAGGATGACCGCCGTAAAGCCCGGGCTTTTGCCGAGCGAGCGGAGAGCGTAGTGAAGATCGGACCAGAAGTTTTCGATCCAGTTGGTGCGGCGCATATCGCGACATTGCTCCTCAATTTGAGTGAAGCCGTCCAGTTTTCGAAGGGCGGCGTAGCGCGCTTCTTCCCACGGCATGCCGGCGGCTGCATATTCTTCGATCTGGCGCTCGAGGTGGAATCTGAGTTCTTTGTCGAGCTCCCGTTCGACGTGGCGACGCCGCAGGAGCGACCGGACGCGCAGGCGGGCGATATCTATCCAGCGTCTCATTCTGGAGTTTCCTAGCAGCGGGACGCTCCCAGATCGCTTCGAATGACCATCCCCACGGCGTTTGACAGGCGCTCCCACTGCGCCAGTTCTCTTTCCAGTTGAGTACGGCCGGCACGCGTGAGCGCGTAGAACTTGGCGTCACGTCCGGTCTCGCTGGCGCGCCATTCGGCGCGAATCCAGCCTTGCTGCTCCAGGCGATGGAGCGCTGGGTATAACGCGCCCTGCGTTACCTGGAGGACATCCTGACTCACTTGCTCGATGCGCTTGGCGATGGCCCATCCGTGCTTCGGCTCGAGCGATACGGTCTTGAGAATCAGCAGGTCCAGTGTGCCTTGGATGAGATCGGAAGGTCTGCTCATGATACCTAAGCTATCGACAATCGATACCTAAATAGGTTACAACCGGTGCGCGGCACTGTCAAGCCTCGGTGCATTCCCGCGGCACGCAGCCCTACATTCCCGATACTCTAAAGATATGCGCCTGACGTCTTTAGTCCTGTGGGCTTCGATAACCGCTTGGGCCCAGAGCCCGCCCGCCTGGGTCGCCAAGAGCAACCAGAACTCCCAGCTCCTGGTCGATATCCTGGCGCGATACTCGCCGGAGCAGGCCGCGCAAATGGGCGCGCCGGGGTTGGACGAGCAAATCAGCACGTTATCGCCGGAGCAGCCCGAGCGCTTCCGCAGAGACACGGCAGTCGCTCGCATCGAATTGCAGAAGCGCTTGGCGGCGGAGAAGGACCCGCTGGTCCGGCAGGATCTCGAGATCCTGATCGCGCAAGCCGATCGCGACATCCGGACCTCGGAAGCTACGGAGCGCAATCTGCTGCCCTACACCGATGTCGCCGGCCAGATCTTCTCCGGCATGCAAAGCCTTCTGGACGATCAGGTAACCGCCGAGCGCCGTCCTGCCGCAGTAGTCCGTCTGCTCAAGTACACCGGCCTCATGCAGGGTTACGAACCGGCCACGATCCAGGCAGAAGAGCGCTTTCGCGAGAAGCTGACGACGGCGGGACTGGTTGGGCCAGCCAAGGTGGAAGTAGAAAAGAATCTGGAAAACACCCAAGCCTATGTCACGGGAATCGGCTTGCTGCTCGAAAAGTACAAGCTGACCGGTTATCAGGATGCATTTGCGAAGCTGAAAGAGCAGCTGGCATCCTACGACGATTTTGTCCGCAGCGAAGTGCTGCCAAAGGCGCGCGTCGATTTTCGTCTTCCGCCGGAACTGTACACCATCGCGCTGGAAAACTTCGGCATCGACTACTCGAAGGAAAAGCTGACGGGCCTCGCTCATCAAGCGTTTACTGACCTGCAAAACCAGATGCAGCCGCTTGCCGCCAAAATCGCGAAGGAGCGCAAGTTGCCGTCATCCGATTATCGCGGCGTCATCGGCGCATTGAAGAAGGATCAGATTCCAGGCGACCAGGTGCTGCCGTACTATCAAAAGCGGCTGACGGAAATCGAGGGCATCATCCGGCGCGAGCGTCTGGTGACGCTGCCCGATCGGCCGGCCGTCATTCGCCTGGCATCCGCGGCCGAGACCGCGCAGCAACCCGCGCCCCATTATCTTTCGCCGCCGTTGCTCGGGAATCATGGCGAGCGCGGCCAGTTTGTGCTCCCGCTCGAGACCATGGGCAAAGGCGGCCAGGCGCTGCAGTACGACGATTTCAATTACTCGTCTGCGTCCTGGACGCTCACGGCGCATGAAGCCAGGCCCGGCCACGACCTGCAGTTCGACGCCATGGTGGAGCGCGGCGTGTCGTTAGCGCGGGCGCTGTTCGCATTCAACAGCACCAACGTGGAGGGATGGGGACTATACGCGGAATGGATGATGCTGCCCTATATGCCGGACGACGCCAAACTGGTCTCGTTGGATTACCGCTTGCTTCGCGCCGCTCGCGCGTTTCTCGACCCAGAATTGCAGCAGGGAAAGATCACTCCCGAGCAGGCCATGCAGGTTTTGGAAAAGGACGTGGTTTGCTCGCCCGCTTTTGCAACCGAGGAAGTGGAGCGTTTCACCTTTCGTCTGCCTGGCCAGGCGCCCTCGTATTTTGACGGTTACACGCGATTGCACGAAATTCGCGCGGACGCCGAAAAAGCCCTTGGGCCAAAGTTTAACGCGCAGCGCTTCCACGACTTCATCCTGTCGCAAGGCCTGCTGCCGCCGAATCTGCTGCGCAAGGCCGTGCTGGAAGACTTCGTCAAGACAGCATCGTAAACAACAAGCCCCAGCCCGATATGGCGCCGCAGCCCGATATAGCGCCGCAGCCCGTTATAATGTTGAGCGATGGAAAAACAGATGTTCGAAAAGGGCTTAAGTATTCGCGGCGAAATATTTGGCGCGGAGCTTGCCGACAAGAATTGGGCGGCCGCGGACGATTTCAACCGTCCGTTTGAAGAATTGGTGAACCAGTATTGCTTTGGCGAAATCTGGGGCCGGCCCGGCCTGGATCGCAAGACGCGCAGCATCGTCACGCTTTCGATGCTCACCGGTTTGAACCGCCCCAATCAAATCCGCGCTCACGTCAAGGGCGCCATAGCCAACGGCGTCAGCAAGGCAGAGTTGCAGGAGCTGTTTTTGCAAGCCGCCATTTATTGTGGCGTGCCCGCCGCCGTGGACAGTTTCCGCATCGCCAGAGAGGTTTTTAAGGAGATGGGGATCTAGTGGTCGGGTGTGGCAACGCGGTCTATGGCGTTGCCTTGAATTTTCGGGCCGATCTGGAAAGTTTTGCCGAGACTCCTATTGCGCCGGTGCTCTATCTACGGCCGCGCAACACCTGGAACACGAGCGACGCGCCAATTCGGTTGCCCGCCGGCGCGAAGGAGTTGAAGATGGCCGGCACCGTGGGAATCGTGATGGGGCGCCTGAACCATGCCGCTGGCTATGTCGCGGTAAACGACGTGAGCATTCCTCACGAATCGTATTATCGGCCCGCGATTCGGCAGCGTTGCCGCGACGGGTTCTGCGTCATCGGTACCGAAGTAACTGATCGGAAGCCGGAAGAAATTAGAACCTGGATCAACGGCGAGCTGCGCTGCCGGGCCAACACTGCGGACCTGGTTCGTCCCATGGAACAACTTATCGCCGACATCTCCGAGTTCCTGACGCTACAACCCGGCGACATTCTGTTAATCGGAGAGCCGCATGATTCGCCTCTCGCCCGAGCGGGCGATCGCGTACGTGTCGAAATCGACGGCCTGGCGGCGATCGAAAACGAGGTCGTGCTGGAATGAAGCACGCCCGCGTAGCCTACGCTGGTGCGATCCATCATGTGGCCGAGGGTGACCCTTGCCTCCAGTCTGGAAATCCCGTTGTGTGGCTGCCGCCCGTGCAGCCCGGAACCATCTTCGCTTTGGGACTGAACTACGCCGATCACGCCAAAGAACTGGCTTTCAAACCTCCCGACGAACCGCTGGTTTTCATGAAAGGCCCCCAATCTCTGTGCGGACACCTGGGCCACACCCGTCGTCCGCCCGGCGTCGCGTACATGCACTACGAGTGCGAGCTCGCTGTGGTGATCGGAAAGACGGCGCGCAAAGTGACCAGGGCCAACGCCTATGACTACGTCGCCGGCTTTACAGTCGCTAACGACTACGCGATCCGCGACTACCTCGAGAATTTCTATCGTCCGAATTTTCGCGCCAAGAGCCGCGACTTCACTACTCCTTTGGGGCCCTGGCTGGTGGATGCCGCGGATGTGCCCGATCCGATGAATCTGCGGCTGCGAACGCTCGTGAACGGGAAGATCACGCAAGAAGGCAACACGCGCGACATGATTTTCGATATTCCTTTTCTAATCGAATATCTGAACAGCTTCATGACGCTTCAGGCGGGCGATGTCATCTTGACGGGAACGCCCGAGGGCTTGGCCAATGTCAACGTAGGCGACGAAGTGATCACCGAAATCGATGGCATCGGAAGCTTGAAAAACACCATCATTGGCGAGCCGGAGGAACACACGCATGTTGGATGACCGCAGCATTCAGGAGGCAGCCAAACGGCTGGAAGAATCGGAACGCGCACGAACGCAAATCCGCCAGCTCTCGCTCCAGCACCCGGCCATGACGATCGACGACGCATATGCGGTGCAAAGAGCCTGGGTCGATTTGAAAATCGGCGCCGGCCGCGCGGTACAAGGCCACAAGATCGGCCTGACTTCCAAGGCCATGCAATATTCGTCGAACATCAATGAGCCCGATTACGGCGTCTTGTTGGATGACATGTTTTTCGCCGATGGCTCCAGCATTCCGGCCGAGCGTTTCATCGTTCCGCGCCTGGAAGTGGAATTGGCTTTCGTCTTGAGCAAGCCGCTGAAAGGCCCCAATTGCACGATCTTCGATGTGTTAAGCGCCACCGAATACGTTACGCCGGCCGTCGAGATTATCGACGCGCGAATTCAGCAAATTGATCCCGAGACCAAAGCCACGCGCAAAGTGTTCGATACGATTTCCGACAACGCCGCGGGCGCCGGACTGGTCTGCGGTGGCCGTCCGTTCCGGCCGCTGGATGCCGACCTGCGCTGGGTGTCGGCGGTTTGTTATCGCAACGGAGTGATCGAGGAATCGGGCGTCGCGGCAGCGGTGCTCAACCATCCGGCGCATGGCGTGGCATGGCTTGCGAACAAGTTTGCGCCGCACGGAGTCTCCCTCGCGGCGGGCGAAGTGATTCTCGGAGGATCGTTCACGCGGCCGGTTCCGGTGCGCCGCGGCGATACGTTCCACATCGATTATGGAGCGTTCGGCTGCATATCCTGTCATTTTGATTAAGGCTGTATGGAAATAAATAAGAATACCTTCAAGGCCGCGTTAAATGGCGGGGAGCGCGCGCAGATCGGCTTGTGGCTAGGCCTGACAGATCCGATCTGTGCGGAAATTTCCGCCGGCGCGGGATTCGATTGGCTGCTGATTGACGGCGAGCACGCGCCCAACGATGTCCGATCCATCCTGGGCCAGTTGCAGGCTGTAGCGCCGCATCCCGCGCATCCCATCGTGCGGCCAGTCTCGGGCGATGTTCAGCTTATCAAACAACTACTCGATATCGGAGCCCAAACGCTGCTGATTCCGATGGTGGAGAGCGCCGATCAAGCCCGGCAACTGGTTTCCGCGATGCGCTATCCGCCGGCGGGAATTCGCGGCGTGGGTGCGGCGCTGGCGCGAGCCTCGCAATGGAATCGCGTGACGAACTATCTGCACCAGGCCAACGACCAGATGTGCCTGTTGGTCCAAGTGGAGACGCGCTTGGGACTTGAGAATCTGGATGCGATCGCGGCTGTCGAGGGCGTGGACGGCGTGTTCATCGGGCCATCGGACCTATCCGCTGCGCTCGGGCACTTGGGCAAACCAGGGCACGCCGATGTGCAGCAGGCCATTGAGGACGCCATCCGCCGCATTCGATCGGCCGGGCGCGCGGCGGGCATCTTGAGCACGGATGAAGCGCTTTCGCGCCACTACTTGTCGCTCGGTTGCACCTTCGTCGCGGTCGGGCTGGATGGCAATCTGCTGATGCGCGCGACGCAAGATCTGGCGCGCAAATTCAAAGAGTAGAACAGTGTCGGTTATTTCCCCGAGGCCTTGCGCTTCCAAACATCCCAGGCGCGCTCGAAGCCGTCCTGCGGCGCGGTTTTCTTGGCTTCCTCAGGCTCGAAGTATTTGACGGACCCACCGAGCAGAATCGCCTGCTCCTGTACACGAGCGTTGAGATCGAGATAAATCGCACGGCCGACCGCGACCTTGACCGATTCGCCGACCACCGCCGCGCCGTGCCCGCGCATCAGCGCCGCCGGAAACTTACCCAGTAGCGTCGCTAACGCTCGTCCGCGCTTGGGATTCGATACCAGCATGTCGGTCATTCCGTCGACGTCGCGAATCTCGAACACGGGAATGCTTTCGCCGATGAACGCCGCCATGTGCGAGACCGCGCGCAGAGGCACCGAGCTGACGCTGAACGGAATCACGGCCGGCGAATGATCGTGAACGACGGCCATCACGTCCGGGCGTGCTTTGTAGATCTCGCCGTGGATGAATCGCTCGCGATATCCCGCGCGATCGTCGCCGTTGAGGGGATTGCTGTCGAGATCGTATTCAACGATGTCCGCCGCCGTTACCAAACCGGGCGCGAGTGACCGCGAGAGAAAATAATGATTCGGATTCGTGGGATCGCGCACGCTGACGTGGCCATAGCCATCCAGAATTCCTTCGGACGCCAGGATGTGATTCGCGGTGACGAGGTCGTCGATGAGGGCGCCGACGGCTCGATCGCGGGGCTGCGCCGAAGCCGTGGCCAGCGACAGAAGGGCCGCGAGCGTCGTGAGGATCGGGACTTTCATCGATCGCCTCCTGCGCGAGACATCACGCGTGCTTCGACTCCCGGCGTGCGCGGGGTTTCTTCTTTGGAGCTGCCGCGGAGCGCGAGCGGCGCGGAGGCTGGTTCTCCATAGCGGCGCGCAAGATGTGATTGATGCGCGTCTGGTAGCCTCGGCCGTTGGACTTCAGCCAGTGCAGCACGTCCGCGTCTAGCCGAATGGTCAATTGATGTTTAGCCGGAGGCCACGCTACGGTGGCTTTCGTAAAGAACTCGTCTCCCAGCGGCGGGATGTCCGAATAGTCAATGTCGGAATCCTTCATGCGGTCAAGCCGTGCCAAGTTGCTTTTGATAGATGTGTTGCTCACGACGGTTCGCCTTCCTCATGGAGATAATGCGGGTCGCCTCGCCGCGACGGGCATGGGCGATCATTACCAGCCGTCCGACGAGCAAACCCAAAGTGACAAACCGTTCCTCTCCATAGTCGAAGCGGTTATCCAAGAAGGTGACGCACGGAGCAGCAAAAACCAATTCAGCGTCCGCGAAATCCAGACCGTGCTTGGCAAAATTGCTATTGTTCTTCGCGTCATCCCATTCGTATGTCATCCTACTGTAGCGCTGTTTGTAGTTACATGCAAATCGGCGTCGGAGAACCGGGCACTCAGTGTGCCCCTAAGGCTGGCAGCGCCCATAATCCTTCAGAACCCTCTCGACCCGGAACGAAGGAACTGGCGCGGAGCCCGATTTATGCCCCTTCAACTTTGCGCGCTCGCCAATGGGCAAGGGCGGCCCGGTGTCGACAAGTGAGTAGACCTTCTTGTCGGAGAGCACGAGAGTCCGTTTTCCGCCAGACTCCGCGATGCAACCCACCACCACTCCGCGGTTATGCAGGACAAGGAAAGCGATCCCGACTCCAACCACCGCTGCAATCCCGACCAGCGCGCCGACAACCAAACCTTCGTGAATGTTCCCCGCTCCAAAACCCTGGTTTTGCCTGGACTGGGCGTTCGCCCGAGTTGCGGCAAGGGGATCTGCGAGCAACAGCGCGAGCCAAAGGATACCCGTAAATTTCTTGGAGTTCCGTTCATGATACATCAAGCCGTTCACCTACCGGATAGCCGATGGATAGCGGTTTCTGGCCAAACGATTCGCGCATCCGAGGAAACTTTGCGGAATACGCCGGCGTCGAAGTTCTCAGGCATAATCAATTGACGGAACTGGAGTATCTGCTCAAACACGGGGGGCTAGCGCCCAAGCGACTCCTGACGAAAATTACCAGACGCGGTTTCGGGGCTTCTGTCTTCAGCGGTCTCGCGGGCGCAGCGGCGTCACGCCTCACAAAAATGACTTCTGTAGCGGCAGCGGGAGAAACGGGCCCCGATTTTACGATTGCCATTATTCCCGATCCTCAGTATCTGGCTGACGCCTGTCCGAACGATCGAGGCGTATATTACTCCGCGATGATGCAGTGGATCGTCGATCACAAGAACATCGTCTTCACATCCAGCGAACCGTCCTTTGAGGCGAATATCAAGGCTGTCGTGGGCGTCGGCGATTGCGTGAACAACACCCAGGACGACGAGTTTACGAATGCAGAGACGGCCTGGACGATTCTTGACACCAATCGCATTGCATTCACGACGCCCCCGGGGAACCACGACTATTCACGCGATCCCTCTTCGCGGAGTCACCTCGGAACACAATTCGCAAGCGGCTATTTCTCGGCCGGCAATCGCGCCTCAATTTACGGCTCCGGTATCGATCTGGATGACGGAGACATGGCTTACTGGGTCGGTTCTTATGACAGCACTGGAGCAAATACAGCGGTAAAGTTCGTCATTTCTGGAATAAAGCTGCTCATTCTGGCGCTGGATTTCTTCGCCGGCAACGCCGCATGGTCCTGGGCCCATGACATTATGCTGGCGAATTCCGATTGTGAATGCTATATCACCACTCATGCGTGGCTGACCATGAATGGAACGCAATATCAGAGGGCGGATGCTTTTGGGCCAGACGTATACAAAATGGCTTCCGCGCCCTATTCCAATTCCTCCGCGGAAGCGTGGACCACTTTGGGAGTGAGGGCCTGGTCAAACCTGTTCGGGATTTTCGGGGGCCACGATGTTTTCGGCCACAGGGGTCCGCGCCGCGCCACCGAGATGACAAGGTCCCTGGGGGAGACGAGGGCGTTGGCGTTAGATCGGCCCGGCACGTGGTCTCCAGCGTGGTTTTGGCAGCACGTTCCTATTCAGAGCGCCAGTTCGCGCGGCCAGATGGTACAGCAACTGTTTGCCAACTCCCAGACTCTGGACGAGGGTTGCGATCTAGCGCTGAGCAAAGCAAATGGAGCGGGACAAGTTGCGAGCGTTTTTCTGCTCAGCCGCCGGCCGGCTTTGGGATTACTCGAGGGCCGCATGATTTCGACACACTCGGGAGACTGGTTTGAATCCAGATCCCCCGCCTTCCCTGAAGGAACCAGCTGGAGCTCGTCTGAAACGCTGCTGTTCTCGGTTCCGTTCACGGGTCTTCAGTTGGATATGCTATCGTGAACTCCCTGACCAGGAGGATTTACGAATGCCCAGAATTCCGGCTTTTTACGGCTGTCTTGCTCTGCTCCTGCTGACATCGGCCTGCAATCGGCAGACGGCGGACACACGTGCGTCGGATGAAAGCGCCGTCAGAGACGCGGATGCGCAATGGGCAAAGACGGCCGGCGCGAACGATCTGGATGGCACAATTTCCTATTACAGTGACGACGCGTCGCTGCTGCCTCCCAACGCGCCCATCGCTATCGGCAAACCAGCGATTCGCGCGGTCTGGGCCGCGTCGCTGCTGAGCCCGCACGCCACCGTATCTTGGCAGGTCACCAAGGCCGACGTAGCGCGTTCCGGCGAACTGGCCTACGTGATCGGCGTCTATCAGATCACGCCGAAGGATGCCGAAGGCAAGTCGCTGGCGGATCGGGGCAAGCTGGTGGAAGTGTGGAAAAAACAGGCCGACGGAAAGTGGAAGACGGTGGCCGATATTTTCAACTCCGATCTGCCGGCGCCGGCTCCGGCGCACTGAAGCAATATAGTAGTGGATGCCGCGTGAGACGCTGCTCGACTTCTTCCATGACTTCGCCGAGCTCGACGACGACTTTTTCATTTATGACGACGGTTTCAATGCCCGGCACTATAGCTATCGCGAGATCGCCGCGCGCGCGCGTGGTTTTGCCGCCTGGCTGCGCGAGCGAGGAATCGGCCAAGGCGAAAAGATCATTCTGTATGGCGAGAACCGGCCGGAGTGGATCATCGCGCTGTGGGGATGCCTGCTCGATGGCGTGATCGCGGTTCCGATCGACTACCGATCGTCGGCCGAATTTGTCGCGCGCATTCATGCGATTGTCAACGCGCGCGCGGTTCTCACCGGCAACGAAGCCGGCATATTCGAAGCAAGGGCGGCGTCCGCCGACCCCGCGAAGATCACTAAGGATCAAATCGCCGAGATCATTTTTACCTCCGGCGCCACCTCCGAGCCCAAAGGCGTCATCATCACGCACGGGAACATTCTCGCGAACATTGTTCCGGTGGAACGCGAAGTGAAGAAGTATCTCCGCTACCAGCGCCCCTTCGCGCCCATCCGGTTTCTCAACCTGCTGCCGCTGAGCCACATGTTCGGCCAAGCCATGGCGACGTTCATCCCGCCAATGTTGCCCGGCGTGGTGATTTTCATGCATGGGTTCCATCCCAACGAAATCCTGCGTCAGATCCGTACGCGGCGCGTGTCGGTGCTGGTATCAGTGCCGCAAATTCTCGAGATCCTGCGCACGGATCTAATTCAAAAGTTTCCGGAACTGCGCCAATTGAAGCCTTTGCAGGGCCACTGGCTGCGCCGCTGGTGGCGCTATCGCAAGGTACATCGGATGTTCGGCTGGAAGTTCTGGAGCTTTATCGTAGGCGCGGCGCCGCTCGGGGCCGATCTCGAAGCGTTCTTCTCCAATCTCGGATTTCTGGTGATCCAGGGCTACGGCTTAACCGAGACTGCGCCGATCGTGACGCTGAACCATCCGTTCCACGCGCGCCAGGGAAGCGTCGGTAAGCCCATCGCGGGAGTTGAAGTGAAAATCGCCGGTGACGGCGAGATCCTGGTGCGTGGCGAGAACGTGACCTCGGGCTACTACCAGCACCCGGAGGAAACCGCGCGCGCGTTTGAAGACGGCTGGTTTCACACCGGCGATATTGGCGAGATGAAAGAGAACGGCGAGTTGAAAATTCTCGGGCGCAAGAAAGAAATGATCGTGACGCCCGAAGGCCTGAACGTCTTTCCCGGCGACGTTGAGGGCGTGTTGAAACAACAACCCGGTGTTCGGGACGCTGCCGTGATCGGAAGGGATCGCGTACATGCGGTGCTGATTCTCGACGCAGGCGCCGATGCCGAAGAAATCGTACGGCGTGCCAATACGCGGTTGGCGGACTACCAGCGAGTGCGCAGTTTTTCGATTTGGCCTCAGGCAGAATTTCCACGGACCGAAGGAACGGGAAAGCTCAAACGCCTGGAGATCGCCAACGGCGCGCCGCCGGCGGAGCATCAGGCCGCCGTTCTTGAGACGCCGCTCGAGAATCTGACGTCGCTCGAACGCGTGGAGCGGATCGTGGCGCTGGGCTTGGATGAATCCGTGCTGAGTGGTTCCCCCGACACTGGCACGTCCGTGTCGACCACAGACGATTTTCCGAGGTGGAATCGAGGAGCGCTCGCGCGCGCCGTCCGCCGGATCTTTCTGCCAGGATTTCTTTTGCCACTGAACCGAGTTTTCGCCCATGTCCGCACGCGGGGCCTCGACCATCTGAAAGAACTGGAACCGCCCGTCATCTTCGCGTCCAATCACCAAAGCTACATGGACGTGCCGTCCATTCTCAGCGCGCTGCCCGCGCGTTGGCGCTACCGCGTGGCGCCCGCCATGCGCAAGGAATTTTTCGACCAACATTTTCATGGGCGCAGCTTCACCAACAGCCTGAATTACTATCTGTCCACCCTGTTCTTCAATTGCTTTCCGATCCCGCAGCGCGAGCCCGGCGCGCTGGCAACGCTACGCTACATTGGCGAGCTTTCCAACGACAAATGTTGTCTGCTGATTTTTCCCGAAGGCATCATGATGGAAACCGGCGAGCTTGGGCCGTTCCAGCCGGGCATTGGAATGATCGCGGCAAAACTCGGAATTCCGGTGGTGCCCATCCGCATTCGCGGCATGGACCGTGTGCTGCCTCCGTCCTCGAAGATGGCTCGGCCGGGTCGAGTCGACATCGCGTTCGGGCCCGCCCTCCACTTGACGGGCGACGATTACCGCGCGCTCGCCAAGCAAGTGGAAGATGCGGTCCGCAGATTGTAGCGCCGCCATTCGCGGGCGCTTTTCACATACAATGGCAGCCGATGCCCCGCAAGCATTCTCTCTCGGCTGGCCCGATCGGCCGGCGTTCGTTCCTTGGCCTCAGCGCGGCCGCCGTGCCCCTGCTCGGCCAGACTGCACGCGATTGGACCAACCACAATCCCATTCGTTATCCCGATCCCGACGTGGTCGCGCTGGACAAGAGCTTTGCGAAATACCAGGTCTTCAACGCCGTCATCTATCGCCATTTCGTTGGCACCCGTTGGGCCGAGGGTCCGGCCTGGTCGGGCGAAGGCAACTACGTGGTCTGGAGCGATATTCCCAACAACCGCCAGATGCGGCTGATGGAAGAGGACGATCATGTCACCGTATTCCGCAACCCTTCCGGCTACAGCAATGGCAACACGTTCGATTTCGAAGGGCGCCAAATCTCCTGTGAACATGCCGGCCGCCGCGTGGCCCGTTACGAGCACAACGGGCAGGTCACCGCGATCGCCGAACGCTATAACGGCAAACCGCTCAACTCGCCCAACGACGTGGTGGTGCATCCCGACGGCGGCGTTTGGTTTACCGATCCGCCCTACGGCATCCTGGGCAATTACGAGGGTTTCCAGGCTAAGCCGGAATTGAAGGAAGCCGTCTATCGTGTGGATCCGCACACGGCGCGCGTAGAGATGGTGAGCGATGCATTCGACAAGCCCAACGGCCTGTGCTTTTCTCCGGATTACAAGAAGGTCTATGTGTGCGATACGGGCGCGCCCAGGAACGTGCAGGTGTTCGACCTGGATGGAGCGAAGCTCCGCAATGGCCGCCTCTTCACTGATATGAAGCTGGGCGAAAAGTCCGGCATTGCCGATGGCATTCGCGCCGATATGGACGGCAACATCTGGGCCGGCTCAAACGGCGGACCAGGCTTCGACGGGGTGCAGATTTTTTCGCCCGCTGGCCAGCGCATTGGAATGATCCTGCTGCCGGAAATCTGCGCGAACCTGTGCTTCGGCGGCCCCAAGCGGAATCGGTTGTACATGGCCGCCAGTCAGTCCTTGTATTCGATCTACGTTGGCGTTCAGGGCGCCCATATCTGCTAGGTGGCCCGCGTTCCTCTACTCAGGATTGAACAGTTCGATCTGCTCTTTCGGCGTTACTTTGGGCTTGCGCGGGTGCCGCAGCGGACTGCCCACCACGCCCAGCACCTGAATACGCGAGAGCGCTGCCTTCGGAACGAAGACGCGCTGGTTTTGAAAGCCCGGATCGGGTGGGACGACCGAGAATCCGTACGAATCGAGTTGCAGCAGGTTGTTTGAAAGAATGCCGTCCATGGCGTCCCCATCGCGAAAATGCATACGGAGCCACAGCCCCTCCATTTTCGGACGAGTGGTGAACAGGCGCAGCTCCTTGCGCGGCTCGCCCTGCTGAAAATCGCGCACGAAGCAGACCAGCTTCACTTCCGCATAGGGGACCAGGCTCACGGATCCGGCCTGGGTCATCAGCTCCAGTCCCTCGGCTAGTTGGTAGCCCTGCGGATTCACGAAACCCGCGAGCGTTTCCCGGTCAAACCGCGAGACCAGAACTTTCTTGTGGGTGGAACCCGCCAAACCCCTCCTTTAGGCACTTTTCTTCCAAACAAATTTGCGAATATTGTATCATTGGCAGAATGCGATCGGTTGAATCGATCTCGGCTCATATAGCCTCCTTTCTCGATTTCTGCCGTATCGAAAAGGGCTTGTCCAGGACCACAATCACAGCGTATCGTGCTGATTTAGAAAGGTTTGCGGCTTCCTTGCGACCCGGCGACACATTGGCCAGCCCAATGCCGGTCCGGCGCTATGTCGATTCACTCTACCAGGCCGGCATGGCCAGCCGATCCATCGCCAGGCACATTGCGACCTTGCGCAATTTTTTCGCGCATCTGATCGAGAAGGGCACCCTGGACACCGATCCGAGCGCGCACCTGGCGGCTCCGCGGCAGTGGCAGAGTCTTCCTAAATATCTAAATAAGAAACAGATCGACGACTTGCTGGGGGCCTGCGATGGATCCAAGCCGCAGGGCTTGCGGGACCGGGCCATGCTCGAGTTTCTGTACGCTACCGGACTGCGGGTCTCCGAGCTATGCCACGTGCGGATCTCGGAGCTCGAGATGAATATGGGCGTGGTGCGGGTGGTTGGCAAGGGCAACAAGCATCGGATCGTACCGGTGGGCAAATCGGCGCTCGCGGCGGTGGAACGGTACTTGGGCAACGGACGCCCGGGGTTGTTGAAGGGCCGCGCCAGCCCGTACTTGTTCGTTACCAATCGGGGCGGCGCCATGACGCGCCAGGGATTTTGGACGCTGCTGGGGGCTTACGGCAAAAAGGCTGGGATTTTCCACAACCTGACGCCGCACGTGCTGCGGCACACCTTCGCGACGCATCTTTTGGAGGGTGGAGCGGATCTGCGAAGCCTGCAAAGCATGTTGGGTCACGCCGACATATCCACTACACAGATTTATACCCATGTAGTGCGTTCGCGGTTACGGAGGACCGTGGACGAGCATCATCCGAGAGCTTGAGCCGCGCGGACGGCGGGACGCGCCCGCATAGGAGAGAAAGCAAGCGATGAGCGATTACATGTTTATGCTCGAGAGCCACCTGAGCGCTGACCAGAGCCGGGCGGTTTCCGAGATCCAAGCGGCAGCGACGCACGCCAACCTGAACGTGTTCCTGACCGGCGGGGCGATGCGCGACATGCTGGGCGGTTTTCCGATCGTCGAGCTCGATTTCACCATCGAGGGGAATGCCTTGAAGGTGGCGCAGGCAGTCGCGAAAACGACCGGCGCGAAGATTCAGGCTGAGGACGATAATCGGAAGGTGGCGCAACTGGTGTTTCGAAGCGGCGTGCGAGCCACGGTGGGCATGGCTCGGCAGGAGAAATACGCCAAGCCCGGAACCAAGCCCGCGGTTCGGCCGGCCACCATTCACGAGGATCTGCGCGGGCGCGACTTCACCATCAATTCCATCGCGCTGTCGTTGAATCCGGCATCGCGCGGCCTGCTGCTCGATCCCAACAACGGCGTGGGAGATCTGGAGCGCAAGGAGCTGCGCGCGGTAAGCAATTATACGCTGTACGACGATCCGATTCGGCTGTTGCGGCTGCTTCGTTTCAAGGTGCGGCTGGGGTTCAATATCGAAGAGCGAACCAAGATGCAGTACGACAATGCGCGCGAAGCGCAGCTGGAGACACGCATCGCGCCTTCGGAATTGTTGGAGGAGTTGCGCCATATCGCCAACGAGCCCAATTGCGCCGACATCATCAAGCTTCTGGAAGAAGAGAAGCTGCTGCATCTCTATTCGCCGGATCTGGCGGGCGCCAAGCTAAATCATCCCGGCCTGCAAAAGCTGCAAAAGGCCCGGCAACTGGTCCCGTTCGGGATCGACATTCACCTGGAAAGCATGGGCCTGTTCCTCTACTTTCTTGCCGAGAAGCTGCCCGCCAAGGATTCCGCTGCGTTTATCAAGAACGTCGGGTTGAGCAAGCGAGAAGTAGAGCTGTGGCAAAAGCTGGAGGCCAAAGCGAAGAAGCTGGAGCGAGAGCTGAAGTCGGCGAAGCTGCAGAAGCCCTCCAAGGTTTACCAGGCTCTTTCGGCCGCGCCGGGTGATCAGATTCTGTTTCTTCTGGCGCATTCTTCCGAGCGCCTGGTGCATGATCGCATCAAGAATTATCTGCAGAAGTATCTGCCGAGCGCGCAGGAAGTGACCGAGCGCGACGTGCTGGCCACGGGCGCGCGTCCGGGCACGCCGAAGTTCCAGAAGGTGCGCGAGGAGATGATCCTGACCAAGCTGGACGCGCGACCCAAGAAGATTCCGCCGCCGCCGGAAGTGCCGGCTTCGGGTCCGGGTGCCTCTCCGGCCGGTGGTCCGGGTCGGCCGCCCGGAGGGGCTCCGGGTGGTCCCGGTCGTCCCCCGGCGGCCATGGCGCGAAAATCGATTTAGGTGCGGGTGCTAATTCTCGCCTCCAAGTCCCCCCGCCGCCAGCAGATCTTGCGCGACTCCGGGATTCCATTCGTGATGCGTCCGGCCGATGTTCCCGAACTGCGCCGCCCCAATGAATCGCCAGCCGATTATGTCCAGCGTCTGGCGGAGGAGAAAGCCTTTGCGGTGACGATGGCCCCGGGCGAGGTGGTCTTGGGCGCTGACACTGTTGTCGTGGTCGATGGACAGGTGCTCGAGAAGCCGCGCCATGCCAGTGATGCGATGCGAATGCTTGAGCTTTTGTCGGGCCGCGAGCATGAGGTGATCACCGGCATCTGCCTGCGCAGCGATGCGCGCAAGATCGTGGACATCGCCAGTACGCGGGTCCACTTTGTAGCGCTGACGCGTGAAGAAATGGAAGCGTACGTGGCGAGCGGCGAACCAATGGACAAAGCTGGCGGTTATGCCATCCAGGGGCTCGCGGCAAGGTTCGTCGATCGGGTCGATGGAAGCTACTCGAACGTGGTGGGGCTGCCGGTGGCGCTAGTGTATCGGCGGCTGAGAGAAATTGAGCCTTAGCAAGGGTGAAGAATCGAGCTGCATTCTACGAGCCGGATACTTTCCTTGATGATGCCATCAGCGCCTTGAGCCGCTCCGCGCCGCGCTTCTCGATCTCGCGGCGGGTCTCCAGCAGGTTCGGGCCAAGGGCCTCCACCAGGTCGCGAAAATTGTCTCGCAATAGGCCCGCTGCGGATGTTAGATCAAATGGAATGCTGGGTTGCTGCCCGTGTATAGCTTCTAGTACAAACGCAACGTGCAGCCAACTTGTCGGCGCAGTGATTGCGGCGACTTCCGCCCACACCTGGCCACGATCGCGGACGAAGCGCACCATAAGCCCGGGTGACTGGAGCGTCACGTAAGAGTTACCCATGTGTTTAGCATATAAACGTCTTCAACCACGTGTAGATCCAGCTCGTTGAGAAGCCCTGGGATGCTCTCAACCATCTCTTGCTTCAGCGGTATATCGACGCGCATAAACTCACTATGACACGCTAGAGAGAAATAGCCTCCCGCGGGCACTAGATTGGACTGAATAGAGACCATATTCGCGCCGTTCCCTGCGCGCTTCTGCTGGCGGCCGTGCAGTTGCTGGAAGCGCAGACCATCTTTAATCCCGTCCCTTCGCGCATCGTTGGCCAAGCCGTGTTGCAGCAGCAGGGAGTGCTGACCGCCATCGCGCCCAACCTGGTGGAGGGCAGGGAATTCAACAATCCGCAGGCGGTTGCCGTGGATGCTTCGGCGAACCCGCCCATTCTCTATGTGGCCGATTTCGGCAACAACCGCGTGCTGGCGTGGAAAAATGTCGTGGCGTTCACTAAAGGCGATTTCGCCGATTTGGCGATCGGGCAGCGGGACTTGCTGTCGACGTCCCCGCAAGGCCCGGCGGGGGATCTGAGCACGGGGCTATCGAGTCCCGTCGGCCTGGCGGTCGATCGGGTCGGCAGTCTGTATGTCGTCGACGCGGGCAACAACCGCATCCTTCGTTATCCGGCTCCTTTCAAGCAGACCGGCGATTTGCTGACGGTGGATCTGGTGATCGGCCAGGCGAATCTCAGCGGCAATTCGACCAACGCGGGTTTGACTGCACCCACCGCAAGCACACTCTCGCTCGAAAGCGACAGCGGCGTCTTTCGCGCGGGGCTCGCCTTCGATTTGCAAGGCAATCTGTGGGTCTCCGATCCAGGCAACAATCGGGTGCTGCAGTTCCCTGCGGCTGAGCTCGCGCCTGGAGCCTCGAATAACCCGGCGGCGGCTCTCGTCTTAGGACAGAACGATTTCTATTCGACCGCGCTCCCCACCAACGTAACGCGTAGCGGAAAGAATTTTCTTTCACAGCCCGCCGGACTCGCTTTCGATCCCCAGGGCCGGCTCTTTGTGGCGGACAGCGCCAATCGAGTAGCGGTTTACACGCCGCCGTTTTTTATCGGTCAACCCATTGCGCGCATTATAGGCGTGGTCACCACTGCCAACGCTCCTGCGGTCAGCGCCAGCACGCTCGCGGACGCCCAGTCCGTGTTTTTTGTCGGAAGCAATCCGTATGTCGTGGACACCGGCAACTCGCGCATCTTGGGATACGCTCCGTTCGCGCAATGGCCGGTGGAAAGTGTGACATTCTCACCACCGGCCACGGCCGTGATCGGGCAGAACGGTTTCCAATCCTCGCAGGCGAATGACGGCTTGGCGCAGCCCAGCGCCCTCACCCTCTCCGGACCGGTGGCAGGGGTCTTCGACGGCGTCGATTTATTGGTGGTGGATTCGGGCAACAATCGGGTGCTGGCGTTTCCGCAATCGACCGCCTTCGCCGCCGCCACGCGGGTTCTCGGACAGCTCGATTTTGAATACAATTCGCTCAACCTGATCGATGGGCGCGAAGTTGGGTTCAGCGGCAACACGGGATCGTGCAGCGTCAAGGGCGCGCTTCCATTCTTTGTGGGAGGCAGTGCGGTGATCGACTCATCCACGACCCCTCCGCACCTTTACATCGCGGACCCCTTGAACAATCGGATCTTGGGCTACCAGGATTATCGGAAGGTGAACGCGAACGCCATAGCCGATTTGGTGATAGGGCAGCCCAATTTTATGACAGCGCTGGTTAACTATCCGAGCAACAATCCGACGCAAGCCAACGCGCGGGGATTATGGTCGCCGGAGGGCCTGGCGGTGGACGCGTACGGCAATCTTTACGTCGCCGACGCCTGCAACGCGCGGGTGCTGCGGTTTCCCGCGCCGTTCGCGCAAGCGCCGGGCGCGATGCCGGCGGCCGATCTGGCGCTCGGCCAAACCAGCCTGGTCGGACAGCCGATCATAGCCGCGAGCGGTCAAACGCTAACCAGCGCATACGGGCTGGCATTGACAGCTGCGGGAAACCTGGTGGTGTCGGATCCGCTCGCGAACCGGATTCTCTATTTCCAGAAAACCGCCGGCGGCGATTTTCAAACCGGCGAAGCCGCGAGCAACGTTTTCGGCCAGCCGGATTTCAACTCGTCGCTGGCTACGGTTTTGTCGGGCCCGCACCTGATCGCGGTGGATGCGAGCGATCAGTTATACGTCGCAGACACGGGTAACAACCGCATCGCCGCTCTGCCCAGCGTGCCTACCGCCGGCGACAATCCGCCGGTCTTGTTTGCGATTCCGCAATTGAGCAGTCCCTACGGCGTGTTCGTGAATAAGGCGACCGGCGAGATCTGGGCCGCCAATACCGGCGGCAATCAGGTGCTGCGCTTCGCCAGTAGCGCCGCCATCATCATCAATGCCGCGCCCAGCGCGACGCTCACGGCTTTCGGTCCGGTGTCGATCGCGCTCGATCCGTTCGGCAATCCAATGATCGCCGAAGCTTCCACCAACCGTGTTTCGTTTTACTTCCCCGCAATCGACTACACGACGTCGGCGGGTGGAGTGCCTGGCCAATCGTCGGGCAACGCGGCCAATTTCTTCGGCAGTTTCGCTCCCGGAATGCTGGCGACGATTTTCTCGTTCCCGGCGGCGCCGTTCGGCGACCGGACCTCGGCATTCTCGGGCGTTCCGGTTTCGAGCACGCTGGGCGACGTGCAAGTCAAGGTGGGCGGAGCCGCGGCTCCATTGATGCTGGTGTCCCCGAGCCAGATCAACTTTCAGGTTCCGAGCGCGACCCCGGTAAACGTCCTGCAGGAGATCCAAGTGACGCAGGTTTCCACCGGCCAGGTTCTGGCGAGCTGGCTATTCCAGATCGACGCCGAGTCGCCGGGGCTGTTCAGCATGGATGGTAGCGGATCGGGACAGATTGCCGCCGTGAACGCTGATGGTTCATTGAACAATGGCGCGAATCCGGCCAAGGCCGGCAGCGTGGTGACGATGTTCGCCACCGGCCAGGGTCTCATCCGCGGAATGCCCTCTGACGGACAGCCGGCGCGCGGGCTGATCGAGACAAGCCAGACGCCGCAGGTGTTTATCAATTCCGGCTACGTGAGCCCGGGCGATGTGCTGTATTCAGGGCTGGCGCCGGGCTTTGTTGGCCTGTGGCAGATCAACGTCAAAATCCCCTCGGATGTTCCTCCGGGCGCGGTAATCGTGTTCATCAGCTACGGAGGAATCAATAGCATTCTGGATGGGAATGGGGTTCGGCGGATGACCACGATTCAGGTTACGCCGTAATCGCCCCGCTTACTCACCTGCGCGGCTCGGTCTAAAGGCCGCAGCGCCGCTGGCCGATGAGTGGACAGGCGGTACCGGATTGAAAACCAATGAGCTTCGGGACGTACAGGGGGAGTTTCTTGCGAGCCTGAATCATGAGATCCGCACACCCCTGAGCGGAATCCTGGGCATGACCGACCTGCTGCTGGAGACCGCTCTCACTGACGACCAGCGGGAGTATGCCGGGGCCACCCGGCTTTGCGCGGAAAACCTGCTCGAAATCCTGAACGTCACCCTCGAATATTCGGCGCTTTCCGCCCATCAAGTACGGCTGGAGGAGACCGAGTTCTCGCTCCTGGACACGCTGCGCAGCGTGATAAACGAGTTCGCTCCCAAGGCGCAATCGAAGGGGCTGCGTCTCGTGGGCGCGCTGGACGCCAGCCTGCCGGAAACGGCCGTCGGGGATGCTTTGCACTTTCGCCAGATTCTGTGGCACTTGGTGGGAAACGCTGTTAAGTTCACCAAGGAAGGTCAGGTGGAAGTTCGCGCTTCGGCGGCGACAACAGACCCCCGACAACTGACGGTTAGCATCGAGGTGCGCGACACCGGTGTTGGAATCGCTCCCGAGCAGTTCAAACAGATCTTTGAAAGCTTTCGGCAGATTGAAACCGGGCTGTCCCGAGGGCATGGAGGCTTGGGCTTGGGTCTGGCGGTGGCTCGGAAGCTGACTGAGTTGCTCAACGGAACTATCCACGTCGAGAGCGAGTTGGGCCGCGGCACCGCGTTTTCCGTTCATCTGCCGCTGCGCATTCCGGCCAACTGGGAAGCTCATTCGCTGCCCGAGGCAAAGAAGAGCCGCGGACGCGTTCTGGTGATTGATGACAACCGAGTGGCCCAAACCATCGCCAGCCATGCACTGGGGAGGCAGTCTTTTGAGGTGCAGTGCGCTGGCGACGGCTTTGCCGCGTTCGAGACAGCCAAGAAGTCGCAATTCGATGTGATCCTCATCGACCTGCAGATGCCGGGCTGGGATGGGTTCGAGACCGCCGCGCGGATTCGCGAACTTCCGGGCTATCGCGAAACGCCGATTATCGCGGTGACAGCCAACTGTTCCGATGAGAATCGCGCCCGCTGCGCCAGTTGCGGGATGCAGGACTTCTTGGCCAAGCCGGTCAGGACCAGAGACCTGGTTCAGCTTGTGGAGAAATACGTGGAGCAGGAAGCTGCGTGGGCTAGGGGCGATTAACCCTTCATTGATTGTTTGAAATTTCGAATTCCTTCACCCAGGCCCTTGGCAAGTTCCGGGATCTTGCTAGAACCGAACAAGAGGACGGCCAACACCAGGATCACCAGCAGCTCGGGAAGTCCGATACTTTCAAGCATTCAATTATTCTCCTTCTCTAACGCTACCGTAAGGACGGTTGCAGTGTCCAGTCGCGTTACAATGAGCATTGTTCCGGCTTGACAGTTCCCAGGTGTACCGGGCTGAGAGGCTCGAGCAATTCCCCTGGTTGCAACACGGCTTCGGCACGCGGTTAAGCGCCGGATGGCCCAATGCAGCGGGTTTGGCGACGGCAAAACAGATTCATTCGGATCGCGTATTGGTGGCGACGCAACCGGGGCAACTCGGTGCTGGCGATGCGATCATCTCCCAGCGCCCGGGTGTGACAGCGGCGATTCGAACGGCGGACTGCCTTCCGATCCTGATTGTGGATCCAAAAACACGGGCTGTGGCCGCAGTTCACGCTGGTTGGCGTGGAGTAGTCGCGGAAATCGCGCCGAAAACCGTTGAGGCGATGAGGGTGGAGTTCGGCAGCCGGCCGCAGGATCTGGAGATCGCGATCGGTCCCGGGATTGGCGTGTGCTGCTTCGAAGTAGGTCCGGAGGTGGCGATCCAGTTTCGTGCTTTTTTCCCGGAACGAAGCGACTTGAGCGGCCATGCCAAGGTGGATCTAATTGAGACGGTTATTCGGCAGTTGGGACGAAATGGCGTCACCAGGGGTCAAATTGATACTTTGGGTCTTTGTTCTCACTGCAAGAATCAGCTTTTCGAATCCTACCGTAGAGATCGCGAAAAGGCAGGCAGGATGGTGACTGCGGTTGGAATCCGGGAACGAACGTAACCACGTGATTCTGAAGAGGGCACACCAATAGCGCCCCCTTTTCGAAAGGTAATGGATCAGAAAACTGGGTTAGGCTGCGTGCACGAGAATGTCTTCGAGCGAATCGGAACCTTCTTCTTGATTCCGGTCAGCGATCTCCTGGCACTGGATGCAATACGCGGCCCAGGGTACAGCGTGTAAGCGCTTGATACTAATGTCCTCTTCGCAGTGCAAGCAAACGCCGAAGGTTCCTTCGTCTATGCGGTGCAGCGCCGCGCGAACATTGCGCAGGAGGTTCGAATCGCGATCCAAATTGCGAATCGCAAGTTCCCTTTCTGCAGCGTTCTGGACTTCATCCAAGGCATCCGGACTCTTCTCGATCGCGATACCGTCACGGTTCCGTAACATCTGCGCTAACTCAGCCTGTTTAGTTTCCAGGACTTCTTTAAATTTATTTAGCTCGGTCTTCGTCATTGGGTTAACTCTCCTTCTTCTAATTACTTACTTCACTTACGCTTTCAAAACGTTTAGACGCGCGAAGCTCTCGAAAGGTTCAACACGTTACACCAAATTACTGAACTATGATGAACACTAGAGCTTAACGGCCTATGGCAACGCTCATGGGCCGGAGAGGTTCGCAGCAGGGCTCTCAAGATCATACCACATCCGTTGAGCAATTCAAGTGCCAGGCTGATTTTTTGCGAACAGTCGCCGCCCCGGGTTGTTTCCATGGGGTTGGAGCACGTTCTAAGGCCCAGCATTTGCGTCATATCGACCTTCCAAGGTCAAATGTTTATGTCTCTGTCGAAAAAAGCGTCACCAGGCGTCACTGGGCCGTCGCTCACCTCCCTCTCGTAAACCGATTACTTCTCAGCCAGCAGTTATTTCTCATTCGCACGTAGCCAGATTCAAGGTACTTTGGTGGTTCGCTCGGTTGCTTCCTCTCGGTTCGTTTGCCGGATCTTTGTAATAGGTACCCTGACGGTCGGACTCTTGATTTGGTTACTTGAGAGAGTCGGCGGCCAGACAGTGGCGTGGATTGGCACCCGTGGAGGCCACCATCGGATAGGCTTCGAGATTTTTGCTTCGTGCGTGTCAGGCGCGGTTGCGTCGACGGCGGAGCGCCACCCCAACCATCCCGACAAAGCCAGCGGCAAGCAGCGGCAGCGCCGCGGGCTCCGGGGTCGTCGCCGCCTGCGGGGAGAACTCCAACGCCTGCACCCAACCATCCACGTTGGCGGAAGTGACGCCAAAGTCGTCGAGATAGTCGAATGGATTGATGTATGCCCCCAGCGCCGGAAGCGGCCCTGCGGCGAAGGGATATGGTGTGAAGCTGCCGACGAGTCCGATCCCAACGCCGCCAGGAACCGGATTGGACCCAACCGAGTAACCGCCGAAGATGCTGGATGTTGGTGTTATCGCGTTGCCGCTAGAATTTAAGAACTCGCCAAATGCACCGACAAAATCAGTGGCCACGGCCGCGTCGAGACCGGTCTCGTAGAGGGACCAATCGTCCCCTGTATTTGACATCAACGGCGCAGATGAGGGGACGCTTTGATAATCGAAGACCAGCCATTCGGCCGATCCGTCCGGCACGAGAGAAATCGTCAGGTCTATCGCCCCGTGGTCTATCAATGTAGAGCCATCCTCTAACGTCACGGTATTGGAAAACGAACCGGCCGAATTTTCGCCGGAAACGGTGAAAGTGCTACCGATGACGAATAGGTCGGCTTTGGCGGTTTGCCCAAGACCGAGAAAGGTCGCGGCTGCAAGCGCAGCTCCAATTGCTAAACGATTCCGAGTCATACGATCCCTCCAGGAAGCACTTAGACGTTGCCTGATAGCATTTATAACACTGATCGCCCGGATTTATAGCTGGAATTTAGCATCACGACGCCAAGACCCGTACCAGTAGTTATGGGAGCGAAATTTTCACTCCTGTGAAGCCGCTTTAACGGCTGCCCAGCTTGCGCCTGCGTTTAGACTGAGACAGAGGAATGAACAAGCCGCTTCGATTGCTGCTGCGCCAAGCCACTTACAACCTGCGTGGCGGATTCCTGGTGCGTCCGTTGACCATCGCGCTGGCGTTGGGCTGTGCGGGCGCGATGCTGTCATGGCTGGAGGAGACCTTCCCAGGGCTGAGCGACATTGTGCCACGGGCGCTCTTTCCCTCACATTCCGATCCGCAGGTGGCCCAATTCATTTTGGGCGGCATCGCGGCCTCCATCATGACGGTGGTTTCCATTGTTTTCGCCATTCTGCTGATGACGCTGACGCTGGCGTCCATGCAGTTCTCGCCACGCATCATCGTCAGTTTTGCCAGGGACCGTGTGACTCAATGGACGCTCGGCATATTCCTTGGCACCTTCTCCTACTGCATGGCCGCGCTTCCGGCGGCGCGCCTGCTACCGCAGCCCTTCGCTCCGGTAGCCACCGTGATGGGCGCCATGCTGCTGGCGCTGGCTTGCGTAGCCTGGCTGCTGTTTTTCATTCACCACATTTCGGAATCCATCAGTGTGAGCCACATTGTCGACAGGATTGCATCAGAAACAGAAGCCATGATTGACGAGTTCATGCCGTGGCCGCACCGGCTGAATGCTATGGACGATCCGCACATCCTGGAGCCCAGTACATGGGAGACGCCGGTCCCGAGCCCGCAGTCGGGCTATATCCGCTTCATCGACACCGGGCGGTTGGTTGCTCTAGCGAAGTCGTATCACGTGAAGGTACATGTGGTTCGCCGCGTGGGGCACTTCGTTCCCGCCGGGACGACGCTCCTGATGGTATACCGGGGGAGCAGGCTGTCTGCCGAACAACGCGATGAGTTGCTAGACACCGTGGATCTGGGCCCCGCCCGAACCTTGCAGCAGGACATCGAGTTCGGAGTTTTGCAGATCGTCGATATCGCGCTGAAGGCCATCTCGCCCGCGGTGAACGATCCAAGCACGGGCATCAGTTGCGTGGACCAATTGAGCCGGGTCCTGATCCGGTTCGCTTCGCGGGATGTGCCCGCTGCCTTGCTGTACGATCCGCCGGGCGTCGTTCGGGCCAGCATCCCGTGGATCGGCTTCGATGGTTTGCTGACTTCGGCATTTGAGCAGATACGCCTGTACGCGAAAGCCGATGTCGCGGTCAGCCTGCGGATGCTGAGAGCCTTGGGTGACATTGCCGGAACGGTTGAAGACCCCGCGTATCGCGGCAGACTCCAAGAGCTGGGCGCGCGGATCGTGAATGGCTGCGCGGAAAAGCTGACGGAACAGGAAGTGAAGCCGATGCGCGTTCGGCTGGCTGCACTGGAAAAAGTAGCGGCTGCCGCGACACCTGCTGCCCCGACACCTTAGGCGCTCGTGGCGTATTACTGGCGTCTATTTCACTATCGCTTGCATGACCGCGTTTTCAAACTCGGGCCGCATTTCGCGGATGGGAGTTTGGATCATCATGACCGCCACTATCTCTTCCTTGGGGTCGATCCAGAAATGGGTGCCATAGGCGCCGCTCCAGCCAAAGCTGCCGTCTGAGACGCGATGATTTCCGGCGATGGCGTCCTGCATCACGCGCACGCTCAAGCCATAGCCTTCGCCTAGTGTGCGTCCGGGGAGTGTATAGGGGATGTGTACGGAGCTCATCAGTTTCACTGTTCGCGGGCTCAACAGGCGCCTGCCGTTCAGTTCGCCACCATTCGCCAGCATCTGCGCGAAATGCGAATAATCGTCGATGGTGGATACCAGTCCGCCGCCGCCGGCGAAGTACACCTTGCTCGACATCGAGAGCGAATTCTCGTTTTTCTTCAGGCCAGCGGCGGTCTTCTGATACGCGGTTACCAGGCGCGGCATCTGCGCATCGGTGGGGTAATGGCTGGTGTCGGGCATGTCCAGGGGATCGAATATGCGCTGTTTGAGGAAGCGGTCGAGCGGCATACCCGAAGTGATTTCGACAATGCGCGCCAGCACATCGAAGCCATCGCTCGGGCTATACATCCAGCGCGTGCCAGGCTGAAATTCGAGCGGCGTCGAGGCCAGGCGCGGGATGTAGTCGGCCAGCCTCTCGTCCGGCTTGCGTCGAATCTTGGCAACTTCGCTTTGGCCCATGGGACCGCTGGAGAGGCCGGAAGTATGCGTGAGCAAGTCCTTAATGGTGATCTCACGTTCCGCCGGAACCACATAGAACTTGGGCGGCTTGCCCGGGTCGTGGCTCGCTTCGAGCAGCACGCCGACCTTCAGGTCCTTGAACTCGGGGATGTATTTCGATATTGGATCTCCTAACTGAAGCTTGCCTTCTTCGAGCATCATCATGATGGCGGTGCCAATCACGGGCTTCGTCATGGAGGCCATGCGAAATACCGAATCGCGCGTCATGGGCTTTTTAGTGTCGACGTCCATTGTGCCCTGCGCTTCGAGATAGGCGATCTGACCCTTGCGAGCGACAAACATCACCGCTCCGGAAATGTCGCCGGCATCGATATGGCGCTGAACCATGGCGTGAATCTGCCGTAGCCGCTCGCTCGAGAGCCCGACATCTTCGGGCTTGGTGGTGGGCAACGAGGCTGCCGTTAGTGAAATCGCGGCAAGCAGGACGAGAAACATCGGGTGGATCCGGCGCATGACAGGCTCCTTGGCTGGAAGTTGAGGCCGGTCAGATGATATCGCAACAGGGAGCGAATTGGGAGGCCGACGTATTTCGCTGGGAGCCGGATTAGTTAATACGCGCGGCGGCCTTGGCGCGCGCCGGATGGGCGCTGTTCAGCAGTTGCTCGAGCTGTTGCTCGGGAATCGCGAGCGAAATCGTGGTTATGTTGCCCGCGGTGCTAGTCTGCAGAGTGTCGAGCAGCGTGGCAACTTGTCCGGCGGCCGGATCCTTTTGCCGGTTCAACTGGACCAATCCCGCGAAGAACTTCACA
>Ga0302326_10001164_pt1 | contig 68346 bp, 60 predicted proteins | sample Palsa_T0_3_FD_202264 | JGI IMG/M metagenome (GOLD analysis project Ga0302326, IMG submission 202264) | Peat permafrost microbial communities from Stordalen Mire near Abisko, Sweden - Palsa_T0_3 | ecosystem: Environmental > Terrestrial > Soil > Palsa > Peat permafrost | place: Sweden: Abisko... | reverse complement strand
CCAGGCTCCACTTTTCTCCTGCTTGCATGCGGATGATCAATTCCCAGCATGACGGATCGCCCCTCCAGGCTCATCTTGTATGAGAAACGAACGCCCGCTCCAGGCTCATCTTGCATGAGATAAGACTTTTTGTTGCACAATCAGTGGAACTTTGATAACATCTGACATTAACTGCTGTATATTTTGGAATTCACTGAAAAGCCGCTCTGCGCTTTTCTTGGACAGACGGAAGACGTTCGGGGGTACCGCGAGGCAAACTTCCCATGGGGACAGCACCGCAACCCGGGAAGATTAAACGCCCGTTGCTTGTTTTGGCCGGCGGGGCCGAGGCTTTGGCGGAACTGGAGAGAGTCTTATCGTCGAAGCTCTTCTCACGGTCGCGCCGCCACGCTGCGATTCTCTCCTATCTGGTCCACACCACCGTGGAGGGGCGCGGATCCGAGATCTCGGAGTATTCCATTGGCCAGGAGGCTTGCGCCAGAAACGCAAACTTTGCACCCGATGTCGATGCTACGGTGCGTGCCGAAGTGCTGCGTCTGCGTGCGCGACTCCAAACGTATTACGCGACGGAAGGCCATGACTCGGCGATGGAAATCTCGCTGCCCGCGGGATACGTTCCCCGGTTCGAGCGGCGGCCGGCCTTTCACTCCGGCGAGGCAGCCTCCGGCGACCAGTACTCTGGTGCTCTCGTTGCGAATCTGAATGCGCAGCCCCAGAATGCTTCAATCGGTCCGCAAACTGACGCAATCGCGCCCGCGACTACTCAAGCGCCACCGGCCTCTGTGTCGAGAAAGGTCCAATTATGGATTGCGTTCGGGGCTGTGGTCTTCGTGGCCAGCTTGCTTTTTATCCTGTTGCTGGGCAGACCGTTTCGTCCGGCGGGTTACCAACGTTCCCTTATCACCTGGTATCCGGGAAGTGAAACGGAGCCAGCGCTCTCTCCCAGAGGAGACCGGGTTGCTTTCGCCTGGGACGGGGAGACCAACGAGAACACCGATATCTATGTCAAGCCACTTCTCGGCAGCCTGCTTGTTCGGCTCACGACAGACCCGGCGTTCGACCATAGTCCCGCGTGGTCGCCCGATGGCCGTAACATTGCTTTTCTAAGGCGGTTGCCGGACAGGCGACAGGCAGTCTATGTGGTTCCCGCGGAAGGCGGTCCGGAACGAAAGGTTGGTGAGATCCTAACCCAGGTGTCCGGCATTTGCTGGACACCCGATTCACGCTGGCTCATTGTTCCGGATAGTCCGCGGAGTGTGCCTCTCGCGCTCTTTTTGCTTTCCGTAACCACTGGCGAACGTCGAAAAATAACCGATTATCTGAGCTTCTTTCATCCCGCAGTTTCACCAGATGGGCGGACCCTCGCCTTTATTGGAGAGTTAACTACTCCAGCGCTCTTTTCCCTCCGTCTGGGTAAGAACTCGTTGCCCGAAGGCCCTGTTTCGCGGTTACCCGGAGCCGGCATTCCCGGGATGCGCTGGCCAAAGTGGGCCCACGATGGGCGTTCACTCTTTTTCTCCGCTCGCGATGGCATCGGACGTGGGTATCGTTACTCGCTGGGTTCTCATAGAATCCAACCGATTCAACAGCTTGATGACGGCATAGAGACAGTCGAAGAGTTGCCGGACGGATCTGGACTGCTTGCAACGCGCGGCAAAGGACACCTGTCGATCGTCCGTGTGCCTCCGGCGCCGGGCGCCAACCCCGCGTGGGAGTCCCCTGTCTCTTCGGAGGATGAGGACCCCAGCATTTCGCCTGATGGCCAGAGCCTGGCGTTTCTTTCGATGCACGGTACCGTGTTTTCATTGTGGGTTTCAGATTTGATGCGGCATCGGGCAAAATTGATATTTTCCGCGGCCCCCGATCAACCGCACCCGAGATGGTCACCCGATTCGACTGCGATTGTGTTCACCGCGCGCAAAGACGCCCGCCCGGACGGCCGTCTCGCAATGTTTCGCTTCTCGTTAGGCTCAGGCAAAGTGGAGGAGCTATACGTGAACGACAGCGACAATTCTCACCCCACCTATTCATCCGATGGGAGGTGGATTTATTTCATTTCAAATGTCTCGGGATCTCCTGGGATTTGGAAGGCGCCTGCGACCGGTGGCGCTCCGATTCTCGTAGCTTCTGCTGCGGCGGACTATATCGAAGAGTCCATGGATGGGCAAGCGCTCTTCTATCATGGCTATTCCTCATCCTCAATATATCGTCTGTAGTACATGGATCATAGCGTCTCTGAAATTACAAGCCGTGCGGATAGAGAAGTCTTCCGGCCAGCTCATGACGGACTTTTCTACGAGACTCACCTGGCAGACGGCGGGAGCCAAATCGAGTTCCAATCCTTTTCCGGCGGCCGTCCGCTTACGGTCTACACCACGAAACATGTGACAAAAGGCTTTTCGTTACTTCCCGATCAAAAGGCGCTGTTGGTCGGCGTACAGGCATTCGGGGCGAATCTGGAGCTATGGCGTTAGTTCGGCCCGGTGACAGCACCTAGAACACTCCGCCGGCGGTTACTTGCGCTCGCTCACCGAAGATTTCGAGCTTCCGTTGTTGACCTCGCGCGTAATATCCGCCACCACGCCGGCGGCGTCTCCGGATCGAATCTCCTGCCACATGCGGCGCAGCGCCACGCCGATGATGTCGCGATGATGGAGCTTCGCGCCGGGGCCCTTGGCGGCCAGTTCCAGCCAGAGCCGGTGTACCAGCTCGATATCCTCCGGCCAGAGCCTCGGAGGGTGCGGACCGAGATTGAAGAAGACCGATTCTTCCTCGTCCGGCGCCACAATCTCGAGCGACAGGGAGGGACGCGGCTCGGGCAGGTTTTCCCATTCGCGGCCCACCGCGGCGCCTTGCTCGGCGGGACTCATGGTGGGCGACAGGCCCATCACCACGCGCGACGATTGCAGGCGCTGGGCGGTTTGGATGATAGCCGCATAGGGATTGCTGCCAGGCACCACCATCAGCTCGACATGTTTGCCGGCCTTCTCAGCCAGCGACACGACCTTGGAGAATACCTCCGTCTCATCCGCCGAAAAGAGCTGGCCAGGCTCCAGGCCGTGCTCTCCGGAAGCCGCCTGGGTCACTTGCCGCACGGACAGCACTACTATGTCGATGCGGCGCTGATCGGTCTTCTCCAGGACGCGCTTGAGATGATAGAGATGATTCGGGTTGCGTACGGCTACGATGACGTTGCCGGGCCTGACTTTGGCGGTGTCGGCCGACAGGTCCTCCTTCATATCCAGGTTGAACTTCTCCATGTCCTCGGAGTGCGCGGCGGTGTGGCTTCGGTTATATTTTTCCGAGAGCTCAAACACGATGAAAAACACCACCGTAAAGCTGGCGCCTGAGATGGTGGCTACTTTCTTGGTGAGCACGTTGATAATGGCGAGCGAGAACAGCACCAGGGTGATGAGTATCAGGCCTACGGGAATCTCGGTGCGGCCGATATGGAAGTTCAGGGGCACCTTCCACTCGCGGCCCAGCGGCTGCTTATAACGCAGCACCAGCACCGACAAGGCTTTCATCGCGAAGCTCCACACCACGCCGAAGGCATAGGCTTCACCCAACATGTAAACGTCGCCGCGGCTGACCAGAATGGTGATCAATTGCAGGATCACGATGACGTTGATGATCCGCGAGGTAGTGCCGAACTTGTGATGCGGGTGGCGGAACCAGTCCGGGAGCACGCCGTCCTCGGCCACGCGGTTGAGCACGCCGTTGGAGCCGATGATGGCGGTGTTGACCGCGCCGGCCAGAATCAGCGTGCCGACCAGCACCACGAAGCCATGGAACAACAGCCGCAGAGAGACGGGGCCCACCAGAAACATGGACAGGCCGCCGATCAGGTTATCCAGGAAATGCTGGCGGGCCACGTCCGGAATGATCATCACCGCGAAGAAGGAGACCAGCGAGGTGAAGAGCATGCTATAGATGAAAATCACGAAGCCGGCGCGCTCGAGGTTCTTCAGTTTGGGGAACGCGATCTCGCGGTTCACTTGCGCCAGACTCTCTTCGCCACTCATCGCGAGCAGCGAGTGTCCCAAACCGATCAGCACCGCGATAAGGGTGATCGAAGGCGCCAGAGTGCCCTTCAGCCAGCCCAGGCCATCCGCGCTGAAATGCAGATTCTTCAGCACCGGAAGGGGCACCGGGTTGTAGCCTCTCTGGAAGATAGTGACCAGGCACCAGACGATCAGGATCACAACCATGACGGTGGTGATCTGCATGATGCGCAGCGCTTTTTCGCTGGATTCATGAATGCCGATGATATTTTTGCGCCAGAAATAGAGGGTGACCACCGCGGCAAACAGCGCCGCGAAGTGTGGCGGATGGACGTGCAGCCCCGATATTTTCAGGTGCTCGCCGACCTCGTTGATCAAGCCACCCAGATACAGCCCCGCGCTGACGCCGCTGATCGGGCCGGTCAGCACATAGTCGAACATGAGCGCGGAAACGGAGAACTTGGCCAAAGTGCCGCCCATGGCTTCGTGGACGACCTTGTAGACACCGCCGCGCACGAACATGCTGCAGCTCTCGATGTAGATGGCGCGCACCGCGTAGGAGAACAGCATGATCGCCAGGATGAACCACGGCGCGGCCTTGCCGATGGCCTGCTCGGCGATGCCGCCAACGTAATAGGCGGAAGATGCGAGGTCGCTCAGTACGATGGCCGCGGCTCTCCAGAAGGAGATAAACGACAGCATCACGGTAGTGGCGACGACGACGTTGACAACGCGGGGCCGCTGCTCTGAGGTCATTGCAAAAAGGCGCTCGCTGGCGATGATGGGCAATCACATCTTAGCATGCGCGCTAAGATGAGCGCTGAGCCTATATTGGTAGTGGTGACCTCGGAAGAATTGGCTCGATCGATCGTTCTGCGGTTGCGCTCGGCCGGGCACCAGGCATACCTGGTGGGCGGTTGCGTGCGCGACCTGCTGCTCGGCCGTCAGCCGAAAGACTTCGACATTGCGACGGATGCGCGCCCGGACCGCGTCTCGGAGTTGTTCGAGCGTACCGAACAGGTGGGCGCCCACTTCGGCGTAGTGCTGGTGCGCGAAGGCGCTTCTCAGGTAGAAGTGGCTACCTTCCGCAGCGACGCCAGCTATAGCGATGGGCGGCGCCCCGATCGGGTGCGCTTCGAAGCCGGCCCGCGGGAGGACGCGCTGCGCCGCGACTTCACCATCAACGCGCTGCTGCTCGATCCGGAAACCGGGCAGGTGCTGGACTTCACCGGCGGGCGGGAGGATCTGCAACGACACATCATCCGCGCCATCGGCGATCCCGAGCAGCGCTTCGAGGAGGACCACTTGCGGCTGCTGCGGGCGGTGCGATTCGCTGCCCGGCTTAGCTTTGCGATCGAGCCGGCGACCATGGCAGCATTGCAGCGGTTGCACGGCCTGATCGCAAGCGTGTCGGCCGAACGCATTCGCGAAGAGCTGGCCCGCATCCTCACCGAAGGCGGAGCGCGGCGCGGCTTCGAGCTGCTGGATGAAACCGGACTGCTGGGCGATATCCTGCCCGAAGTGGCCGCCATGAAGGGCGTGGCGCAGCCGCCGGAATTCCATCCGGAGGGCGACGTTTGGACGCACACGCTGCTGTTGCTCGAGAAGCTGCGCAACCCCACGGTGACGCTGGCAATGGGCGCGCTGCTGCACGACGTTGGAAAACCGCCGACGTTCCGGGTGGCGGGGCGTATACGCTTCGATGGGCACGCCGCGGAGGGCGTCCGGATGGCGCACGCAATCCTGGCGCGGCTGCGATTCTCAAACGAGCAGATCGAGCAGATCGAAGCGCTGGTCGGTAACCACATGCGCTTCAAGGACGCCCGCGACATGCGCGAAAGCACTCTGAAGCGTTTCCTGCGCACCAGGGATTTCGGCGAACACCTGGAGCTGCACCGCCTGGACTGCCTCTCGAGCAATGGAAAGCTGGACACCTACAAGCTGATTCTGGCGCGTCTGGGGGAGCTCGGTGAACAGGACCTGAAACCTAAGCCGCTGGTCACCGGGCGCGACCTGATCGTGGCGGGCTATCAGCCCGGACCGGCCTTCGGAAAGATGCTGGCGGCGGTGGAAGATGCGCAGCTCGAAGCACGGGTGCAAAACGCGGAAGAGGCTATGGCGCTGGTGCGAGCCCAGTTTGGCGGACCGGTTAAGGGCAGTGATTGAGGAGACGCCCTTGCCGCTGCCCGATCCCCCGGTCGGGCTTGGTCCAACCCTATGAGAATCCGCCGGCGCCGTGCCGAAGCCGGAGTAGGGCCCCGGCGCGGTCCGGGAGCGCAGGCGTTAAAAATGAGGGCCCTTTGCCCATTCCGTCTCGGGCCCAAAGCTGGATTGCTCGCCGGCTACTCCCCGATCGCGACTTGGGGACGGCGCTACCGGTTTCCAAAGGTGTGGCGAGCGGACGACCTTATTAGACGGCAACATACTTTGGACTAAACCGCTGAGCGGTATTCGGTAGGTTCACCTTTCAAACCTTTGCGCCAGTTCAGATGTTGATCCCTGTTTCCGCTGATCGCCTGGGGCACACCTTGCGAAATCAAGGAAGAGCTGCTTGCAGCACAATCCATTTCGCAAAAGGAGCCCATCATGACACCCCTTCGGCAACGCATGACCGAAGACATGCAGGTGCGGAATCTCGCCCTGAACACCCAAACATCCTATCTGCGACAGGTATCCCTGTTCGCCCGCCACTGCAACCAATCGCCAGAGGCCTTGGGCCCGGAGCAGATCCGGGCCTATCAGGTTTACTTGACCAATGAAAAGGACCTGTCCACGAGTTCCATCCTCGTCGCGATATCAGCACTGCGATTTGTCTATAACGTTTCCCTTAAAAAGAATTGGAACCTCGACGACGTAATCCCAACGGCGAAAAAGCCGCAGAAATTGCCGGTGGTCATGAGCCCGGAGGAAGTTCAGCATTTTCTCGCCTGCGTGGCCAGCACTCTGCACCGCACGATTCTCACCGTCTGCTATGGCGCGAGTCTGCGCATCTCCGAGGCTGTTCATCTGAAGCCCGCCGACATTGACAGCCAGCGTATGGTAATTCGAGTCGATTTGGGGAAGGGCCAGAAGGATCGTTACGTGATGCTGTCTCCCAAATTGCTGGAAAGTCTGCGCAGCTACTGGCGAGCTGTGCGTCCGAAGGCATGGCTCTTCGAGGGCGAGGTGCCTGGGTACCCCGTGGCTGCCCACACCGTCGAACAAGCCTGCCAAAAGACTCACCAGGTCGTTGGAATTCACAAGCCGGTTACACCGCATTCCTTTCGGCACGCGTTCGCAGTCCATCTGCTGGAAGCTGGTACGGATATCCGCACCATCCAACTGCTGCTCGGCCACCGCAGCCTGGCGACCACCGCACGGTATCTGCGCATCGCCACCAGCAAGGTCTGCTCGACTTCCAGTCCACTCGACCTTCTCCCACACCCTGTTTCCGTTGCGCCCCAACTCACACCTGCCGGCCACTTCTGAGCATTGAGTCCATGGAACGTCCGAAGCTGGAAGTGGCGGACGTGTTCCGCCGCTACGGAGAAGCTTATCGACAACAACATGGCGCGTCGCTGTCCGTGGCGCAGCGGCGCGTCATGACGGCTATCGAGGTGTGCCGTACCGCGGCCCTAGGTGGCCATCTCGAACGCTGCGACCAGTGCGGCTATGAACGCAACGCCTACAATAGCTGCCACGATCGCCATTGCCCCAAGTGCCAATGCCTCGCGCGGGAGCAATGGATCCAGGATCGGCAATCGGAGCTTCTCAACGTTCCTTACTTTCACGTGGTCTTCACCGTACCGGAACAAATTGCCGCCATCGCTTATCAGAACAAGGAGGTGGTCTACGGCATCCTCTTCCAGGCCACGGCAGAAACTCTGAAGATCATCGCCGCTGACCCCCAACATCTAGGGGCTGAGATCGGCTTCTTCGCCGTGCTGCACACCTGGGGACAGAACCTCCAGGTTCACCATTTGCACTGTGTGATCCCCGGCGGTGGATTGTCACCGGATGGTCAGCGCTGGGTATCCTGCAGACCGGATTTCTTTTTGCCTGTCCGGGTGCTCGGGCGCCTGTTCCGACGCCTGTTCCTGGAGTCGTTGCAGAAGGCCTTCGATTCTGGCAAATTACAATTCTTTGCGGCCCTGGAGTCCTTTCGTCAACCCGAGGTCTTCGCCGAGCTGATTGCTCAAGTGCAGGCTTGCGAGTGGGTGGTGTACGCCAAGCGGCCGTTCGCCGGACCGCAGCAGGTCCTCGATTACGTCGGCCGTTATACACACCGCGTCGCGATTTCCAACAACCGTTCGCTCGATATAGAAAACGGTCAGGTCCGCTTCCAATGGAAGGACTATCGGGACGACGGCAAGATCAAAACGATGACCTTGTCCGCCGACGAGTTCATTCGCCGTTTCTTGTTGCATGTATTACCGAATGGATTCCAGCGTATCCGCTACTACGGTTTGTTGGGCAACCGCTACCGAAAGGAGAAATTAGCTCAGTGCCGGCGCCTGCTCGGCATGTCACCCCCATCCGAGCAGACCAGCCCATCGCCAGCGGAGAAAGACTACCGGGACCGCTACGAAGAACTTACCGGCAACCCGCTGCACCAATGTCCGCAGTGCCAGCAAGGCCGTATGATCGTAGTCGAGATCTTGCCCCGACCGCTGTGCAACTGCGTACCGTCCATGGACTCGTCATGATCCGCATCCTGCTCCTGACCCGTGACCCATCGGCTTGGCAGCGCCAGTGCGACGCCGGAGTGTTACCCGTTCGTGGAGTACGGGGTAGAGTACCCTCTCAAGTCTCGCCCGGGGACCTGTTCTCCACCGAATCTACTCTGCCCGCATGGTCATGTCAGGGCCACACCGGCGCTTCTCAATCCCCAAGAACACCCTGCAGTCAGCCTCTGCGATGACAGACCACCGAGCGGTCCTTGAATGATGGGATAGTCAATCCCTAGTTTCTCTGTCAGTCGGTTCCGATTCCAGGAGGCGGGCATCAGGCGGAAACCTCAAGGATCACTTCCAACTCGACCGGCACACTGAGCGGAAGGCTCTCCACTCCGAACACCAGGCGCGACGGCATCTTATCTTCTTCGAGGAGGTCGCGGAGAAGTTCTGAGGCCGCATCGGCAACGGTCACATGATCGGAGAACCCTGCGGCGGTCGCTATATAGACTCCGAGCCTCACGACTCGCGAGATCCTGTCCAGCGACCCAAGGTGCTGCCGCGCTACGGCGAGCACGTTCAGAGCGGCGGCGTACGCAGCCCTCCGACCTTGTTCGGCGTCCAATTCCTTTCCGGCGCGGCCCAGAAATTTGGGTTCATGACCCACCGTGGGGAGCATCCCCGTCAGGAACAGGAGGTTGCCAGATGGGACCGCGGGCACGTAAGGTCCAAACGGCGGCGGCACCGGAGGCAGTTCGATGCCCGAGGCCGCAAGTCTGGTTTCTGCGACGATGTCGTCTACGAAATCATTCCCATGGGGGACAGGGTCTTCAGGAACTCGTGGGGAAGCATCGAGATTGACCGACGACTCCACTCGCACCCACTTAGCCTGCGACGCAGGTGGATAGGCACGAAGCAAATCATCGAATCTCAGACCAGCCCACCACGCAATCGCGCTCCAGCCCTCGACGCAAACCAGCCGTGTAATCTGCTCGTGTATTGAGAAGCGAGTCATGAGGCTGCGAATATCGAGGGATACACTCACGCCGGGGGCCAGCCCATCCAAAGTCAGATGCCATCCGGGGAGATACCCGGGATCGGGTGTAGCTCCGTTGTAATTGTTCCTTGAGCTCGGTAATCTGCGATTTGGTGCAGGTGGGAACCGAACGATTTTCCGAGTAGAGTGCTTCTGCCACGTCATCGTCGATACGAAGAGCTCTGTTCAGAAGCCACTCCTTCCCTGGAGAGCATATTTCGACGCAGACCCAGACGTGTGAGCGTATCTTACGGCAGGAGGGATCTGGCGCCCGCCAGCGCTGCCACAGCCCCAGCCCCAAAACAACAGAACATCGCGTCGGGTGCGGCGACGCAGCACCTGAGGATCCACCTCGAATTTTGGGAGAGGCCGCTCTCCGAAGAAGCCTCGAACCTTATTGTTCATTAGCCATGACCTCGGACTGCCGTCACGTCCGCGAATCGATAACCGTAACAAGCGTCAGCGGGATCATCCTCCAACTTCTTCCTCAGTTGCCGGACGTAGGTTCGCAAATACTCAAGTTCACCTCTGTACTCCACGCCCCAGACAGCCCCAAGAATCCGAGCGTGGGCCATCGCCAAACCGACGTGCAACATCAGATAATGCAGAAGATCAAATTCGGTAGGTGTTAGACAAACCGGGGAGGAATTCTTGCGTACGAGCCTGCGCGGGGTATCAAGCTCGATAGTGCCGATTCGAATGGCCGAGTTTGCTTCGTCACGATCTTTCCAGCTGAGATATTGGCTGATTGCGGTACTCACTACATCCTCTGTTGAGCGTCCGCGCGATGCTGCCATCTGTCTCAGTACCGCATCGAGAGATGGGGACAAGACTACCGTTTGATTCGGCATACTGATGTGCTCCCTTGCTGCGACTGTTCATCAGCCGTGACCTCCCACCGCTGTACTCCCGCTGACCACCCTGCGATCATGCCGTGGATCGTATCCCACCCGTCGGCGAAAACCAGAATCACATGGGGTATCACGAAAGGATGAAGACTAACATGAGCCAGAAATGCCAAGCGCGTCGCCGTTTCGAACCCACCAAAGATCGCAGCCAACCAATGGAACTGCACGGGTTTGTGAATCGCCCATCCTGTAGCGACCCAAAAGAGCCCGGCAATCGGAACAGAGAAGTACGCCGCGCGCTGGAGCGCGTTGTACTTTCTGCTGAAAACGGGATGCGGCCATGCGCGGCGCGCTAGCTTGGCCAACGGCAATCCGGTGTAGTACCGGAACATCCGGAACGCGTCGAGAACATCGGTCCGACGGGGCAGTAATCCGCGCCATCCTCCTCCAGCGACCAACCCCGCGAGGTACACCGCACCATTCAGCATGAATGCGTACGCGCACAGCCAATGGAGGCGCAAAGCCGCGGCCAACATCCCGGGCCCGAGGCTGAGGTAGTTGTAGACCCAGTCGGGTGGACTGCTGTAGTGATGCAGTCCGGGCACATGGGCGCATATCCAGATTCCAATGTCCGCCGCCACATCGAAGTTGCCAGTAAGCGGATCCGGCTTGTGCTGATAGATCGGCGAACTCCGGTACATAGAGATGCCGCTTAAAATGAGGCCGAGCAGGATCGGCACATTCAGCCAGTGGCTCCACCGCACCAGGAGATGATGCCGCTTCGCCACGCGCACGGCCGCCCCAAGCACGCCCGGCTGTTCCGAAGGCGTGCTCGTGGAAATCGCTTCTTTTCGCGGAGTTGCGGAATCGCTCATGTCCCGGCGCCTTACTGCCCGTTGTTGGCGGATGCAGCGATGAATTGAAAGACCTTGTTCGTGGTCAGGTTCCCGTCCGGGAGCTTCTCCGTCGGTGCATAGATGGTGTCGCCAACGCCCAGAGTCACGGTTGTTTTCGCAACCAAGGTAACCGGAACACCGGCAGGCAGCGAAATCGTCCGGGAGCCGTCCTGATATCGAACCACCAGTGTGCTACCTCCGCCCTTCTCTACCGAGCCGTTCGTCATGCGGGACTGCGAAGCGGCAGGCTTAGAGACGGAGCCGTTTGTCATTGCTGTGAGTGGTTGCGCCTGGCGCATCCGTCAGAACGCTACCTTCCGCCGCCCCCGCAATTCTTTCGGAAAGATTATGACCTGCTTCCCGAGTTCTGTGCCGTCCGCCTGCTGCACGGATGGCACGCCGACATAAGAGCTTGAGGTGACGTGGCTCAAATCCGACGGTATCTGCTTGTAGGTCGCCAGGGCTGCTTAATTACAACGTGGACGACGCCTGAGGGTGTCGCTACGTCAAGCGAAGTGTTGGTAATAGACTGGATCTTTCCCAGAACACCGAACAGCGGCGGGGCTGGCTGCACCTGGGCCCAAGCGATGTTTGGAATTACGTGCGCGGCCAGCAAAGAGACTGCGGCTAGATGCATAGCGGGTGTTTCTGGAAACAACCTGTGCCACGGGTTTGGTCGCACAATACTGTTTTGAGTTTCATGTAAGTTCTCCTTTTCAAATAAATTCGGAAATGGGCGGGAGGCTTTGCGGTGCGCCGTCCCGTAGCTGTGATGGGTAGGATGCGGTCAGTTCGTCGGGCCCTGCGGCAGTTCGGCAGTGCATCCCCTTGGATCGCGAGCGCGCGGAAACCTGTCCGGCTGCTCTGTGGGGAGGAATCGCAGATGGCCAACACCGTGAGTCGCGCGGCGACGGGATCGGCAGCGGCGCCGTGGAGAGGTCTGTGGCGTGGCGGCTGTTCGCCCTTCTGCCTGCGCTGGGTGATGCTCGGGGGCATTGGCCCATCGCTCCCGCTGGAGATTCCCTGCGATCTGCGGAAACGCCGTGCAGCTTGCGCGCAGTTTCGGAACAACTACCGGCTCGTGCCTATCCTAATCTTGGAACAACCCGAAGGCCGCATCCACATCCGATAGTACTCGTTCGCGCTACGATCACATAACGTGGATACCATCCCTGAACCTGCATCCAAGGTCGCGCGCATGGCGCACATGCGGCTCCTGGTCGAACAACTGAAACGTCTGGAAGACCGCCTGCGCTCCGGCGGCGGTCCGGCCAAGATCGAGCGACAGCACCGCGCCGGTAAGATGACCGCGCGCGAACGTATCGCCGCCCTGCTCGACCCCGGCACGCCCTTCCTCGAAATCGGACTGCTGCTCGCTTACGATCAGTACGATGGCGAAGCGCCCGGCCTGGGTTCCGTCACCGGCATCGGCAAGATCGAAGGTCGTTACGCGGTCATCATCGCCGGCGATGCCACGGTGAAGGCCGGCTCGTGGTGGCCGGAGACCGTCACCAAGGGCCTGCGCGCGCAGGAAATCGCCATGCGCAACCGCGTCCCCATCGTCTACCTGGTGGACTCCGCCGGCGTGAACCTGCCTTACCAGGACCGCATTTTTCCGGGTCAGTATGGCGGCGGCCGAATTTTCTACTATAATTCTCTTATGCGGCGCAAGCTCCGTGTGCCGCAGATTGCCGCCGTGATGGGTCCCTGCATCGCGGGCGGCGCCTATCTTCCTGCGCTCAGCGATTACATCATCATGGTCGAAGGCACGAGCTTTATGGGCTTGGGAGGCCCGAACCTCGTCAAAGGCGCCACCGGCCAGATAGTCGATTCGGAATCCATCGGCGGAGCGCGCTTGCACACCACCGTCAGCGGCGTGGCGCACTATATGGCCAAAGACGATGCCGAGTGCCTGGCCCGCATACGGCAGCGCTTTCGCGACCTGCCCGCGCCTCCCGAGCCCCACCCAGGCAATCCGCCGGCGCGTCCCGCTGACGACATCTACGGCGTGCTGCCCGCCAACCATCGCCTGCCGTATGACATTGAGGAAGTCATCTTCCGCATTTTCGACGCCGGGGACTACACCGAATTCCAGCCCGAATACGCGCCCGAGATGCTGTGCGCCAACGCGCGCCTGGCCGGCCATTCCGTGGCCATCATCGCCAACCGCCGCGGTTTCCTGCGCGCCGACGGGAAGCCTCGCATTGGCGGCATTGTCTACACCGAATCCGCGCGTAAAGTGTCGTATTTCGTCGAATTGAACGAGCGGCTGGGCTGCCCGCTGATCTATCTGCAGGATGTCTCCGGCTTCATGGTGGGGCCGGAAGCGGAGCGCGAGGGCATCATCCGCGCGGGCGCGGACATGGTCGAATCCATGTCCTGTACCACGGTTCCGAAAATCATCCTGACGCTGAACCACGCCAGCGGCGCCGGCTACTACGCCATGGCGGGTCAGGGCTTCGAGCCCAATTTCACATTCGGTTGGCCGACCGCGCGTATCGGAGTCATGGAAGGAGACTCAGCCGTGCAAGCCCTCTTCTCGGTCGAATTAGAAAAGCTCAAAGCCGCCGGCGAAGCACTACCGAAAGCGCTTCAGGACTCCATCGATAAAACAAAGACGGATTACGAAAACTGGCTGGACGCGCGCTACGCAGCCGCCCGCGGCCACATGGACGCCATCATAGACCCGGCGGACTCGCGGCAAGTGCTCACCATGGCCCTGGAAGTTTCACTGAACAGGCCGAGGGGGCAGCAGCTCGTGCTGGAAACACTATAAGACATGATTCGCATCGCTAACGGACAAGGCTTCTGGGGCGACTGGCTGGAAGCTCCCGTCCGGCTGGTCGATGGCGGCCCGATCGATTATCTTACGCTCGACTACCTGGCCGAAGTCACCATGTCGATCCTCCAGAAGCAGCGGCAGGCCGACCCTCAGCTTGGCTATGCCCGCGACTTTCCGCCGCTCATCGGGCGTATCGCGAAGAAGCTTCAAGACCGCCGCATCAAGGTCGTCGCCAATGCCGGCGGCGTGAATCCCGTCGCGTGCGCGCGAGCGGTGTTGACTGCCGCCCCCGATTTGAAGGTTGCGGTGGTACTGGGCGACGATGTGCTCGACCGTATCGAAGAATTGCTGGACAAAGGCTACGCGATGCGGAACATCGATACAGGCGAGCCGCTCGCCGCGATTCGCGGTCGCACCCTCAGCGCCAACGTCTATATTGGCGCGTTCCCCCTTGCCGAAGCCCTGGCCACCGGCGCCGACGTGGTGATCTCGGGCCGCTGCGCGGATGCCGCCCTGGTGCTTGCGCCCATGATCGACCGCTTCGGCTGGGGGCCTCAGGACTGGGACAAGCTGGCCTCCGGCATCGTGGCCGGACACATCATCGAATGCGGAGCGCAATGTAGCGGCGGCAACTGCCAGGTAGACTGGCAGAACATTCCGGACCTCGCCAATATCGGTTATCCGATCGTGGAGGCCGAGCCCGATGGCGGGTTCACCGTCACCAAACATCCGGGCACCGGCGGGCGCATCGATTCCCATGGCGTCAAGGAGCAACTTCTCTACGAAATCGGCGATCCGCGCCAGTACATGACGCCCGATTGCATCGCCGACTTCACCTCCGTCCATCTGGAGGATACCGGCCCGGACCGCGTGCGAGGGTCCGGCGTGCGCGGCGCCCCGCGGCCGCCCATGCTGAAAGCGTCCATCAGCTACGACGCGGGCTGGAAGGCGTCCGGCACGCTGGTCTACACCTGGCCCCAGGCGATCGAAAAGGCGCGCATGGCCGATGCCATCGTGCGCCAGCGCCTCGCGCAGCTCGGGTTAAGTTTCGACGAGATCCACAGCGAGTTCTTCGGCGTAAATGCCTGCCATGGTCCTGTGGCCCCTCCTGTCGCCGATCCGCCCGAAGTGCAATTGCGCATAGGCGTGCGCGGTTCCGATAAGCGCGCCGTCGAGCGCTTCACACGCGAAATGATCCCCCTGGTGCTCACCGGTCCGCCGGGCGGCACGGGCTACGGCGAAGGCCGCCCGGAAGTGCGGCAGATTGTGGCCTATTGGCCGGCCCTGATTCCGCGCGATGAAATCCGTACGCGCGTGGAGGTCGTCAAATGAAAGTGCCGCTTTCCCGCATCGCCCACACCCGCTCCGGAGACAAAGGCGATATCGCCAACATTGGGGTGATTGCGTGGCTGCCGCGCTACTATCCGATCCTGTTGCGGGAAGTGACGCCGGAGCGCGCGAAAGCCTTCTTCGGCGAGCTTGTAAAGGGAGAAGTAGACCGGTTCGAGCTGCCCAACCTGCACGCCGCGAACCTGCTGCTGCACCAAGCCCTGGGCGGCGGCGGCACGGTTTCGCTGCGCACCGACGCGCAAGGCAAAACCCTGGGCGCCGCGCTGCTGGCGATGGAGATCGAAGTCGATGAACGAGAGCTTGCAGATTAGCCGCGAAGACCGCGTTCTGCACGCGGCGCTGAACCGGCCGGACAAACGCAATGCGCTGAATGTGGATCTGTGCCGGGCGCTCGCCGAGGCGCTCGACGAGGCCGAAGCGGATCCCGCCGTCGGCGCGGTGCTGCTTAGCGGCCATGGCAAATCGTTCTGCGCGGGCATGGATTTGAACGAGGCGCTGTCCCAGGAAGGCAGCCGTCTGAATGAGAGTCACGAGCGCATCTTCACCGCTGGGATCCGCATGACCAAGCCGCTCGTAGCCGCGGTGCACGGAGCCGCACTGGCTGGCGGTACCGGCCTGGCGGCGAATTGTCATATCGTGGTCGCGGCCGAGGACGCTACCTTCGGACTTACGGAAATCCGAATCGGGCTCTGGCCGTTCGTTATCTTCCGCGCCGTGGCGGCGGCTGTCGGCGAGCGCCGTGCCACCGAACTGGCCCTAACAGGCCGGATCTTCGGCGCCGGCGAAGCGCGCGATTACGGCCTGGCGCACTATGTAGTGGACTCTGCCGGGTTCATGGAACGCGGCCGCCAGATCGCCCGCGCGGCGGCCGAAGCCAGCCCGACGGCCATCCGTGGCGGCCTGACTTTCCTGCGGGAAGCGCGCGGCAAGAGCTGGGAAGAGGCTGGCGCGCTGGCCCGCGAGATGCGCAACGAGGTTTTCCGCGGCGCGGATTTCGCTGAGGGTATACGGGCATTTCACGAGAAACGGCCGCCGCGCTGGCCGTCGCTTACAACACAACATCTTGGGGGTGATTCCGCTTGAACACTTTTTGCAGCATAGAAGGTGCTTTACTTTTCGAGCTGACGAGCTTAGTATGGTTACGTCTCCCCCGAGCAGGACGAGGTGAACAGTTTTGCTAAAACTAAAACGCGTCGAAGTGCAAGGCTTCAAATCTTTCTGCGACCGCACCGAGTTGCGCTTTAACGGCGGGGGCATTGTGGCCATCGTGGGGCCGAACGGATGCGGCAAATCCAACCTCAGCGACGCCATCAGTTGGGTGCTCGGCGAGCAGTCCGCCAAAACCCTCCGCGGCGCACGCATGGAAGACGTGATTTTCGCCGGTACCCGCGACCGCAAGCCTTTGGGATTGGCAGCCGTCACTATGACGCTGGTCGATCCCATGATCAACGCCGGAACGATCCCAATCGCCGGTCCGCAAGTCAAAAACGGCGAAATTACCATCACTCGGCGGCTGTTCCGATCCGGCGAAAGCGAATACCTCATCGACGGCCAGTCCGCCCGCCTGCGCGATATACAGGATATTTTCATGGGGAGCGGCCTGGGGCCGGAGAGTTACGCCATCATTGAGCAGGGCCGCATCGGCCAGATCCTCAGCTCCAAGCCGCAGGATCGGCGCGCCATCATCGAAGAGGCGGCCGGCATCACCAAGTACAAGACCAGAAAGCGGCTGGCGGAAGCCAAGCTGGAGAGTGCCAAACAAAACCTGGCCCGCGTCTTCGATATTCTGGAGGAGGTCACCCGCCAGGTCAATTCGCTTAAGCGGCAGGCCGCCAAAGCCAAGCGCTATGGCGAGCTCAAGACGGATATGGATGCACGCTTGCGCGTGGCGCTTTCGGGCAAGTTTCGCATGCTCGAGCGCGAGGCGGCCAAATCCGTGCTGGACCTCAACCTGGCCTCCGCTGAATTGCGCGGCCTTTCCGAGCAAGTCGCCGCCAAGGAACAATCCCATGGCGAGCTGCAGGGGCAATGCTACCAGACCGAGCAGCTTCTCACCGAAAGGCGCGGCGAGCTCTCCGAATGCCACGTGGAAACGGAGCGAACCCGCGGCCGGCTGGAATCCCAGGTGAAGGAAAGCGGCGCCATCGAGCAGCGCATCGTGCAGGCAGAGAAGGAATCGCAAGAGCTGGACGTGCGGCTGGGCCTCATCGCCGCCGAATTAGACAAGCACCAGCAGCAGGTTGCCGCACTCGAACAGCAGATCGGCCAGTCGCGCGACCGCATGCTCGAAAAGAATCGTTTGCGCGAGGAGTTGCAAGCCGCCGTGCGTGAGCGGGAGAAGGGCATCGAAGCGGGACGTACAGCCGTCCTGCGGCTCTTGGGCGAGGTGTCCACATTGCGCAACCAGCTCGCCCAGATGAACGAGTATCTGGCGGGCATCGAGCGCGAAAGCGGGCGCGTCAGGAACGAAGAGCAGGTCTCCATCGCGGAATCGGAACGGCTGTCCACGGCGCGCAAATCCCTTTCGGAAACGATGGGCCAGCGCCAGCTCGAGTTGGATTCCGTCACGGGCGAGCGGCGCCGCACCGAAGAGGATTTGTCCGTGCGCCGCCACAGCGCCGTCGAAGTGCGCGGCCGCATCGACGCGCTGCGCACGGAGTGCTCCGAGGTCAAAGCCCGCAAGGAATCGCTCGAGCAGGTGCTGGCGCATCGCAGCTATACGACAGAATCGGTGAAGCGCCTCTTCGCCGCCCTCGAAAAAGGCAAAGCCGCGGATCTGCGTCCGCAAGGCGTGCTGGCCGACTTTGTCGAGGTGGACCCCCAGTTCGAGAAACCGGCGGAAGAATTCCTGCACGACGAGCTGGAGTATGTGGTCGTCGAAAACTGGGCGCAAGCGGACCGTGGCCTGGACTTCATGCGCGCGGAGCTGGACGGCCGCGCCACTTTTCTGGTGCATCCGGAGCATAACGGCAACGGCAACGGGCGCTTGCCCGAGCCGGCCATCGGCCCGGAAACAGGCATCCTTTCGCGCCTCAGCGATTCTCTCCGGCTCTCCAACGGTCTCGCCGATCGCGCCGCCACGCTGCTGCCGCGTGTTTCCTTATGCTTCCTGGCGGAGGACCGTGCGTCCGCCCAGCGCTTGGCCCTGGGCTATCCGCACCTTCATTTTTTGACTACTGACGGCCTCTGCTATCACGGCCATACCGTGACCGGCGGCAAGAAAACCACCAGCGGCCCTCTGGCCATGAAGCGCGAGGCGCGCGAGCTGGGGGCGGTCCTGCAGGGCAAGCAAAAGGCGCTCGACGAGCAGATCATATGCCTCGAAGACCTGGACCGCGAGATCGCCATCCTCGAAGCCGAACTGGAACACTTGCGCGGCCTCCAGCAGGCCCACGAAAAAGACCGTGTGGCCCTCGATCACGAAATGCGCAAGCTGGCCGACGATACCAACCGGGTCAACTCGCGCCTGTCCGTTGCCCGGATCGAGCTGGATCGCCTCCAGCGCGATGCCGGGCGCTCGCGGGAGCAGCGCGAACACAGCCGTCTGGCAGTCGACGAAAAGGAACAACTGCGCGAGCAACGGGAGCAGGAGCTGGAGGACCAGCGGCAGTTCCTCGAGAAGCTCGAAATCGAAGCCGCGGCTCTCGGCGAGGACCACTCGGCGTTGCGCGCGGAATTGGCGGGACTCGAAGAGCGCCATCGCGGCGAGCGCACCGCCATGGGGCGGTTGGAGTCGCAGTACAAAGAGGCCCAGGCGCGCCTCGGGCAGATTGCCTCGGAGATGGAGCGGCTCGGCCTCCATCGCGCCGGCCTGCTGGCGAATAACATTGAGCTCGACCGGAAACTGGCGGCGCTCGCTGAGCAGGCTTTCCAGACCGAAGCCGCCGTCAACCAACTGGCCGGCGAGGAAGCCCGCATGCGCGACGCCCTGGCTGCCGCGGAGGAAGAGCGCAAACAGCTCCGCATGAAAGTCGAAGAGGCCCACCAGAACCGCTCCCAGATCGAAGTGGATCTGGTCCGGCGCCAGGCTGAGATCAAGTATCTGGACGAGACCAGCCGCAAGGAATTGAACTGCCCGGTTCGGGAACTTGCCGCCGGCGATGAGACCATTTCGGATAGCGATTCGATCGCCGAGGCCGAACGGCTCTACCAGGAAGTCCGCGCGCGCATCGAGGCCCTCGGCCCGGTCAATGCGCAGGCCATGGAAGAATATCAGGAAGCCCAGCAGCGGCAGGATTTCCTGAGCGCCCAGCGCCAGGATCTGCTGGATTCCATCCGAGATACTGAAAAGGCCATCGCCGACATCGATCAGGTTTCGCGCAACAGGTTCGCCGAGGCCTTCGAGCGCATCAACGAAAACTTCCGCGAAGCTTTCCAGACGCTGTTTGGAGGTGGCACCGGCGAGATGCGCCTCACCGACGAAACCAACCTGGCCAACTCCGGTATCGACATCGTGGCTTCGCCCCCGGGCAAAATGCTCCAGAACGTGTTGCTGCTGTCGGGCGGCGAAAAAGCCCTGGCGGCGGTGGCCTTGCTGATGGCCATCTTCCGCTACCAGCCCAGCCCCTTCTGCATTCTCGACGAGGTGGATGCGCCGCTCGACGAAGCCAATATCGAACGGCTGACCCGCTTGCTCCGGGAGATGTCCGCCCAGACGCAGTTCATCGTCATCACGCACTCGAAGAAGACCATGGAGGCGGCCAGCGCGATGTACGGTGTGACCATGCAGGAGCCCGGCGTTTCGAAGCTGGTGTCGGTGAAGTTCCAGCCGGCCGCGGCATAGGGGTGGCCGCCATTGCCAAGCCACCCACCTTGGTATATACTCACAAATATAGACCGCACCATCGGAGATGGCACTATGAAGACAGCCAAATTGTTCAAAAATGGCCGGAGCCAAGGCGTTCGCCTGCCAATCGAGTTTCGGTTCGATGGCGACCGCGTATTCCTCAAGCGGGCCGGCAACGGAGTGTTGCTGCTCCCTTCCAAACGGGCTTGGGACAACCTGGTCGATAGCCTTGAGCACTTTTCGGAAGACTTCCTGGCCGAGCGGGAACAACCCGCCCAGCAGCGCCGTTCCGACCTGTTTTGATGAAGATCCTGCTCGATACCGATACGTGCATTCACCTGATACGGCACCGGCCTCCGGAAATGCTCCAGCGCCTCAGGCGCTACATGCCGGGAGATGTGGGTATCTCTTCGATTACCCTGGGGGAGCTTGCTTATGGCGTACACAAGAGCCAGCAGCCGGAAAGGAACCAAGCGGCGCTGAGCCAGTTTACGATGCCGCTGGAGGTTTCCCCGTTTGATGAGGGGGCAGCGAAGGTTTACGGCGAGCTACGCGCGGCGCTCCAGCGGAGCGGTACCGCCATTGGCTCGCTCGACATGCTGATCGGAGCGCACGCGCTGAGCCTGAAGGCAACCCTGGCGACCCACAATACGCGAGAGTTTTCCCGAATTGCCGGTCTGCGCCTCGCCGACTGGGTTGGGTCTACTTGAAGCTAAGCCGGCCGTAGCGGAGTTGAAGCGGCGGCCGGATTCACATGTTGCTGATTCTGATATATCGGCGGATATCCGGCAAAGTGACGACAATGGCAGCGGCCAGGGTCACCATAGCCAAAGCTCCAGCCAATTTCCAAATGTTCATAGCACCTCGGTTTGGGGGGTGAGCAGTCACATAACCAACGTACGGGCGAGTCCCATCGTCCACCGGCCGACCCCCACGTCGAACATTGGTCTTGGCCGGGTCTTTAAACGTTGAAGGAACTGCCACAACCGCAGGTGGACTTCACTTGTGGGTTGCTGAACTTGAATCCCGAGCCCTCCAGGGTCTCGACGTAGTCCACTTCGGCCCCGTCCAGGTAGAGCAGGCTGGCCTGGTCCACAAAAACTTTCAGGCCGTTAAAGCTGTACGTCTTATCCAGCATGTTGGGCTGATTCTCGAAGGCCATGGAGTAGCTGAAGCCCGAGCATCCCCCGCCCACCACGGCGATCCGCAAGCCGGCCGGCTTGGGCTCCTGCGAATCCAGAATCTCCATCACTTTGCCGACCGCTTTTTCCGTCAGTTGCACCATAGTAGTTCAAAGCTCCTTGTCAGAACGTTATCCCCGCCAACCACGACATTATATCCAAGCCCTACCGCAAGCGCCACACGTCCTCACGTCACGGTAAATCTTGCACCCACACGACCGTGTTTCCGAGCCGCGCGCGCGTCGGCAAGCGGTTTCCGGGCTTTCTCCGCATTCTGCTGAGGGCTACTATAATGGATGGACGCGGAACTTTTAAGTTGCGGGAATCTGCTATCTTCGCAATTGGAAGTTGAAACCACGGTATGACGGTGTGCGTCGGAAGCGGTGTATGGGAACACTGAGCGGCGCGCTGCCACTCCCCGCCTTCGGTACCAGGGTTACGACGAAAACAAGAGTGGATTACCTGAACACCCAGCAAGGCGCTTTAGTCCGCCGCGCTCAGGCGGGCGAGGAGGCGGCTTTTCGCGAAATCGTCGAAAAGTACCAGTCCAAGGTGTTCTCCATCATTCACGGTATCGTGCGCCAGCGTAATGACGTTGAAGACATTGCGCAGCAGGTGTTTGCCAAGGTCTACGTCTCCATCCGGAATTTCGATTTCCGGAGTTCGCTCATCACCTGGATCTACAAGATCACCGTGAACGAGTGTTTCGATTACCTGCGCAAGAAGAAAGTGCGCAAGTTGGTGTATGAGAGCGATTTGAGCGAAGACGAGGTGCGCCGTGTGGAGAACACCGAGCCTCCAGTGGATCGTCAACCGTCCGCCGACACTACCCTGGCCAGACGGGATTATGTCCTGAAGCTCCTCAGCCGGGTTTCTGAAGAAGAGCGCATGTTGTTGATGCTAAAGGAGGTTGAGGGCTATTCTGTAGAAGAGTTGGCGAGCATGACAGGCATGAACGAAAACACCATTAAGGTGAAGCTGTTCCGGGCGCGCCAGAAACTGGTGAAGGCGGCCCAGCGTTTGGATCGGGCTCCCGGCCTGGTAGCCGGCTGAGCGTTGGTAGCAAAGATTTTGACCCTGAAAAAGGGCGTTGGTTCCCTGGAAGCGGGCATGGCACGTGAGACCCGCGAAGGGAGAGTTGTAGGAATGGTACTTTACACTTGTAAGGGAAGAAGCTATGCACGCGCTAATCGTTGATGATGTTGAGGATTACCTGGCCGGGACTCTGCCGCCATCGTCTCAGCGCCGCTTCCAGGCGCACCTGGAGACCTGTGGCAAGTGCAGTCGGGAAATCCACAGGATGCGGGAGTTCACCGGCCTGTTTGCCTCCCTGAAAACTGGCGGGGGGGTAGAACCCTCTCCGAGTTTCGTGGCGCGGGTGATGCAGGACGTGGCAATGAGGCCCGCGCCTTCCCTGTGGAACCCTTTCGCGGATTTCGCATTCGGACGTCGTGTGGTGTTCGCTTCCTTGCTGACGCTGGCTGTTTTGGGTACCGTGCTGGTGTCACGGGAAACCTCATACTCGCCCGCCCCCGCCACTCCGGAGGCCGTCATGGCCAATGACCAGGGCTCTCCCACCGCCGATCGCATGCTGGTGACGCTGACTGCCTATGAGCCCTGATTTGCTGGCCAAGCCAATAGCGCGCCCATTTCGGCTGTCCCCCAAATTCGCCGGTTTCGGCATACTGTCGCTGGTGTTCCTGTGCGGCGCGGTGGCCGGAGCGGTTGCCATGAACCTCGGCGCCCACACCATCCTCCATCAGCGGCCTTTTTGGGAAAGCAATCCCAAGTCCGATTACTTGAAAACGGTGAAAAGGCAACTCGACCTATCCCCCCAGCAGACCGCTGAGATGGAAAGCATTCTGAACGACTTCGCAAAGTATTATCAGACCGTTCTATCGGACGGCAAAGCTCGCATTCTCAACATCTTGAACGACCAGCAAAAGCGCAAGTTCGAGAAGATGTTGAAGGAACGCCCGCGCAATTGACAGGCTTCCCCGCCGGTTTGCCTATTGACAGCCCCTCGCTCGCAAGAGCAAGATTCCTCTATGCACTGTTTAAAGGTATCTTTGGGCGGCGCCCTGGTTGTGGGTCTGGCCGCCTCGAGCGGATGCGCCCCCGCTCGAGTCCCTGAAGCCAGATTTCACCGCATGGGAGAACGCGTGACGGTCGGCTCGTTTGTCTATAACGTCTTTGACGACCAGTGGAGGACCGAACTGGGCGAAGGGTCCGATGCCAGGATACCCAAGGACCGCTTCTTTCTGGTTCACATGAGCGTTCTGAATGGCGGCTCCGCCGAGTTCCTGGTCCCCACGCTCACGCTGGTGGACGACACCGGCCAGTCTTACGCGGAGCTCAGCAATGGGGATCAGACTCCCTCCTGGCTCGGCTTCCTGTGCCGCGTGAAACCAGCCGAAACGTTGCAGGGCGATGTTGTCTTTGACGTCCCGCCAAGGCACTATCGCCTGCGGGTCGGCGACGAGAACGACCAGAAGCACGAGGAAGTCGATATTCCCCTCAGCTTTAGCGACCAGGCGCCGGAGATTCCTCAGCCGGCGCGATAGCGGAAGCCATAATGGGAAATAGGACCCCCGTGCGCTTGCGCCTCTTGCTTTTGATTGCGTTGGCATCCGTCCTGGACGGCGCGGCCGGAACGCTGTCCATCGTTAACCCCACCATCTCGGATAGCGACGGAGGCGCCCCTTTGCCTTCCGGCTTCACCCACGTCCCGGGAGAAACGCTGTTCTTCAGCTTCCAGGTTGCAGGCTACCAGGCCTCTTCCGAGAAGGTGCACCTGGGCTATAAGATCGATGCATTCGATCCGCATGGCGTGCGCATCGTCGAGCCCATCGCGGCGGAAATCGTAGACACTCTTGCTCCGGAGGACAAGAACTGGAAACCGACGGTCCACCAGGAGATCCAGGTCCCGCCCCTGGCCGATTCAGGCGCCTATAAAATCACAGTCTCGCTGACCGACGAGATCGGGCATACGGCCGCCTCTCAGGAGGTCACTTTTGCCGTCCGTGGGCATCCCGTGGAGCCCAGTGATACGCTGGTCATCCGCAATTTCCGCTTTTACCGCGGAGAGCAGGATACCGAGCCCTTGCAGAAGGCCGCCTACCGGCCGGGAGACCCTGTCTGGGCCCGCTTCGATATCACCGGATTCAAGTATGGCCAGGACCACGCCATCCAGGTCAGCTACGGCGTGGCGGTGATCGCTCCGAGCGGCAAGGAGTTGTGGTCGCAGCCGGAAGCGGCCGTCGAGAAGAGCCAGTCCTTCTACCCCAAGCGTTATGTGCCCGGCTCCATGAGCCTCAATCTGCAACCCAACATCCGCCCGGGCGAGTATGGCATGGTGATCACAGCGCACGATCAGATCGGCAACCAGACTTACGAAGGCCGCCAGAACTTCAGCATTGAATAATCGGGAATAATCGGGAGCCCATGAAGACTTACACGATTGCGGTGATCGCCGGCGATGGCGTGGGGCAGGAAGTCGTCCCCCAGGCCAAGCGCGTCCTGGAGCGGGCCGCTCGCAAACATGATGTTACTTTCGCGTTTCAGGACTTCGACTGGGGCGCGGCGCACTTCTTCCGCTGGGGCAAGATGATGCCCGCCGGCGCGATCGACCTGCTGGAGCCGTGCGATGCCATTCTGCTGGGCGCCGTGGGGCACCCCGACATTCCCGATCACACCACGCTGAACGGCCTGCTGCTGCCCATCCGCCGGGCCTTCGACCAGTACGCCAACGTGCGTCCCGCCTACCTCTATCCGGGCGTGCAATCGCCGCTAGCCGGGCGCGCGGGCGGCGACATCGACATGGTCGTCGTGCGCGAGAACACCGAGGGAGAATACGCCCAGGTGGGCGGCTTCGTCTACCTCGCGCAGCCGGAGGAGGTGGCCATTCAGACCTCCGTATTCACCCGCCGCGGCATCGAGCGCGTCGTGCGCTATGCCTTTGAGCTGGCCGTCCGGCGCAACCGGAAGAAGCGGGTCACCTCCATTACCAAGTCCAATGCCCAGGGATTCGGAATGGTTTTGTGGGACCGCACGTTCCAGGATGTCGCCGCTGACTTTCCCGGCATCGCCACGGAATCGCTGCTGGTGGACGCCGCGGCCATGAACTTCGTGCGCCGCCCGGAAAGCTTCGACGTGGTGGTCGCTTCCAATCTTTTCGGCGATATCCTGAGCGACATCGCCGCTATCATTGTCGGCAGCATGGGTCTCGCTGCCAGCGCCAACCTGGATCCCCAGCGGCGCTTCCCCTCTATGTTCGAGCCAGTGCACGGCTCGGCGCCCGATATCGCGGGCAAAGGCGTGGTCAATCCGCTGGCAACCATTTTGAGCGCGTCCATGATGCTGGAGCATCTCGAGCAGCCGGAAGCCGCCCGCGAGGTCGAGCAGGCCGTGGCCGCCGTGCTGGCCGCGGGTCAGGTCCGCACCCCGGACCTGGGCGGCGCCAACAGCACCGAGGAGGTGACCGATGCGGTCCTGGAAAAAATGGCTTAGCACTTTACTTACCCAGTGGCTTCTGACTGCTATCCCGCTTATGGCCCAAACCAAGTGGCATCACCGCTACGCCGAAGTCAACGGCGTCAGGCTGCATTACGTCGAGCAGGGCAAAGGTCCTCTGATCCTGTTTCTGCACGGCTTTCCCGAGTTCTGGTATGAGTGGAAGGACCTCCTGCCGGAGTTCGCCAGGGACCATCACGCCGTGGCCGTGGACATGCGCGGCTACAACCTTTCTTCCATGCCGGAAGCCGTCGACCAGTATCGCGTGCCCGTGATCGTGGAGGATGTGCGTGCGCTGGCGGTGAAACTGAAGGCGCGTACCTTCGTGCTGGTGGGGCACGATTGGGGCGGCGTGATTGCCTGGGCGTTCGCCGCCGCGCATCCGGAGATGCTGGATAAGCTCATCATCGTGAATGCCCCGCACCCGGCGGTGTTCGCGCGCGAGCTGGCCGGCAATCCGGCGCAGCAGAAGGCCAGCGTGTATTTCAACCTGTTCAATTCTCCGCAAGCCGAAAAGGTGCTGAGCCAGAACAGTTTTCAAAATCTGCAAAGCCTGCTGAAGCCCTGGGCCACTGACGCCGACCGGGCCGAATACCTGGCCTGCTGGGGCCGCGGGCTCACCGGAGGCCTGAATTACTACCGCGCGGCCCGCCTGCATTCCCCAACCGGTAGCGCGCCGGCGGCCCCGGACAATGCGTTGCCTCCAATGAAACCCATCGAGACGCCCACCCTGGTGATCTGGGGCGAAAAGGATACGGCGCTGCTGACGGGCAATCTCAACGGCCTGGAAGAGCAGGTGAAGAACCTGAAAGTGGATCGCATCCCGGACGGCACGCACTGGGTGATCCACGAGAAGACGGCGGAAGTGATCGGGGACATGCGCGCATTCCTGGGACACTCGTGACTGGCCTGCCGCCGTGTCACTCCAGTACTGACACCCGCTTTGAACATAGACTAACCGAAGCAATGAGTAGACAATTATTCATGGGAGAAGAAAATGCCCGCTTACGTCGTAGTTACGCGTGAAAACCCCAATAGCCGATGCGCACCCAGCAGCCAGCGCTTTCGCCTCAGCCGGCCTGGCGCATAGGCGCGGCATCGGCCGCCTGGTCGGCGACGCAGGCGGCGTGGCGCAGGATGCGTTCCAGATGCCTGCAGATCAGCATCAGATCTACGTAGACGGGACCCTCGCCGAACGTCGAGACCAACTGGGAGAGCTTCTCGTACAGCGTCCGGCCGAAGTGATCGAGGGCCACATAAGGTTCCACATTCTGGCCCAGAACGGGAGTGCGACGGATGAGCAAACGCAAGCCGCCGACGATCTAGTCAGTGCCCTGCGCGCATACCTCAAGTAGGCCGGCGGTTCGCTACAATGCGAGACGCAACGCCAGACCGTCGTGACAGTGGCGCGTTCCAGGCCGGTATCGGCCTGTGTAACCCGGACTGCCGCTCCTCGTATGACTCGGCCGCTCACATCGGCGACCGTGACGTTCGAAGAGCTTCGATCCACCTGTGCGAAACAACCGCTAGAAAGACAGAGGGTCATGCCGGCCGCCACGGCCGCGCAAAAAACTAGCGTAGTCTCAGCGAGTCTCGGCGTTGCTGTTTGCATTCGCCCCTGCAAGATCCCATGACACAACGAAAAGCCCGCGCGCCTGTTACCATCGTCATCGATATGTCCACCCCCCCTGCCGACATCCTCGATTCCGGCGACCCCTCGCTCTTCGATGTGCGCTCCACGGCGCCCGGCCCCCAGGGCTCTGTCCCCATCACCGCCGAAATGCTGCTGGCGCGCCCCTCCGGCGATCTATTCGGATGGAGCCAGAACGCCGGCATGGGTTGGGACCCGCGGGCGCTGGGCGGCAAGGAAATCCTGATCCTCAGCACCCACGGCGGCATACGCGACCCCTCCGGCGCTCCCGTGGCTCTCGGCTATCACACCGGACATTGGGAAGTCGGCCTGCTCATGGAAGCCGCCGCACGGCAGCTTAAAACCCTGGGCGCGATCCCTTTCGCGGCCTACTGTACCGACCCGTGCGACGGTCGCACTCAGGGTACCACCGGCATGTTCGACAGCCTGCCGTACCGCAACGACGCCGCCACCATCTTCCGGCGGCTGATCCGCTCGCTGCCCACCCGCAGCGGTGTCATAGGAGTGGCCACCTGCGACAAGGGCCTTCCCGCGATGATGATGGCGCTCGCCTCCATGCGCGATCTGCCCTGCGTCCTGGTCCCCGGCGGCGTGACGCTGCTGGCGGAAGAGGGTGAAGACGCCGGGCGCGTGCAGAGCGTCGGCGCGCGCTTTGCCCACCAGCAGATCACCCTGGAAGCCGCCGCTGAAAATCTGTGCCGCGCCTGCGCCACGCCCGGTGGAGGCTGCCAGTTCCTAGGCACGGCGGCTACCTCGCAGGTGGTTGCCGAAGCGCTCGGCATGGCGCTGCCGCATTCGGCCCTGTCGCCTTCCGGCCATCCCATCTGGCTGGATATGGCTCGCCGCTCGGCGCGCGCCGTCCTCTCGCTCGAATCGCGCGGACTGAAGATGCGCGATATTCTCACCGATGCCTCCGTGCGCAACGCCATGGTCGTCTACGCGGCATTCGGCGGTTCCACGAATCTGCTTCTTCACCTGCCGGCCGTGGCCCACGCCGCTGGTCTGCGTCGTCCCACTGCCGCCGATTGGGCCGCCACCAACGCCCAGGTGCCGCGTCTCGTGGACGCCCTCCCCAACGGCCCCCGCTCCTTCCCCACCGTGCAGGTCTTTCTGGCCGGCGGCGTTCCGGAAGTCATGCTGCACTTGCGCCGCGCCGGCCTGCTCGATACCTCCGTACTCACCGCCAGCGGCCAGACCTTGGACGCCGTTCTGGACTGGTGGGAGCCCTCCCCGCGCCGCGCCGAGTTGCGCCGCATCCTGCAGCAGCGCGATGGCGTGGATCCTGACGATGTCATTATGGACCCCGCGCGCGCCCGCCGCGCCGGCCTGACCTCCACAGTCACTTTCCCGCACGGCAACCTCGCGCCCGAAGGCTCCGTCATCAAGAGCACGGCCATCGACCCAAGCGTGGTCGATGCGGACGGCGTCTACCGCAAGACCGGCGCCGCGCGCGTCTTCCGCACCGAAGCCGCGGCCGTCGCCGCCATCAAGAGTCAGGGCCCCGACCGCGTGCGCCCCGGCGATGTCCTGGTGCTCATCTGCCGCGGCCCCATGGGATCTGGAATGGAAGAGACCTACCAGATCACCTCGGCGCTCAAGCACCTGGATTTCGGCAAGCACGTCGCCGTGCTGACCGATGCCCGCTTTAGCGGCGTTTCCACCGGCGCCTGTATCGGCCATATCACTCCCGAGGCGCTGGCCGGCGGACCTATAGGCAAGCTGCTCGACGGCGATATCGTTGAGATCGTGGTGGACCGCGTCAACCTCACCGGCTCCGTGAACCTCGTCGGGCACGCCGACGATTTGTTTGGCGCGACGGAAGGCGCCCGCGTCCTGGCTGGCCGTGCGCTCGGTCCCGACCTCGCTCCCGACCCCGCCCTGCCTTCCGAAACCCGCCTGTGGGCCGCCCTCCAGCACGTTAGCGGAGGCCCCTGGGGAGGCTGCGTCTACGATACCAACGCCATCTTGCAAGCCCTGGGTCCAGCCCTCGCAATCCACGACGTATAGTACAATTTATCCATGAGAGTGTTGGCGGCGATGTTCCTATCCGTCATCGCCTGCTTCGCGATGTCTCCAGTCGAGTCTCATCTCGACCGGCAATTGAGGTCCTGGCAAAAACGGCTCGGGATGGAAGAGTGGCGTTTGACCGTCCGGCTGGTCCGGCAGAAGGATCTGGACAAAAACACCTGGGGCAACGCCGAGTGGGACCCGGACGAGAAGACTGGCACCATCAGCGTGCTCGACCCCGTCGATTACAACCTGAAGGGTGGCGGCTTGCGGCTGGACATGGAGTGCACGATAGTACACGAGTTGGTGCATATCCAGGTATCGCCCCTGGATGCCCGTGATGAGAATGTCCGCGAGGATGTGGTGAACCGAATCATGACCGCGCTGCTCAACCGGCCCTGCCCCAATTAGTTTGTGCCCGCCTGAACGTCAAGTTAATAAGAGGCCGATCGAGACCCTAGTATAGCGTTCCATTTAGAGTGTATCCATTTCGGCGAGGGTTTTGAACCCCGTCTTTTATCAGCGTTCATCTGCGGTTGATAATCCTGTTGCGACGTTTTGTCTAAGCGGGCACAAGTATGGGCCGCCGATGAACGCCGATAAACGCGGATAAGAACCAATCATGTAAGTATGTTTTGCCGAAACGCTATAGCAGTCCGTAACCAGGTTGGTGTTGTCCGCTGATAAATTGTTCATTTGCCCTTATCACACCCGGAGACCATCCTCGACACCCTTGAGACCCCATCGCAAACACTTCGACTGACGGCGGCAGAACAGGTACTTCGGGTTAGTCCGCATATCTTGCTCAGTGCCAAAAAAAAGTCGACATACTTTTTCAATTGGTATCCGTTCCCGTTTCCGTGGTCTTTATTGCTTGGCCACTCTGAGGCGCGTATATCGTACGATCGCGTCGTAGTCCCGGTCCCGGTGCTGGATGGCAACGCCATTCTCGATGGCGATGGCCGCGATCAGGCAGGCCATCGACGAACGGATTGTGTACCCTTTGCGGCGGCCCTCGCGATAGATCTCCGCCGCTTCCAGGAAGATTCTCGACGTTAGCGGATCGCTCAGGCAGGGCAGCGCCAGGAAGGCCTCCCGAAAGGCATCGCTGGCTCGACCGCTGCGCAACCCCTGGAGCACCTCTTGCACAACCGGTCCACAGGTGACAAAACCGATTAACCCTTCCGCGGTGGGCCGCCGGCCGCGCCCGGCCAGAAACTCGATCCAGATCGAGGTATCCGCCAGAATCATCGTCGCGCCCGCCGGATGCCGTCGTGCAGCGGCTGGCCGATGCCAGCGGAGCGGATCGGCTCGCTAAAGCTTTAACCGGCATTGGCAAAGTAGATAAGACCATCTTTCTTTTGCGTTGGTTCCACGATCCGGCACTGCGCGGCGCGGCCGGACTGCAACTGAACCGTGGCGAGCACCGGCAGAGCTTAGCCAAGTGGCTCTTCTTCGGCAACCAGGGGGAATTCCGGGAGGGCGACTACGAAGAGATCATGAATAAAGCCAGTTGTCTGAGCCTGATCTCGAATGCGGTCTTGGTGTGGAACACGATTCAGATCCAAAAGATCGTGGAAGAGCTGCGCGCTGCCGGTCAACCGGTCAAGGATGAAGATCTGGCACGAGTTTCACCGCTCCTGCGGGCTCACGTGATCCCTAACGGAAGCTATGATCTGTCGATCCGTTAATGCGGGGGTCAACATTGCGTGTAATACGTTAGCGTAAAAATCTGCAGCATTGTGGCCGCTACCCGTACGCATAAACTGAACGCCACAACAGAGGGGTTTCGGCTTGTTTAGCCAGGCAGACGGCCGTGAAGGCCAAAGTGACCCACCGCCGATCCTAGTGGAATCAATCGTTTGCCGTGGCACCTCGAAGAGCTATTCCGGTAGAGTAAAAACCTCGCAAACTGTGCCCGCTACCCCTTTAAGCTGTTTTGCGGCGCTGTCGTAAGACAGTGCGAAAGTCGCCGTTAGTCCTCCGCGCCTCGAGGTTGGAGTGCCCGCGAGTTCTTGCCAATCCTCTCAGCGCCTTTCAGGCCCATCGGGCGCGGCTGCCGGTTATGGCAGAGACGCAGTAATGGTTTAGCGCTACTCTACCGTAAAGCTCAGATGGGTGGTAATGTTCCCGCCTGGCGTCGTAACCGTAATCGGTCCCGTAGTTGCACCCACCGGAACCGTCGCCCAGACGTAGTTGGACCCGCTGTTGGAAACTGTCGTCGCGGGAACTCCGTTGAACTGGACCGACGCTGACAGTAGGTTGGAGCCCCAGATCCGCACCTGCGTGCTCACTGGGCCAGATTGTGGATAGAAATACTGCGCGTGCGGCGCCGGCTTGGACAGGCCCACGTTCAGGGCAAAAATTTCTCCGGCCCCCGTAGCGCCGCCGCCCTGCGCGGTCCCGTAGATAATGCCATCGCTGCCCTGTACTAGGTCGCACTGGCAAGCGGCATCCGTCAGGGTGTGAAGAAGCGTGTACTGGCCGGACTTCGTGAGGCGAAAAAGTTCGCTGTGGCCGCCGGCAGTGAGGTTGCCATACGTTGCGCCGTAAAGGTTTCCGTCGCTACCCTCGATCAACCACGTCGGACCAGAGTTGTTGTCCTTCGGGAATGTATACAGCGGCGTATACTGGCCGCCTAAAGTGAGCTTGTAAATTATCCCGGTTCCGTTGGCACCTGCGCTGGCAATGGCTCCGTACAAATTGCCGTCGCTGGCCTGAAGGAGCGGTACAACAAAATAATTAAGGAAGGTATGGCTCGGAAAACTATACAACTGAGTAAAAGAACCCGATGGGGTCACCCGGAAGACGTAGCCGGTGCCTTGGGGGTCGGAGCCCGGCGTAGCAACCCCGTAGTAATTACCATCGCTCGCATAGATCGCGGTGCCCGTAGAGCGGTCGGTGGAGGGAAACTGACCGATTGATGTGACGTTACCATCCAGGTCGGATTTGACCAGATACCAAAGATTTGACGAGAGCGCGAGTCCACACCGAGCAGCGTGCCGTCCGGTAGGTTTTGTGTAAGTGAGGGAACAAAGCTCTGAGGCGCATAGACCTGTTTACTACCCGCTGCTGGACCGACGGAGAATACGTTGGCCGGATTGTCACTGAGTTCGACGATCGAATAAAAGCGGCCGTTAGGCCCGCTCACCAACAGCGACTGGATATTGTCTCCGCTCGGGAACGTAGCGAGGATCACCTTTGATCCCTGAGCCGTTACCGACAGGGCCGCCTCTGTGGATGAGCCTGCCTGCGAATAGAAAACGCCCGGAGATCCCTCAATCAGTCCTGCGGGTTGACCGTACCTGTTCATGGAAGTGACTACCCAAAACGTCGCTTGGCCCCACACAGGGGGGATGTTCGCGGCGATCATACACAGCCCGAGCGAGCAAGCACGGAGAGAGATGATCATCATAAGTTTTCTCCATTTGAACAATCAATATTAAATCAGAAGCGTTTTCCGCATCGCAAGGTTGGTGGGCCGCCGGCCGCGCCCGGCCAGAAACTCGATCCAGATCGAGGTATCCGCCAGAATCATCGTCGCGCACGGGCGGACTTTGGTTTGCGGTCTTCCCGCATCTCGGAGAGGTCGCCGCGCCACAAGTCCTGACCGAAGAACCCGCCCAGGCTCTGTATCTTGCGAACCCGCAAAACCTCCTCGAGCGCGTAGTTCACCGCGGCGGAGTATGTGCGTGCGCCCAGTTCGCGCGTGGCGCGCTCCAGGATTTGCTCATCCAACACAAGATTCGTGCGCCTCATGTGTATATCCTACCACAACCCTGACTCCTCCCCACCACCCCTCCCCGTGCTAGCCTAGCGGGAAGAGGAGAACCATCATGATGAAAATGTTGCCGCTATTGCTGTGCGCTGTCGCCCCGGTCTTTGCCGCCGACGGCAGTATGACCCCGGCCGAGCGCGCGTATTTGCTGGAACAACTGGAGACCTCCAAGAAGGCGATGCTCGCCAGCATCCAGGGGCTGAGCGCCGCACAGTGGACTTTTAAATCCGCGCCCGAGGTGTGGTCCGTGCAGGAGTGCGCGGAGCACATTATTCTGGCCGAGAACTATATTTTTGGCGGGGCTCAGCAAATACTCAAAACTCCGGCGGTCGACCGTCCCGCCCTCTCTAACGAGGAGGTAGACCGCAAAATCGTCGCCGGCGTCCAGGACCGTAGCCACAAGGCCAAGGCGCCCGAAGCCATCGTCCCCTCCGGCAAGTTTGCGACGCCCGAGGATGCCGCGCGCGAGTTCACCGCCCGACGCGACAAAACCATTGCGTATGTCACCACGACGACCGACGAGCTTCGCGTGCACGTTGGACCTGGACCCGCGGGTCCCATGGACGCGTACCAGTTCCTGCTCTTGCTGGCGGCGCACTCCGCCCGCCACACCGCACAAATCCGCGAGGTCGAGAGCAACCCGGGCTATCCCAAAATGGCACAGGGCGATTAGCGCCAGTGATCGAAAACCGCGCGCTGGCGCTCGGTTACGTGAGCAACTTCGCTGATCCTGACCTTAGGGCGATCCATCGACGCAATGGTCACCGTCGCGGTCCGGATGGCGCGACTATGCTTCACCTCGATTGCAACGGTGTCGCCCACATGCAGCCGCCTGAGTGTGTCGCGGAACTCCGCGGCGCTTCCTAATATGACTCCGTTCATCGCTAGAATCTGGTCGCCGGTATGCAATCCCGCGCGCCCCCAGACGCTCGCGGGATCGGCGATCGCGATGCGCAGCGTGTTGTCGCCCTGGTCCATCCATGCCCAGGCGCTCAGCTCCGGTGTGTCCGTCTTCTCCCAGACGGCATCCATGTGGAGCCCGGCCAGATCGAGATAACGGTTGAATTCGATGGGCGCGGCCCCGCGCACATATGCGTTAAACAATGATGTGACGCTGCAGCCGCACAGCTTGGCAACGATGTTCTCGATATCCTTCCCGGTGAAGCCGCGCGTACCCGAAAATTGATCGAGCATGGCTCGCATCACATCGTCCATCGAGCGCCGGCTGGCGGTCGCATCGCGGATGATGAGGTCCAGCATTGCGCCCAGCAGCTCCCCTTGCAGGTGCGTGCTGGCGCTGTAGTCCCCCAGTGCGCCCGGCCGCGCGTCATTGGCCGCCCGGCTGACTTGCTCCGCCGAAAAGCGCGCATCGCCGGGCTCCGCAAGGTAGCGGGCGATCAGCTCCTCCAGATGCGCAACGCGGGTCGGAGTGCTGGCGGGCAGACCGGCGCGCCGCAGCAGCAGGTCGGCATAGAACATCGACAGACCTTCGCTGAACCAAAGGCCCGCGGCCGGCTGGGCGGCGCGGTAGTCGATGCCGTGATACTCCTCTGGATGGATGCGCATCAGGTTCCAGGCATGCACGAACTCGTGGGCGATGCCTTCGTGGAACGCATACGGATTGCCGGCCAGAGTCGCGGACGGCACACCGAGCGTGAGCGAATCAGGATGTTCGAGCGCACCCATCGCGCCGTCCTGCAGCAGAAACGAATAGTCCCGCCACGGCGCCGCTCCGAATAACGCGACAGCTTCGCGTACCAGTTTTTCGATCCCGGCTACGAGGGTGCTGGAATCGAAGGCTTTGGCGTCGGGAAGCGGCCAATAAGAGACGCGGTAGGGAGTGTCGTTGACCACGAAGCGCCACTCGCGCAATTGGCCTGCGAGAATCGGCGACTCGGCCAGGACGTCGCCGCTGGCCGCGAAGAAGATGTTCGGATCGCTGGTGGGCGCGAGCGCAGTCGCAACGCTCCATCCCGCGGGAAGCCGGAGCATCACATGGGACGGCGCGTGCGGCGCTTCCACCATGTACAGGAAGGTGTGCAGATCTCCGACGAGCCCTCCAGTGGATGTCAGGAACGGCCGCCACACCGCGCGCGCGGAATGGCCGGCGGCAGGCAGCCGGATTCGATACCGCAGCGTGGCTTCGCCGCCCGGCGCCGAGACCTGCCAGAGGTTTTGATCGAGAGCCGTCACACTGGCCGGCAGACCCTCCACATATCGCCAGAAACGGTCGTCGTATTCCGGATGCCGGGCCATGGCAACGTGGAAGGTTTCGGGCGCGTTGCGAACATGCATGGTCACCTCGAGAACAGAAAGGTTGGCGGCGTCCACGTCGAGCGAATAGGAGATCGCCGGCTTCGCGGCCAGCGCCGGGACGGCCGCTATCAGGAGCAATACGGAGGTAGCAGACACAGGAGTAAGACGACGGAACAGGATCACATGTTAACGGAAGCGTGTTCCCAGTTATACTTGAAATCTATGAATACCAGAACCGGTCAGGTACTCCTCCTCGGCGGTCTCCTTGCCTCCGCCATTCTTAGCGCGGAGCCTACGCCGTCGACGGCCTTGTTGGTGCTTGCCAAGAGTGACAACACGCTCGCGATCGTCGATCCTTCGAGTCTGAAGGTTGTCGCTCGGGTGCCTGTCGGCCCGGATCCCCACGAAGTAATCGCATCCGCCGATGGAAAGTTCGCTTATGTTTCCAACTACGGCGGTGGGGCGTACCATACGCTCGCGGTGGTCGATCTGGTGGAGCAGAAAGCACTGCCTCCGGTGGACCTGGGCGCGTTACGCGGTCCTCACGGCCTCGTGTTCGTGGGCGGCAAGGTCTGGTTCACGGCGGAAGGAGCCAAGGTCATCGGCAGTTACGATCCGGCAACTAAGAAGTTAGACCTGGTTCTCGGTACCGGCCAGAACCGAACGCACATGATTTTCGTTTCCGACGACCTCAAGCGGATTATTACTTCTAATGTCAGCTCCGGCACCATGACCATCATGGAGAAGACTGTGGGCGGCGGTCCCGGGCCGGGTCCTGGTCCTGGTCTCGGTCCCCCTCCTGGGCGCGGCCCGGGCGGTCCGATGGGTCCTCCGCGCGCCGATTGGGACGAGACAGTGGTTAGGGTGGGAAGGGGCGCCGAGGGTTTTGACGTCTCGGCCGATGGCAAGGAAATCTGGGCGGCGAATGCCCAGGACGGCACCGTCTCCATCGTCGACATTGCCGCGAAAAAGGTGACACAGACTCTAGCCGCCAACGTCATGGGGGCCAACCGGCTGAAGTTCACTCCGGACGGCAAGCTGGTGTTCATCTCTAGCCTGGGGGGCCCGGACCTGACCATCATCGACGCAGCCACTCGCGAGCAGGCCAAGCGGGTGAAGATCGGACACGGCGCGGCCGGCATCCTGATGCAGCCGGATGGCTCGCGCGCGTATGTAGCCTGCTCGCCGGACGGCTACCTCGCGATCGTCGATTTAAAATCATTGGAAGTAACCGGTCACATCGACGCCGGCAAAGAGCCCGACGGCCTTGCCTGGGCGGTACGCCCCTGAGGCTCTCTGCACAACCTGTAAAATCAGCGATTGCGCGGGCCATTTTCATTGACTCGACATCTGGCGAACCGTATACTCCTCACAAGGGCGAGGAGTGAGCCATGACGAAAAGCATGAAAAATGTTTACAAATTGATGATCGTGTTACTGGCGTGCGCGGGGGCGCGCGGGCAAGACACAGTTACCAACAGTTACCTCCAGACCAACCTGGTGACGGACATCACGGGCAAGGCGCCGACAACGGACCCGCACCTCGTGAATCCTTGGGGATTGTCGCGCACGGCGAGCTCGGATTGGTGGATTGCTGACGAGGGTACCGGCGTTTCGACGTTGTACAACGGGACCGGAGCCATCGGATCGCTGGTGGTTACCATTCCACCGGCCAGCGGCACGGGGACGGGGACTCCCACGGGAACGGTGGCTTTGGGGTCGGACTTTGTTTTTGTGACATTGGATGGAACTATTTCGGAGTGGACCGGCGGCACAACAGCCGTAATTAAGGTGAACAATAACGGAGCGGTCTATACGGGCTGCACTCTGGCGTCTGATAACAGTGTGACAACGCTCTACGTTGCGAATGCGGCCGGCGGAGTGGAGGCCTATACCACATCGTTCACTCGGGTGACACTGGCGCCGGGGGCGTTTGTGGATTCAAACATTCCAGCAGGATACACGCCGTATGGCATCCAGAGCGCCGGGGGAAAGATCTGGGTAACGTTCGCGGACGGAGTCGGGTCGGGACTGGGCTATGTGGACGCCTTCAGCCCATCGGGCACCCTGCTGCTGAGCCTGCAGCACGGGAACTGGATGAATGAGCCCTGGGGAATCGCGATGGCGCCGGCAAGTTTCGGAGCGTTCAGCAAGATGCTGCTGGTGGGGAATACGGGAAGCGGTGAGATTGCGGCGTTCAATCCCACCACGGGAACCTTCGAAGGCTTCCTCAAGAATTCGGCCGGCAAGGCGATCACGAACGCAGGCCTGTGGGCGATTTACTTTGGCAGCGGCAGCACCGGATCCGGTCCTACCACCACGCTTTATTTCACCGCTGGCATTGACAATTATTTGAAAGGATTGTTTGGCACTATCACGGCGAATTAGCGTGGCATGTCGAATCGGCGCGCCAGGCATTCCGGGAGGAAGAATGAAAAACGTTTTGACCCTAGTCACCGCGTTGCTGTCGTGCGCCGGCGCGTGGGCGCAGGACACCGCAACTAACAGTTACACGCTGACTAACCTGATTACCAACTTGACGGATTCGAACCTGGTGAATCCGTGGGGCCTGTCGCGCCCATCGAGCGCGAGCGCAGCGGAGAACGAATGGTGGACCTCGGATCAGGCCACCGGTCTTTCGACCTTGTATGACGCCAACGGGACCGCGGTCAGCCTGGTGGTGACCATTCCGCCAGCCGGCGGGACGGGTACAGGCAGCCCGACCGGGACCGTTTTCAATGCCAATAACTTTCTGTTCGCGACACTGGATGGAACCATTTCGAATTGGAACGCAAATACCAAACCGGCCAAGCCGGGGACCTCATGCGCGAAGTGCCATGTGACTAGCGCGACCATCATGGTGAACCATTCCGCCGCCGGGGCGGTCTACACCGGCCTGGCTGTGGCCAAGAACGCTACCAGCGGCGCGGTGACTTACTATGCGGCCAACAACAATGGCGGTGTCGAGGCCTATGACACCTCATTCAATCCCGTGACGTTATCCGGATCGTTCATGGATCCGAACATACCGGCCGCTTACAAGCCCTTCGGCATCCAGGCCGTTGGCGCTAAAATCTACGTAACGTTTTACAACGATTCGTCGGGCGGCTACGTGGACGCCTTCGATACCAATGGCAACCTGCTGCTGAGCTTGGCGCAAGGGCAGTTCAGCGGGCCGTGGGGAATAGCAGAGGCCCCCGCCGGCTTCGGTGCGTTCAGCAAGATGCTGTTAGTGGGCAACAACGGCAGCGGATTGATTGCGGCATTCAATCCCACCACGGGAGCTTTAGCGGGCATTCTCAAGAATTCGAGTGGCCAACGGATCACCATTCCGGGACTCTGGGGGATTGAGTTTGGCGACGGCAACACCGAATCCGGTCCTACGACTACGCTCTATTTCAATGGCGGTAACGATACTACAGGCGTGTTTGGCGCCATCGCCGCAAACTAGTCGCGCGTGCGCCTGAGCTGTGCCAGAGTCCGTCGGTGTAATCCGCGGAGGGAGCCCGGATAGATGCGCGTAAGCCACCAGAGCAGGCGTGCGTAAAACGGGAACACGATGATGGCGGAATTCCGTTCGACGCCGCGCAGGATGGCGCGCGCGGCATCCGGGGCGGTGACCAGGCGTACGGGCAGCTTGGCCAGGAATTCCTCCCGATCGATCTTAACGCCTATCGTGTTTTCGTAGATAGCTGTGTCGATAAAACCCGGACAGACTACGCTCACGCGGACGCCCAGGCCTTCGGCTTCCGCGCGCATGGCGGTCGAGAGGGCCACCACCGCGCTCTTGGTCACGGAATAAGCGGTCAAGCCGGGCTCTCCTATCAGGCCAGCGGCCGAAGCCGTATTGACGATGTGCCCCGAGGCTTGCCGCAGCATGGCGGGATACGCGGCGGCCGTTCCGTAGATAACTCCCCACAAGTTGATGTCGATAGCTTTGCGCCAGAGATCGAGGGTCAGGTCTCGCACTTCGCCCGCCACGCCGATGCCGGCGTTGTTGAACATGTAATCGAGGCGGCCGTGGTCGCGCACGGTGTCATCCACGAGGCGCTGGACATCTTCGGCGCGAGTCACATCGAGATGCGCAGCGATGGCGCGGCCGCCGCTCGCGGCAATGGCAGAAACCACCGCTTGGGCGCCCTCGAAATTGATGTCGGCAGCTATGGCGAGAGCGCCGCGGCGGGCCAGTTCCTCCGAGAGCGCGCGGCCAACGCCGGAAGCGCCGCCAGTGACGATGGCGATCTGATTTTGAAATGAGCCTGGCATAGACGCGATACAATAACATTCTTCGCAGGGCATGCTTTTCACACCGGAATCCGTACTCGAAGCCCGGCGCCGGCTCATGAAACAAATGCAAGCCGGGACCATCACACAGGAACAGTGCTTCCAAGAGGCGCTGCAACTGGACCCCTTCGACGCCATGGCGCTGACAGTTCTCGGCCAGGCTCACTACTCTGCCGGGGATCGACCGGCAGCCGAGGAGAAATTCTGGCAAGCCGTCGCCGCCGATCCCTCCCGCTGTGAAGCCTGGTACGGTCTCGAACGGTGCCTTGCGGATCGCGGCGCGAGCCAAGCTTTGCGCAACGGGGTTTTGCTGCTGGCCGCGCGCAAGATGTTGCGCAACGAGCAGAGCACCGAGGAATTCCTCGAACGGCTCAAGCAGCGGCCGGAAGCCGCCATCCTGCCGCCCGGCCGCGCCGGTGTGGAACTGCTGGTCGGCGCGCTGGTAAGGGCCGCGATCGGCGAACCGGCGGATGTCACTGCCCTGTTGCGTCCGCATCGCCTGATCGACGAGTTGCTGGAGTCGGCCACGGAAGGGCTCGATCCGGAGCTCGTCGATCAGATCGTCGCCGAGGGCGTTCGCTCGGTTCCCCTGCTCATCGGAGTCCTGCGCGCCATGGCTACCAGCATGCTGCCCCCGGACGATCCTTCGCCGGCCGCTGCCAGTGTGGCGCTGTTAGGCGAAATTGGCGATCCGGCGGCGGCGCCGGAAATAATCGAGTTCTGCTCGCCGCATGATGATGTCGATGATTTCGACGATTTCATCAATGACGCGGCGGAATGGGCTGTGCTGCGCCTCGCCGCGCGGCGCCCGGAAGAAACCTACCAGGCCTTGCGCAAGATGGCCGTCCATGTGAAGCACCGGTCCGCCATCGCATCTCTTTTGGCGCAAATGTCAGCGCGGCCGGACAGACTCGAATTCGTTGTCAGCTTGCTGGACGGCATCGAGGCCCTTGCGAAGGCCGACCGCCAGGACTTGTTCCTCAACGTTGCCGACACCATCCTTATGATCGAGGGCCAGCGCGGAAAACGGCTGGTCCGGTCGCTATTCGAGCGCTATGCACGGCTGCTGCCGCGGGGCACACAGTCCGAGCTACAGCACGTGGAGGCGCTGAACGATGTAGTGAATGCAGTACCGCCCGAACCGGGTTCCGGCAAGCCGGAGTTCACGGTTTACGATTACTGCAGCGGCTTCGAGGACGACGAAGAAGACGAAGACGAAAACGAAGAAGATGAGGAGGGCACGAGGAGTTCGAGGACTTCATTCCCGCCACAATCAAACGCAGCGCCACGCCGGGCCGCAACGATCCTTGCTGGTGCGGCAGCGGCAAAAAATACAAAAAATGTTACTTGTCGGCGCCGTCATAAAGACGGAACTCCCGAATCTGCGGCGCCGCCGAAGCGGCCACGATCCGCAGGCGAACGCGGCTGGCCGTAGTCCGCGGGAAGATATCGATTTTCTTATGGCCGATCGTCGTGCCCGCCGCTAACCGGTTCCACTGGCTGCCATCCCAGGCTTCAATCGCATAGCGCTCGACGCGCTGTCCGCCGCTCAACCGTTCCATCGTCACGGCGCGATCGAAGATGGCGGGCTCCCCGGTCTCGATTTCGAGCGGCGCCGTGGACGACCATTCCTCGTCCGGCTGTTCACCCCCAGACCCGTAAATGCGCCGGATTTCGTCGCCGAACGAGCGCAGCCGCGCCACATCCGATTCCGGCAACAGGCCGCGATTGTCGGGCGCCAGGCCAAGCACCAGCTGCGCGCCCCGGCCCACGGTCTTGTGATATGTCTCCACCAGTTCCGCCAGACCCTTCAGACTTTTCTCGTCGTTCGGATGCCAGAACCAATGCGCGGTGCGCAGCGGCGTATCGGCTTCCGCCGGCCGCCATCGCAAGTAGCCCAGGCGATCCACTACATTCCAATTGTCCTCGGACGCATAGCCGCTTTCATTGCCCACCCAGCGTATATCGCCGTATTGCAGAAAACCCACATCCGCGAAAATCAGCGTGTTCGGCTGGTAAGTCCGCAGGATTCGGACGTAGCTGTCGAAGTCGTACACATGCCCTTCGCTGCCCGCGCCATCGAGCCACAGCTCGGTGATCTCGCCGTAGCGCGTCATCAGTTCGGTCAGTTCTTTGCGGTAGTATTCGTCGTACTGCGCATTGTTCTTGTAGCGCGGCTCGTGGCGATCCCACGGTGAAAGATAGATGCCGAATTTCAGCCCTTGCTTGTGGACGGCATCGGCAACCTCCCGCACCAGATCGCCTTTTCCGTTACGCCAGGGGCAGGCCTTTACGCTGTAGGCGGTCTCGGCCGTGGGCCACAGGCAGAATCCATCGTGATGCTTGGCGACCAGCACCACATAGCGCGCGCCGGCGGCCTTGGCGGCTGTCACCCACTGCCCGGCATCTAGCGCCGTCGGGTTGAAGACGCGCGGGTCGGCCGCGCCATCGCCCCACTCCCGATCCATGAAAGTGTTGGGTCCGAAGTGTATAAGTACGCCGATTTCCAGGTCCTGCCAGGCCGTCTGTTGCGGGCTGGGCCGCAAGCCGGCGAAGTCCTGGGCCGGATCCGCCGAAGTTAATGCCGTGAGCGCCATGCCGGCGAGCGCCAAGCGGACCAGCATCTCACTCCTCGATCGTAGCTTTCTTGATGTAGTCGAGCTTCGGGAAACTGGAGTTGATATATGCGTTTCCCTGATCGGTGATGGCGCCCTGATCGGGCTGTTGGCCATAGCCGCTGTAAATCTGTTGCACGACGCTCATGCCATTGCCCAGCACCATGCCGAACGGTGCAAATCCCTGGCTATCGAGCGATTGATTGCTGCGCAGGTTGATGAAAAGTTGCGTGGTGCGCGTGTTCGGACCGGCCGTGGCGTAGACAATGGAGCCGAGCCGATTGGTCTGCGTGACCGGATCGTCCGCTATGGGCGTATTCCATTTCCGGGTGACCGCCGGGTCCGCGGCCAGGCCGAACTGCACCACGAAATTCGGCACTACGCGGAAGAAGCGTGCGCCATCGAAATAGCCGGATTTCACCAGCGCATAAAAGTGGTCGGAGCCCAGCGGAGCCCAGTCCCGATGCACTTCGACGACAAACGGGCCTTTGCTGGTATCGAAGCGGACCTTGAATGTCGCCGGGGCTTGGCTGGGAGCTGGTTTAGGCGGTTCCACCGGCTGGACGGTCGCCGCGGGGGCCTTTTCTTCGGCCGTCTTGGGCTGCTCGGCGGGCTTGGAGCAGCCGATCAGAAGCAGTGTCAGCAAGACAGCGGTGCAAACGGTACCGGATTGCAATTGGCGATAGGTCATAGCTCAGGCAGTTATTCTAACAGGCTTGTCGCCGAGCCGCGACCGTCAGGGGGCCGGTAGTTCCCCAAGTTGGCAGCCGGATGACTTCGGCGCGATTCAGCACGCCGTGAGCATGCCTGAGGCCAGTTTCCGCGTCGCCCTCTCCTGATTTATTTATTTATTGTTCTCCGCCGGAAAGCTGTACAGAACCGTCTCCGGCCACGGCGCCTGGCTGGCCGGCTCCAGCTTGAACACTACTCCGCAGCCTAAGGCGCACCCGAGGCCGCCTTCGTAGGTGGTCCCGTAGAGGTTGCCAGCCGAGTCGCGGATCACACCTGCTAAGGGCACGGCGCCATCGGCCCCACCCGTAAAGGTGTACAGCACCGTCTCCTGGCCGGTCGGGCTTACCTTGAACACCACTCCGCAGCCGGAGCCAGAGCCTTGGCCGCAGCTTAGGTCGCCGCCGAACTCGGTGGTCCCATAGAGGTTGCCGGAAGGTTCGCGGATCACGCCTGCCCCCGGGTAGCCCCCGTCGGCTCCGCCCGTAAAGCTGTACATGACCGTCTCCGGCCACGGCGCCTGACTGGCCGGCTCCAGCTTGAACACGACACCAACGTTCGCTGTACCGCCCTGGTAAGTCGTCCCGTAGAGGTTACCGGCCGAGTCCTGGATCAGAGCTCCATACTCTTCTAAGGGTTCGCCCCCATCGGCCCCACCTGTGAAGGTGTACAGGACCGTCTCCGGCCACGGCGCCTGTCTGGCCGGCTCCAGCTTGAACACCACGCCAAAGCCCGCCGTGCCGCCCTGGTAAGTAGTGCCGTAGAGGTTACCGGCCGAGTCGCGGGTCACCGCGTTGGGTTCGTTCCCATCGGCTCCGCCCGTGAAGGTGTACAGCACGGTGTACTTGCCGGCCGCATCCAGCTTGAACACCACCCCAGCGTTCGCTGTGCCGCCATACACAGTGCTCCCATAGAGGTTGCCCGCTGGGTCACGGATTACGGCGTTCGGCCAGGATCCGTCGGCCCCACCGGTAAAGTTGTACAACACCGTCTCCTGGCCGGCCGTGTCCACTTGGAACACTACGCCGGCGTTCCCTGTGCCGCCTCCCACCGTGGTGCCATAAAGGTTGCCATCTGAGTCGGCAATCACACCTGCGAAGGGTTCATCTCCATCGGGTCCCGTGAATGTGTGCAGCACCCTCTCATGGCCAGTCGTATCCACCTTGTATACGACCCCCATGTCCACCGTGCCGCCACCAGACGTTGTCCCGTAGAGGTTGCCTGCCGAGTCGCGGATCACACCGGCCCCCGGGCCAGACCCCTTCGGATAGGTTGTTTGCGCCTGCGCCGGTGTGATCCCCAAGGCCACTAGTGCGCACGCGAGCCAGAGCAGGCCTGACCGTTGCGGACAACGAGTGGAGCGACTCCGGCTTTCCCGGCAGTTGTGACGGTTTGCATAACCAGGTTTGCCAGCAGGTGCGAATCCTGCCAGCGTTAACGTTCCAGTTACTTTCGTTCGAATCATGTTCTTCTCCTGTGCAATTGATCTACTTACATGGATAAACGAGCTGCCCAATGTCCGCACGAGCGCTCTGCGCGAGAAGCGCGGACTCTATGGCAGCACGCGGAAGGGCACGTTGCTCGAAAGCGTACGGCTCGGTGTTACCACCTGGACTTTTCCGCTGGTCGCGCCGGCGGGTACGGTGGTCTCAATTAGAGAAGGCGAGACGACGTTGAAAACAGCCTCGGTGCCGTTAAAGCTGACGCTAGTCGCGCCCGTCAGATCGTTCCCCAGAATCTTGACGATCTCTCCCACCTTGCCGGAGGTACGCTGTGTTTCCACAAACGGCCCCAGACCTAAAGACAGGCTGAAGACCGTGCCACATCCCCCGGAGCAGGCGTCACTGCCGCCATTAACCGCTGTCCCGTAGAGAAGACCATTGGTGTCCTGAACCAGCGGGGCACTGGGGTCTTGGCCGTCCGCGCACCCGCTTTGGGCACAGAAGCTGTATAGTGTCGTCAGCGTACCATCTGGGGTGATTTTGAAGATCGTTCCACCGTAAATTGAGTTGGTTCCGCCAGAGTCCGTTGTCCCGTAGAAGTTACCGTCGGAGGCGTGCACGAGCCCCGCCGCGGGGGCCTCGCCGTCGGTACACCCGCTTTGGGCGCAGAAGCTGTAAAGCGTTGTTAGTAACCCGGCCGGGGTCATTTTGAAGACCGTGCCACCGTAATTGGGATAGTCGCCATGATTCGTTGTCCCGTAGAAGTCCCCGTCGGTGGCAAGGATTAGCCCCTGGGGGCCAGTGCCGTCGGTGCACGGGCTTCCGGCGGGTTGGGAACAGAAGGTGTGTAGTGTCGTCAGCGTGCCAGTCGGGGTGATCTTAAAGATCGTGCCAGAGCCAGGGAATCCGGCTCCGCCTACTCCGGTTGCCCCATAAAAGTTCCCACCGGGGGCCTGGAGCAGCGCCACGGGAGTACTGCCGTCCGCGCACCCACTTTGGGCGGAAAAGCTGTATAGCGTCGTCAGGGTGCCACTCGGGGTCATTTTGAAGACGGTGCCACCGCCAGAACCCAAGAGGCCGGGGTTGGCCCCCCCATTCGCGGTTGCCCCGTAGAAGTCCCCATTGCTGGTTTGGATCAGCGCACTGGGGAGTGAGCCGTCCGGGCAATTCGGATAGCTTCCTTGGGTGCAGAAGCTGTACAGCGTCGTCAGCGTGCCACCCGGAGTCATTTTGAAGATCGTCCCGCAGCCGGCGCCGCTGGTGCAGTATGCCCCGCCACCTTGGGTTGTCCCGTAGAAGTCCCCATTGGGGGCCTGGAGCAGTCCGGCGTACGGGTAGGCGCCGTCCGTGCATCCGCTTTGGGCGCAGAAGTTGTATAGGGTCGTCAGCGTGCCCCCCGGGGTGATTTTGAAGACAGTGCCGCCGTTGTTGACCCCGCCACTACTAGCTGTCCCGTACAAGTCTCCATTCGTGGCCTGGACGAGCCTGTAGGGGTACTGGCCGTCCGTGTCATCGAAGCTATACAGCGTGGTGAAAGTCTGCGCGGATAGGGCGATCACTGTCATTGCGCACAGCACAAAAACGGCGTACGTCCGCTTGCCCCAGTTAAGCAAGTTAAGTCTGTCTAATACCGTAACTATTCGTTTCATCGATGCTCTCCTTTTTGTATAAGCAAGACCGCTCTTGACGGTTTGCATGACCTGGTTTGCCGGCAGGTACGAGTCCTGCCAGCGCTAACGTTTCGGGTTACTTTCGTTCGTAACAGGTATTCAGACGGTTCCGGGCCGCACTCCACGGAGTGAAAGGTACGGCCCCTGGATCCGCCTGTCACCATCCAAATGAATAGGTATTTCGCTCCGGGTTCAGCGGCGGCCGTCTTCAGGTTATGGCAGTCCACTAACAGGGCGAGGAGCCCAGCTCCCTGGCGTTACTGTGTTGTAGCGGTTAAGGTCCCGCCGGCGAAGGCCAGGGTTGTTACATTACCTGTGTTCGGTGGGGGACATGCAGGGCAAGCGTTGGTCACCTCCCCGTCGCTGGGAGTGAGCGTTACCGGAGCGGTGAACGGTCTGATAGCCGGTGTGTCAATCGTGCCTGCCGGCATCCTCACCACAGCTGTGGTCGTTATAGGATCACCGTATGTGATCGGAAGCTTGAGAGCAATCCAATCGGGCTCGCCGGGGGCTCCCACCACCAGAAACAAGCTCGCAGACCCGAGAAAGTTAAGAGTACACCCGCAAGTCCCAGTTACGACTGTGCCCGTCACCGGGATGTTGCTATATTCGGCCATCGTCTCAGAATGCCTGGTGGGCTTGGTTGCCTCGTTGACCACGAAGGTTAGGGTGAACGGCTGGCCCGCGAGCTCTAAAACATCCTCCCCACTTACCGCGGGAGTGGCGAATACCCCGGTGGCGGCATAGGTGACGTTCGGTTCCGCCGCCGAGACGGCGGCCGCATAACAACACAGCGCCGCTGATGCGATGGCGATAGATTGGATCTTTCGAATGTGAAACATTTTGAATTTTCTCCTTTGCTTTCGTTATCTCAACCTAAATCAAATGCTCCGCTCCACAAGCCAGACCTTCCGGCTCGTAGATCGTGGATACGCTTCATGGAATGAAAGGTACCCCGGCTGAATCAGCCAGTCACCATCCAAATGAATAGGTATTTTGCGCCTGGGTTCAGCGGATCAGGCGCGCGCAACGCCTTGGCAACCGCATCCGATTGCGAGTGTACCTGCAGCTTTTCGTAGATGCCCCGCATGTGCCAGGCCACCGTGGCTCGGCTGACCCCGATCTCCGCGGCGGCCGTCTTCAGGTTATGGCCGTCCACCAGCAGAGCCAGCAGCCGGGCTTCGTGCGCGGTGAGCTTCCGATCGGATTTCTCCGGCGGGCGAAAGTCGCGGAACAGCTCGATCACCCGCCTGGCCACCGGCGGCGTGCTCTTCAACAGGTAGCCGCAGGCGCCGGCGCACAGCGCATTGAAGATGCGCTCGTCATCCTCGTACACCGTGAGCACCAGTGCGGGCAGGGCGGGATAGCGCTCCTTCAACAGGCGGATGCCTTCGGTGCCCGACATGCCCGGCAGGCGGATATCGACCAGCAGCACGTTCGGCACATCGCGGCCGATCTGTTCGAGAGGTTCTTCAACCGGGCGCAAAGACCAAATTGTCTTCTGGTTCCTGGGCGAACGCGCGGACTCTATGGCAGCACGCGGAAGGGCACGTTGCTCGAAAGCGTGCGGCTGGGTGTTACCACCTGGACTCTTCCGCTGGTCGCGCCGGCGGGAACGGTGGTCGTAATTAGAGAAGGCGCGACGACGGTGAAGACAGCCTCGGTGCCATTAAAGCTGACACTGGTCGCGCCCGTCAGATCGGTCCCCAGAATCTTCACGGCCGCTCCCACTTCGCCCGAGGTAGTCTGTGTTTGCACAAATGGGCGCAGACCTACTGACAGGCTGAAGAGCGTGCCGCAGCCATAGGAGCAGGCGCTACTGAGCCCGCCACCGCTCGCTGTCCCGTAAAAGTCCCCATTGGTGGCCTGGACCAGACCCGCCTCGGGACCATCGCCGTCCGCGCACCCGCTTTGGGAGCAGAAGCTGTATAGCGTCGTTAGCGTGCCCCTAGGGGTGATTTTAAAGATCGTCCCGCCGCAGTCCGGGCTGTTAGGGTTGGCCCCGCCACAGTAGGTTGTCCCGTAGAAGTCCCCATCGGTGGCCTGGACCAGCCCCGCTGCGGGGGCGTCGCCGTCCGCGCAGTTTGTTTGCGAGCAGAAGCGGTATAGCGTCGTCAGCGTGCCGCTCGGAGTCATTTTGAAGACCGTCCCACTACTGCTGCTGGGCCCACCACCAGCCGTTGGCCCCCCGCCCTCCACGGTTGTCCCGTAGAAGTTCCCATTGGTGGCCTGGACCAGCCCCCCCTGGGGGATACTTCCGTCTGGGCAACCGCTTTGGGTACAGAAACTGTGCAGCGTCGTCAGCGTGCCACCGGGTGTGATTTTGAAGATCGTGCCACAGTCGTGACCTGGAGGGCCGCCGCAACTAAAGCCGCCATTCGAGGTTGTCCCGTAGAAGTCCCCATTGGTGGCGTGGACTAGTCCGGCGTATGGGTTTTGGCCGTCCGCGCACCCGATTTGGGAGCAAAAGCTGTATAGTGTCGTCAACGTGCCGCTCGGGGTGATTTTGAAGACCGTACCAGCGAAGAGGCCGCCGAAAGGGTTAGCCCCACCACCCGTTGTTGTCCCGTAGAGGTCCCCATTGGTGGCCTGGACCAGCCCCGCGTATGGGCCTGAGCCGTCCAGGCACCCGCTTTGCGAGCAAAAGCTGTATAGCGTCGTCAGCGTGCCGCTCGGGGTGATCTTGAAGATCGTGCCAGAGCCGTTGGCACCGCCGCTGCTGGCTGTCCCGTAGAAGTCCCCGTTGGTGGCCTGGATCATCTGGTTTGGGCCGGCGCCGTCCGTGCAGTTGCTTTGTGAGCAGAAGCTATAAAGCGTGGTCAGGGTGCCATTAGGGGTGATTTTGAAGACCGTGCCGCTGCCATTGGTCCCGCCAGAGCCCGTTGTCCCGTAGAGGTCCCCGTTGGTGGCCTGGACGAGCCCCGCGACGACGTATGCGCCGTCTGTGAGATCGAAGCTGTGCAGTGTAGTGAAAGTCTGCGGAGATAGGGCCATTGCCGTGGTTACGAACAGCACCAAAACAGCGTACGCCCGCTTGCCCCAGTTAAGTTTGTCCAACACGTTAACGATTCGTTTCATCGGTGTTCTCCTTTTTGTATAGCCAGACCGTCCCGGCGGTTTACCCGACTGGTTTGCCGGCAGGTGCGAGTCCTGCCAGCGCTAAACGTTCGCGTTACATTCGTTCGGATCATGTTAGTCTCCTATCTGGTTACCGGTCTTCGAGCGGACGAGCCGGCCTCGCTGCACACATCAGGCTGGCCGAGCTTACATGGTCTCTGGACTGAGAGGAAGGCGTGGACTCTATGGCAACACGCGGAAGGGCACGTTGCTCGAAAGCGTGCCGCTGGGTGTCACCACCCGGACTTTTCCGCTGGTCGCGCCGGCGGGAACGGTGGTCGTAATTAGAGAAGGCGCGACGACGGTGAAGACAGCCTCGGTGCCATTAAAGGCGACGCTGGTCGAACCGGTCAGATCGGTGCCCAAAATCTTGACGACTGCGCCCACTTCGCCCGATGTAGTCTGTGTTTCCACAAACGGGCCGAGGCCCAGAGACAGCCTGAAGACAGTCCCACAGCCGCCCGAGCAGGCGCTACTGAGCCCGCCCTCTAACGTTGTCCCGTAAAAGTCCCCATTGGTTGCCTGGACCAGCGCCGCCTGGGGCTCATCGCCGTCCGTGCAGCTTGTTTGGGAGCAGAAAGTGTATAGTGTCGCCAGCGTGCCACTAGGGGTGATTTTGAAAATCGTCCCGTAGGGACCGTTGACCCCGCCACAGCAAGTTGTCCCGTAGAAGTCCCCGTCGGTGGCCTGGACCAGCGGCGCTAAGGGGTCTGCGCCGTCCGTGCAATTTATTTGGGCGCAGAAACTGTATAGTGTCGTCAGCGTGCCGCTCGGGGTGATTTTGAAGACCGTCCCAGCACTCGTTGGCAACCCGCCATTCGAGGTTGTCCCGTAGAAGTTCCCATTGGTGGCCCGGACAAGCGTGGGGTCGTAGAATCCGTCCGGGCAACCGCTTTGGGAACAGAGGGGGAAGGCGAATAGCGTCGTCAGCGTGCCACCGGGTGTGATTTTGAAGATCGTGCCACAGCCGTGACCTGGAGGGCCGGCGCAACTAAAGCCGCCATTCGAGGTTGTCCCGTAGAAGTCCCCATTGGGGGCCTGGACTAGCCCCCACAACGGGTCTTGGCCGTCCGCGCACCCGATTTGGGAGCAAAAGCTGTATAGTGTCGTCAGCGTGCCACTCGGGGTGATTTTGAAGATCGTACCACCGAGGTCGCCACCGAAAGGGTTAGCCCCACCACCCGTTGTTGTCCCGTAGAAGTCCCCATTGGTGGCCTGGACGAGGCCCGCGTATGGGCCTGAGCCGTCCAGGCACCCGCTTTGGGAGCAGAAGCTGTAAAGCGTCGTCAGCGTGGCGCTCGGGGTGATTTTGAAGATCGTGCCAGAGCCGTTGGCGCCGCCGCTGCTGGCGGTCCCGTAGAAGTCCCCGTTGGTGGCCTGGATCAGCTGGTTTGGGCCGGCGCCGTCCGTGCAGTTGCTTTGGGAGCAGAAGCTGTAAAGCGTGGTCAGGGTGCCATTAGGGGTGATTTTGAAGACCGTGCCGCTGCCATTGGTCCCGCCAGAGCCCGTTGTCCCGTAGAGGTCCCCGTTGGTGGCCTGGACGAGCCCCGCGACGACGTATGCGCCGTCTGTGAGATCGAAGCTGTGCAGTGTGGTGAAAGTCTGCGCAGATAGGGCCATCGCCGTCGTTGCGCACAGCACCAAAACAGCGTACGCCCGCTTGCCCCAGTTAAGTTTGTTCAACGCGTTAACGATTCGTTTCATCGATGCTCTCCTTTTGTATATGCAAGCCGCCCTGGCGGTTTGCGCAACTTGGTGCAGACGGTCCTGGGCCGCGCTCCGGCGACTAACGCTTCGCCCGCTCGCCATCCGGCCCGCAGATTGTCGGTACCCTGGATTGAAAGATACTCCGGCTGAATCAGCCAGTCACCATCCAAATGAATAGGTATTTTGCGCCGGGTTCAGCGGATCGGGCGCGCGCGCAACGCCTTGGCAACCGCTTCCGATTGCGAGTGTACCTGCAGCTTTTCGTAGATGCTCCGCATGTGCCAGGCCACCGTGGCGCGGCTGACCCTGATCTCCGCGGCGGCCGTTTTAAAGTGGCAGTGCCGTAAAGATTGCCCGCTTGGTCCGCTACAAGGCGTCCGTACTGCGGATATCCTCCGTCTGTTCCACCGCTGAAGGTGTAAAGCACCGTGTAGGTCGGCGCATCCTGTGATCCGGACACCGGCCTGACCTTACAAGTTCCCAGGCACGGATCGGGCGGCTCTTCGTGCCCCTGCCCGTATGCGATGCTGGAAGCGGAAGCCCATAAGATGACCAGGGCCAATGTGTGGCAAGGCCACTTCTGACGGTTTGCATGATCGGGTTTGACGGCGGGCGCGAATCCTGCCTGCGGTGACGTTACTTTCGTTGGGATCATGTTATGCTCCTGTGCAATGGAGCCGGGGGCGCGAAAGCTGCACCTCCGGTTCGACGAGAGGGGAGTCGCTTAGGCTTTCCGCGCCAGCCCTCTCTACTGCTCTATTGCTGTACCGCCGGAAAGGTGTACAGCACCGTCTCCGGCCACGCCGCCTGGACGTGCGGATCTCCCGCATGTACACCACGCCCGCGCCCGCCGCACCGCACTCGTTAGTAGTCCCGTAGCGTTTCCCTGCCGGGTCGCGGATCACACCTGCGTATGGGAAGCCCCCGTCGGCCGCGTCCGTGAAGGCGTATAATACCGTCTCCTGGCCAGCCGTATCCAACTTGAACACCACGCCGCAGCCGCCGACGTAACTGTCACAGCTCATGTCGCCATTAATAGTGGTCCCCTAGAGGTTACCTGCTGAGTCGCGGATCACACCGATGGGGTTTCCCCCATCCACCCCGCCAGTGAATGTGTACAGCACTGTGTACTGGCCGGCCGTATCCAGCTTGTAGAACACGCTATGGCGGCCTCCCGGAGATAACCCGTAACTCGAGAGGGGGTGTCACGGATTAAGTCCGACAGGCCACCAGCCTCGTTCAACTTACTGCTTACCACTTATTCCGGGAGACCGAAAACGGATCCGCCACCGAACTTCCCGCCAGAGTTAGAGGTTCCGAACAGGTTCCCTGCTGGATCGCGAATCACGCCGGCATACGGGTACCCAAGCCCGCCGGCGAGCACGGTCAGATTTCCCGCCGTATCCAGCTTGTACACGTTCCCGCTCTGATAGGCGGTAGTGCCGTACAGGTTTCCAGCCGCGTCGAGGACCACTCCGCCAAACGGAAACCCACCATCCGATCCTCCCGTAAAGTCCCAAAGCACCGTCAGGTTGTTGGACGTATCTAACTTGTAAACCGCGCCGTAGCACGCACCAGGGCAACCGTCGGTCGTCCCGTACAGATTACCTGCGGAATCGAGTGTGACGCCCGCGTAGGGTCCAGTTCCGTCGTTGCCTCCAGTAAAGCTATACAGTACGGAGAAGTTGCCGGAACTGTCGATTTTGAAGATATCCCCATTACCGCTGGCACCGCCTCCGGACGCGGTTCCATAAAGGTTACCTTTTGGATCGCGGATCAAACTGGCATGAGGATTCGCGCCGTCCGCTCCCGTGAAGTTGTGCAGCACCGTCTCGTTCCCGCTTGTATCCAACTTGTATACCACGCCCTCATTGGCGGAACCACCTGAATACGTAGTTCCATAGAGATTTCCAGCGGGGTCCAGGATCACACCAGCCCAGGGCTCGCCTCCGTCCGAACCTCCAGTAAAGGTGTAGAGCACGGTTTCGTCGCCGCTGGTGTCCACTTTAAAGACTACCCCGGACCCTGAGCCGCCGCCGAGCGTCGTGCCATAGAGATTGCCGGCAGTGTCGCGCACCACTCCGTTCCCGGGCGAGGACCCATCCGCGCTACCCGTGAAGGCGTACAGTATAGTTTCATGGTACGTGTTATCCAATTTGAAAACGGTGCCGGCGCCTTCAGGACCGCCCCCGTAAGTGGTTCCGTACAGGTTACCGGCAGAGTCGCGAATTACACCGCCATATAGGTACGCGCCATCCGAGCTAGGCGGAAACCCATACAGCACCGTCTCATGGCCGGTTGGGTCCACGCGAAAGACAACTCCAATTCCTCCCGGCCCTCCGTATTCGGCGGTCCCGTAAAGATTGCCGCCCGGATCGCGGACCACGTCGGCGCCAGATCCGCTGCCGCCGGTAGGCCCACCTCCGTCGGCGCCTCCAGTAAAGGTATAGAGCGTCGTCTCGTTGCCGCTGGTATCTACCCGGAACACCACGCCGTTACCGTTTTGACCACCGCTGGCAGTAGTGCCATAGAGATTCCCCTGCAGATCACGGATCACACCATTGGGAGAGCCGCCGTCGGCGCCTCCCGTGAAGGTGTACAGGACAGTCTCGTTACCGGATTTATCGAGCTTGAATACGACGCCCGCACCTGACGCACCGCCGCCACTTGTGGTCCCGTACAGGCCACCTGCGAAGTCGGACACGACGGAGCCGCTAAAGGGAGACCCGCCGTCTGCGCCGCCGGTGAAGTTATAGAGCACCGTTTCATGACCGCCGGCGTCTACTTTGAATACCACGCCGTTGCCGGTTGAACCACCACCTCCGGCCGTTCCGTAGATATTACCGGCCGCGTCTAGGATCACACCGTTTGGGTAACCTCCATCGGTGCCTCCCGTGAACGTGTAGAGCACGTTGAAGTTACCCTCCGCGTCTAGCTTGTAAATCGTGCCATATCCCGAAAAGCCCGGCTGGATTCCGCCATACGCTGCGGCCCCGTACAGATTGCCAGCCGAATCGAGGACAACACCGCTCACCAAGAAGTATCCATCCGTGCCGCCGGTGAAGCTGTAGAGTACGGATTCATTACCCGTGTTACCGATCTTGAATAGCACCCCGCTCCCCGTTGAGCCACCCCTGTTTGTCGTTCCATAGAGATTGGCCGCCGAGTCGGCAGTCACAGGAGCCACCGGAGAACCCCCATCGGCACCTCCGGTGAAGCTATAAAGCACTTTCTGGTGGCCCGCGTCATCGACTTCGTACACGGCCCCAGCGCCACCACCGCCGCCGCCTTCCGTTGTCCCGAAGAGATTCCCGGTAGCGTCGCGGATCACAGCTGAACTGGGGTAGGCCCCGTGTGGGACAGCTCCAAAGCTGTGCAGCACAGTAAAACTGCTCTGTGCGTGCAGGGGAGCGAGCCACAACAGAGCGAAGGCAGGCACAGCCCGGAGGCTGAAACGGATTTCGCGTTTTTGCAGTGTCATTTCGGTTGCGCTTTCGATCACTTTTCTCTTTACGTTTGTCATGCTTTTCTCTCCTTTTTCTAAGTCCCCGCAGGGGTAATCCCGAACAGATCCCCGGCGGGCGAATGCATTGCCGACGCTAGCCTCAAGCAGACCTGATCAGCCATCTACTGGGCTTGCGGTTCCTCAGGCACACGCCATCCATGAGCTTTTCGTTTTTCTTGCTTTGACCTACGGGTGCCGACTATCCTAATGCGCTACTACCTACATATTCCGCAGGGGAGCCACTGCCGCTTGCCTTCAGCCGGTCCTCCGCCCAAGCGAAGGCAGTAAGCCGCCAAGGATTCGTGTCCGACGGTCCTGGGCCGCACTCCGGCGGCTAACGCTTCGCCTTCCCGGCATCCCGCCCGCAGATCGTTTTTACCCTCCATGGAATGAAAGGTACTCCGGCTGAATCAGCCTGTCACCATCCAAATGAATAGGTATTTTGCGCCGCGTTCAGCGGATCAGGCGCGCGCGCAACGCCTTGGCCACCGCTTCCGATTGCGAGTGTACCTGCAGCTTTTCGTAGATGCTCCGCATGTGCCAAGCCACCGTGGCGCGGCTGACTCCGATCTCCGCGGCGGCCGTCTTCAGGTTATGGCCGTCCACCAACAGAGCCAGCAGCCGGGCTTCGTGCGCGGTTAGCTTGCGATCGGATTTTTCCGGCGGCCGAAAGTCGCGGAACAACTCGATCACCCGCCTGGCCACCTGCGGCGACATGGGCGCGCCGCCAGCCACGGCTTCCTGCAGGCCTTCCAGCAGCCGGGCCGGCGGCGTGCTCTTCAACAGGTAGCCGCAGGCGCCGGCGCACAGCGCGTTGAAGATGCGCTCGTCTTCCTCGTACACAGTGAGCACCAGCGCGGGCAGGGCGGGATACCGCTGCTTCAACAGCCGGATGCCTTCGGTGCCCGAAATGCGCGGCAGGCCGATATCGGCCAGCAGCACGTCCGGCACATCGTGGCCGATCTGTTCGAGAGCTTCTTCCGTCGAGCGCCAGGCGCCCGCGCAGCCGTAACCTGAGGTACCCGAGATCAGCGTTTGATTGGGTCATAGCGCTTATGGGAGTAATCGGGCGCAAAAACAAAATGTCTTCTGGTTCCTGGGCGAACGCGCGGACTCTATGGCAGCACTCGGAATGGCTTGTTGCTCAAAAGCGTGCCGCTGGGCGTTACCACCTGAACTTTTCCGCTCGTCGCGCCGGCGGGTACGGTGGCCGCAATTAGAGAAGGCGAGACGACGGTGAAAGCAGCCGCAGTGCCGTTAAAGCTGACGCTGGTCGCGCCGGTCAGATCGGTACCCAGAATCTTGACGACCGCGCCCACCTCGTCTGAGGTAGTCTGTGTTTCGACAAACGGACCCAGACCTACCGACAGGCTGAAGACCGTACCACAGCCAAGGAAGCAGGCATCACTGCCACCATAAACCGTTGTCCCGTAAAGGTGCCCATTGGTGTCCTGAACCAACGGCGAATTGGGGTTTTCGCCGTCCGCGCACCCGCTTTGGGCGCAAAAGCTGTATAGCGTCGTCAGCGTGCCACCCGGAGTGATTTTGAAGATCGTCCCGCCGTCGTTGCCCCCGAAAGTGTCGGCCCCGCCCACCCACGTTGTCCCGTAGAAATTCCCATCGCTGGCCTGGACGAGCCCCGCTGCGGGGCTTTCGCCGTCCGTGCAACCGCTTTGGGCGCAGAAGCTGTATAGCGTGGTCAGGGTGCCGCCCAGCGTGATTTTGAAGACCGTTCCGCCGTTGTTGGCCCCGCCACCATCCGTTGTCCCGTAGAAGTCCCCATTGGCGGCCTGGACGACCGCGGAGGGGTAACGGCCATCGGAGCAGAAAACCCCGCCTTGGGAGCAGAAGATGTGTAGCGTGGTCAGTGTGCCACTCGGGGTGATTTTGAACATCGTGCCGCAGCCTTGACCTGGAGGGCCGACCGCGCAACCGCCGCCATCTTCGGTTGTCCCGTAGAAGTCCCCATTGGGGGCCTGGAGCAGCCCCGCGTAGGGGCCTGCGCCGTCCGTGCACCCGCTTTGGGCGCAGAAGCTGTATAGCGTCGTCAGCGTGCCAGTTTCGGTAGTCTTGAAGACCGTCCCGTAGCCGTTGGCGCCACCGAAGGCTGTTACCCCGTAGAAGTCCCCATTGGTGGCCTGGATCAGCGCGCCTGGGCCTGAGCCGTCCGGGCAACCGCTTTGGGAGCAGAAGCTGTGGAGCGTCGTCAGCGTGCCGCCCGGCGTGATTTTGAAGACCGTCCCGCAGCCGCCCACAGAGGCACAGTAGGCCCCGCCTACGATCGTTGTCCCGTAGAGGTCCCCATTGGTGGCCTGGACCAGCGCCGCTTGGGGACCATCGCCGTCCGTGCAACCGCTTTGAGAGCAAAAGCTGTAAAGCGTGGTCAGGGTGCCACCAGGGGTGATTTTAAAGACCGTGCCGCTGAAATTGATCGCGCCACAACACGTTGTCCCGTAGAGGTCCCCATTGGTGGACTGGACGAGCCCCGCCTGGTAGGGGGCTTCGCCGTCCGTTCCATCGAAGCTGAACAGTGTGGTGAAAGTCTGCGCAGGAAGGGCAGTCGCCGCCGCTGCATACAGCACAAAAACAGCGTACGCCCGCTTGCCCCAGTCAAGTTTGTTCAACGCGTTAACGATTCGCTTCATCTATGCTCTCCTTTTTTTATTAGCAAGTCGCCCCTGGCGACTTGCGCGGACGGTACTGGGCCGCACTCCGGCAGCTAACGCTTCGCCTACCCGGCAACCCGTTGGTAGATCGTTTGTACTCTCCATGGAATGAAAGGTACTCCGGCCGGATCAGCCTGTCACTATCCAAATGAATAGGTATTTTGCGCCTGGGTTCAGCGAATCAGGCGCGCGCGCAACGCCTTGGCAACCGCTTCCGATTGCGAGTGTACCTGCAACTTTTCGTAGATGCCCCGCATGTGCCACGCCACCGTGGCGCGGCTGACCCCAATCTCCGCGGCGGCCGTCTTCAGGTTATGCCCGTCCACCAGCAGAGCCAGCAGCCGGGCTTCGTGCGCGGTGAGCTTGCGATCGGATTTCTCCGGGGGGCGAAAGTCGCGGAACAACTCGATCACCCGCCTGGCCACCTGCGGCGACATGGGCGCGCCGCCAGCCACGGCTTCCTGCAGGCCTTCCAGCAGCCGGGCCGGCGGCGTGCTCTTCAACAGATAGCCGCAGGCGCCGGCGCACAGCGCATTGTAGATGCGCTCATCATCCTCGTACACGGTGAGCACCAGCGCGGGCAGGGCGGGATAGCGCTGCTTCAACAGCCGGATGCCTTCGGTGCCCGACATGCCCGGCAGGCCGATATCGGCCAGCAATACATCCGGCACATCGTGGCCGATCTGTTCGAGAGCTTCTTCCATCGAGCGCCAGGCGCCCGCGCAACCGTAACCTGGGGTACCCGAGATCAGCGTTTTCAGGCCCTCGCGGATCTCCCGCTGGTCCTCGACGATGCCTACCCGAATCATTTTTTGAGCTGCTGAAGCCGGTGTAACCAAAAGCTTAGACCCACCCGGTGCGTTTGTCACTATCCATTTGGATAGGTATTATTGGCGTGGGTTCCGCCAGGGTAATGCGCGCGGGCTGCCCAGCGGAATCCGCAAGGCGATCGTCGTGCCCCGGCCCGCCGCCGAAGTGACGCTTACTTCGCCTCCCAGCGTCCTGGCCCTGGCCTGCATATTCAAAAGGCCATTACCGGCGCCGGATTCGCACGCGGGCAGACCCTTGCCGTTGTCGCTGACGCGTAGCGCCAGGCACTCGCGTTCGCGTGAAAAGTCGATCTCCGCGTGCGTGCATTCCGAGTGGCGCACGACGTTGTTCACCGCCTCCTTGAATACCAGATAGATCTCGCGGCGCATGTCCGCGGTCAGCTTAAGATCCTGATCCGCGGCCGGAGCACGGAAGACGAAATCGATGTTGCGGGCGGCGAACAGGTCGCTCGCGAAGCGGCGCATGCGCTGCTGCAGATCGCGCAGGTGATCGTGGCTGGGATTGATGGCCCATACGATATCGCCCATGGAAGCCAGCACCTCGCGCGCTGAGCGGGCTACGCCGGAGAGCTGTCCGCTAAGACCTTGATCGCCGCCGGATCGCTGGATGAGGACTTCGCTCAGAATGGCGATCTGGGAAAGGCTGGCGCCGATGTCGTCGTGCAGATCGGTGGCGATGCGGGTGCGGACACGCTCCAGTTCCAACATGCGATTCAGATTGTAGCGGTGCGCGCCGTACAGCAGGGCTCCGCACCCCAGCAAGGCCAGCAGCCGGAACCACCAGCGCTGCCAGTAAGGCGGAAGGATGGTGAATGAAGCGGTGGCGGGCGCCGGACTGAGGGCGCCCGAGGAATCCACGGCGCGGACCAGGAAGCGGTACGAGTCGGGAGGCAGGCTGGCGTAGTTGACCGAGCGCGCTTCAGTGGTGCGCCAATCGGCGTCGGCGCCTTCCAGCATGTATTGGTAGCGGCGCTTCTCGGCCGGCCGGAAGCTGATGGATACGAAATCGAATTGCAATTGGTTCTGGCTGCTGCCCAGCGAGAAGGGCTGGACGGCGCTCTCGCCGAGCTCGGAGATGGGTTGCGGGACGCCCCGTACGCGCACGCCGCGGATCAGGATGGGTGGCGGGGAGTTTCGCTGCGGCGGCTCGGGAAGCCAGCGGGAAAGGCCCTGCATATTGCCGAACCAGAGAGCGCCTTGCCGGTCGCGAAGCGCCACCACTGGCTGGCCGAGGGCGAGGCCATCAGCGGTGGTGAAGTGCTCGATGAGGCCGTCCGGATTAAGACGGTCGAGTCCGCGTCCGGTGCCGACGTAAAGCCGTCCGTACAGGTCCTCAGTGATGCAAAGAACGTCGTTGCTGGAGAGACCCTGCGCGGTCGTATAGGCGATTACGCGCGGGTGATCCAGCGCCGGGTTGTCGATCCGCATCAGCCCGCCGCGGTGCGTGGCGATCCAGAGGCGGCCCGCGTGATCCGAGAAGATATCCTCGACCTGTCCCTCTTTAATGCCCTCGTCCGGGCCGAAAAACAGGAATCGATTGTCCCGGTACCGGGCCACGCCGCCGAGGTAGAAGCCGATCCACAGTGCTCCGGTGCGATCCTCACGGAACGCCGTTGGTAGCCGGTCCTTTGAGAACCCAGAGTCCTGCGAGAAGTGACGCAGAGTGCCAGTGGATCGCTGCCAGCGGCTCAGCCCGTTTCCGCCCTGTCCGTCAGTGGTCGATATCCAGATGTCTCCACTGGAGTCTTCGAAGAGCCGAAAAATCCCGTTGCGGTCTAGCCCGTCTCGGGTGGTATAGATCTTCTTCGCGCGAACATATTGCAGTTGCTCGAAGCGGGCGACGTGCGGAAAGCGGAAAAGACCGTGATAGCTTTGCAGCCACCATTCCCCAGTGTGGTCTTCGAACCCGATCTGTCCCCAGCCCCAACTGTTGTTGGGGCGCAGCGGGAATCCCGTGAAGTGCTTGCCGTCGAAGCATTGGAGGAACCCTTCGCCACCACTGCCGGAGATGGCGAACAGGTCCCCGGCGCGGTTCTCAAGGAGCGAGCCAAATCGCGTTCCGCGCAGCCCGTCAGCTTCGGTATAGGTGCGGATCCCGCCGCGGGCTATCTTCATAGCGCCGCCGGTCTCGCTGCCGAGCCAAAGATTCCCGTCGCGATCTTCCCTCAGCGCGTAGATCACCTGGTCGCTGAGCCCGTTGGCGGCCTCATACTTCCGAAAGCCCTGAATCTCCCCGGGCGCGCCGCCGGGCGTGAACTCCCACACGCCCTCGGCCGTGCCAAACCAGAGGCGCCCATCGGAAGTTTCGAGCGCCGCGTTCACTAATACCACGCTGAGTGGGTAGACGATGGTTACGACGCGCTCGCCTGGGTCGGGATGGGGGACAAGCAGACTCACATCACGAAACGTACACGCCCATATCCGGCCGTGCCGATCTTCGAGCAACGCGCTGATCGAATCGTGCGACAGGCCGTTGCGCGTTGTGTAGCGTTGAATCCGCGCGTCCAGGCCTCGGCGGTAAAGCCCATATTGAGCCCCAATCCACAGTGCGCCTTGCCGATCTACCAGCAACGCGTGTACCATGCCCGGCTTGGGTTCGCCAAGATCCACCGGCTCGAATTGCGCGCGCGAGGGCGAAAAACGCCGCAGGCGGAAGAGTCCCCCTGCCCGAGTGCCCACCCAGATGGAGCCGTCGCGATCCTCTGCTAATGTACGAATAACTTGGGTGTCCTTGCCGGTGTTCGGCGGATAAACCGAGAACCGGTGCGAGGTAAGGGGTTGGCTCGCCGGATTGAAGTGGTAAAGACCCCTGGATGTGCCAACCCAGAGGCCGCCGTCGCGAGTGATCAAGAGCGCATTCACCGCGGCATTGGGAAGCCCCTCATTCACACCGTAATTGGTGAACTCGTAGCCGTCGAATCGCGAGAGGCCCTCATTTGTGCCAAACCACAGATAACCGTTCTTGTCGGCGACAATTGCCTGGACGTTATCCCGCGCCAGGCCATCGGCGGTGCGATAGATCCGTATGGGCAATTGTTCGGCGTGCGCGAGCAGCGGCAGAAGCAAACAGCATAGGGCAGCCTTCGACAGCGGGAACCACTCACCCATTGGTGATGGTTTTACCACATTCCAAGGTCGAGGCGCGTCGGAAAATAAATACAGAGCCTATTCGAACCGCAACGCCACCACCGGATCCACTTTGGTCGCCCGCCGGGCCGGTATGCAGCCGGCCAGCAACGCTATACCCGCCAACAACAGTGCCACCACGGCGAAAGTCGAGGGATCGGTGGGCTTGACGTCGAATAAGTACTTCTCGAGCACGCGCGTGACCACCAGCGCGCCCGCCGTCCCGAGCGATACACCCGCGGCCGCCAGTGCCAGACTGTTTCGGAAGACCATGCCCATCACGTTGCCCGTACCAGCGCCCAGCGCGATGCGAATACCGATTTCGTGCGTCCGCTCGGAGACCGAGTAAGCCAGCACTCCGTAGACGCCAATCGCCGCCAGCACCAGCGCCAGCATGGCGAAGACCGCCAGCAGCCGCGTTTGGAATCGCGGCTCCGTGGTGGTCGCGGTGACTACGTCTTCCATAGTGGAGATCGACTCAACAGGTTGATTCTTATCCAGACTGCGCAGCACTCCGCGCATGGCCGGCGCCATACTTTGTGGATTTGCCGCCGTGCGCACGGCGAACGTCATGTGCCCTAAGAAGAATGTCCGAGTGACTTGCAAGTACGGCTGGTAAATGGCCGGCTCCGGCTGGTCGGTCAAACCCAGCTGCCGGACGTCATCCACCACTCCCACGATGGTCAGCCAGTCTTCGGGTTTGGGATCGTCTTCCATCGAGATCCGCTTTCCAATGGGATCCTCGCCGGGCCAGAATCGCTTCGCCACCAGTTGACTGACAATGACCACGCCGGGAGCGGTGGCAGTATCGCGATTCGTAAAATCGCGTCCGCTCAGCATGCGAATTCCGATTGTTCGGAGATAACCCAGACTCACGGCCGGTTTGACTACGTTGTAATGCGAGTGCACGCCGCCTTCGAGTCGGAAATCTCCTTTGACCCACCACTCACCAAGCGGCAGCCAGTTCACCGCGCCGGCCGCAAGCACCCCGGGCAAGCTTGAAAGCTTCTCCAGCGTGCGCTGGTGAAATGCCCGCATCTGCGCCGCGGTCTTATATGTGGATTCCGGGAGTTCAACCGCCATGGTCAGGACGTTCTCCGCGTGAAATCCCGGATTCACCGCGCGGATCCGCAAGAAGCTCTTGAGCATTAAGCCGGCGCCCGCCAGCAGCACCAGCGCCAGCGCGATTTCCGAGACCACCAGGGCACTCCGGAATCCGCCGTGCCGGCCCGTTATGGTGCGGCCGCTCCCGCTTAACGATTCGCGCAGTTCACGCCCGGTGGCGCCCATTGCCGGCATCAACCCGAACGCAATCCCCGTCGCCACCGAAAGGGCAACAGTGAACGCGAGCACCCAGGCATCCATGCGAATCTCCTCAATTCGAGGAATCTTCCCAGCCGGCGCCAGAGCCAGCAATGCGGGCATGCCTATGGTCGCGAGCAGCGTACCCGCCGCGCCGCCGGCCAATGCAACCAGCGTGCTCTCGGTCAGCAACTGCCGAACGAGCCGCCCTCGGCCTGCGCCCAATGCGGCGCGAACTGAAATCTCCTGACGCCGGCCTGCCGCTCGAATCAGCAACAGATTGGCGAAGTTCGCGCAGGCGATCAGCAGGACAAACGCCACTGCTCCCGCGAAGATCAGCAGAGAACTCCGTATATTGCCGACTACCGAGTCTTTGAGTGGGATAATGCGTGCCACGAAGTCACTTCTCTTCTCACCGGGCCCAAGCGGCAACCGACTGACAAAAGTTTCGAGTTCCGCTTGTGCCCGCTGCCGCGAGATGCCCGGCTTGAGGCGTCCGAGGACCGGCCTGGTGTAAGAGTTGTGAGGGTCAATTTGCACGGCCAGCGGCGTCCACATCTCCGCGTCGCCGGGAAAGCCGAAGCCGGGCGGCATGACGCCGACGACCGTGTGAGCGACGCCATCAAGCGTGATGCTCTTGCTCAATATGTGGGAATCGGCGCCGAAACGGCTTTGCCAAAGCTTGTCGCTCAGCACCGCGACATGGTCGCGTCCCGGTTGGTCTTCTTCGGGGAGGAACCATCTGCCGATCGCGGGATTCACGCCCACAGCCGGAAAGAAGCCGGAGGTGACCGCCGCAGCCGGGACACGGACGGGGTCACCCGCACCGGTCAATGTGACTGGGTTTGCGCCGGACGTTGCCATATGCTCGAAAACCTGGTCCTGACGACGGAACTCAAGATAGTCCCGATCGTCGAGGCCAGGTCGGGTCAGGAACGGATTATTGCGCGGAAGGTAGGAGATCAAGAAAAGTCTTTCCGGCTCGGGAAAGGGCAGCGGGCGAAGCAGGACTCCATTCACTACAGTGAACACCGCCGTGTTCGCGCCAATGCCGAGCGCCAGCGTCAGCACCGCAACGGCTGTAAATGCAGGACTCCGCCACAGCGTACGCAGCGCAAATCGCGCGTCTTGCAGGATGGCTTCGATCCAACGCGTGCCTCTGGCATCCCGGCATTCTTCTTTGACCTGGTCGAGACCGCCGAATTCCAGCCTCGCGCTGCGGCGTGCTTCGGCTTCCGTCATCCCGCCGCGGATCTTGTCGGCCACCTGACGTTCTAAATGAAATCGAAGCTCGGCCTCCAGTCGCTCCTCCATCTGATCCCTTTTGAGCAGCCGCCGCCACCAGGTCATGTCACCTCTCCTTCCGCAAGTTGCCCATACCTTGCGCTTCTACATATAACACGTGAATATGCAGAAGCGCAAGGTGTAAGGATTGTTGTTTTCGCCGCCCGGCCTGCGACTGTGGTAGCTTGTGAGGTGCAATGCGAATTACCCATTCATGGACCGCTATCTTGATCACGGCCCTGTGCCTCTACGCATCAGGGCAAAGCACGCCAAGCCCGCAAAGCCCGCCAGCGCAGGGCATCGCAAGTCAGCGCAGCGAAGGCGTACCGCCGAGAGCGACTCCGGCCGATTATCAGGCCCAGGGTCCCGCGGGTACGTTGACGGTTGCGGCCGAGTTCCTGGGACACTCCGTCCCTACGCCGCAAGGGACCTTCAACACGGAGGACTACGTAGCCGTCGAAGCCGCGTTGTTCGGGCCGCCTTCAGCGCACGCCAACATATCCTTCGGCGACTTTTCGATCCGCATCAACGAGAAAAAAATGCCCGTGCCCAGCCAGCCATTCGGGGCGATTTTCAGGTCCCTCAAAGATCCCGAATGGGCGCCGCCCGATCAGGAAGAATCGAAGTCGAAAACCAGCCTCAACACTGGCGGACAGGGTGGTAAGAATGATTCCCCGCCTGCCCCGGTCCATATGCCCATCGAGCTGCAGCGCGCCATGGAGCAACATGTTCAAAAGGTCGCGCTACCCGAAGGAGACCGCGCCCTTCCGCAGGCAGGCCTGATTTTCTTCCCCTACCGGGGCAAGGCCACCGGCATCCATTCGATCGAGCTGACTTACGCCGGTCCGACCGGAAAAGCCACCCTCACGCTGCAGCCATAGCGCTGCCCGGACGTCTTTGCCGCGCTTTTGCTTCTTTGCTTTCAAACGAATACAATAGGTAAAGGGGGGTAGTTCACCCCGGGGCCTATGGATTCCGACGCGCCGCTGAATGTCAGGCTGCAGGACATTCTGCATGCCATCGTACGAACGTATATCGAGACTGGAGAGCCGGTCGGCTCGCGCACCATCGCGAAACGCCGCAACCACGCTCTCAGCGCGGCTTCCATCCGCAATGTGATGGCCGACCTCGCTGACGATGGCTACCTGGCGCAGCCGCATACTTCCGCCGGCCGCGTGCCCACCGGCAAGGCCTTTCGCCATTACGTCCAATCGGTCGTCGCCGGACGCATGCCTTCGGCCGAAACAGCCCGCTTGCGCCAGCAGTTGAGCGAGGCCCGCACCGCCGAGGCGCGCGTCGAGCGCTCCTGCCACATCCTCACCGAGCTGACCCGCAACGTGGGCATCGCCGCCACCCTGCGGCCCGCCGTGCAGGAGCTCGATCACATCGAGCTGGTGGCGCTTGGCGACCGCCGCTTTCTGGTGATCCTGGTGACCCGTGACCGCATGGTGCATAATCGCGTGGTGACCCTGGAGGAGCCCGTTTCCTCCGGCGAGCTGGACAATATCCGCAATTACGTGAACCACAACTTCAGTGGCTGGCGCCTCGAAGATGCGCGCCGCGAGCTGCTGCAGCGTATCGCCGAAGAGCGCGCCGTATATGACGCCATGCTGCGCAAGCTGACGCTGCTTTACCGCAAGGGCTTGCTGGAGGTGGATCTCGCGCCGGAAGTGCACATGGAGGGCGTATCCAACCTGCTCGGGCTGGACCTGCATCTCACGCGCGAAAAGCTGCGCGACCTGTTGCACGCGCTCGAAGAGAAAAAGCGGCTGGTGGAGTTGCTCGACCGTGTGCTCGAACAATCCGGCGGATCGCTGGCCGTGCGCGTGGGCCTGGAAGAGACTCATCCGACCATGAAGGAGCTGGCCATCATCGGCATCTCCTTCCAGATGCCCAGCGGGATCTGGGCCAAGATCGCCGTGCTCGGCCCCATGCGCATGCAATATGAAAAGGTGATGTGCGCGGTGCTGCAAACCCGCCGCGCTCTCGAAGGCATGCAGTCCGAATGACCGGCATGTCCGCGCTTTGCTAATCTAAAAGTAGTGGCTGAAGATAACCAGGAAACCAACGCATCCGGAGTGGCGGAAGAGGTCCCCAACGCCGCGCTCGAGAACCAGCTTGCCGCGGAGAAGGCCGAATACAAAGATCGCATGCTCCGCACGCTGGCGGATTTCGATAACTTTCGGCGGCGCGCCGAGCGGGACCGCTCCGAATACGTGCAGTTTGCCGCCATGGAAATCGTGCGCGACCTGCTCCCGGTGCTGGACGACTTCCAGCGCGCGCTCAAGGTCGAGACTCCCGACGCCGAGTATGCCAAGGGCGTCGAATTGATCTACCAGCGGCTGTTCGAGATCCTGAAAAAAGCCGGCCTCGAGCCCATCGACGCCGCCGGAAAGCCGTTTGACCCTAACCGCCAGCAGGCCGTCGATCGCGTGCATACCGATGAATTCGAGGACCAGACTGTTCTCGAAGAGTATCAAAGCGGATATAATTTTAAAGGAAAGCTTTTGCGGCCGGCTATGGTGAAGGTCGCCGTGAAGCCTTAGCAGTTTGTCAAAACCTCCCGTGGCGAAAAGAGACTACTACGATATTCTTGGTATTGGGCGGGATGCTGACGATCAGCAGATCAAGTCCGCATATCGCAAGCTCGCGCTCCAGCACCACCCGGACCGCAACCCCGATAATCCGGACTCCGAGGAAAAATTCAAGGAAGCCGCCGAAGCCTACAGCGTGCTGACCGATGGGCAGAAGCGCGCGGCCTACGACCGCTTCGGCCATGCCGGCGTACAAGGCGCCGCCGCGCAGGGTTTCGATTCCAGCGCGTTCGCGGATTTCGGCGATATTCTGGGCGATTTCTTCGGATTGGGCGATATGTTGAACGGCGGCCGTCGCCGCAGCCGCGCGCAGCGGGGCGAAGACGTCCGTTACGATCTGGAGATCGGCTTCGAGGAAGGCGTATTCGGCATGACGGCGGAGATCCAGGTGCCGCGCATGGAAGCCTGCGATCGCTGCAACTCGACCGGCGCCGAGCCGGGCAGCGGCGCCTCTACCTGCCCCACCTGCAACGGCCGCGGCCAGATCCTCTATCAGCAGAGTTTCCTTTCCGTGCGGCGGACCTGCCATACGTGCGGCGGCCGCGGCCAGATCGTGCGCAATCCTTGCCGGCAATGCCATGGCCAGGGCTACCGCCAGGTGGTGCGCAAGCTGAAGGTGAATATCCCGGCCGGGGTGGACGACGGCAACCGCCTGCGCCTCGCGCAAGAAGGCCAGCCCGGAGCCAATGGCGGCCCGCCCGGCGACCTGTATGTCGTGCTCAAGGTCCGCGAGCATGCGTTCTTCGAGCGCCATGAGAACGACCTGCACTGCACCATCCCGATCAACCTGGGGCAGGCCGCGCTGGGCGCCGAAATCGACGTGCCCACGCTCGAAGAGCCGCACCGCCTGAAGATCCCCGAGGGAACGCAGAATGGCGCGCAGTTCCGCCTGCGCCACAAAGGTGTGCCGTCCGTCAACGGCGCCGGCCGCGGCGACCTCTACGTCCACGTCAGCGTGAAGGTGCCATCCAGGCTCACGCGCGAGCAGCGCAGGCTTTTCGAGCAGCTGCGCGATACTCTGCCGGTCGAAAATCAGCCCACTGAAAAGAGCCTGCTCGGCAAAGTCAAAGACTATTTCATGTAAGCTGCGCCTCGTCCTCGGCGGTCGGCGGCTTCTTGTGCTTGGGCTTCTTGCGCTCGGATTTCGGCGTGATGGGTTTGGATGACGGAACCGTGCCAACGCGCTCGCGCGCCAGTTTGCGGACTTCTTTCTTAAAGTCGAAAATCTGCTTCTTGCGCGCCATGTTCACATGATAGGATACACGCGGCCCTGACCGTTACCGTGCCCTGACCGTCAGTACCTACGTAGTTAGGTTCTTGCCGAAATGGGCAGAATTTCGTTCAGCGGGAGGCCGCGGCGAGGTAGTACTTGTAGCAGTGCCGCACTTTCTTGAGCAAGCCGTGCTCGTAAAGCCGGCGCAAAATCCGCGACATCTGGCCGCTGTTGTGTGAACTCCCCGCGGGCCAGCACCACAAAAAGAGCTTCGTCGTCCTGGTCGAAGAAGTTGAATCCCCGATACGAACGGGCTTCCTCATGCACGGTGCGGCTGATCTTGTTCAGTTTGTTAGCACCGTCGCTGGGATCGTCGATAGCCGATAGGAACTCCAGGTACCAGCACTTCCCGCAGCGCGCCCAGGCTGTAGATGGTTTTCTGCATGGGTGCGAACTTCATTACCGCTTCGCCGTGGCGTTGTTCTACCTCGCGGTAGTGCTTGAAAAAAGAAACATCCTTGACC
>Ga0302326_10001163_pt1 | contig 68354 bp, 58 predicted proteins | sample Palsa_T0_3_FD_202264 | JGI IMG/M metagenome (GOLD analysis project Ga0302326, IMG submission 202264) | Peat permafrost microbial communities from Stordalen Mire near Abisko, Sweden - Palsa_T0_3 | ecosystem: Environmental > Terrestrial > Soil > Palsa > Peat permafrost | place: Sweden: Abisko... | reverse complement strand
TGCGGCCTCTGAAGCGAGAAAGACGGCGGCCGAGGCGATGCCCCAGGGTTGCGTTCGCTCGTGACGCAGCGGCACTCGTTGGGCGGTTTCCGCAAGCAATGCGGCGAGAGCCTCGTCGCGGATGCCGATCGCCTCGTAGGCTTGGTGCTCCTGGGGCATATCGCTGAAGCCGATGCGGATGCAGTTCACGCGGATATTGTCGGGACCGTAATCGGCCGCGCAGACACGGGTCAGGGTCTCGACCCCAGCCTTGGCGACGCTGTAGGCGACTCGGCCCCTCTTCATAAAACGCACCGCCGCGATGGAGGAGGTATTGACGATGGCGCCGCCGCCGCGCGCCCGCAAGTGCGGGATGGCCGTGCGCACGCCGAGAAAAGCGCTCGTGAGCGAAACCGACAACTCGTGATTCCAGACAGCCAGCTCGGTTTCATGTGCACTACCGCCCGCGCCGCCCATGCCGACATTGTTGTGCACGATGTCGATCCCACCGAGCGTGCTCACCGCATACGCCATCGCGGCCTCGACATCCTGCTCGCGGGTTGCATCAGCGCGGAAGGGCTGGGCGACATTGCCTTCGCTCGAAATGATACGGACGGTTTCTTCGGCGCGATCTAACATAAAGTCCACCGCGAGCACCGAGGCCCCCGCGCGGGCATAGGCCACGGCACATGCCTTGCCGTTCGACCAACCCGGCCCGCATGCGCCGGCACCGATGACCACGGCCACTTTTCCTTCCAGAGCACGACTCACGGCGCATTCTTCCTCATAGCGGAATCTTATCGGCATTAGGGATTCCCTGTTAGCTCGTTTGTGATCTAAGCTGCCGACAGAGGGGGCTGCGCCATGCGCGCTCCGCAGGGGGAGTAAGGTTATGGCTGATCCAAGCTATGATTTCGTCATCGTCGGCGGCGGCGGCGGCGGCCTTGCCGCAGCGATCAGGCGAAGCTTCTTGGAATTCGCGCGCTGCTCTTGGAGAAGACGCCGTTGATCGGCGGCTCATCCATCCTTTCGGGCGGTGTGATCTGGATGCCGAACAACCCCTTGATGAGGCGCGACGGAATCAAAGACTCTCGCGAGGCAGCCCTCACTTACATGGCCCAGTTCGTGGGTCAGAACGATCTCTATTCGACCCCCGCTCGCCGCGAGGCATTCGTCGATGCGGTCGATGAGTTCATGACGACCATGGAAGCGCAGGGGATGAAGTACCGGCGCTGTCATAATTCCCTGATTATTACGAACAACTGCCCGGCGGTCATGCGGTCGGCCGCGCGGTGGAAGCCGAACTCTTCGACTGGAACCGTTTGGGCGAATGGAAAGCGCGCACTCGCCCGCCGACATTTCCAGGCCCGGTGCGTCTGTCCGAGGTGTCGCGGTTGTCGCTCCTCGGTGCGAACATGAAGGGCAAGCTGCTCGCGGCTCGAGTGGCGGGGCGTTTCATGACTGGCAAGCTCACCGGCCGGAACCTCAACGGTTGCGGCGGATCTCTGCAGGGAAGAATGCTGGAAATCGCGCTCAAGCTTGGCGTCGAAATCTGGACAGAGGCGCCGATGATCGATCTCGACGTGGGTAACGGCCGCATCGAGGGGGTTCACATTCGCCATCGAGGGATGCCGAAGACCATTCGAGCCACCCGCGGCGTGCTGGTCTGCGCCGGCGGTTTTGCGCGCAATACCGAGATGAGGGAGAAATATCATGCTCCTCCCATTTCCGACGCCTGGACTTTCACGAACCCCGGCGATACGGGCGAGACGATCCAGATCATGGAACGCGTGGGTGCGGGCTTGGGTACGATGGACGCCGTATGGTGGAATATCGCGTGGCGGCCGGAAGGGGCGCCTCAGCGCATCGCCATTGCCGAGTCGAACAAGCCTTACGGCATCTTGGTCGACCAGGCCGGGAAGCGCTTCGTCAACGAAACCGCGTCCTACATGGAGGTCGGCAACGCCATCTATGCGCGGCACGCGGTCACGTCGAATATTCCCTGCTGGCTGATCATGGATATTCGCCACCGCAAGCGTTACAGGTTCAGCTTCCAGCCGCCGGGCGCCATCCCCAAGGATTGGGTGAGACGCGGGTGGGTGAATCAGGACAGCACGCTCGATGGACTTGCACAGCAATGCGAGATCGATGCAGGCGGCCTGAAGGCGACCATCGCGCGTTATAACAAGATGTGCGAGAGCGGTGTCGATGAGGACTACGGCCGCGGCACCAACGCTTATCACCGCTATTTTGGCGATCCCGATGTGAAGCCGAATCCGGTCATGGGCGCCATCGCCGAGCCGCCTTTCTGGGCCGCCGCAATCTGGCCCGGCGACGTCGGTACGAGCGGCGGCGTGTTGGCTAATGCAAGGGCCGAGGTGATGCGCCCCGACGGCAGCGTGATCGAGGGGCTCTATGCGGCCGGAAATTGCACGGCGTCTCTCTGCGGCCCCTATTACGTGGGCGCGGGTCAGAGTATCGGCGCCTCGAGTATCTTCGGCTATATCGCGGCCAAACAGGCCGCTCAGTGAAGCGATATCGCTACGTCACTACGACCGCGCGCGGCTCGTTAGGCGGGGAGGTGGCGAGAGGATAGGAAAGGCGGCGTCTATGCAACCTTCGGCAGCAACCGGCGGCCGTTGTCATACATGATGGCGCGCACGTCGGCGGGAGCGACTTCCTTCAAAGCCTCAGTCGTGAAATCCCGCGGCGTGGGCACACCTTCAGCATGAGGATAATCCGAACCGTTGAGAAGACATTTGGACGAGCCGATGCGCTCGATCATCTCCTTTACGGGATCCTCTGGGTAGGCAACGACGTAGCAGTGCTCCTTGAAGATGTTGCTTGGCCGCTCCTTCAGCTGACCGCACGGCCAGTACCCGTTCTTCGCCATACCGCGCATCTTGTCCATTTTGACCAGGAAGTTCGGCAGCCAAGCGGCGCCGTTTTCAACGCTGGCGATCTTGATGTTGGGAAAGCGGGCGAAGAAATTGTGGTAGACGATGTTGGCAAGCGTCATCTGCACGGGAACTTCGCTGTAGCAAAACATCCACTGCCATGCCGTCTGACCGAGACGGCGTTGCTGCAGCGGCTTTTCGCCCCAAGCGCGGATCAACGGATGCATGAAGGTGGCTTCCGAGAGGTGGAAGCTGACAATTATCCCAGCCTCGTTGAGCCGCGCCCAGATTGGATCGAAATCCGGATGGGCGAGCGATTTGCCCTGTGCGGGACCCATCGGGACCACCACGATGCGTACCCCCCGCTTGATGAGCCAGTCGGCCTCGGCGATCGAGCTCGGCGTGTCCCAAAGGGTGAGGCAGCCTGTGGTGTAGATGCGCTCTTTGTAGGCAAAGCCCCAGGTGTCATGCAGCCATTCGTTATAGGCATGCAGAACCGCGTTGCCGGTGGCATCCTCGCTGAAATACCCGAGGGCGGCATTGATTTCGCCGATAAATAGAAGGCAGGCTTCGACGCCGAACTCGTCCAGTTTTTTCAGGCGTGCGTCGCGATCGTACATGTCGGGCGTCGGGTTGATCCAGCCGCTCACGTTGGATTCTCCGGCCTTGACCGCCCGCAGCCATTCCTTGAGTTTGCCGGGAGGCGGCACCAGGCCGCTGGGGTCAATTTCAAAGTTAGCGACCAGTTGGTCGCCCACATAAAAGCCGTACCCATCGCGGCCGACCTTGCGCGCCGGCAGCCAGCGCTCATGATATTTCTTCGGCAAGTATTTCTTGAAGAAGTCGAAATCCTTCTCGAAGATATGGGAATCGCCGTCAAAAATTGGACCGTCGTAGGTGCTCATCACATGCTCCGTAAGCCAGGCGCCATGTTGATCCATACACGAGTATCTAGGCAGGGGCGGCGACGCCATTTGCCCACGATATGGAACACCGCTATTTGCCCACGATATGGAAAACTAGCCGCTCAAGGGCGCGTCGGCTTTGGCTTCCCCCGGTGCGTACGGCGCAACAAAGCGGCCGACGGGGGCGAACCCATAGATCTTATCCAAGTGCGCCGGAATGCCCACGAGTTCAACAGAGAAGTCGGGCTCGACGACATAGGTGCCAGACACCTCGCCGTAGACCACGGGGCACTCATCCTCGGGCTCGTGCAGGAGCTCGAGCGGTTGGATCTCGGCGCCGAGAACCCCTTGGTAGAGGTAGCGCGCCCGGGCGACATCCGGGACCGAGCTCGCGGCGTAGATGACCGCCGGACACGATGTCGCGGCGCCCTCCATGATTTCGAGAATTACGCCAACGTGCGAGTCGCGAAAGGCGAGATGACGCTTACCTGGAGCGCCCGCCGTCCCGAGAACCGGGATCGACCGGCGCTGCAGCCCCGAAACCACGCGATCGAAGTTGTTCACCGCGATTCCAAAGCGTACCCATCCATGGTCGCAAGGTCGCCAATTCTCAGGCAGCGGCCGCTGCTTGGGGTGGCCGTGATGAAAAAGCTCGAGTTGGAAGAATGGCTGCCCCCCGACCATCCACCACCTCATCCAATACGCATCGGGCTCGAGTCCCTGGACACGCGCGATATCGCCCCAAGAAACCCCGCCGCCGCCGTTGTCGAACCCGAACAATTCGGAATAGAGCCGCAGGGTCGCGGTCATATCGGTGGTGTTCAGCGCGACCTGGGCGAGAACGACATCGTCCATATCCGGATTGCGCTGCACGTTCATGAGAGCCGGCGCCCGCTGGATTGGCTCAATGGGCCAGCTCAGCCAAGAATGTGCGCGTCGTTTCGACGCACCGGCGGAGCCGCTGCTCCGTGCCGACCCCTGCGTCCGCCTCGGAGCGCAACGGCACCTCGAGGCCAAGCACGAGATGATGCGGCAGGGCGCCCACGAAGTCACGCAGCGGCAGTTCGCCCGTACCCGGCACCATGCGCTCGTACATGGCCTCGTCCAAATAATCGGGATATGTCGGCAGCAGCGGTGCATCGCAAAGCTGGACGTAGCCGATGATATCGGGATCAAGGACGGCAATATCCGCAGCGCGTCCGCCGGTCCGGCCCAAATGCATCGTGTCGATGAGAAGCCGGAAATCATTACGTCCCACATGACGAATCGCGGCAAGCGCCGTGGGCAGATCGCCGATCGGGAAGCAGGGGGCGAATTCCGCGACGGTATCGATGCCCCTCGAGGCCGCCATTTCAGCGACCAGAGCAAACTGATCGAAGCTGCGGCGGAGATCTGGATCGAAGGTGACGGTGTTGATGCGTTCGGCGCCAAGCTCACGCATGATATCGAGGTCGGCAGCATACGCCTCGCGTACATCTACACCCGGCTGAACCACAAATCCTTCGCCGAGCGATATGGTAACTCCACGGTCACGCAGCGCCGCGATCATCTCGCGCCGCAGGCCGCGATCGTGCCTGAGCGAGTATTTCGGATAGCCGTGCGGGTTGTACTCGAGCGGCTCCAACACGGTCGAAACGTAGCGGCAGCCGAGGTCTGCGGCGAGATTGATGAACGCCACTGGCGGCAGTCCAAAGGCACTGAGGAACTCGATTCCTACGCGGTCCATTTTATTGATCCCCCGTCGCCTCACGATAGCCCTCGGGTAGATCCTCGGCAAGCGGTTCATGCGCCTCGCCGCCGCAGCCCCGTTGCGGTTCGGCCATGAAAGTAGCAGGATCGCTCACGGGGAGTTCTTCAGAGTGAAAACCGCCATGAGCAGCGAAATGGCCCCGACGATATTGGAATATCTAGGAGGCCTCGAAGGCGCCGTTCGTCAGCTGACGAATACGTGGCGACCCAACGATCCCGAATATCGCGCCGATGTCTATCGGCAAATCATGATGAACCTGTCTTATGCATACTTTGTGTATTTTCACGCCGATGCGGAACATCCCGACTGGGCGCCGTTATGGAACCCTGTCTATTTGATGCAACCGAACCCGGATGACATTTACCTCTACTCCCCGATCAGGGGTGATCTGAAATACCGCGTGCAAGGCAACCGCGGCACATGCAAGCTTCTAACGTTCACCACAGCACGTGAGACACCCGGTTTAGTCGACGATCTTTCCAAGATTACTCACAACGCGGATTTCGATGATCGAGATCTGCAGATTGGTACGGACGGCGAATTCGAAGTTCTAGTGAGTGCACAGAAGCCGGCGGGCTACACGGGCAATTGGGGACAGATGGCGCGTGAGGCGAATGTATTGTTCGTCCGTTATCGCAGCTGGGACTGGGGCCGCGAGCGCGATCCGCAGCTTTCAATCGAGTGCCTCGATCAGGTGCCCGTCAAGCCTCGGCTGCGTCCCGACGAGATCATCGAACGCATCAGGCTGATGGCCAAGTTTCCGGAGAACATGGCCAAGATGTTTTTCAGCCTGCAGAACGGCATTAAAGAGCGCGTTGGAATCAACGTCTTCGAGCCGGTGCGCTATGGCCCGGGTCTGACGAAACAGGTCTACTGGCCGGCCGTATTCGAGCTCGAGGAAGGCGAGGCCTTGATCATCGAAACCGACATGCCCAAGGTCACGGCCTATTGGAACATTCAGCTAAATGATCCGTACTATAACGCCGTGGAATACGTCTACCGTTTGAGCAGCACCAATGGCGCAATGGCCAAGATCAGCTCGGACGGCAAGCTGCGCGCCGTTATCGCGCTGGAAGACCCCGGCGTTCCGAACTGGCTCGATCCGGCGGGTTTCAAGCAGGGCACGGTCTACGGCCGGTGGTACGATTGCGACAGCAATCCCCTGCCGATCATCAAACGCGTGCCGCTCTCCAAGGTGCGCGATTATCTGCCACGCGATACGCCGGTGGTCACGCCCGAGCAACGGGCGGCCGAATTGAGGGACCGCGTGCGCGCGGCCCAACGCCGCCGCCGGTGGTAAGGAGCAGCCCATGATGATGGAAGACCGATTCGATCCCCCTGCGAAATTCGCCACCGCGAGCGATGAGCTGCATGACACGGTGGCCCGCGACGTCGGGCTCTCCGATTTTGGAGACAGCGATTACCTCATGGGGCTGCGGGTCCTGCTGCAATCCATGAATTACGACCCGATCTACACAGAGCGCGGTAGGCGGCTGGCGTGGGGCACGGTAATCAGTATTCTGTCGAGCCGCGCGCGTGCCGTGCATAACATGAAACAGGTGCCGAATCTCGATCGTCTGGTCATAAAGCAGCCCATCGTAATCACCGGCATTCCCAGAACCGGGACCACGGCGCTGCACAAACTGCTGGCGGTCGATCCCCAGTTTCAGGGCCTGCAAACGTGGCTGATCGGAGCTCCCATGCCACGCCCCCCGCGGGAAAGCTGGGCGCAAAATCCGCGCTTTCAGCAGATGCTGGAGTCGCTGAAGCTTCGCTTCGCGTCGACCCCTGACCTGCGCGCCGCACACAACATGGCGGCGGATGAGGTCGATGAATGTTTGGGAATTCTGTGTCATTCATTTGTATCGAATCTCTGGGCCTGCAACTGGTCATCCGCCACGTACGATGCTTGGTGGCAGTGCCAGGACGAGCTGCCGGCCTATCGCTATCTGCGCCGTGTCCTGCAGATGATCGGCAGCACTGAGCCGGAGAAGCGCTGGCTCCTCAAGAATCCCGGACATATCGCCAACCTCGACCTTCTATTTGAGATGTTTCCGGATGCGTTGGTCATTCAGACCCACCGCGATCCCGCGAAGGCGATCCCTTCACTTGGCGCGATATTGATGCAGATCTTCGGGATGATGGAAGGCGACGCGCGCAAGCAGCTGCGCGCCCACATCGTGGGCCATCGTGAAACAGCCAAGTGGTCGAAAGCGGTTCGCGACGCGGAACCAATCCGCGAAGCGCACCGCGGACAGATCATGGATGTGGTGCACGGAGATTTCCATCGCGATCCCTTGAGCACCGTCAAGCGCGTCTACTCGCATCTGCGTTTGGATCTCTCGCCGGAGGTGGAGGCTGCGATGGCACAGCGGGTTGCCGATGCGCCCGAACTCAGCCACGGCACGCATAACTACAATGTCGCCGACTTCGGCCTGACCGAGGACGAGATTCGGGACGCCTTCGGCGACTATGTCGATCGCTTCGATCTCAGGCGCCATTAGCCGCCTTGATCCTCGGGAGAGCCTTCGCCGTGAACAGCTCGAGGCTTTCCCAACCTATCTTCGGCGAAAGTCCCCCGATAAGTGGAACCAGCGTAACTGACTCCCGTTGCGCAAGCTCGACGCACTGGTCGGGCGTCACCACGGTCATGATGCCGGAGGCACGGACCGCGTCGAGCGAATTCAAACCGTGCATCGGCGATGAGGAAACAGACGGGTCGCTGCTCATCGCTGCGTAGGCGCGCACATAATGGAGCACATGGGGCCCGATCCTCTGCCAAGCGGCCTCCGGATCCTCCGCGACATGAATGCCCACGGGAGTGCGAATTACGGGGCCCGGCGCGCGGCCCAGTTTCCGGCATTCCGACTCGTATACCGCGATGACATCGCTCTTCATCGTCCAGAATCCCAGTCCGAACTTAGCCGCCCGCCGAGCCGAGGCCTCAACGCCGCCCCCGACATAAAGGTTGGGCGGACGATTCAGCGGTAAAGGACGAACGAATACCTCCCGGTCGCCGTCTTGAAACCTCTCGCCGGCGAGTGCACGTGTGATGATCTCTAGACCTTCATCCATCAGCCGGGCGCGATCATGAATCGATTTGCGGAAGGCCTTGAATTCAGCCTCGACATAACCTGCGGCCAGGACCACGTGTAAGCGTCCGCCGCTGATGAGGTCGTTGACGGCGATCATCTCGGCGACCTCGACTGGATCGTGTAAAGGCAGGACAATCGCGCCGAGCATGAGCGCGATACGTCGCGTTCTCGCGGCGGCCGCGGCCGCCAACAAGGCGGGGACAGGGACGTAGCCGTCTACCGAGCGATGGTGCTCAGCGAAGAGTATTTGGTCGATACCGTTCGCATCCGCATACTCAATCATCTCGAACGCCGCACTATAGATCTCAGATCGCGGCGCGCCGAAATCGGGCGTCTGCATATCGAAGCTAAGACCGGTCCGAAACATATTGTCCCCTTAGGCCCGAGCGACGAGCGGCATGGATTCAGATCCGCCTACCGCTTCGGCTGAAGGTCCTCTGCAGTGGTCTTGAGAAAGCGATGCATATCCGCCAATCGCGACACCGGAAATTTCAGCTCGGATCCTGAAAGGGTGATTGAAGCGAACGGCGCGCCATTTGCATCGCGTACCGGGTAGCCGAAATCGTTCACCGAGGGTACTAAGTAGCCGGCATCGACGCCGAGCCCTTCTTCGCGCGTCCGATACAGCAGAGCGGTAATAGCCTTGCGTCGCGCCCGGGCTTCCTGGCTACCGAGGTTGCGGCGGATGATGGCGCGCGCCTCCTCGGCGGGCAGGGCGCGGAGGATTGCCGCGCCCCCGGCCGACATGATGAGGGGTCTGCGCGTGCCCGGAACAATCGTCAGAGCTTTCGTCTCCGTCTTGCCGGCTCGCACGGCGCACACAAAGTCGTCTCCGCTTCGAAAGTAGAGGAATGCGACGCCGCCGCTGCAGTTTGCGAGGGCCGTCAGCCGGGCACGGGCCACATATTGCAGGTCGCCGTACTCGGGAAGCGCAAGCCCCAGTTCGAATAGAAATGGGCCGGGTACATAATGCCGGTCCGCGGGACGCCGCACGACCAAGCCTTGTCGAACCAGATGAGCGAGAATCCGATGCGCGGTGCTCCGGCTCAGGTCGCAACGTGCGGCGATATCGCCCAGCTGCCACCCAAACTGAGCGCGGGCCGAGACCTCGCGCAACAGTGCTATTGCGCGCTCGACGCTCTGCGTGCCGCTCCGAGCGCTCGACTTACTCCCCACGGTATCAATCCTCGGCGCGTTATGGTGTCCACATTGTAAGACATTCCGCCCCCTATTTCGCGGTTCACCCGCCCCAGGCAATATAGCGAGCGCGTACTCACTGACCGGTCGGCGGGTGAGCCGCTGCACGGAGGACGCTCTGCGATGTGGGATCTGGTTCTGGACGACGATCAGGTGATGATCGCCGAATCGATTCGCGAGTATTTGGCCAGCGAGGCGCCGATAGAGCGTCTGCGGCCCAACGCCGCTCCGCGTGACTTTGCGCAGGCACGCGCCGGGATAATCGAACTCGGATGGTTTGGATTGGGTCTGCCGGATGCGGTCGGAGGCGCAGGCCTCGGGCTGGTGGAGGAGGTTCTCGTACAGCGGGAATGCGGACGCTATCTGATCAGCCCCTCGGTGCTCGCGACGGTGCTTGGCGCGCATGTGGCCGCTGAAGCTGGCGACGCAGCCCTCGCACGCGCACTGGCGACAGGACAAAGCACGGCCGCCGCAGCAATCATTCTGTCGACTAAACTCTCTGACGGCCGCAGTGCCGGCTATGCGTTCGACTGGAATGCAGGCGATCTGTTGGTCGCATGGGCCGACAGCGGGATGGGACTCTTTGATGCCCGGTGCTTCGAGGACGCGCGTCTCGATGCCGGCCTCGACGACTCTGTGAGGCTGCAGGTCGGAGCGCTTAACATAAGTAAGGCGCGATACTGGATCCCTGCGGCAACGGCTCCGATCGCGCTACGAGCGCAGGTGCTGCTCGCGGCACGATTGATAGGGCTTGCAGAGCACGCTTGCGATCTGACGGTCGAGTACGCCAAAGTGCGGCAGCAGTTCGGTAAGCCGATAGGTTCCTTTCAGGCGGTCAAGCACCGCTGTGCCGATATGGTGTTGCGCGCGCGGCTCGCCTGGCACCAGACCGCGCTCGCGGGCCTGAAAGTGCAGGCCGCGGCACGGGACGCAGCGCTGCACGCGGCTGCCGCAAAGCTAATCGCCGCGCAAGCCGCGCACGAGAATGCTCGTGCCGCCATCCAGTTGCATGGTGCGATCGGCTTTCAGTCGGAGTGCGATGTGCACTGGTTCATGAAGCGTGCCCATCTCTACGATCAGATCGGCGGGGGGATGCAAGTTCAAGCGCGGCGCGTGATGAGCGAGCGTTCTCCGCTTTGGTAGCACGAACCGTCGAGCTCACGTACGAGGCCAGCGCATTATGACGCTCGTCAGTAGTGTGACCGAGCGCTCGAGATCGCAGAACGCAGGCAGTTGCTGGGCGAGAGGCGCCAGGGCCTCGTCGGCAAACGAACCGGCCGCCGCGTCTGTGCTTGCGAACCAGGTCTCGGTGACTCCATCGAACGGATAGCCCGGAGGCGGCTCCTCGATCACCTGGTTGTGCACGTAGCGTACAACCTTGCCTGACGCATCGGCCGCGCGTTTGGCGCTGTCCGCATACTTGCCCTTCAAGTGCGCCAAGAACTCTTCGCGGGAAAGCCCGGTCTTTCGCGAGAGGAGCCGTATCACCGCGGCCTTCTCGGGAGCGCCGCCGTGCACGATCACTTCCTTGCAACGGAATGAAAAATCGCGGACGTAGGTGCTGAACACCCGAAGCTCATCCTCGTCGATCTTCGCGGCCACTTCGGGCGGCATTTCATGGGGCACGCCATCGGCGGTCGGACTGGACACGAGGGCGACGCCATCGTAGTCGCGAGCGGCTTCTGGGGGGTCGATCAGAACGCCGTTGATTGACGGCTGGAGCACCCGGGCGCAGTAGTAAATGCTGCTGAACTCTGCGTAGATCACCGGGAACTGAGCGGCGTACGCGGCGTGCGAACGCCAAGCGCGCGGCCAGTCCTCCGCCTTCACGGAAGGATTGCGCTTCGCCAGGTAAACGACCTTGAACTGAGGCGTGGTGTTCATCCTCGCGGGCTCCGGGATTGGACAATGTGGGTCAGTGCGGCTCGCATAAGGGTCTCGTGGGCTATTCTAGGTTCGACTCGTTTGAAGTCGCAATGGATCGGCGCGGCGTGCAAATGGCATCCTCGCAAGTTACCATCACCGCCAGGACCACAGGACGGTGCCAATGACCGCGAACGGCTCTCCCCAGACACTCGATGAGCGCATTGATCGGCTCGAGTCTCTTGATTCGATACGCCAGTTACCCCATCGCTATGCGCTGGCCGTGGATACGCGGAACATAGACGTTCTGGTCGAGCTGTTCGTGGAGGACGTGCAGGTCGGCAAGGGCCTCTCTGGACGTGAGGCGCTGAAGCAGTGGTTCACGCAAGCCTTGAGCCAGGCTAGAACGACGATCCACTTTGTCGGCAATCACATCATCGATTTTGAGTCGGCCGACCGGGCACGAGGTGTGGTGTACTGTCGCGACGAGGCGGAGCGTCCGACCGACTGGGGCGTCGGCTATTTGCAGTATTGGGATAGCTATGTCCGGCGTGATGGGCGCTGGTACTTCGAGCGCCGGCGGTTCCACCGCTGGTTCATGGTCGATGCGCTCACTCGGCCTTCGCATGGCGCCGGCGTCATCGAGGGCAGCAAAATACTCGGCACCGGTCTCCTGCCGGATGCCTGGCCAAGCTGGGGCGAGTTTTGGAAGCGCGTAAACGAGAAACGCGCGAATGAGGAGAATCGCTGAGCCGCAGGCGTTCCAACCCAGAGCGACGCAATCCGCGACGAAGAGGATAGTCTTATGCAAGAGTTGGCAGTCGACACGCGCAACCGCGAGCTCATCTTCCAAGGGATAGGACCGTTTCCCGATAGAAATCCGGAAAGACCTTCTTTGGGCGCTTTGGGCGGCCTGCAGATCGTCTCGGCGGACAGCCATATTTGCCTGGGAGGCACCGATTTCTGGTACGAAAATGCCCCCGCGCACCTCCAAGAGCGTGTGCCGCGCGTACGCTATGACAACGAAAGAGGTCATTGGGATACGTACCTCGACGGCAAGTCGTTTTATCCGCCGGGAGCCGAGAAATTAGCCAGATCGATGGAGGCGCGCCGTGGCGGTTGGGATATGGAGGCGCGCATTGTTGACCTCGACGCCGAAGACATCGCGAAAGAGATCGCCTTTCCGCAAAATCTGATGCGTCTGGTTCATCTCAAGGATTTCGAGGCGCGCGAATATATTTTCCGCGAATACAATCGCTATCTTGCCTCACTGCAGCGGCGCGCGCCCGGCCGTTTCTATGGTGTGGGAGTACTTGCCGATTACTGGGAGCCCGAGAAGGCGCGCGAGGTGGTCCTCGAAGCGGCGGCGCTGGGCCTCAAAACGTTGATGCTACCGTGCAACCCGGGTCTCTATCCCGATGGTAAAAAGATCTACTATTCGACTCGGAGGATGAAGCCGCTCTGGGATGCGCTCGAAGAAGCCGACATGGCGCTCTGCTTCCACATCTCGGAGGGGATGATCTACGGCGGCGGCGGTGCGCTCGCGATCACCGTCATGAACAGTGTAGCGGGACTCGATTTTCCGCAGATCTGGAGCGAGCTGGTCTTCGGCAGGGTCTTCGATAACCATCCGGCGCTGCGCGTGGCGTTTGTGGAAGCTGGCATCCATTGGGTGCCGGGCCTGCTGCAAAACGCCGAGCTCGTCTTGGAGTCCTATGCGCCTCTGCTCGATTATGTCCCAAAGATGAGGCCGCGGGACTATTGGGCGAAGCATTGCGCCGCCACGTTCATGCACGATCCTGTCGGGCTAAAGCAGCTCGATGTGATCGGTGTGGAAAATGTCATGTGGAGCGTCGACTACCCGCATAGCGAAGGCACCTTCGGCTACACGGGGAAAGCCATCGATTACATCATCAAGAATGTCAGCGCGGAGGCCGCCCGCATGATCCTGAGCGAAAACGCCATTAAATTCTTCCGGTTGTGACCCCGGCGACGGATGCTAGTTTCGTTCCTCTTCGCGAATGAGCTCCGCGGCGCGCCAGGCCACTGCCATGATGGGAGCGTTGGTGTTCGCGGAAACCATCGTCGGCATGACCGAGCCGTCGATCACCCGCAGCGAGGATACGCCGCGCACGCGCAGCCGCGCGTCGACCACGGCATCATCCCCGCCCATCCGGGCGGTGCCGCAGGCGTGGAAACCCGCCCCTCCTTGGGTGCGAAACGCGCGCAGGATCGATGTATCGTCCTCGACGCCCGCGCCGGGAAGCAGCTCGGCTCCGGCGATTCCCTGCAGCGCGGGCTCGCGCATCCAGCGGCGCATCAGACGAAACATCGCGACCGTCACCTGCTGATCGTAGGAATCGCTCAGATAGTTCGGGCGGATCACGGCGCCCGAGCTTCGCTCGGCCGCTTGAATGTGCACAGACCCTTGGCTGCGCGAGCGCAGCGGATAGCCGAACAAGTGCATGGAGTTCGAGCTATCGGTGGCGAGGTTGCCCTTCGGCGTGGACGTTAGCGAGTAGGGCGCCATTAGAATCTCCACATCGGGGTGCGACAGATGCGGCTGCGTCTTGACGAAGGCGCCTACATCGTGGCTTCCCGTGGCCATCAGTCCCGTGCGCGTGAGCGCGTAGCGCGCGAGGTGGAGGGCGAGACGCCAGCCGTGAAACTGCACATTCGTGCTCATCCGCGGGAGCACCTGGTATCGCATCATCAGCAGCCGGTGTTCCAGCATGTTCTCCCCCACGCCGGGGCTGTGATGAATCGATCGAACCCCGAGTGCCCCGAGCCGCTCGGCATCGCCGATACCGGAGCGCTCGAGTAACTGCGGCGATTGCAGCGCGCCCGCGGCGAGGATCACTTCACCCTGCGTCCGATATTCAACCGGCACTTGGCCTCGATGCCCGGACACCCCGACCGCGCGTTTCCCTTCGAACAGCACCCGATCGACGGTCACCTCAGTCTCGACGCGCAGGTTGCGCCGCGAACGTGCGGGCTTCAAGAAGGCATCGGCTGCACTTTGCCTGCGGCCCTTGCAGACAGTCTGGGTCGGGTAGCCAACTCCTTGTTGCTGCGCGTCGCTCAGCTCCTCGACGCGCGGCACGCCGAGACTCTGGCCCGCCGCAATGAACGCCTCCGTCAAAGGCGTGCGCTCCGCCGGAACGCTGATCTGCAATGCGGTCGACTCGATCTCGCGGAATACGCGCCGCATCTCGTCCCAGCCCCAGCCCGTGCCGCCGCGCCGCACCCACTCGTTGTAGTCGTCCGGGTGGCCGCGGAAATACATCATGCCGTTGATCGAGGACGAGCCGCCGAGCACCTTGCCGCGGAGCCAGGTTTCGGCAGGAATGTCGCGCTCCGGCGTCGTCTCGAACAACCAGATGTGGCGCGGATCGGAGTAAAGTCTCGCCATGCCCTTGGGCATCGCGATCAGCGGATGGCGATCCACGGGACCCGCCTCCAGCAACAGCACTCTGCGCTTGCCGCTCGCGGACAGCCGATCCGCAAGCACGCAACCCGCCGAACCGGCACCCACGATGAGGTAATCGGCGGACATCTACCGCAGATATTGATCGAAGAAGGCGATGGCGGCCCCGATCGTTCTTGCTCGCCCCTCCGGCTTGTAGCAATCCATTTGTTGGATGGGGATCGAGGCCATGTGCTTCGGCTCACCCGCCGATCGAAAAGCCTCCTGGATCGGTTGCTGCGGATGGTAGACATCGCGTCCGGTGAGTTGCACGATGCAATAAGCGCGCGGTGCGATTTTCGCGGCGGAGCGCACAGCATCGAACTGCATCACACGCTCGAAGGATTGCACGGTGATGTCCGCTGCCGAATGGATCAGCGGCTCGCCGGTCTGCGCGAACCAGCCGGTCGCATCCTGGATCATCACGGGATCGACGGGCATGGGCGCAAATCCGTCGGCTGCCGGCGAGCCCACGGGCGCGCGCGGTTCCTCTGCGCCTGGCGGGCCTGTGGCGCGCAGGCGCCGCTGCGCGATCAGATACTCCCGGATGGCGATGTAATCGCTCTCGCGATTGAGTGAGCGGATCCAGAAATCTCCGTCAAGAATGGGGGCTTGCGCAACGCAGGCGCGTACGCGCAGATCGTGGGCTGCGACGTATGTCGCAATGCCGCCGCCAAAGCTCGTGCCCCATATGCCGATCCGGTTCGGGTCGATTCCCGGCTGAGCTTCCAACCAGTCGATGGCGCTGCGAAAATCCTCGACCTCGTTCATGGGGTAGAGCCGGTGGCGGGGATCGCCGGCACTGCCTCCGAAATGCCGATAGTCAATTGCCAGCGTCACGTAACCGGCCGCCGAGAATTGCTTTCCTTCCTCAACGAGGCTTCGTCGCGCGACGGTGAAGCCGTGTCCGATGACGAGGCCGGGGTGAGGGCGCGCAGGATCGAAGCCCGGCGGCCGATAAAGGTCCGCCTCGCAGCGGACACCTTCGGACATGAAATGCACCGTTTCCACCCGGTTCATGCTCACCTCGTATGAGGAGCGAAGTCGCTGCTCAGTCGCCGACTCCGGCGGCGTGCCGCGCAGCGATGTAACCAAACGTCATCGACGGTCCGACGCTCGCTCCGGCGCCGAGGTAATTACGTCCCATGACGGAAGCCGTGCTATTCCCTGTGGCGTACAAGCCGGGAATGACCGAGCCGTCGGCCCGAAGCACACGGGCAAACTCGTCGGTCAGGAGTCCCCCGGACGTTCCCACATCTCCCGGTTGAAGCTGCACGGCGTAAAAGGGCGCACGCTCGATTGTGCCCAAGTTGGGATTGGGTTTGACCTTCGGATCCCCGGATAGGCGGTTGTACGCGCCTTCGCCACGCCCGAAATCCTCATCGGTGCCCTTGGCGACAAAGCCGTTGAAGCGCGCGACGGTCTGCAGAAGGCCGGCAGGGTCGACGCCGCATTGGCGCGCGAGTTCTTCCAGAGTGCCGGCTTTTTTCAGGTATCCGCTTTCGATCAGCGACTTGGGGGTGAAGCGGGGCAGGATCGTTCCCCATATGTACTTGCTGCGATGCTGATTGTCGAAGACGGCCCACGCGGGCACCGCGCCCGCGCCATACATCCTCTGGCCGAATTCCATGTAGGAGACGGACTCGTTGGCGAAGCGCCGGCCCTTGGCATCGACGACGATGCAATGCGGCTTGCCTATATCATTCGGGGAGTGCATCCCCATTGTGGTTCCGTTGGGCAGGTAGGAGGAGGCCAGCCACCACGACTCGTTCATGAGATCGACCGCAGCGCCGATTTGCATCGCCGCCTGGATCATTTCTCCGGTGTCGCCCGGATTGGCATGGGTCCAGGCCACCGAGGCAGGCTTCGGCTGGTAGCGCTCGCGCATTGCGAGGTTGCGCGAGAATCCGCCCGCGTTGATCAAGACTCCCAGCCGCGCCGTGAGTTGCACCGAGCGCCCTTCGCGCTCGACGACGACGCCCGTTACTCGGCCATTCGAGACGATGAAATCCTTTACGGGGGTATCCGTCCAGATCGGAGTACCCCGGCGCAGCGCGATTTCGAACAACCGGCCTTGTAGGGCATTCCCCGCGCCGCGCAACTGCCTCCCGAAGACCTTCTTCAGAATCATCCGGTACGCGAGCTTGGCGAGAAGTCGCCGGCCCTTCCAAGTGCGCGTCGCTACGAAAATACGGACCGACTCGCCGCTCACCAGGGGTAGGCTGCCCGTCATCGGATGTTGCGCAAGCTTGGGCGCCCATTCGCCAAGTCTTCTGACGTCGAACAGAGGCGCCTCGATCGATCGCCCTTCGGCAAGGCCCCCCGGACGAGTGTCGTAGTAGTCAGGCCAGTGCGCATGTATGAATTGCATGCCTTGGCGTTCGAGAAAGCGGACCATCTCCGTACCGTGGCGGATGTATGCATCGCGGCGCCGTGGGGAGGAGGCCGGACCCGAATCGCCGACCACCGCGTCGAAATAGGTTCGCGCGCGCTCTGGCGAATCATTGCCGCTCTCCTCATTCAAGCGATCGTTGTTCGGAATCCAGATTACGCCGCCTGAAAAGGCGCTCGATCCGCCGATAACCGGTTGCTTCTCGATGATCAGCGGGCGCTTACCCTGCTCCTGCATCACGAGCGCCGCAGGCACCGAGCCGCCGCCGCTGCCCACGATGATGAAGTCATAGGTCGTATCAGGCGCATCCATTACTCGCCCCTTTTGACGCGCGGTGCCCTAAGCTCTGTCGCTAGGGACGCAATGATTGGCTTGGCATGCCGAGCAGTTCCCCTGTTGCTCAATGCAGTGCATGTTATTCGCGAGGCGATCGTGTGGCGCGCCACGCCTTTCGAATGTACTGGATGTCGAAGCCGAAGGAGCGGGTGCTCAGGGGGGATTTTCCACAATGCAAAACGCGCGTCAGGATTGATGCGCGATGACGTCGTTCGCAAATCGCTCGATGTTGTCCGCAGCGCCCTCAACGCGGCGATCGGGCGTTGCAAACAAATGCTGCTCGATGAGCAGCCGATGCACGCCTACCTCGGCGTAGCGCTCGACCAGAGCTCGTGTCGGCACCGCCCCCTCGCAGGCGACCGTGATTTCGAGCGGTTGCGCGGCCAGTTCGCTGTCGGCGCGCAAGCGTCGGAGCTTGTCCAAAATGGCGGGGACTCGCTCCGGCGGCATGTGAACTCCGATCCACCCATCGCCGAACCGCGCTGCACGCCTCAGCGCCGCATCCGCTTCCCCGCCGAATAGGATTGGAATCGAGCCATGGACCGGCTTGGGTTCGAACCCGATCTCGGGGAACCGGAAGAATTCGCCGCTGTGGGCGAACCGAGGCTCGCTCCACGCGCGCTTGAGGATGGTGACCATTTCCTCGGTGCGGCGGCCGCGGCCGGCATATTCCACGCCCAGGGCCTCCAACTCTTCGCGAAGCCATCCCACCCCGACCCCAAACAGAAAACGGCCCTCCGATAAAGCATCCAGGGTCACCAGCATGCGCGCCACGTTGAGCGGATGGCGCAGCGGCAATACATAGACCGACGTGCCTAGCTTCACGCGTCGCGTCACCGCGGCAAGATAGCCGAACGTTACGATCGGATCGTAGAGCGGCGTCGTCGACAGCGGCGCGTCCACGTCTCGGTATGGGTACTGGGTTTCGATGCGACTCGGGAATACCACGTGCTCACCCATCCATACGGACTCAAAACCTGTTTCGTCGGCTTTTTTGGCCAACGGTACGATGATCTTGCGCCGGGCGGGCCAAAACGTGATGCCGAATTTCATGCGGTGTCTCACTATTTGACAGGAGGTGTACCGAAGCTTGGCGAGGTTAGTAGCATTCGGGGGGCACGGCAACGTTCGATAGAGCGGGCCAGCGAGGAAATTTCGCATTGTGAGCTGGGTCGCCACCGTGGATGATCGCCAAAGGCGGCCCAGTCATGGCAGTATGGGGCACGACTCTCAGGGGAGGACTGAATATGTCCGGAGCGATGGAAGAGGCTTGGGCGGCCTATCTGCGCGGGCTCGAAGAAGTCCGTCAAAGCATCTTCAACCATCGTTTCGCCGCAGGCGAGCGCGAGCGCAATGAGGCCTACTACCTGTTCCAGCAAGTTCAGGCAGAGGCTTTCCAAGTCGCGGTCGCACCGCGACCTGACTATCCTCGCTTCTACTCGTTGTTTGATCCCATGACCTTTACCTGGGGCATACCCAATCCGGATTTTATCTATACTCGAACCTATCTCGATGGCCGTCGCACGTATCGGATCCGAGGTAGGCGTGGTAATTCGCTGTTCGTGGTGATTCAGGCACTGAATGCACATCTCACGCTGCCCGCGGATCGGTTGAAGCTCCTGGGAGAGTATGATCTCGACGCCCTAAAGATCGAACATGACGGGAGTTTCGAGCTGATCGCGAGCGCGACGGTACACGAGGGAAACTGGGTCCCACTCGACCCGGCGTCAGACCGAAATTTTATTCTGGTTCGCGAGGCTTTCGTGGATTGGAGCAGCGAGCAGCGTACCGAGATGCAGGTGGAGGTCATGGATGACCTCGAGCCGCGACCCATAATATACGGCGAAGCGGAAATGATTCGCCGGCTCGAAGGTGCGGTGCGGTTCATGAAGACCCTCGTGCTCGGAGTGTCGATCAAGGGAGTTGAGGATGTGTTCGCCATGGCCGGCGGCTGGAACCGATTTGCAGTCCCCAAATTCACCGGCGCCTCGGCAGCAGCAAACAACGCGACGTACAACATGCTTGCATATCGGGTTGAACCGGACGAGGCGCTGGTTATCGAGCTCGATCCGCCCAACCCCAGATATTGGGGAATTCAGCTAGGCGACAGTTGGAATCAGGCCATCGACTATACCTTTCATCAAAGCACCTTGAACATGCATCAAGCGGACATCGATGCTGATGGAAAGATACGAGCAGTGATCTGTCACCGGGACCCCGGCATTCGCAACTGGCTGACACCGGTGGATAGTCATAAGGGCACCGTCATGGTGCGCTGGTATTTCGCTCAGGGCGCGGCGACCCCCACGGCGCGCCTGGTCTCATATGCTGAAATCGATCGACACTTACCGCGGGACGTCGCGAGGATAACGCCTGAAGCGCGCCGCACCGAACTGAAAGGGCGCCAGCGAGCCATCGAGCGACGCTTCACTCACTGAAAGCGCCGGTGCGAGACTCCGACGGCGTGCGCACATTCTCAACGTTAGTACTGGACAACGAATCATGACGTCGACGGTTATCGATGCAGGAGACGATCTTCCGCTCACACTCGGGGCGCTCTCGCGTCGGCAGGCGCGGACTCTTGGAGAGCACCTATTCCTTGTATGCGACGATGTCCGCCTGAGCTACGCGCAAGCCGACGTGCGTTCGCGCCGGCTGGCTCGCGGCTTGCTCGCGGCGGGTGTGAGGAAGGGCTCTCACGTCGCCCTTCTGTATCCCTACGGCGCCGAGTTCGTCATTGGAATGCTGGCCGCCGCTCGAATCGGCGCCGTGGTGCTTCCTTTGAGCACTTTGTCTACGGCGGACGAGCTGCGCGGGTTATTGAGGAACTCAGACGCGGGTTATTTGCTCGCAACGGCCGCATTCCGTTCGCATCGCTTTACCGACGTGCTGCAGAAGGCGTTCCCGGAGCTCGATTGCACCCGTCCGCCACCGATTCGCTCAGTCACCGCGCCCTGGCTGCGGAAGATATGGTTCAGCGGATCAATTCCTGAAGGAAGCGATGTCGGCTGGTCGATCGATGCACTCGAATCCTCGGCCTCGACGGTCGATGAGACGTACCTGGATGCCGTCGAGCAGCGCGTAGGTCCTGCCGATCGATTGGCCATCATCCATACATCCGGATCGACAGGCGCTCCCAAAGGCGTAATCCATACGCACGGGAGCCTGCTTCGCACTCTCAACAACATCAACGAGATCCGCGCATACGGCTCAGACCAGGTGCTGTTCGGAACCGCCCCGTGGTTCTGGGTCGCGGGCTTTAGCTGGTCGCTGCTCGCGTCCTTTCTTGCGGGCGCGCGCGTCGTCGCTACCAACGCCACCGCGACCGGCGACATTCTCGATTTCTTGGAACGTGAGCGGCCGACTTTCACTCTCGGTTATGCGCAGACAATCGCGCGCCTGACCGCCGATCCGACTTATCCTAATCGGGATTTTTCGTCCGTCCGGCGCGGAAATCTCTGGCCGATCCTGGCACCCGACATCCGCCCTCGGGACCCGAGTTTACGCCATACCATCTACGGCATGACCGAGGTGGGGGGATCGATCACGTTATGTCCCGATGAGAGCGACTTGCCGGAGCGTTTGCGGGGATCGGGCGGCAAAGTTCTGCCGGGCTTTGAAGCCAAGATCGTAGACGCCGAGACGGGTAAGCAATGCGCGACAGGCGAGCTCGGCGAACTCTGGATCCGAGGTGCTTTCATGATGGAGGGCTACTATGGAAAACACCGAAGCGAGGTATTCGAGCCCGACGGCTGGTGGCGAACGGCCGACGTCGGAGCGTTTGATTCCGAAGGATTCTTTTATCTCAAAGGCCGCATGGGCGACATGATCAAGACCGCCGGGGCCAATGTGGCTCCGCGGGAGGTAGAAGCGGCGCTGAGTCCCTTGGTGGACGGCGTGCAGAGCATCGTTCTTGGCCTACCGGATAACGATCGGGGGCAGATCGTTGCCGCCGCGGTGATCACCGATGGTGACATCGACGAGACCGGACTCAAACGGGGGCTTGCCGAGAAACTTTCAAGTTATAAGGTTCCTCGGCACATCATTCCGCTCAAGGGAGCGGAACTCCCGCTGCTCTCGACCGGCAAGGTCGACATGCGCAAGCTGATGGCCCTTGTTCAAGAGCGATGCAGCAAGCGGCCTGGGTGAGCCGAAGAATCGCTTTGACGCTCACGTCGGCGAAGATCCGAGCCGGCGCCATCACACCGTCAGCGGCGGACGGATGCCGAAGCCGAAGCCGAAGCGCTCCGTGTAGGCCGCAAACTGGCGGTTGATGACCTCGGCGTCGAGCCCGAAGTCCTCCGGCGAGTGCTTGTGCACGCCGTGTTTGGTCTGGGGGTTCTGGCGCACCCATTCGCGGATATTTGCGGCGAACTCCGGGCTCACTTCCCGCCCGAAGCGCGCGTAGATCCGCTGCATGGTCGTAAAGGGATCAACGATCATGTCGTGATAGGCGACATCGCAGAAGCGGTCCTCGCCGAGTTCCTCGCGCGCCTTCATCCCGTGATGAAAGATCCGGCGCTCGAGCTCGATGGCCTGCTTGGCCAGGCCCTTGCGCGCCTCCTGTGGGACGGGGGCACTGATTCCGCGCGCGGTAACGAAGACGCTGGCGACGGAGCCGAAGAGCTGGGCGAGGTCGCGGTGGGTCCAGAGCAATCTGGCGTCCGGATAGCGCGCATGCAGGTTACGCAGCCAGACGAGATGGTCGGCTGCCTTGAGTGCCCAGTGCTTACCCGGCTGGCCCCACTGGACGTGCTGCAGGAACTCACGGTGAAAGTCGAGCGCCGCGCTGTGATCGCTGCTCAGCAGGTAATCGATGTAGCCGTCGATCGCATAGTAGTACCAATGGCCTTTGCTGGTGTTGGCCATGATCATGATCTCGTGGCCATCTTCGCCTAGCGCGTTCGCGCCCTCCTCGACGAAGTAGGAGTGCATGATGCGCATGTCCGGGATCTGATCCAGGAACTTGGTCAGGCGCGCGTTCGCCGCGGCCAGACGCTCGGGGCTAGGCTCACCGAGCTTGGGCGGCGGGCTGGGCTCGGCGCAGACCCAGTTCGGGGCCGCGATAGCGTCAGGGTCCATGCTCAGCAGCGTGTGCAGCAGGGTAGATCCCGAGCGCGGCGGCCCGATCACGATCCAGGGTTCGCGCACTTCGATCTTGGCGATCTCGGGATAGCGTTTGCGGTCCGCGACGATCTTCATGCGAGAGCCCAGGTAGTCGACCAGCGTGCCGACCGCATACTCACGGGCCTTCGGCGTCATCTTGGGCCACGCGTCGCGCTTGAACGAAGCAACCATCGCATCGAGCGGCTGGCGCAGACGCGGGTCGCCGAAGTCGTCGAGACCGGTTGCTTTCGCCGCCAGCTCTATCAGCGTCGCGGAGTCCGGGAACTCCTTCAGATTCTCGGGCAACGCCATGTCATCCTCCCCCAGCCATTGCCGTGTTAGCAGCTCGGCACCCACGCCGTGGTGCGGTGCGCGGCCGATTATAGCGGACGGATTGCGAGGTCCGGGGGTCCGAGGGCTAATTCGTGTCCCACATTATGGCACCAGCCTGCGCCGCTCCGGCTACCTGGGCTTGCGGCTGATGTGAGATCATTTTCTCTGATGGGTAGACTCATTTTGATCCGCCACGGCGAGAGCGTCGGCAATCGCGACCGGATATTCGCGAGCAATCCTCAGGAGCTGCCACTGACCGATCTCGGATACCAACAAGCGCGAGAAGCCGGCGCCGCGATCGCGAAGCTGTTCAGAGTCGAGCTCGTGGTCGCGAGTCCCTACCTGCGCGCGCGCGAAACCGCTCGCGTGATCGCTGCTGTCCTCGGTGTGCCGCTCGATATCGAACCCAATCTGTACGAACGCGATGTCGGCGCACTCCAGGGCAAGGCCTATGATTCGATTCTCACGACTCCGGGCTACGATCCGAAGCGCCCCTGGACATGGAAGCCCGAGGGGGGCGAGAGCTTCGAGGATGTCGAGGCACGAGTCGGTCCGATCCTCGACCGCCTTGCTCTGGCTCATCTGAGCCGCGATGTCGTCGTGGTGAGCCACGGCGGCGTGATGAAGACGCTGTGGGCTTACGTCACCGGCAATTGGGACGGCGCGCATGTGCCGCACAATTGCGGCATGATCCTGGTCGAATATGGCCCGGGCGGCTATTCGCCGCCGCAAGTAATCGGCGAGCGGGCGGTCGTCAGTCACACCGGCGGGTGACCGCAAGCGCGGGCCGGGGAGCGAGATGAGGTATCGGGAATCGATTGACAATCGCCACTTTCGCGAGGAAGTACGCGAGTGGCTGCATGCGAACAGGCCGAAGGAGCCTCGTCCGGGATCTGTTGCCGAACAGAGGGCTTACGATCGAGCATGGCAGCGCGCCAAGTTCGACGCCGGGTGGGCGGGGATTTCGTGGCCGAAGGAATACGGCGGCCGGGGCTTGCCGCCGGTTCAACAACTCATTTGGTGCGAAGAGTATGCGCTCGCCCATTGCCCGGCAGTCTCGGACAGCTGCTGGCTGGCCCAGAACCACGCCGGACCGACATTGATAGCGCGCGGCACCGAGGCTCAGAGGTCGTTTCATCTGCCGCGCATCTTGAAGGGCGAGGCAGCCTGGTGTCAGGGCTTCTCTGAGCCCAATGCGGGGTCCGATCTCGCCAGCCTTCGAACGCGGGGGGTCGTGGAGGAGGACTGCCTGATCGTCAGCGGTCAGAAGATCTGGACGACGTTCGCGCATCTGGCCGACTACCAGGAGCTGCTGATTCGCACCGGTGCGCCCGATAGCCGTCATCGCGGCTTGACCTGGACGATCTGCGATTTACGTACCCCCGGCGTTGACATCCGGCCGATCAGGGCGCTCGATGGGCGGTACCACAATTGTGAGGTGTTCTACGACAACGTTCGGATCCCGCTCTCGAACGTGGTCGGGGAGATCAACGACGGCTGGTCGGTGGCCATGACGACCTTGGGCTTCGAGCGCGGTCCGGCAACGTTCGGGCTCTTTTGCCAGCTCGCCGTGGAGCTTGAGGATCTCATTTCAAAAGCGCGAGCAACGTCGGCTGAAGACGGCGAACACCCGCAGCCCGAGGACGATGCCATCGTGTTTCGATTTGGCGTAGCGCGCGCGCAAGTGCAGGCGATTCGCGCGCTCATGTATCAAATGGTCTCGGCGGATGAGCGCGGTGCGGAACCGGGGGCAGAAGGTTCGCTCATGCGCTTGGCCTTTGCCGAGCTGAGGCAGTCCATTCTGCGGCTCGCGATGGATGCCCACGGGCCCTTCTGCTTGAATCGCGACGAGTCGCGCTATTGGGTGGATGAGTATCTGGATTCCTTTGCCGAGACGATCCAAGGCGGTACCTCCGAGATTCAACGCAGCATCATCGGCGAGCGCCTGCTGGGCCTGCCTCGCTAGAGCTCATCGTGACTCGGGAAAATAAACAGAGGTTCGGATCTTGGACTTGAGTGAACACGAGGACGCCGAGGCTCTGCGGGATCTCGTGCGGAGTTTTTTGGCAAAAGAAGTGCCTCCCGAACTCGCGTCGCGTTGGGATCGGGAGGACTTCATTCCGCGCGAGATGCTCAGCCGACTGGCGGACCTTGGTTTATGCGGACTTACGGTGCCCGAACAGTATGGCGGCATGGGAAAGAATGTCCTGGGGATGGTGATCGCTGTCCAAGAGCTGGCCCGCCGCAGCACAGCGCTCGCCGGCCTATTCATCCAAAATGCCTGCTACGGCAGTCTCAATATCGCTGAGTCAGGCACCGAGGAGCAGAAGCAACGGCTGCTTCCCGATCTCTCTCGGGGCAAACTGCTGTTCGCCTATGGTCTCTCCGAGCCGGATGTCGGCGCCGACCTGGCGAGTGTGAAAACCAGGGCCGAGCGCCAGGGCGACAAGGTCGTGCTCAACGGATACAAGCGCTGGTGCACCGGCGCGCAATTCGCCGATTATATCTACATGCTGGTGCGCTCCGGGGCGCCGGACGCACGCTACAAGAATTTGTCGCTCGTGCTGGTGCCCACCGGCGCCCCGGGCATCACGATGAAGTCGATCGGCACGATGGGTGTGCGCGGCCTGCCTACGAACGACGTGGTTTTGGAGGATGTCTCAGTGCCGTTCGCGAACGTGGTCGGCGGCGAAGCGGCGTGGAACCGGGGCTGGTCGCTTCTCGCGGGGCCTACTCTCGAGGCGGAGAAGCTCGGTGTCCCGGCGCTTGCGATAGGCATCGCCGAGGCGGCGATTGCCGAAGCTTGGGAATACAGCCAGCAGCGCGAACAGTTCGGAGTCCGTCTGTGCGGCATTCAGTCGATTCGACACATGCTCGCCGATGTGCAGACGAAGCTGGCAGCCTGCCGCTCGATGCTCTCCCATGCTGCCTGGAAAGTGCATACGGGACAACCCAGCGCCGTCGAGACTTCGATGGCAAAGCTATATGTCGCGGATACTGCGCGCGAGATCGTGCTCACTTGCCAGCAAGTCTTGGGCGCCTATGGTTACGCGCATGGATTTGCGATGGAGCGCTATGTGCGCGACATCTTGGTCATGCCCATCTGGGGCGGTTCGTCGGCGATCCAGAAGAACAACATTGCAAACCTGATGCATCTGCCGCGCGCATAGGCAGCTTAGAAGCCGCCCAGCATCTTGCGCATCAACTCAGATGCCTCCCGGCGCGGCAGCGTCGTCAGCCGATGGTAATAGGCGGCCACCTGCTTCGGCACCAAAATCGGACCGTCGGGCAGAGATTCCAAGCTCTGCTCCGCCACGTCGTCCGGTTGCATCACGTTTTTGTTCGGGTCATCGTCGAGTTCTGAACGGCCCTTCTGAGGTCTTTCGCTTTGACGCTCCCGGTTCGGCGTGGCGGTTGCACCCAGTACCACATACAAGGCGTCGACCCCGTGCGGCCGCAGCTCCGACCATAGACCTTCCGCAAAGATTTGCGTGAAGCCCTTCGACGCGCAGTATGCGACCAGGGGTGTGGCCCCGGCGCCGCTTGCCAATGAACCGATGAGGATGATGCCGCCACGTCCACGCGCGGACATCTTCTTGCCGAAATGATGGGCGAGGGAAACCTGTCCGATGGGATTTAAGCGCACCACTCTCAGTGCGGACTCGAGCGGCGCATCAAAAAAACGCTGCATGCTTTGGTTGGCGCCGGCTACATAGACCAGAATTCCCACTTCGATGTCATCCGTGATCGCGCGGACGCGCTCGAGGACATCGGGTGAGGTGAGATCGAGCGGCAACGTGCGCACCTGTACGGCGCTCTCCGCGCGGACTCGCTGCGCCACCTGTTCAAGCGAAGCCTGCTTGCGCGCGATGAGGACCAGATTGATGCCCGCTTGCCCCAGTCTGTGCGCAAAGGACTCGCCGACTCCCTCCGAGGCTCCCGCGATGACCGCCCAAGGACCGTACTTTTGTGCGTCGAACATTCCGCGGCCCCCGCTACAGTGAATGCGCATAGCTCTAAGGCTACTGGATCAGTCTCGATAAACTATAGTAGCCGGGTTTTGGATTGTAAAGCGTGCGCACGAATTGTAATAGTACAATTAATTTGTAAGTGCTTGCGGGCATCGAAGTTTTGATTGTAATGTGTCCGCGCAGCCCGCATTCATAGAATGACTCGCGCTCGTATGTTTCTCGGCCGCTTGCAGTGACAGAGGGGTCCTCCAGATGCGTTCGGTGATTAGTGCTCCAGTGGCCAGCGCTCCGCAAGGTCTCGTGGTCATTCCCACTGAAGCCTACCTGTCGGAGCAGTACGCGCGGGCCGAGAAAGACAAGCTCTGGTCGAAAGTTTGGCAGATCGCATGCCGCACCGAAGAGCTGCCCAGAGTGGGGGACTACGTCACCTACGACATCCAGGACGAATCCATCATCGTCGTGCGCAGCGCGCCGGAGAAAATCTCAGCCTATTACAATGTATGCCAGCATCGAGGCCGGCGGCTCACGGAGGGCCGCGGGCAGACGCGGCAGTTCCGCTGCCCTTTTCACGGCTGGACGTGGAACCTGCACGGCAAAAACGTCTTTGTCCTCGATCGCGATGACTGGGGTTGCGTGACCGAGGAGAGGCTGCGGCTCAAAGAGTTGAAGGTCGATGTCTGGGGCGGCTGGGTATGGATCAATATGGATCCAAATTCTCCTCCCTTGAAAGAGTATCTCGAGCCTGCCGTGTCGATGTTGAAAGCCTTTGAGTTCGACAAGATGCGCTATCGCTGGCGCCAGTGGCTCGACTTTCAATGCAATTGGAAAGTCGCCATCGAGGCTTTCGTCGAGAGCTATCACGTGGACGTTACTCACCCGCAATTGAAGAAATACGCCAACACGAATTGGTGGTGCAAAGCGGAGAACCATTGCAGTTGGCACGGACTCGGCAAGCCGCGGCAGGGCGAACGCTCCGGGGCCGGCATCGCCAGCGTGAGAACGGTCGAAGGCGAGGACGCGCGTACGATTGCGGCGGAATTCCATAACGAACTCGCCCGAACACTCGACGCGACGACGACGGCAACCCTCGTGCGCGCCGCCAATCGACTGGTCGATGAGCTCCCGCCGGGAACCCCACCCGACCAGGTGAATGCCCACCTGATCGCGTCCGCCCGACACGACGATGCCGCCCGCGGCGTGATTTGGCCAGAAATTGATGACGCGCGCCTGATGGCGGTCGGCCACGACTGGCACATTTTCCCGAATACCGTGATTTTGCTGGGTCCGACCCACGCGCTGTGCTATCGCGCGAGGCCCAAGGGCTACGACCCCGAAGCCTGCATCTTCGAGGTCTATGTCCTGGAGCGTTTTCCGGAAGGACAGGAGCCGGCGACCGAGTGGGTGAATTTACCGGAACCGACGGAGGAGAGTTGGCGCAAGATCCTGCCGCAGGACTTCGCCAACATGTCGCAGATACAAAAGGGGATGAAGTCACGGGGCTTCGCGGGACCGATGCCAAGCCCCGTGCAGGAGCTCTCGGTGATTCATTTCCACCGGCTCTTATCCCACTATATGGGAAGCGGGGCGCCACAAGCGATCACATAGGAGGAACTCCAGATTAGGCTTGCGGATGTCGATGACGACGACAACGAAAACGATGACGAGGTGGGGGAGCCAATCAATGACTAGCCGTTCGAAGGCCGGTGCCTGGGCATCATACGCATCACTGCAGATGTCAGCCGTGGGAATGGATCTGTGGGTGGCGCCCACGCGCAGGAGGCCAGCATGAACGACGCAGATCTCGCACAGACGGTGAGGGTGATCGACGACACGCGGCAGATCATCAACGCGCTCAACCTCTATGCACTGGCGATCGATAGCAATCGCTACGAGCTGTTCGATCAGGTGTTCGCCCCTGACGTGCAAGCCGACTACAACCCGCCCATCGGCTGGAGCGACCGCGAGGGCCTCCGGCGCGACATGAAATCCGCGCACGCGCCGCTCGATGGCTGCCTGCACCGCATCACTAATCACCAAGTGAGGGTCGACGGGGATCGCGCCAACAGCATCTGCTATGTCAAGGTCCGCGCGTTCAGGGGTGACGACTGCTTCGAGATGGGCGGCTTTTACGACGACGAGTTCGCGCGCACCGCACAGGGCTGGCGAATCAAACGCCGCTTCTACCGCGGCAGCTGGTGGAAAGGCAACCCGAAGGTGCTCGGCGGAGTGGCGGACTTCGTGTTCTATCCAGTGGTGCAACCGCTGCGCCACGCGGCGGAGGCTGATAAGGTTTCGTATCTGAAGGCGCTGGCAAAGAGCTGAAGACCCGTGCGGCTCGAGCTCGAGCCGCGCGCTAGTCCTTGAGGAGAACGGCATGGATCCCGTACAGGAACTGATCGCTCTGGAGGCATTGAAGCGGCTGAAGGCGCGCTACTTCTACACCGTCGACACGCGCGACTGCGAAGGCTGGCTCGCGCTATGGGCGCCGGACGGATGGTTCCAATATGAGCAGGCGGTTTCAGCCGGCGGTCAAGACGGCTGCCCTGGCGAGAAGTTCGTGGGCAAGGACCTGCGGCGGATCTTCGATGAGCTTCTGTCCATCTCGCCGAGCAGCGTGCACCAGGGCCATTCGCCCCTGCTCGAGGTGTTGTCGGAAACCGAAGCACGCGGAATTTGGCCGATGTCAGATATCGTCATGCTGCCGCGGCAGACCATCCGTGGTTGGGGCCACTACCACGAAACCTATCGCAAGATCGACGGCGAATGGAAGTTCCAGACGAGCTATCTGAAGCGGCTGCGGCTCGAGTTCTCACAGTTCTAGGGGCCGCGCGCAGCATCCTTACTAAACCCGCGGCGGCCCGGAGTGCTTGATCCCGAGCGCCGAGTACGACGGATCTTCTCCGGACCAGGTGCCGTCGATGAAGGGAACGGCCGCTAGGAAATCCTGCTCCACCACCTGAGAATAGGACCAATCACGCACGCAGATGCGCTTTTTGATCTTCCACTGGCCGCCATCCTTCGCAAAGGTGTCGATGTAGCGTCCTCCCATGAAGGTCAAAAGCTTCGCGCCCATTTGAGCGGAGCCCCGCAGCGTGCAGAAGAAATAGGTCTCGGAAGCGGCTTGGTCTCCCTTGACGTCGATCTGCGATTGGCCGAGCAGATGAGAGACCATGCTGGTGTGCGCTTGTTGCGCTGCCATGGTTTCCTGGACGAACTCGGGTCCGGGGCAATGCTCGGCCGCGTGGTCGACCCAACTCTCGGAATGGAAGACGCTCGCCATGCGTTCGGGGTCGAGCCTGTCGCAGCCATGGCAGTAAATATTGAGCAGCTTCTTGATCTCGTGATGATCGAGCAGCTCTTGCAGGCGAGTATCCATCGTGTCCTCCCTTGGCGCCTTTATCACGTCGCAACGCATTGTAGCGTGTGCGCTGCCGGTTCAGGGAGCCGGCGGCGGCTCAGGGAGCATAGCGGCCGCCATCGACCCTGATGACGCTGCCGGTGGTGAAGCTGGAATGATCGCTGGCGAGGTAAAGGATCGAGGTGATGATTTCCTCGGGCTCTGCGAACCGCTTGAGCGCGGTCGGAGTCGTGGCCTCCTTGTCGGCCGGCCACGCCTTGGAGATGTCCGTGCGAAATGAGCCCGGCATGACTGCATTGACGCGCACGAGCGGTCCGAATTCCCGCGCGAGCGCCATGGTGATGGTGTTGAGCGCGGCTTTGGAGCCCGCATAGGGAGCATAGATCGGCGCCGGATGCACGGCACCGATGCTGGTCACATTGATGATGTTGCCGCCTCCCTTGGACACCATATGCGATCCCACGAGAGCCGCCAAACGGAAGGGGCCCTTGAAGTTGACCGCGACGATCTTGTCAAAGAGGGCCTCGGAAATTTGCACCGACGATTCGCTGACGGGCGACATACCGGCGTTGTTTACCAGGATGTCGATGCGGCCGAACTTACCGATTGCCTGGTCAACCAGGCGGCCGAGCTCGTCCCAGTGGCCTACATGACAGGCGACGCTCAAAGCTTGCACGCCCAACGCGCGTATCTCGTCGGCGACTTTCTCGCAGCTCTCGAGCTTTCTGCTCGTCACGACGATATTGGCGCCGCGCTCCGCGAGGGCCAAGGCGATTTGTCGTCCCAGGCCACGGCTCGACCCCGTGATGAGCGCGGTCTTGCCGGTGAAATCGTGATAGTTTTTCATGGTTAGACGAAATCATCATGACGAGCGCCGCTTGCCCAGAGCGGCGCTCGGGGTCCTGATCCGCGAGCGCTCAGTTTGCCAGGCCCACGATCGCCACGGCCGAGACGTTCTGATTGGGCATGCCGCCCAAGTTATGGCTCAGCGCCAAGCGCGGCGGTTTGCTGCGCTGACGGGGACCTGCGCGGCCGAGCAGTTGCAGATAGTTCTCGTAGATCATCCTGATACCGGATGCGCCGATCGGATGGCCGAAGCACTTGAGGCCGCCGTCGATCTGGCAGGGCAGAGTGCCGTCAGCATCGAAGAAGCCGTCGAGCACATCCTTCCAGCCTTCGCCAGGCTTTGAGACGTACAAGTCCTCCATGGTGACCACCTCAGTCACCGAGAAGCAATCGTGCACTTCAAGCAGTCCGATCTCTTCGCGCGGGTTGGTGATGCCCGCTTCCTGATAGGCACGCGAGGCCGCGATACGGGTGGTGTGAAAGTAGCTGCCGGACCAGCCCGCCCCCTGCGACTCCCAGCCGTTGGATACCGCAAGCTGCAGGGCCTGCACGGTGACGATGTCCTTCTTGCCCAAAGAGCGGGCAATTTCCGGGGTCGTCACGATGGCGCAGGCGGCGCCATCGGAGACGCCGCAACAATCGAAAAGACCGAGCGGCTCGGCGATCATCGGGGCATTGAGCACCGTGTCCATGTCGATGGCTTTCTGCAGGTGCGCCTTCGGATTCTTTGCGCCATTGGCGTGGCTTTTCACCGATACGTGCGCCATGGCGCGCTTCAGATCGTCCTTGGAGATATTGTGCTCCGCGCGGTACGCGGAGGCGAGCTGCGCGAAATACCCCGGCGCTGATCCGACGACGCCGGTCATGTCGTAGGTCGTGCCGCGCGTGCGCACGGGCAGCCCCCCGTAGCCGGTGTCCTTGAGCTTCTCAACGCCCATCGCCAAGGCGATATCGGCGGCGCCGCTGGCCACCGCGTAGACAGCGCCCCGAAACGCCTCCGTGCCGCTCGCGCAATAATTCTCCACCTTGGTCACGCCGATATTCGGCAGGCGCAGCGCCATCGCGAGAGGGAGTCCCGACGGGCCGATGTTGACCGCGTCAAATGCCGAAGCGAGCCAGGCCGCGTCAATGCGGGACGTCTCGATGCCGGCGTCCTTGATCGCCTCGCTATAGGCCTCGACCATGAGCTGCTCGGAATCGCAATTCCAGCGCTCGCCGAACTTCGCACAGCCCATCCCCAGAATGGCAACCTTACCTTTGATTCCTCTTGGCATCGATTTCTCCTTCACGCGACCGGCGCGGCTTTCCAGAAATAACGTTTGAAATGGCGTCTGTCGTCCACCGCCTTGATGCGGAAGACCATGCGCATGACACGGCCTACCTCGACACTCTCCGCATCCGCGTCGGCGAACTCCGTGGTGAGGCGCCCGCCGCCCTCGAAGTCGAGCATACCGTAATAAGTCGGCGGATCGGGTGAATAGGTGAGCCGATCGGCCGTGTAGGTGGCGATGCGCGCGTGCTTCTCGGCGAGCGGATAATCCTCTTGAGTACCGATACCGGGATCGTTCTGGTCGACGCTGATATCGCTCTTCGGGAACTGCACCGTGCCCGTCTTGGTGGAGCGCCCCCCCACCAGCGCCAGCACTGATTTGCGGTTGCGGTACAGCGTCGTGCCCGGTTGTCTCTCGTCCTTCTCGGCGCGCATGCCCCGATCGAGCGGCAACGCCCCCCGATGGAACAGATAGCGCAGATAGTTCTCGTCGGGCTTGCGGCGCGTGAGCGATTTAGCCACACCCATCCGGGCGGGCAGATCGGTTAGCCCCGCCGTCGTCTCCAACAACAACACATCGAGCCCCTGACCGAAAGAGACCAGCAGGATCTTCTCTCCCGGCTGCGCCTGCTCGAACGCCGAGGCCAGCATGAGCAGCGGATGTGCCGCGCCCGTATCGCCGACCTGGGCGCTCAACGGATCGATCAGCGCCTGCGCGTTCACGCCCGCTTTCTTGGCGAGATTTTCGGGAACTCCGCGCGAGCTGATGGCGATGGCGCAGCGGCCAATGTCTTGGCCGGTCACTCCGAAGGCCTCGAGCGCGCTCTTCAGTCCCTTCGCTGCGATGTTCATATAGCCTTCATCGCGGATCCAGCGGCCCTCCCAGGCGTAATCGAAGTCAACGCCGGTGGCGCGGAAATGATCGACAAAGTCGACCGTTACGCTGTGCGCGCCCAAAAACCTGGCAATCGGCTTCCCCGAGCCCACCAGCATCGCCGCCGCCGCATCGCCAAAGGCAAGCTCGGCCTCGGAAGCGGGCGCCGCCTTGCGCAAATCGGCGGCGATGCACAGCTGCGGTGCCCCACCGGCCGACGCGGCCCTGAGCGCCTGAATGAGCGCGGAGCTGCCCGCGCGCAGACTGCCGGTGCTGTCGAGCGCACTCACGCCATCCTTGAGATTGAGCGCCTCCTTGATCACGCCCGCATTCAGGCGGTCGGCAAATGGCAACGTCGTCGAGGCCAGCGAGAGCCCGCCGAGGGAGGTGCGATCCCAGCCGGTGAGCGCGTCGCGAGCGGCCTCAACGCCCATGGTGATGGCATCCTCGTCCCAATTGCCGATGGCGCGCTCGCCTTTCGAGGAGCCTTTCAGCTCCGGTGCAAACCAAGCATTGGCGGCGTAAATGCTGCTGCGTTGTAGCCGCCGCTGCGGAATGTAGGCACCATACGAGAGAATGCCAATATCCTTACTCATGCCTGCTCCCAAGGGGTTTCATCCATTGACGCGAGCCTGGGTTCGACATCAGATCGGATCGTAGTTGAAGATATCGCCGGTGCGCTCGAGCTTGCGAAAACTCGACGCAAACGCCGGCGCCAATTCGCTGGCGATCGTCTCGGGCGTCCACCCCTCGCTCTTTTGCATCGAACGAATGGGACGGGGCGCGGAGAACAGGACGATCTCATTTTTGCGCACCGCCAAAATCTGACCGTTGACCTCCTTGGCTGCATCCGAAAGCAAGAACACCGCCAGCGGGGCGATCTTGTCGGCCGACATCGTCTTCAATCGCTCGACTCGCTCCCGTTCCGCGTCGGTCTGCGCCGGGATCGTCGCGGTCAGTCGGCTCCACGCGAACGGCGCGATGCAGTTCGAGCGCACGTTGAAGCGCTGCATATCGAGGGCGATCGAATTGGAAAGCCCGACTATGCCCATTTTCGCGGCGGCATAGTTGGCCTGGCCGAAATTGCCGATTAAGCCCGATGTGGAAGTGAAGTGCACGAAAGCGCCCGATCCTTGTTCCTTGAAATGAGGCGCTGCGGCCTTTGACACCCGAAAATAGCCGTCAAGATGCACGTTGATCACTTCGCGCCAATCGACGTCGCTCATTTTATGGAAGATGCGGTCGCGTAGAATGCCGGCGTTGTTGACCACCCCATCAATGCGCCCGAACGCTTTTATCGCATCCGTGATAATCGAAGCCGCGCCCTGCGGATCGGCGATGCTCGCGCCATTGACGATCGCGCGGCCGCCGGATTTGACGATCTCGGAAACTACCTCTTCGGCCGGCCCTTTATCGGTCCCGTCGCCTTCCGCGTTGGTTCCCAAATCGTTCACCACCACGGCCGCTCCCTTGCGTGCGCAAAGAAGCGCAATTTCGCGCCCAATTCCGCGCCCCGCACCGGTCACGGCGACAACCTTGCCCTCCAACATCGCTCTGTCTCCTTAATGTGCCCTAGCCGCTGTTCAGTCGATCCTACCGCTCAGCCTTCATTTTGTGAACGTGACTTCGCCGCGATCCAAGATTACCACCCCGCGCTCGACGCAAACGGCGCGAAAGCGCGCGCCGCTGTCTGTTATGTAGAATTCATAGCGCATCGTCTCGCCCGGAAAACACACGCTCTTGAAGCGCACGAACATCGATTTGATCCGGCTCGGTTCGTTGCCGCAGAATTTCTCGATCGTGGCGCGCGTCGCAAGGCCCATCGAGCACAGGCCGGCCGTCCACGGTTCATGAAAGCCCGCCTTCTTGGCGATCTCGGGATCCGCGTGCACCGGGTTGTAGTCCCCGCTCAGCCGATAAAGCAGCGCAATTTGCCGCGAAGTCTTGATCTCATGGACGGCGTCGGGCGTCCCGTCCGGCAGCGCCGCCCGCTCCTTCGCCGGCTTGCCGAAATTGCCGCAGCCGCCGTCGCCTCGACAGAAATTCGTCTGCTCGATCCGCGCAAGCAAGGTGCCGGATGAATCGTAGAGCTGCTTCTCAATGCTCACCACCGCTCCGCGAGCGGCGCCCTTATCCTCCACACCGACGATGCGGTGTTGCGCCACCACCTTGCCTTCGGTGGGAATCGGTTGATGAATCTCGTAATAATGCTCGCCGTGCAACAGCTTGACCCAATCGATCTCGAGCTCAGGCGTGCGGATCCAAAAGCCCGGATAGCCCAACACGCAACACATCGAAGGGACCGCCTTCAAGCCGTCCTCATAGACGAATTGCAATTGCGCGCGATCGTTCGGATCGAACCCGTAGCCCAAGCCCAGCGCGTAAATGATCGAGTCCCTGAACGTGAACGTCTGCTCCGCCGCAGCGAATTTGTAGTCCTTGAGTTTCTGAAGGTTCATGCCTTGCCTCGATGTTCAGAGTACGAAAACTTACCTGTGCGCGCGCAAAGAAGGCTATTTCAGCGATTTAGGCGTGTACATGGGCGGCATCACGGCGGGGTCGACCATGCCGCCATGGAGCAATTGGTTGTGGAAGTGGGTCAGGTGGTGGATGTGAAAGGCCGTGTCCATCGCGTGCGCCTGGCCCTGCGCGTCCGTGGCGGCGTTCACCGACTGTTTTGCGGCGCGCAGCGCGAAGCCCGGCTTGGCAGCGATCTTCGTTGCGAGTGTCAGAGTCGCTTCGGCCAGCTCGCCGGCGGGGACAACCTGGTTCACCATGCCCAGCCGCCATGCTTCCTGCGCTGTCCAGACATCACCGGTGAACAGGAACTCCTTTGCCTTGCGCGGGCCGAGTTCCCAGGGGTAGGCAAAGTATTCGACCCCGGCTCCTCCCCAGGCAACGATCGGGTCCACGAACGTTGCATCCTCGCTGGCCATGATGAGGTCGCACACCCATGCGATGATCAAGCCGCCTGCAATGCAGCGGCCGTGCACCTGCGCGATCGTCGGCTTGGTCAAGTTGCGCCAGCGCCTGCTCAACTGCAGGTAAGTCTCGTCCTCCCGCGCCAGGTACCCGGCGCCGCCCGGTGCCGAGAAATCGCCGTTCGAGCTGCGAGATCCGAACCGATCGGCGTCTTCCTCGCCGAGGCCCTGCCTGAGGTCGTGGCCGGCCGAGAAGTCGGGACCGGCGGCAGCGACGATGATCACTCGAATGTCCTCTTCGCGCATCGCCCGAGTGAACTGGGCATCGAGAGCGTGCAGGACGTCGAGGTTCTGCGCATTGCGCGCGCGCGGCCGATTGAGCGTCAGACGCGCCACACCGCGGGTGGGGACTTCAAAAATCACCGGGGATTCGTCGCTCATGAGGCTAGGCCCTCCGCGTGGTTGGCATCGCCGGATTCGACTCCGGCGATGGCTGGTTGTTCACCTGTCGTCGCAATACTTTCCAGACACATCGCCGCTCCGCAGCCGTTCAATTTCCGGCCTCCTGCTCGAAACGCTGCAGTTCCAGCTTCGCGATCGTGCGATTGTGGACTTCGTCGGGTCCATCGGCGATACGCAGCACGCGCATGCGCGCATAGTGGTAGCCCATGCCGAAATCGTCGGTGAGCCCCGCGGCACCGAATGCCTGGATTCCCATATCGGCGATGCGGTTGCCGATCTGCGCGCAAGCGACTTTAATCTGCGAAATCTCGCTGCGCGCGGCCTTCACGCCGACCCGGTCCATGAGGTCCGCGGTGTGCAGCACGAGCAAACGCGCCATGTTGATTTCGGTGCGTGCCTGCGCCACACGCTCCTGCCAGACGCCATGCTGCGATAGCCGGCGGCCGAACGCGGTTCGCGTCGTCAGACGTCGGCACATCTTCTCGAAGATGCGCTCGCACTGGCCAATGATGCGCATGCAATGGTGAATGCGCCCTGGTCCGAGCCTTCCCTGCGCGATCTCGAAGCCTGCGCCCTCCCTCAGGAGTATGTTCTCCACGGGCACGCGGACGTTTTCGAACAGCACTTCGCCATGGCCGCGCGGCAGATCGGAATAGCCGAGCACCGGCAGATAACGCAGGCGTTTGATGCCCGGCGTGTCAGCATCGATCAGCAGCTGACTATGCCGCAGATGCGCCGGCGCGTCTTCGCTGGAGCGCCCCATCAGGATGTAAAAGGCGAGGTCAGGATGATAGGCGTTGGATGCGAACCACTTGCGTCCATTGACGACATAGTGATCGCCGTCGCGCTCGATCCGCGTGGCGATGTTGGTGGCGTCCGAGGATGCCACGGCCGGCTCGGTCATGCTGAAGCAGGAGCGCGTCTTTCCGTCGAGCAGCGGCGTGAGATATTTTTCCTTCTGTGCCTCGTTGCCATAGCGCACCAGGACTTCCATGTTGCCTGTATCGGGCGCCGCGCAGTTGAACACGCCCGAAGCCCATTCGACGCGGCCCATCTCTTCGGCGATCGGCGCATAGTCGAGGTTGGTGAGACCGGCGCCGAATTCGCTCTCGGGCAGGAAAAGATTCCACAGGCCCTCGCCATGGGCGCGTTGCTGCAGTTCGTAGAAGACCGGCGGCACGCGTAAATCCGCGGCGCCTTCGGCGAGCTGTTGCTCGTAGAGGTCTTCGACCGGATAGACATGATCTGCCATGAACCGGCGCACGCGAGCGAGCAGGTCTTCAGCTTGCGGTGAGCGCTGGTACATGGTCATTCTACAGAATCTCCACTTCAGGGTCGCCGGCGCAACGGTTGAAAGCCCGCAGTCATTATAGTCCACCGTCCGCCGCGATGACCGAGCCGGTCGTGTAGGAGCAGCCGGTGCTGTAGGCCGGACGTCAGTCTTTCGGGCTTGATTGCACGAAATGCCAAGCCCAAGTCGCAGTCTCGCGGAAGCGCCGCCCGAAATCGAGCGCCTGAGGATTCGAAGCCGTACCGTCGCACGCACGCTTGTACACGCCGGCGCGAAAAGCGGCGCTGCGAAACAGCGAGAAGGCCAACATATAGCGCCAATGCGGAAGCTCTGAACGGCCCGCCTCGCGGCTGTAGGCCGTCGTCATTTCCTCCTCGGACGGAATCCCGAGTGCTTGCGGACTATTGCCCTGAAACCCGCGCCCATCCTCGGGGGGCACGTGGTAGGGCAAGCAGCAATAGGCGAGATCCGCGAGCGGGTGGCCGATGGTCGCAAGCTCCCAGTCGAGCACGGCGGCGATGCGGGGCTCATGCCGCGCATAGAGCACGTTATGGGTGCGATAATCGCCGTGTACTACCGAGGATTCGTCGGTCGGAGGCAGGTTCGCCTCGAGCCACGCGATCAGCCGGTCCATATCGGCGTTTTCCTCGATGCGCGAGGTGAGATACTGCTTGGACCAGCGCGCCAGTTGCCGCGCGACATAACCTTCCGACCGGCCGAACTCCCCGAGGCCGACGGCTCGGTAATCGACCCGATGTAGCCGCGCGAGCACCGTGATGAGTTCCAGGCACAGCGCGCGGCGCTCGTCGCGCGGCGCATCGAGCAGCCGCGCATCGGGCATAACCCGGCCGTCGATGTGCTCCATGACGTAGAACGGTTGTCCGAGGACGCTCTCATCGTCGCAGAGCAGATACATCTTCGGCACAGGAACGTGGCCTGCGAGGGCCCGCATCACGGTGAATTCTCGATCGACCGCGTGGGCGGAGGGGAGCAGCTTCCCCGCCGGCTTCTTGCGCAGCACATAGTTGCCTGCCGGCGTGCCGATACGGTAGGTCGGATTCGACTGGCCGCCCTGGTACTGCCGCACTTCGATCTGTGCGTCGAAGCCCGCTAGCTTGCCGCGCAGGAAGCGTGCCAGCGCAGCCTCGTCGAAGCGATGGTTCGGCGAAACCGAGACTGGCGCAGCAAGGTCGTTCACCGGGGCAGCCCTAGAATACGCTCCGCGACGATGGTGCGAATGATCTCATTGGTGCCCGCCGCGATCGTCCAAGCATAGCTCCAGAGAAAATCATACATAAGGTTGGTGCTCACGTAACCCCCGGCCATGGGAACCGGCTCGCGCCGCTGCGTGGACAAGCCTCCGATGCGCAACCGTAGCTCGGTGTAGCGGCGCAAGAGTTCGGAGTAATGGAGCTTGATCAGCGGGGGCATCAATGCGCCGCCCATCTCGGGATTAGCCTCGATTTCGGAGAGCATCTTACGGATGAGCGCACGCAGCCCGTACATATCGGCGACGATGCGCACATAGGCGCGCCGGAACTCATCGTCCTGGCACCACGCTGCCCCGCCCTTGCGCGCCGCATCGAGATCGCGTTCGAGCATACGTGCCAGGCGCTCGGAATGCTCGAAAATGATGAGCCCGCGCTCAGCCGACAGTGTCGATTGGGCGATGCTCCACCCCTCGTTTTCATTGCCGATCCGGTTCTCGACCGGGATGACGACGTTATCAAGATAAATTTCCGTGAACTCCGCTCTGCCGGTGGCCTGCTGGATCGGCCGAACGGTCACGCCCGGCGATTTCATGTCGAGAATAAAATAGGAGATCCCGGCATGCTTCGGCGCGTTGGGATCGGTGCGCGCGAGCAGCAGGCAGTAATCGGCATGAGCGCCGAAGGATGACCAGATCTTCTGGCCGTTGACGACGTAGCTGTCGCCCTTGCGCTCGGCGCGCGTCCTGAGCGAAGCCAGGTCGGAGCCCGCATTGGGCTCGGAGAAGCCTTGGCACCAGACCTCGTTTCGCTCGAGTGCGCCCTTGAGATAGCGTTCACGTTGCGCGGGTGTCCCGTATCCGAAAAGAGTCGCCGGCAGATGATAGAGTGTAATGGTGTATAGATCCGCGGTCGGCGCGTCCATCTGCGCTATCTCTTCGAATATGATGACCTGATGGCGCAGCGACAGATCGGGGCCGCCCCAGTCCTTCGGCCAATGCGGCGTACCGAGGCCCACTTTCTTCATCTCGACGAACCAGTCGCGCTGAAACTCGACAAACCGGCGCTCATCGGCGTCGGCCATCGTCTCGTGCCAGTTGGGCGGGATCGTGGCCTGAAGCCACGCGCGAATTTCGTGGCGGAAGGCCTCTAAATCGTTCTTCTTGGCGATCGGATCGAAGCGGCGCGTCACTGTCCGTTCCTTCTCATGCCGCGGCGCTGGGATCGAGAAGCAACGCCGCTGCGCGGTCCTCATGAGCCGCGCGCGTGCCGAATAGCGCCTCGTTGAGTTTGGCTCGCTTCAGAAAGAGATGGCAGGAATGCTCCCAGGTAAAGCCGATGCCGCCATGGAGCTGGACAGCATCGGTAGCAATAACTGTTGCCATATCGCAAGCATGGGCTTTGGCGAGAGAGGATCGAGCCGCGGCGTCGCCGCGGCCCTCAGCCCAGTGGCGCACCGCCTCGTAAGTCATGGCGCGCACCGACTCGAGCGCCACCTTGTGGTTTGCGCAGCGATGCTTCAGCGCTTGGAACGAGCCAATGGGCTTGCCGAACTGTACGCGCGTTTTGAGATATTCGACGGTGAGCGTGAGTACTGCATCGGCCAGGCCTAGCCCGTCGCAGGCGAGCGCGAGTGCCGCGTGTCCCAGCAACTCATCGCTCAGACCGGCCCTCAACGGCACTTCGCCGAGCTGGCGGTCGGCGGGAAGCACGAGATCGTCAAAATGGGCGTGTGCCAGATGCCGGGTACGGTCAACGAGGGCCTCGGCTTGGACCGTCACGGCGTCCTCGCGAGGCCGCACGAGCACGAGGTAAAGAGCGCCGTCCTCGCCCTGGACGGTGAGGAGCAAGACCGAGGCGGCCGCTCCGTCGAGCAGATCACGTGCATATCCGGAGAGCACGAGGGCGCCATCGGGCCGACGCCGCAGCCGCACGGACGGCGCCCTGCGCTTGGGATCAATCACTTCCAATGAAGCCGGTGCAGCGCCGGAGGCGAGATCTGGCAGCCACGCCGCCTTCTGTGCGGCCGTACCCGCCGCGGCTACCGCCTCGGCCACCAGCAGGGTTCCGAGCACCGGCACGGGCGCCAAGCTCCGTCCGAGCTCCTCGTAAAGGAGCGCAGCGCCGTTCATGCCAAGACCGAGTCCGCCGTTGTCCTCCGGAACGGATAAAGCCAGCCATCCGAGATTCACTGCTTCGTCCCACAGCGCCTTATCGTATAGGTCGCTCGACTTGACAAAACGCTGGACGCGCTCGCGCGAGGCATGTTCGGTCAGCACACGGCGAATGCTATTGCGCAGAGCATCAAGCTCCGCAGCGTCTTCCGTCATGCCAACTCCTCCCGGGTAACCCTTGGAATAAACCGCGCTAACATCGCGCCCTCGCCCGCAGATTGGCAAGCGGCTCTCCTTAGCCTATCCGATTTATCACATGCGTGATCAAGAGCCGCGTATGTCGGTTCGAGACCCTTCTACGCTATGATGGCGACCCGAAGGACAGCCCGATCCCGACTCCGGGAAAAACGTGCGTGCGCACACGCCGCCGGCGACAATATCTGACAGACCGCTTGCACCACGGTACCTAAAGCTGAGAGGGAAACGAAGATGGCTGTGGTGAATTACGAGACCGACCGCGACGTTGCCATTTTGACGGTCGACAACCCGCCGGTGAATGTTCTCGGTCATGCGGTGCGCGAGGGCCTGTATGAGGGCCTTAAGCGAGCCAGTACCGATGCCAATGTAGAGTCGGTCGTGCTCATCTGCGCAGGCCGCACCTTCATCGCCGGAGCCGACATCAACGAGTTCAAGGGGCCGATCAAGGATCCGCGGCTGCGTCATATTCAGCAGGCGATTGAAGCGAGCGAAAAGCCGGTGATCGCAGCGATCCACGGCACGGCCCTCGGCGGCGGTCTCGAGCTTGCGCTCGCCTGTCATTGGCGCATCGCCCGGCGCGATGCGAAGCTCGGCTTGCCTGAAGTGAACATCGGTATCATCCCAGGTGCGGGCGGAACGCAGCGCCTGCCGCGCCTCGTCGGTCCTGAGATCGCGCTGGAAATTATCACCTCCGGCAAGCATTTCGACGCGCAATTCGGCCTCGATCAAGGACTCTTCGACCAGCTGGTGGACGGCGATCTACGTGCTGAGGCCGTCGCCTTTGCCCGACGCGCGGTCAGCGAGCGGCGGCCTTTGCGTGTAACGAGCCGCACGGACGACAAGGTTCGCGGTGTCGACCCGAAGATCTTCGCGGACTTCCGCAAGAAGATCGAACGACGCGCGCGGGGGCAGCTCGCACCCTGGAAATGTATCGACGCTGTGGAGGTCGCCTGCCGCGAGCCGTTCGAAGTTGGCGACCGCCTGGAGCAGGAGGTTTCCGAGGCGTGCCGAAACAGCCCCCAGCACGCCGCCCTGGTGTATCAGTTCAAGGCGGAGCGTGATGCACGCAAGATCCCAGGCCTCGACGCAAGCAAGCCTTTGCCCGTACGCAAGGTCGCCGTGATCGGTTCCGGCACCATGGGCGGCGGAATTGCGATGTGCTTCGCTAATGCGGGCATTCCCGCGGTGCTGATCGATGTGTCCGAGGAGGCGGTGCGCAAGGGCATCGGCATCGTCGAGAAGAACTATGCAATCTCGGTCGAGCGCGGCAGCACGACGCCGGACCAGATGCGTGCCGCGATGGCGCGCATCACACCGACCACGGACTACGCCGCTGTCGGTGATGTTGACCTGGTGATCGAAGCGGTCTTCGAGGACATGGCGCTCAAGAAGGAAATATTCGGCAAGCTCGACCGTCTCGCCTCACCGCACGCCATCCTCGCCTCGAATACCTCGAGCCTGAACATCGATCACATCGCGAGCGTGACATCGCGGCCGGACAAGGTCATCGGAACACATTTTTTCAGCCCGGCCAATGTCATGAAGCTGCTGGAGAATGTGCGCGGCGCGAAAAGCTCGCCAGAGACTATCGCCACGGTGATGGAGCTCGGCAAGACCATCGACAAGATCGTGGTGTTGGCCGGCAATTGCGAGGGGTTCATCGGCAATCGAATGTTCCAGTTTTACAACTATGCTTGGGAGTATCTGATCGAGGAGGGCGCTACGCCCGAGCAGATCGACCGCGTCGCGCTCGATTTCGGCATGGCCATGGGGCCGGTCGCGGTGAGGGATCTGATCGGGCTCGACGTCACGGCACTGGTGCGCAAGGCGCGTGCCCCGAGCTTGCCCAAGGAGGAGCGGATCTCACCCATCCTCGAGCGCCTGCTCGCTACCGGGCGCAAGGGTCAGAAGAGCGGCGCGGGCTTTTACCGCTATGACGGCCGCAAGGCCATTTCCGATCCGGAAGTGACCAAAGTCTTCGAGCAGGTCGCCGCTGAGCTTGGCATCACGCGCCGCAAAGTCGCGGATGAGGAGATCATGCCCCGCATGCTTTCGCCGCTCGTCAATGAGGGCGCGAAGATTCTCGATGAGGGAATCGCGTTACGGGCAAGCGACATCGACGTAACCTGTTGTCATGGGTACGGCTTTCCGAAGCATCTCGGGGGACCGATGTTCTGGGCTGAGCGCTACGGTCTCGAGCGAATCCTCGCGACCATGGAGGAGCTGAGCACGCGCCTGGGTCCTCGCTATCGCCCCGCGCCGCTGCTCGAGCGCTTGGCTGCGTCGGGCAAGGGTTGGTAAGAGGCCCAGCGGGGCTCTAGAGATATTTCACGCAGAGTGAGGAGACGGCCACATGACTGTGACACCACTGAAGAAACGAGACCAAGGTCAAAACACGCCGGTATATAACGGGCCTATCTTTGACTCGGACTCGCACATCCAGGAATTGAATTTCTCGATGATGGCAAAGTATTTGCCGGAAAAGTATCACGAGGATTGGCTCATTCAGAGCAAATACGATGATGCTGGAGAGTATTCCCTGTTTCTGGGTAAGCATAAGGTGGAGAACACCGAGTTCGCCGACGGAGTCGTGTTTCCTCCCGGCAAGCTGAAGGAGTGGCTTGCCGCAGTGGCCCAGGGCAAGGAAATGGACGTGCGCATCCCGATCCAGCCGGACATGTACACGCTGAAAGGGCGAGTCCAAAAGCTCGACGAGTTCGGCGTCGAGTCTTGTCTTTTGTTCCCCGGAGTAATGGTTTCGACGTTCGGCTGGCTCTATGTGTTCGGCCTGCAAAAGGGCAGCTGGGCGGGACCGTGCGCTGCGCTCCATGCCTATAACCATTTCATCCTCGACGAATGGACCTTCAATTACAAGGACCGGGTCTATCCCACGCCGATTCTGGCTCTCTGGGATCTCGACTGGGCAGTGAACGAGGCCAAATGGCTGATCCAGAATGGCTGCCGGGCGGTGACGCTGCCGATGGGGCCCGGCATGGATGGCCGCGCACCGGCCGATTCCTATTACGATCCGCTCTGGAGCGTGCTGAACGAGGCCGGAGTGCTGATCACCTATCACGTCGGCGATGCCAGCTTCCTGCATCATGTCGTCCGCCAGTGGGGCGAGGAGCCGCTGCGCAATCGCCGCAAGGGGCAGAGCGCCTGGCAGTGGATGTGGACCTTCAGTGAAATCCCCGTGATGATGACCCTGTCGTCCTATGTTTATGCCAATTTTTTTGCGCGCTTTCCCAAGCTCAGAATGGCGAGCGTGGAGAACGGCGCCGAATGGCTGCCCCGCTTCCTGCACAAGATGGACAAGATGCGCGGCATGGCGCGGGCCGGCTATTGGTCGCATGGCCAGCTCAAGGAGCGGCCGAGCGCGATCTTCAATCGCCATTGTTTCGCCGTGGCCTATCCTGAAGACGACGTCAAGAAGATCGTCGACGAGATCGGCACCACAGCTCCCATTTTGATGGGCTCGGACTATCCGCATCCCGAAGGCGTTGCCCGCCCGCGAGACTTCGTTGCAGAGGCCCTCACCGGGCTCACGGATGAGCAGATCGAGCAGATCATGTATTCCAATGGGCGGCGCATGATGCCCAAATCGGGTGCCTGAATCGAGCGCTCAGTTTATCGCGCCGAGCAAGCCCCTGGTGTCGTGATCGAGCATGGCAGCGCTGAAACGCGCCGTGTAGGCGGTGTTGATGGCTTCGTCCTGAAAGAAAGACTCGTTGAACAGGAATATGATGAAGCCGCGCGCCATGAACGCGCCGAACTGACGCATCGCGTCGTCGAAGCTCGGCGGATTGGCCACGCCGTTGCGCGCCAACTCGTTCAGATAATGACGCACCAGCGCCCCTTCCCAGCGCCGCCGGTCGGCGAGATCGAGCGCACAGACCACGTGGTAGGAGATCTCCTCCATCGGCGGGGAACGGCCGGGCAAGGAATCGAAGAATCCCGGTGCGCCGTCCGAATCCCAATATAAGTTCGCTAAATGCGTGTCGCCATGCACCAGGGCCTGCGGCACTTGGCGCGAAAGAGTCAGCATGCGAGCGAACGTGTCGCGGATCCAGTCGCGGTCGAGGAACCGCTTCGCGACCGCGGCACCGCGTGGCGCGTTGACGAAACGCTCCCAGGGCGCAGGCGCCAGGTACGGCGCGTAATACTTCGGCGTGGTGGCAATCACGTCTTCCAACCAGTCCCAGCGCCCGCCGGCCGCGAAATCCGCGCTGTTCCAGGTCTGGGCATGATAGCGGGCGAGCACGCCGAGGCGGCGTGCGACCTGTTCGTGCGAATGCGGCTGCAATGGATCGCAGAAGATCACGCTGCGTGCGGCGAGGTCCTCCATTATGACAATGCCTTGCTGCTGATCCGCTGCGTAGTCCGCAAAATAACAGGCCGGCGTCGGCAGCTTCAGAAGCGGGAAGACATCGCGATAGCCGCGTGCTTCGCGCTCATGCATGATGGCCATGTCGCGGCTATGCGGCTCGAAGCCGCCCTTCAAGATGACAGTCTCTGGAATACCGGCCGTTTTGCCTGCGTCATCCACGTACAAACGCAACCTGATCTTGGTGCAGGTACCGCGCTTCATGTCGACGATCCCGCAATCGCGCACCGTCACGCCCGGCGCACGGGTGTGCAGAGCTGCGGTAAGCCAATCGCTGTCGATTTCCTCGATCGTGGCCGGCAAAGGATGAACGTCGCGGTCAGGCATGAGCGCGCACAGGCTCACTGAATGCGTTTGAACAGATCCCGGCCGATAATCTGCTGCATGACTTCGATGGAGCCTCCCCCGATTCGCGTCATGCGCGCATCGACGAAGGCACGAGCGATCGGATATTCGCGCATGTAGCCGTAGCCGCCGAAGAATTGCAGGCATTTGTCCAAAACTTCACCTTGAAGCACGGTGGAAATCATCTTGAGTTTGGCGGCGTTCACGGGATCCAGATTGCCCTGCATGTGACGCTTGATGCACCAATCGGTGTACACCCGCGCCGCCGTGGTTTTGGCGTCGAGGTCGGCCAGCACGAATTGCGTGTTCTGAAAGTCCCCAATCGTTTGCCCAAAGGCTTTGCGCTCGCGCGTATATCTCACGGTCCATTCGATCGCCGTCTCGCAGACGGTAGTGCTGCGTACCGCTTGCGACAGGCGTTCCTGGACCAAATTGCCCATCAGCACTTTGAAACCGCCATTGACATCGCCGATGAGATTGCTCGCGGGCACCCTTACATCGGCGAAAAAAAGCTCGGCGATATCTTGGGAATGAAGGCCGATCTTCTCGAGATTGCGGCCTTTCTTGAAGCCTTTGCGATCGGCCTCTACCAATAAGAGACTGATGCCTTTGGCGCGTGCGGTTGCGTCAGTCTTGCACGCAAGCACGACGAAATCGCATTTGATGCCGTTGGAGATGAATATCTTTTGACCGTTGACGATGAAATCGTCGCCGTCGCGAACAGCGGCCGTTCGGATGTTCTGGACATCGCTGCCTCCGCTCGGCTCGGTCATCCCCAAGGCGGCGATTGCCTCTCCCCGAACCATCTTCGGAAGCCAGTGACGCTTGAGCTCTTCGCTGGCACCGGCCAGCAGGTAGGGAGCGACGACATCGGAGTGGACCAAAAAAGCGCTGCCCGGTCCGCTAACGCCGGCGCGCCAGAATTCTTCGATGACGATCACGTTGTAAAGCCAGTCGGCGCCCGCACCGCCGTATGCCTCGGGCATGTTGCAACAGAGGAGGCCGAGTTCGCCCGCCTTGCGCCAGAGATCGCGCGGAAAGCTGCGCTTCTGTTCCCAATCAAAATGATAGGGAGCAACCTCGCTCTCCACGAATCGGCGCACTTCCGTGCGGAAAGCCTCGTGGTCGGCCGAAAAAAGGTCTCGGTTATCCATTTACCACCCACTTATCGCATTGCAATCCCAATCGAGCCAGCCGCCGATTCTGTTAGATCGCGGGAGCGCGGTGAAACACTAATTCGGGAAATCAGATAGTCTTCAGAGATGTGATATTTTCCCACGGATACGGCGAGTGCGCTCTGATTTTGATGTCCGCAGACGGGGACGCTGCTATGATTCTTAGTTGCCATCCATAGTTCAAGGGAAGAGGGGGGAACCATGAATTTCGGTCCGCCGGAACGTCTCGATTATTCTCGTTACAAGGCGCTCAAGCTTTCGTTGAACGACGGCATCATGACGGTCATGCTCTCCAACCCTGCCCGGAGAAACGCGGTCACTCAGCGGATGAGCGACGAGCTGGCGACGATCTGGGAAGATCTCTTGGTCGACCCGGATGTGAAAGCGATCATTTTCACCGGCGAAGGCAAGGATTTTTGTTCGGGTGCAGACATAGGGCAGCTCATCGGTGACGGCAGCGAAGGCGAAAAGGCCACTTGCTACGTCAACCGCGCTACCCGTTACGCACGTAAACACGTGATCGGAATTCTGGATTGCGAGAAGCCGGTGATCGCCAAGGTGCGCGGCGTGGCCTACGGTATGGGCCTGAGCATGGCGCTCGCCTGCGACATGGTCTTCGTGTCCGACACCGCGCGGCTCTGCGACAGCCATGTGAAGATCGGTCTCGTCGCCGGCGATGGGGGCGTGCTGTTGTGGCCGCTCGCCGTCGGCATCCACCGAGCCAAGGAATATTTGATGACCGGCGAGCCCTTGGATGGAAAGAAAGCCGAAGAGATTGGCTTGGTCAACCGCTGCTTGCCTGATGACCAGCTGGATCAGCACGTCCAGAACATGGTGGAAAAGCTGGTGAACTTGCCGCCGCATGCCGTGAATTACACCAAGGCTTCGCTCAATTTGGTGCTGAAGCAGCTGGCATCGACGGCGTTCGAGGCCTCGCTCGCCTACGAGGTCTACACGATGAAGATGGATGACGTTGGCGAGGCAACCAAGGCTTTCGCGGAGAAGCGCAAGGGTCGCTACACGGGGAACTGAATCCCGGTCCACTGTGCCAGTCCTATAAAGGAAGGAAGAGATGTTCGAGGCACATGAAAATGGCGATTATCTCGTTCAGTTGGAGAGCGGGGTGCTGCGCGTATCCTTCAACCGGCCCAAATTCGGAAACGCCATCGGCCAGACGATGTTGCCCGGACTCGTGCAGCTGTTTCGCGACGCTCAGGAGAGCCTGCAGGTTCGAAGCATCCTGATCCGCGGTGAAGGGAAGACTTTTTCAGCGGGCGGCGATGTCGCAGGCTTCGTCCGCACGCTGGAGCAGGATATTCCCAGCCGACAAGCCGATTTCTCTCAGCGGTTGTCGAACTTGCGCGTGTTGGCCGAAACCATTCTCGCCTTCGACCGTCCGATAGTGGTTTCGGTGCGGGGAGCGGCGGCGGGCGCGGGCCTGTTCTACCCGCTCGCCGCCGACTATGTGATCGGCGACCCCACGGCGCTTTTCATTTTTGCGCATCAGGGCGTCGGTCTTTGTCCGGACGGTGGCGTTTCCGCGTTGTTGCCGCAGGTTGTGGGCCAGCGCATGGCGCGCAGCCTGGTGCTGACGGCCGCGCGCGTCAAGGCGGACGAGGCGCTGAGACTCGGGATCCTGCATCGGATTGTGCCGCCCGAGGAGCTCGAGGCCGAGGCGAGTGCAGCGGCGCTGCGTCTGGCGCGAGCTCCGCGCCGCGCCGTCATAGTGGCGAAGAAGTTGATGAACGAGTCTTCCGGCCGCTCGATCAGTGAGCAACTGGTCGCGGAAATGAATGGTATCGTCGCCTGTGTGGGCGACGCCGATTTTGAAGAGGGGGTGCGCGCCTTCCTGGATAAAAGGACGCCGAACTTCCCGTCCGCGCAATGACGCCTGCGTGACGATGAACCGGCACGCAAATCGCGGTGCCTCGTATCTCCCTGGGGCCGTTCGTGTCCTTCGTGGTCATCCAATCTGGAGCCTGATATGACACAAGAAAACGTGGATGCCGTGCTATCCCGGCTGGATCGCGTGGAATCAATTCAAGCGATCCAGCAATTGGCCGCCCGCTATGCGGTGGCGGTGGACAGTCGCGACGTGGATGGCTGGGTTCAGCTGTTCATCGAGGACGTCAATTGCGGGCGCCATGGCACGGGCCGCAAGGTGCTGCGTGATGTGATCGCCGCCAGTCTGCGCAGTTTCTATCGTTCCATCCATTTCGTCGGCAACCACCAGGTTGATCTGATCGATGCGGATCACGCGACGGGCATCGTCTATTGCCGGGCCGAACACGAGGTCGGGAACGAATGGATAGTCGTGCCGGTTGCCTATTTCGACGAGTATGAGCGCCGCAACGGTAATTGGTATTTTGTTCGACGCCGCGAGAAGCACTGGTACAGCGTGGACCAACTGGAGCGCCCACCCGCTCTCTTGCATCGCTGGCCCGATGGGGGCAAGCCGGCCCGTTTGCCGGGCGACTTCCCCACCTGGACTAAGTTCTGGTCGGACAGCCCCGCATCGGAGATCGCCGCGCTTACAGATACACCGATCAATGGATAACTTTGTTGAGGACTTTTTGTCCCATTAGGAGAAGACGTTGGACTACAAGTATCTTTTGACGGAACGCTATGATGATGGGGCCATAGTCCGCATCATCCTCAATCGGCCGTCGGCGCGAAACGCGCAAAATCGCGGACTTTTGGTGGAATTGGGTCAGGCTTTCGAGGAAGCGGAAAAGGACGACAAAGTGCGCGTGGTGATTCTCGCCGGCGCCGGTCCCGTATTCTCTGCCGGCCACGACCTCGGCTCCAAAGAACACCTGGCCGAAATGAAACCCGGCCCAGATCAGCACGAAAGCGCGCGCACCAACGGCGGCTCGCGCACGTCGGCCGAGAAGCGCGCCTTGCAAGAATGGCATTATTTCTTCGAGAACACGTCGCGTTGGCGGAGGCTCCGCAAGATCACCCTCGCGCAGGTGCATGGCAGCGTGTTTTCCGCGGGCCTCATGCTGATGTGGTGCTGCGATCTCATCATTGCCGCACAAGACACGATCTTCTGCGATGTCGTGGGTACGCGCCTCGGGATGTGCGGCATGGAGTATTTTGCCCATCCGTGGGAGTTCGGTCCTCGCAAGACCAAGGAGCTGATGCTCACCTCGGACGCTATCGACGCCGAGGAGGCTTACCGCCTGGGCATGCTGACGAAAATCTATCCCAAGGATCAGCTGGCGGAAAAAACCCTCGCCTTCGCTCGCCGCATCGCCAGCGTGCCGACCATGGCGGCGCTGATGATCAAGGAATCGGTCAACCAGAGCGTCGACAGCATGGGCTTCAACACTGCCCTGCAGGCGTGTTTCACGCTGCACCAGCTCAATCACGCGCACTGGGCCGAGTTGCACGTCGGCACCCCGTACGAAGGCTATCCCGCAGCGGTTCCGGCCGACGGTGCGGTCGATTGGCGCAACCCTCCGCCGCTGCGAATGGCGCGCAAGGACGATTAGACGTGTCGTACACGGGCGGACGTAAGAAGATGATTTATCTCGCGCGGCGCAATCCGTCGATCGAGGCGGAGGATTGGCCGCGCATGTGGCGTTCGCATGCGGCATACGCCGCCCAGATACTCACGCTCGACGCGCGCTTGAGCAGTCTTTTCTACTGCGCCCGCGTGCTGCAGGTCGATGGCGCTCCATTCGATCTACCGGAGTCGGCACGCGACTATGACGGCGTGGCGATCGTGTCGAGCGACACTGACGAGGTTCCGCAAGTCGAGATGACGCCGGAGGTCCGCGCCAAGATCGATCAGGATGAACTGCGCGTGTTCAGCACCTACGTGCCCAGGTTCTCTTTCCGCTGCGAGGAGGTGCTGGGGCATGGCGGCGCACCGGGCAGAGCGGCAGTGATCCGATTCCTGGTGCGCAAGACCGGCAGCGCGCGCGAAGCATTCTTGGCGCATTGGAGCGGGCGCCATGCTGAAATTGCCCGCCGCGCCGCCGACGCATCCGGGATCGTCACGCGCTACGTGCATGACAGCCTAATCGAGGAACCGCCGCCGGGCTACCCGTTCGACGGCATCACCGAAACCTGGTTCGCGAACACCGAGGATGCTGTACGGTCCTTTGCCGACGACGCGCTCGTGCCCGTAGCGCAGGATCTCACCGCGTTCTGCGATCGAGAACGCAGCGTCACGCTCCTCACCTACGTTATTCATCGCTGGCCGCGTGCCTGAATGCGCGCACGAGCGATCCAGCCGCGGCCGCTGCGGCCTTTTTGGAAAGGATGAATGATCGATACAACTACCGCTTTGCTTCGCGCCGCGGCGCAACGATGGGGCAACAAGACCGCGCTGATCTCCCTGCGCGACGCGCCCATCAGTTTCGCGGCCCTCGATGTCGAGGCAGACCGGTTTGCCAAGGCGCTCATCGCCGACGGCATCGAGTTAGCGGAACGCGTCGGCATCTGGGCGCCGAATATGTGGGAGTGGGTAGCGGCGGCCGTCGGCGCACAGCGGGTGGGCGCGGCGATCGTGCCGCTCAATTCGCGCTATCGCGCGGCGGAGGTGGCCGACATCGTGCGGCGAGCGAAGCTGAAGCGCCTGGTGGCCATAGGAGACTTTCTCGGCACTTATTATCCCGCGATGGTGCGCGGCGAGGACATGCCGGAGCTGAAGCAGGTCATCGTGGTACGCGGCATCCCGTCGAAATTGGCGGGCCGGGAGATTGCTTGGGAGTCGTTTCTGGCGCATGGCGCGCAGGTCGCCGATACCTTGGTGCGCGAGCGCGAGGCACGCGTAACCGGCGCAATGGTAGCCGATATCCTCTTTACCTCAGGGACGACAGGCAGGCCGAAGGGTGCGGTATTCACCCACCAATCCACGGTGCGCAGCTCCTACGGCACTCAGACTTTCGCCTCCGTGACCGACGCCGATTGCCTGTGTCCCATGGGACCGTTCGCGCATTTCGCCGGGTACAAGGCCGGGTGGCTCAACGGGATGCTAACGGGCGCGACGGTGTGCTGGAGCGACGCCGCCGACAGTGAGTCGATGCTCAATGTGATCTCGCGACTGCACGTCACCGTCATGCCGGCGCCTCCCATTATCTGGCAAGACATACTCGACAATCCCCATCGCGGAGATTGGGATACGTCGAGCCTTCGGTTCGCCGCCACGGGCAGTACGATGATTCCGCCGCAGACGGTGCGCCGGCTGGTATCAGAGATGCGCATCAAGCAGGTCGGCACCGGTTATGGTCTGACTGAGTCGGGGGGCATGACCAATTTCACCCGGCCGCAAGATACGGTGGAACAGGTGGCTTTTTCAGCCGGCCGGGCCGCGCCGGATTCAGAGGTTCGCATTGCCGACGCCGAACGGCGCTGGCTGGGACCGAACGAAGCGGGCGAAATCCTGGTACGCACGCCGCGCCTCATGCGCGAGTATTTGGACGATCCCGCCGCCACCCGCGATGCCCTGGAAGCCGACGGATGGCTGCATACCGGCGATGTAGGGAGCCTCGACGAGGAAGGCTATCTCAAGATCACCGACCGCCTGAAGGATATGTACATCACCAATGGCTTTAACGTGTATCCGGCGGAACTTGAAAGGCTCCTGGGCACGATGCCGGGCGTCGCCGCGTGCGCCGTCATCGGTGTCCCGGAGCCGCGGAAGGGCGAGGTGGGCAGCGCTTTTCTCATCCGATCGCCCGGATCCACGGTTTCGGAGTCCGAGGTGTTTGCCTGGTGCAAGCAGAACATCGCCAGCTACAAGATTCCGAAGCAAGTGACATTCGTCGACGACTTCCCCAGGAACTCGCTGGGAAAGATTTTGAAGCGGGAGCTCAAACGTCTGGTCTGATCGACATTCGCCGCAGGATTAGTTCATTCCTTCGGCGTCCCTGGAGCTTGCTCCTTCGGTGCCCGTCGCGAGGGCGCATCGATGTCCTTGAACGCCTCGTCCCGCCATTTCACCGCCGCCTTCAGACCTTCGGCCTGAGCGATGCGCCGAAATTCCAAGGCGTTTGGCCGGGTCTTGTGGCTGGAATGATGCCATGGCGTCACCGCGTACAGAGCGGTGCGCAGTCCCATGATTTCGTAGGTCGTATTCAAGCTCAGTTTGTTGGCGGCCAGCATGTCGGGAGCAATTGAGGCCAGTGCGGTCACTTCGCGCAGAAAGGCTGCCTCAAACTCCTCCGGCGGGAAGCTCTTGGTCACCCATCCCCAGTCAGCAGCTTGTTTGCCGGTGATGATGTTGCCGCTGAGCTGCAAATACTTGGCGCGTGCCATGGTCATCTTCCAGCCGAAAAAGGCGATGTCAGGAGTGGCTTGCGCGCGCGTTGCCGGATAGCCGATTCGTGCGTCGTCGGAAACGAAGGCGATGTCGCACATGGACATGACCTCCGTTCCGCCTGCCAGACAGTTGCCGTGCACCTTGGCAACCACCGGCTTCAAGAGGTCCCAAATCGTGAACCAATCGCGCAAAATGCCGCGTGCCATCTGATCGGTCCAATCGTCGAATAGCGGTGAGATGGCATGTGCCTTGCCGTCATAGGACTGGGCCGCGACGTCGTAGCCGCTGCAGAAAGAGGGGCCTGCGCCTTCGATGACGATGACCGAAACCTGATCGTCCGCCTCTGCCTTCTTCAGCGCATCAACGGCTTCATCGCGCAGCCTGCGGCTCATGGCGTTATGCACCTGCGGGCGATTGAACGTGATAAAAGCCAAGCGCTTATCTACCCGATAAAGTATTTCCTGATACTCAGTCATGCGAGTTCTCCAACTTGTCGGAACCAGCTCACCGCAGCGAACATCAGTATACGAGCCCCGCACCGTAGCTGCTCGCCGGGACGCACACGGCGCCCGCTCGAGGACGGTATGAAAAGAAACGCCCTACAATATACGAGCAGGCGGCAAACGGTACTCTGTGGTGCAAGAGGCGCGCCCAGGGAATCGTGCAAATCACATACGTGATTTCGATGGCGAGCGTCGATTCCAGCATCGTGAGGGCGAGAACCATAATATAAGGGGAGCGAATGGTTCCGCGAAGCCGGGTTGTGCTTCGGATGAGGAAATGGGAAGGGCAGGGGGTTACGGCAAATGAAGGAAGAGATTTTCGACATCGCGGTTGTCGGGGCCGGTTTCGGCGGGATCTACGCTGCCCATCGTTTTCGTGAGAAAAACTTGTCCGTCGTCGGTATCGAGGGTGCCTCAGGCGTCGGCGGCGCTTGGTATCACAACGGCTACCCCGGGTCTCGGGTCGATACCGATAGCGTCGATATGTACAGCTATCTTTTTTCCCGTGAGATCTATGAAGGATGGCTGTGGACGGAACGCTACGCGGCTCAGCCGGAACTGATGCAGCACCTGAACTGGGTGGCGGACAAGCTGGATGTCAAGAGACTGTTTCGCTTTGACACGTGGCTTCGAGAGTCACATTGGTCGAGCGAGGACCAGCGATGGCACCTCAAGACTGATCGTGGCGACCAGATCGCCTGCCGGTTCCTCGTGATGTGCACCGGCAACCTTTCCGAGCCCAAGCCGGTTCCCTTTCCCGGCCTGAATCAGTTCAAGGGGGAATGGCACCAAACCAACCGCTGGCCGCACCGGGAGGTTCGGTTCAAAGACCGTCATGTCGCCATCGTCGGTACCGGCTCGTCCGGCGTTCAAGCGGCGCCGGTGGTCGCCGAGCAAGCCGAACACCTGTACGTATTTCAGCGCAGTCCCCACTATGGCGTTCCCGCGCGCAACGGCCCCTCGAACGTGGAAAAGCAGCGAGCGATAGCTCGGACGCTCGACGAATTCAAAGAAACAATGCTGGCGCGGCCCACGCTGCCCTTCGGGCAAGAAGATCGCAAACGCGCGGCGCAATACACGCCGGAGGAGCAACAAGAGCGGCTGGAACGGCAGTGGGCGGTCGGCGGGCATGCCATGGCCTATGTTTTCGAGGACATCGGCATCAACCTTGACTCAAACGCGATTGCTTCGGAGTTCGTCAGGAGAAAAATCCGCGAACGGGTGAATGATCCCACCATTGCGGAAAAGCTTTGCCCCGAATATCCCATCGGCACGCACCGGCTCATTCTGGAAACCGATTACTACGAGTGCTTCAACCGGGACAACGTCACTCTGGTGGATATGCGGGAAGATCCGATCGAGGAGATCACGGAAACCGGCATCCGCACTCGGGGCAACCACTACGATGTGGACCTCATCATCTTTGCTCTCGGCTTCAAGGCCTTTCTCGGCGCCATCGACAGCGCTGGCGTTGCCAATGAAAAAGGCCAGACACCCCGCGAGATCTGGGCGCGGGGGCCGCGTACGGTCTTCGGTCTGATGACTCCGGGTTTTCCCAATTTCTTCCATCCGACCAATGCGGGCAGCCCGTCGGTGCTCGGGCCGCTGATCGTGGAAAACGAATTCCACGTCGACTGGATCGCGGACTGTATCGAGCACATGAGACGATCGGGGTACTCCACGGTCGAGGCGACCGAGGAAGGTGCCGACAACTGGGGCCGCAAGTCCGCCGCGGTCGCACAGAACATGTTACGTCGGCAGGAGGACAACTACATGGTGCATGTCAACCCGGATGACGGCTCACGTATCTTTCAGCCCTGGGGGAGCGGCATGGCAACTTACGTACCCGAGGTCCGTTGCATGACGGAGCGGGATTACGAGGGGTTCGCGTTCAATACATAATCGTCCGCATACAGCGCAAGGAATGCCGCAACAAGGCCGATCCTGGGGTCCAGAGCGTTTCCCCGGTACTGTAAAAATCGCGCATAGATGCGCTAGAATCGTCTCATGAACGCCGTTTCCAGTAGCTTGACGAAAAAAGCTCGACAGGGGCGGAAAACGGCCGATGGCGGGCGGCATCTGGTCAAGTCGGCCCAGCGCGTGGTGGAGGTTCTCGAGTATTTCGATTGGGACCGCCCCGCTGCAAGAGTCAACGACATTTGCAGCGCGCTGTCCTATCCTCAATCGAGCACTTCAGAGTTGCTGAGATCCCTGGCCGCGCTTGGATACCTGTACTACAACAGGAGCAGGCGGACTTATAGCCCAACTGCCCGCGTTACGCTCCTCGGAGCCTGGGTTGAGCCGGACTTGTTTCGCGCCGGCAAGGCATTCGCGTCCGTCGACCGCATTGCTGAAAGGACCGGAGAGACTGTCGTTATTTCCTCCAGCGGTCCAGCCTACATGGTCTATTACATCCACGTAGTCCAGGGGGCGAACGAGGGAGCCATTCGGGCGCATGTCGGCCAACGCGAGCAGCTGCTGCATTGCCCGCAAGGTGAAGTGCTGCTGGCGAGCTATCCCGACCGGGAAATACGCTTAGCGCTGCACCGCCTCAACATTTTTGAGACGAGTCCGAAGTACCAGTTCGTGCCGTCAGAAAAATTCACGGAAATGCAGGCGCTCAGAGACCGCGGATGGAAAATCGCTCCCACCGGTCTTGGGCCTCAGGAGGGCGCCGTCTCTATGCTGTTGCCGCGCCGCCGAGGCGGCGACCGGCTGGTGCTGAGCGTATTGGGCGCGCGCGACGTCATCCAGCAGCGAGGCGAGGAAATCCTGGCTATCCTGCTCGAAGAGCGCAAGCTCCTCGGCATCGCACGATGACGAAGTTCCGATCCAACCTTCCTTCAACGATCAACTCTGCTTTTCTTGCCACGGTGAAGGTTAGCCCCGACCGTGTATATCTCGATTTTGCGGGCGATGAGTTCACCTATGCGCGCATGGGGGCGCAGGTCGAAGCCCTCGCGCGCGGATTGCATGCCCTAGGCCTCAAGCGAGGCGATCGGGCTGTGACATTGCTGGAGACCGGACCAGACAGCATCATCTCCTGGTTCGCCATCAATCGACTTGGCGCCATCCATGTTCCGATCAACACCGCCTATCAGGGCGACTATTTGCGCCATCAGATCAATGATTCCGGCGCGCGCATCGTCATCTGCGAAAATGCTTATGTCCCGCACGTGACAGCGCTTGCGTCGCAGTTGACGTCGGTAGAGCACATTCTGTACCTCGGCGCCGAGGCGAATCGCGGGGATTGGCGCGGCGGTTTCAGCCCGGTGGACGAACACCGATTGACCCAGGGAGATGCACCTTACGTCGAGGTGGCGCCGAGCGATTTGGCGGCGATCATCTACACGTCGGGAACGACCGGGCTGTCGAAAGGATGCATGGTAAGCCACAATTATCTTTGTGATTTGGCCAGGCGAAATTCGGAATCGGCCGGCCGCACACCCGAGGATATCCAGTGGACATCATTGCCGCTGTTTCACGTGGGCGGCATCTGCGTCGTGCTGCAGGCGATTCAGCTTCGAGCCAGCGCAAGCGTGTGCCGGAAATTCTCCGTCTCGGGATTCTGGCCGGAAATAGAACGCAGCAGGGCTACCCATGTCATGCTCATCGGTTCGGCTGCACAGATGATTGCAAACGCGCCTGACACGCCGGTGTCGCTCAGATGCCGCAGCCAATTGAGGATTTTGACCGCGGTGCCGATGTCGGGCAAATTGGCCTCGACCTGGCGCGAGCGGTTCGGCGTGAGGTGGTCGACGGGATTTGTCTATGGGAGCACGGAATGTGGCCAGGCGCTCAGCGCGCCGTATGACGAACCGGCTCCGGACGGCTCCTGCGGCAGGGTAAACGATGCCTTCGATGTCAAAATCGTCAACGACGATGATGAGGAGTTGCCGCCCAATCAGGTCGGGGAGATCGTCGCCAGGCCCAAGCGCCCGAATGTCATGTACAGCGGCTATTGGAACAACCCCGAAGCAACCGCGAAGGCATCGCGAAATCTTTGGCACCATATGGGGGACCGGGGCCGCATCGATGAGAACGGAAACTTCTTTTTCGTCGATCGAAGCAAGGATGTGATCCGCCGCCGCGGGGAAAATATCTCGACCTTTGAGCTGGAAGGCACTTTCAGCCAACACCCCGATATTGCCGAAGTTGCGGTTCATTCGTTGCCGTCCGAAGTTCTCGAGGATGATGTGAAGGTGACTGCGGTGCTTCGGTCCGATACCCGGCTCCAGGAAGCGGAACTGTGGGAGTGGGCACGCGCACGCATCCCAAAGTTCGCGATCCCGCGCTACGTCGAGTTCCGAAAAGAGCTGCCGAGGAATGCCACGGGACGGGTGCTCAAATTCCAGCTGCGGGAGGAGGGGGTCACGAAGGCGACCTGGGATAGTCAGAAGTGAGGACTATCCGCTAACGTCCCGGCATTCCGACCGTCGGACTACAACATCGTCAAGCCGCCGTCGACATTGATGGTCTGACCCGTGACGAAGCCGGATTGCTCACTGGCCAGGAATACGACGACGTTGGCGATGTCCGTGGCGGGCTCGCCGAGCCGGCGCATGGCGATCTGGCCGAGGTAGTTCTGCTTCTGCTCCGGGTAGTCCTCGAAGAACTTATCCGCCGCCTCGCTCCGCGCCGCCGGGCAAACGACATTGACGCGAACATTGAATTCGCCCCATTCGCGCGCCGCGGTTCGACTCAGGCCCCGAATGGCCTCCTTTGTCGCGGCATAGATGCTGAATCCCACCGTACCGTTGATCCCCTCGCGCGACCCCAGATTGACGATGCTTCCACCGCCCGCCTTCTTCAGATGCGGCAACGCGGCCCGCATGAAATAGAACGTACCCCAGAAACCCGATTCGAGCACCGCTTCGGTTTGTTCCTGGCTTATATCTGCCAGCGGAATGAGGACCTGGAAGATTTGGGCGTTGTTCACGAGGACGTCGAGCTTGCCGAACCTGGCAATCGTGTCGGCAACCGTCTTCTCGGCGGTCTCACGCTTGCGGACATCGCCGGGGATCACCAGTACCTCGACGCCCTGCTCGCGCACGGATTTCGCAGCGCGCTCGAGCTTGGCGCCGTCCCGGCCCGTCAGCACGAGATGGGCGCCTTCTCGAGCGAAGGCCTGAGCGATGCCCAATCCGATGCCTTGGCCCGCACCCGTGATAATGGCCACCTTGCCTGACAACTTTTTCATATGACTATTCTCCGTTGACCGTTAAGACCGCCAGCGCGGCCGCTTGCGGAGTCCCCGCTCCACGAGCACACTATGATGCAGGCACGCCCGTAGCAAGGGGAGGGCTGATGTCAGAAAAAGACCGCGCTGGCCGCGGCCCGGGAGCGTGGTCGAGGCTCTAAAGCATCTCATACGTGATGCTTTCGCGAGGGTCCATCCTCTACAATTCCTCGACCGGGGTACGCCTGAGCATCCGCCCAGCGGCATTCGCGTGAGGATAGTGTGATGAGCAGCGACGTTATAAACGATTTGGCCGAGATCGCTGAAACCGCCGCCGAAAAGCCAGTGGTGATTCCAGTCGAGGCCTTCGTCTCCGAAGAGTACGCGCGGGCCGAGAATAACAAGCTGTGGTCCAAGGTCTGGCAAGTGGCGTGCCGGGTGGAAGAGATCCCCAAGGTTGGCGACTACGTCACTTATGACATTCTCGACGAATCGATCATCGTCGTGCGCACGGCGCCCGACAAGATTTCTGCTTACTACAACGTCTGTCAGCATCGCGGACGGCGGTTAACCGAAGGTTCGGGTCATGTCGGGCTGTTCCGGTGCCGATTCCACGGCTGGTCGTGGAATTTGAAAGGCGAGAACACCTTCGTGCTGGACCCGCAGGACTGGGGCGACTGCTTGACGCCGCGGAATCTGCACCTGGCGGAGGTCAAGGTCGACACGTGGGGCGGCTGGGTATGGATCAACATGGATCCCAACTGCAAGTCTCTGAAGGAGTATCTGGAACCGGCCGTCTCCATGCTGGGGCCCTTCGAATTGGAGAAAATGCGCTATCGCTGGCGCCAGTGGCTCTATTTCCCCTGCAACTGGAAAGTCGCGCTCGAGGCTTTCATTGAGAGCTATCACGTCGATGGCACGCACCCCCAGCTGCTTCGTTGGGGTTCAACCCGATGGTGGTGCAAGTCCGAAAATCATTGCAGCTGGCATGGGCGCGGACAGGCGCGTGGCGAAGCGATTCAAGGAGGAGCCTCCGCGCTCGGAGACATCATGGCCACGCGGGATCAGGACCCCCGTCTCGCAGCCGCCGAATACCAAAACAATTTGATCGCAACTCTCAATGCCGCCACCACTCAAACACTGGTGGACGCCGCCAATCGGTTGGCGGACGAGCTGCCGCCCGGGACTCCGCCCGATCAAGTCAGCGCCCATTTCATGGCTTCTGCCATGCGCGACGATGCGGCGCGTGGCGTTCCCTGGCCGAAGGTCGATCTGGCGTATCTGATGGGCTCCGGACATGACTGGCATCTTTTTCCGAACACGGTCATCTTGCCGGGGCTCACTTTCGCGCTGTGCTACCGCGCGCGGCCCAACGGCTACAATCCAAATAGCTGTATTTTCGAGGTGTACGCGATCGAGCGTTACCCGGAGGGTGAGGAGCCGAAGACTGAGTGGGTCCACCACGCGGCTCCGACGGAAGATAAATGGCTCAAGATCCTGATGCAGGACTTTGACAACATGAGCAAAGTGCAACAAGGCGTGAAATCGCGTGGCTTCAAGGGGCCGCGACCGAGCCCGGTACAAGAGCTGGGCGTCATCCATTTTCACCGCTTGCTGGCCAAGTACATGGGGACGGGCGCTCCCCAACCGATGCCACGATCCGGCGGATGATGCAAAGGCCTTGCGGGCGATGCAGTCTCGATCCTTGTCTACGACCATAAATTCGGCCTTCGCGGCAGCTGCAAAAGCCAATCCGCAGGGTCTGTGCTTCAACTTCTATGGCGATGCTTACACCTATGCTCGCTTGGCCCAGGAGATCGAGCGGCTCGCACGTGGCCTTCATGCCCTCGGCGTGAAGCGGGGTGATCGGGTAGTGACGCTCCTGAACAACGGTCCGGACGCGGTCATTACCTGGTTTGCGACAAATCGGCTCGGCGGCATTCATGTCCCGATCAACACGGCATACAAAGGCGAGTATCTCCGTCATCAGATCGATGACTCCGGTGCGCGCATCGTCATTTGCGAAAACGAATATGCCGGCGATGTCGTCGCCGTCGCACCGACTCTTGAGTCGCTCGAGCACATCTTTCACCTGGGCTCGCACGCGGAGCGAGGCGCATGGCGGGGTCCGCTCAGGCCGCTCGACGAATGCAGATTGGACCAAGGTGAAGCGCCGTATATTGAGGTAGCACCGAGCGATCTGGCTATGATCATCTACACTTCAGGGACGACCGGGTTATCGAAAGGATGCATGGCGAGCCACAACTATCTTTGCGATGTGAGCCGACGTTATGCGGACACGATCGGTCGCACGCGCGAGGATATGCTGTGGACGCCCATGCCGCTATTCCATATCACCGGCATAGCCGTCGTCCTTTCGACGATCCAGATGGGCGCCTCGTCCGCCATATCGCGGAAATTTTCCGTATCGAATTTCTGGTCGGACATCGAACGCTGCCAAGCGACCATGATCGTCCTATTGGGCTCGATGGCGCTGATGGTGGCGAATGCGCCGGACACACCGGAATCGGTCAGATGCCGCGGTCAGGTGAGGTCCTTGATCGGAATTCCCATGTCGCAGCGGCTGGCCTCCATTTGGCGCGACCGCTTCGGCGTAAAATGGGCCTCCGGAACGATCTACGGCAGCACCGAGTGCGGGCAGGCGCTCAATGCGCGCTTCGACGAGTCGGTGCCCGACGGCTGTTGCGGCCGGTTGAACGACACCTTCGACGTCAGGATCGTTGACGAACATGATGAGGAGCTTCCGCCGAATACGGTCGGTGAGATTGTCACCAGGCCGAAGCGGTCGCACGTGATGTTCAGCGGCTATTGGAACAACCCCGAAGCCAGCACGAAGATTTCCAGGAACCTCTGGCATCACATGGGGGACAATGGCCGGGTCGACGAGCACGGGAATTTCTCTTTCGTCGACCGCAGCAAGGACGTCATTCGCCGCCGAGGCGAGAATATCTCCAGCTTCGAGCTTGAAGCGACCTTCTGCCAGCATCCGGACATCGCCGAGGCCGCCATACACGCCGTGCCGTCGGAGCTGATGGAGGATGACGTGAAAGCGACGGTGGTGCTGCGGCCTGGCGCTTCCTTGAAGGAATCAGAGCTCTCCGATTGGGCGCGTCCGCGCATGCCGAAATTTGCGCTGCCGCGCTACATTGAATTCCGGGAGGAGCTGCCGAAGAACGCCTCGGGGCGGGTATTGAAGTTCCAGCTCCGCGAACAAGGCGTGACCCCGAGGACGTGGGACTTCGAAAAGACGAAGTCGTGACGAGGAGATGCGGGAGGATGATATGAGCAGCGATATCGAGAAGATGGTTAAGAATCTGGACGACGTCAGGCAAATTACCAACGCTCTATATACCTATGGCTTGGCCATTGATACGCACCGCTATGAGCTTTTCGATAAAGTGTTCGCGAAGGAGATCGAAGCAGACTATAACCCTCCGGTCTACTACAAGACTCTCGAACAGGCGAAGTCGCACATGAAAGCATTTCATGAGGCGCTCGATGGATCGCAGCACAACATCACGAACCCCCAAGTCCTCGTGAATGGGGATCGGGCGACCTCCATCAGCTATGTGGTGGTACGGCTGGTCAAGGGGAAGGACTATTTCCAGATGGGCTGCTACTACGACGACACGTGGGTGCGTACGTCCGAAGGATGGCGGATCAAAACACGCCTCTGCCGCGGCAATTTCTGGGAAGGCAATCCGGCCACCGGCGGGGAAGTGGCGCCGGGACAAAACCTTGAGCCGTCCCTACATTCATTGAAGCGCGCGGCCGCAGGAAACGAGCTCTCCTATTTGAAGCTCGTTGCCAGGAAGTGAGCATTGAACGGGAGCTATTTGAACTTGGCCCGCAGCGAGACGCCCACGGTAGCCGGGGCATTCCAGTAGGCATTGATGGCCGTCGCCGCGCCCAACACCTGCGTGATGTAGCGTTTGTTGGTCACATTGTCGCCGTACAGCGCGACGCTGAAGCGCTCCGAGGGGTCGGTCCATTCCGCCCGCACTCCCAGCGTTTCGTAGGCGCCTTGAGAGAACTGATCTGCGGGATCAAAGTAGACTCTCGAGCTGTAGTAGAAATCGCTCGACAGCGCCAATTTGCCGGCAGGAAGGCCCATCGTATACTTGAGGTCCAACGTGCTGGTGATTTTCGGGGCACGCTCCATTTGGTTGCCGCTGGCATCGACCGTGATGTTGTTGAAGGTGCCGAAGGAGGCGCCGCACGCGGGGACCAGGCACTGCTGATAGGCCGGCGCAGCCGGGTAGCTCGTGTATATCGGATCGGTGTAAGCCGCGCCGAGGTTGACTTCAAAGTCGGGGGTGATCAGATACTGCACCTGACCTTCGAGACCCCAAATACGTGACTTGGCGGCGTTGCTGATGACGGTCGCGGGCCGGCCATCGACGGTTGCCTGGCTCATGACCTGCAGGTTTTTGTAGTCGTAGTAGAACACGGATCCGTCGAACGACAAGTTCCGGACGGCTCGCTTGTAGCCCACTTCGAAGGCGGAGAGAGTTTCCGCCTGGATCGGCACCGTTGATCGGCCGCCCAGGTTATAGATAGGCGCCTTGAAGCCACGCGCGAACGAGGCGTAAACGTTCGAATTGTCGTCCAATGCATAACGCGCAACGGCGCGTGGGGTTACCGGATTGCTCGTCAGGTCAGGCACATGAGTGACTGGGGCTCCCGGATCGTCCCAGAGCGCGTTGACCGTTTCTTCGTGGCTATAGCGGACGCCGGCGGACAGATATAGCCTGTCGATGACTTCGTAGGTTGCATCCGCAAAGCCCGCGAGCGATCTCACCTCGGCGCTGGTGTATCCTTCCGAAGCATAGGGCGCCCCGAAGATCGAGCCCCGGATGGGGATGGGATCGCTGTAGTCCAGGTAGAATGCACCGGTAGTCCACTGCAAGGGCCCACCGGGCTTGGAGGAGAGCAGGAATTCTTGGGTGACGGTCCTATCCGGCACGTAGAAATTGATGAATACGGTCGGCACGGACACATCGCCGAGCGAAATATACGTGCTTGATACGTCCTGCCGATACTGCGAGTAGGATTTAAGAGTCGCAAAATCGAGGTCGAAGGTCGCCGTGAGTTGATAGATATCGTTCTTTGCAAGCAAAATCGGTTGCTCGCCCGCCGGGAGCGCTACGTCGTTCGGCCGGGTTGGGACGATTGCGCCGGGGATGATGGTACCGAGGGCCTGCGGTACCCCGTTTTCCACGTAGACATTTCCCGTCACGTTCGTCGGATCGCCCACTTTCTCGTGGGTGTAACGAAAAAGGACTGAGATACGGTCCGTGAAGTCGACTTTTATGCCGGTCCGAAGGGTCCAGTTCTCATAGGCGCCGATCTTGTCATTGTCGGTTGCGATGTTCGTGAGATAACTATTGCTGCTCGTGTACATGCCCGCCACATCCACGGCAATCTTGTCGGTCAGGCCGGTGGTGGCATACGCCTTTCACTTCTGCGTATTGAAGCTGCCGTAAGAGGCCTCGATGTCCCCGTGTGTCTCGGTGCTTGGTTGTACGGTGTTGACCAGGATTGCGCCGGCGGTCGTATTGCGGCCGAACAGAGTCCCCTGAGGTCCTTTCAACACCTGGACGCTCTCGACGTCGAGCAATTGGAAATCGGCGCCGACAATCTTCGGGTCGTAGAACCCATCGGTGTAAATCCCAACGTTCGGGCCTGCTCCCGATACCGACGCCGATGAGCTGACCCCGCGGATCGACGGATGTGTAAAGGGACCCGCGTAATCGAAGCGCAGGCCCGGTGTCAGCGATACTATGTCGGACAAATTCTCAACGTTCGCCCGGACCAGGGCATCCGCATCGATGTTGGTGATCGTGATCGGCACGTCCTGCAGGCGCTCGGCGCGGCGCTGCGCGGAGACGATGATTTCGGTTAGCTCATCGGTCTGCGCGAATGCTGAAAATGATGCGAGCAAGCCGATACCCGCCGTAGATGCCAAGAGAGATGCGCAAAGAACGCGAACCCATGTGCGAGTCACGGTATCCCCCCTATATTATGATTCTCCTACGCTGCCGATGATCCCCCCATCGCCGACGTGTGTAAATCACCCAAGGTCGGCGCGAGCTCGCTCATCACAACCGCGATGAAATCGATCATTGTCGTGACCAATGCGCCGGCCAAGAGCACGGCCGACTATAATCTGCGGCCGGCAGCGCGGCCGGTAGACGGCTGCGCATCGGGGGATAACCGATGAACGTTCAGCTCGCTGCGTTCTTTCGTACGACGCTTCCGTACGATCTGGCTCAGCTGCCCGAGTTGGATAGCCGCTATCATTCGATCTGGCTCCCGGATCATATGGTGAGCTTCTGGCCGGACTCGATTTGGACGCCGGAATTTACCGATCTTGCCACGGTGTCCCCCTCGCCGCATCGTCACCTCGATGGCCTGGCCATGGCAGCGGCGCTGGTCGCGTTGACCAAGAACGTTCAGATCGCGACCTGCGTCGTCGACACCGTGCGGCGCCATCCATCCTTGCTTGCGCAAACTGCGCTAACGATCGATCACCTGTCGCGCGGACGCTTCAATCTCGGGCTGGGCTGCGGCGAGACAGAGAACTCAGTGCCCTATGGGTTTGATTTTTCGACACCCGTCGCCCGCTTCGAAGAGTCGCTGAAAGTCATTCGGCTGCTTTGGGAAAGCGACGGGCCCATCGATTTCTCGGGACGCTTTTACAAGCTGCATCGGGCTCGACTGGACACCGAGCCCTTCGCAGGCCGTAATCCCGGCATCTGGATCGGAGGTAGCGGTCCGCGCATGTTGGATATTGCCGGCCGATATGCCGACGGTTGGTGGCCACAGACCATGTACTCGCCCGAGGACTACGCGCAGAAACTTTCGACTGTACGAGGCGCGGCAGAGCGTGCCGGACGCGATCCGGCAGCCATCGTGCCCGCCTTGATCCTGGCTTGTCTCATCGGCGATGAAGCGGAGCTTGCGAAAGTTCTTGAAGCGCCGCTGGTCAAGGCCTATGTTCTGCAACTGCCGGCCGACATTCTGAGAGCCCATGACTTCGCGCATCCCTGCGGAGAGAGCTGGCGTGGGATTCACGACCTCGATCCAGGTCGGATGCCTCGAGAGAAGGTCATTTCGCTGTTGGCGAAGGTCGATGTGAGGTCGATCCTTGCCGTCGTGCCGCACGGCGCGCCCAAGCAAATTGCGCAGATCTTCAAGGGCTACGTCGAGGCGGGTGCGCGTGTCATCAAATTCATCGATTACAGCAGCATGGCCGGATTGAACTTCGCGGCTCGTTCGGCCGCAAAGGTTCGACAAGCCGAAGATGAGCTGATGCGGCTCGGCGCGTGACGGTCGGCACCGCCGCGATAGCGGCCATTTCATCCCGTTCCAAAGGGAGGTAATTTTCATGGCATTCGGCGACTTTCAGGATGATGAGGCATTGCGCGAGAGCTGGTACGCGTTTTGCGAGCAATTGAAATCGGCCGGCGACCGCGTATTCAAGGATTACAATCCCGCGACTTCCCTGCAGCGCGCTGACGGATATCGCTTTCTCACGCAGGCCCTGAGCCAAGCCTTCGACCTCGCCTTGGAAACCAAAGATACCCGCTATCCCATGATCCATAAGTTTTGTGCGCCGGATAGAAAATTGGGCGGCGACAATGCGGACTTCGTGTATTTGCAGGCGTGGATCGATGGGCAGTCGGTGTACAAGATATCGGGCAGCAAGGGCTCGGCTCGTTTCATGAACTTCACGGTGCAGGGGCCGCGTCCTGAGAAGGATGCGTATTACGGCGCTGATGTTCCGAGCCTCCATGAGCCCTTCGGCGATACGCCGGAGGCGAACATTTTCGGTCACGAGTTGAAGACGGAGTGGGACGGGAGCTTCGTGCTCCATATCGGCGGACCGAAGCGCGAACCGAACTGGCTGCCGACGACCCCGGGGTCGCGCAAGCTCTTCCTCAGGCAAGGATTCGACCGGTGGGAGGAAGAATCGGCTCAATTCCGAATCGAGCGAATCGACATGGACGAGCCTCGTCCCGTCCTCACGCACGAGACCATTCTCGAGTCTGTACGCTGGGCGGGCGATTACCTAACGGGCGCCATGCGGGACTGGCCAGACTTCAACATCCGAGCCGGTTCAGGCGTCGACGAGAAGAACATAAATCATTTCCCCGCAACCGCGCTCAAGGATGGCGCGGAGGAGCGAGACCGGCGCCGAGGACGGTCCTTCGATACCATGCGTTGGCGCCTCGCGCCGGATGAAGCGCTGATCATCGATTTTGCGAACTACGATGGGTTCTGGATGTTCACGAATATGGGCGTGTTCTGGAACAGCATGGACTACCTGTACCGGCCCGTGAGCTACACCCCGAGCCGCGCCGCGGTGGACGGCGACCAGCGAATCAGGCTCGTGATGACCCATGCGGATCCGGGCTATCAGAACTGGCTGGACACGCAGGGGTTTGGAGAGGGCTATCTCATGTTTCGGAATATTGAAAGCCGCACGTTCCCTCGCATTCAGACGCAGCTCGTAAAGGCGCAAGACCTGGCGAAGCATCTGCCCAAGGATTCCCGCCGGGCCTCGGCCGAGGAGCGC
>Ga0302326_10001162_pt1 | contig 68422 bp, 59 predicted proteins | sample Palsa_T0_3_FD_202264 | JGI IMG/M metagenome (GOLD analysis project Ga0302326, IMG submission 202264) | Peat permafrost microbial communities from Stordalen Mire near Abisko, Sweden - Palsa_T0_3 | ecosystem: Environmental > Terrestrial > Soil > Palsa > Peat permafrost | place: Sweden: Abisko... | reverse complement strand
GGGGGTGTCTGGGGATGGTGACGGCGGGACGCCTTCACCGGCGGGCGGGAGGCCCACCCTACCCGAGAACTGCGCGCTGCCGGCGTGCTGTTTTTGCAAGTCGTCCCGCTGGAGATCGGCTCCCAATTCCGCAATCCGCATGGCGCGTTCCGCATTTCCGAGATTTTCGCGGATGGCGATGAATTCCATTTCGGGGGTGATGATGCCCTGGCGGGCGTACCAGAGCTGGGTGACCGGGTGACCGGCGCTGGCGCGCATGGGGCGGCGGCGGTGGCCTTTCAACCCGGGAAATTCGACGAGGCGGTTGCGCTCGGCCTGGCTGGCGTACTCGGCGTGTTTGCCGGAGAGATAGCCGTTGTCCTGCGGCTTCACTTCGCGGCCGTCGTAGGCTTCGGTGTCGCGGCGCGCGGCGATCCACGCGGCGCGGAGCGCGGGCAGGCCCTGGTCGGAGGCGCCACTAAACGCGGGGTCGCCCCACGGGCCGCTGCAATCGTAGACGCGCACGGGCTCGTTGGGCTCGCTGGCGCCGTCCAGGGTTTTGGTCGGCGTGAGGGCGATCTCGCGCATGGGCACGCGCACATCCTCGAAGAGGTCGCCCTGCACATAGACGCGGGTGCTGGCGGGGAGTTGGTCGCTGCTGTGGGGTCCTAGGGAGTCTTGCGTGGCGATCATGGGCGTCAGGAGTTCGGAGTTCGGAGATGGGAAGCCGGAAAGAAAAAAAACGTGCGGCAGGAGAGCGGCACGGCTGAGCTTTGAAACGCGCCTCGCAGCGCGGCTCCCTGCGGCGGCATGACCCGCATCAGGTTCAAAGGGTCGTCGGCGCCGCCGAAGCGACGCAAACCTCTCAGCCCAAAGGCTCCCCTGCTGGTATGTGGTGGATGATAGGGACACCGGGAGGCGAGTCAAGAAAAGTGCCAGAGTGTTTCATCCCAGGTTTCCTACGTGCGTCCAGACGCTCCGGGCGGGTCGAATCTGAAATGAAAGGAGGTTAATCCCATGAAAATGCTCCGAAAATTCGGTCTGGCTGCGCTCGCCGTGGCGCTCAGCGCGTCGGCCTCGGCCTTTCCGTATAGCGTCTCGCAGCGCAATCCGCCGCTACCGCCGGGGAATGGTCCGACGATCGCGGTATTTGTCCGCGGCCAGGGTGTGGGCCAGTTCAAGCAGAGCGCGTCCGGCAAAGAGATCGTCCAACCGATCCGCCAGGCGAGCAGTCCTCACTGGCGCTGACCAAGCGCCAGTGCATCACCGCGCTGCGCCCCGCATGGCGCGGCGCGGCCTTCGGCCGCGACCAAAGAGGGAGCTGAGAGGGTCAGGCAGCTTCCCCGCCGTTCCGTGGAGGGAAGCGCCGGGTGGTTTTAATTTCGACATCGGGAGCGAATATCGCCACAGGGTGCTGGCGAGATATGCGCAAAGTGGCGTTCTTTTTGTTGACAGGTTACCGGTCGGGGCAGACGCTGGGAGTGAAAGGAGGTGATTTATGAAAATCATCCCAAAACTCAGCTGGGCTGGGCTCGCCGTGGCGCTTACCGCTTCGGCCTCCGCCTTCCCTTATAGTGTTTCCCCCCACACCGGTTCCCCCACCCCAACCATCGCGCTCTCGGTCCATCACCAAGGCGTGGGCCAGCAAAAGAACAACGCCTCCGTCAAGGAAACCGGCCTCCTGAACCGCACGCGCCAAACTCCTCACTGGCGCTGAGCCGGCGGGTTTCATCGCCGCGTAGTGCCTCGAATGGCGGGGACATGCGGTGTGGGCTCAGTGCGACCAGAGGGGAAAAGCGGCCTCCTGCAGGTTTGTTTGGCGACGCTCCGGGAGGTTTTGTTTTTCTACACAAAGAGCGAATATCGCCAGCCTGTTGGCGAAATATGCACAAAAAAGCCGCTCTTTTTTGTTGACACGATTTCCACCAGGGCCGACTTTGAAAGTGAAAGGAGGTGATTATATGAAAATCATCCAAATACTGAGCTTAGTTGGGATCACTGTAGCGCTCACCGCTACAGCCTCGGCCTTTCCGTACCTGGCTTCTTCGCGGAATGCTGCGACCTGGCCGACCGGGACGACCTCCACAATCGGTGTCTACGTCCATGGCCATGGCGTGGGCCAGCAAAAGAACGCGGTACCGGAAAAGGAAACCGGACCAGTAGCCGGCCACGTGAATCACAGTCCTCATTGGCGTTGATCCTCCCTGTTCCGTCCGTGTTGCGCCTCGATTGGCGCGGCAGGGCGGTGCAAGATCGGCCCGCTTCCCCCCGTAATTGTCAACAGCCTCCCGGGGCTTCGTCCAGCGAAGCCCCGGGAGGTTTTGCTTTTCCACACCCGGCATGAAAAACGCCAGTCGGCTGGCGAGATCCGTCCAGCCCGCAGCGGTTCGGAAATCCGCTGAAAAAAATTCCGAGGAATAAATCCTGCTCATTTGCAGCGATATACGAAGGGTTTGTAGGACATTACCTGACATTTCTGTAGGACCTCGCATGCGACCTGCTTTCGTGCGCGCATGCAAAATTGTCGTGCAATTTTCACGATCCTTTCTTGTCTCGCCCTGCCGTTTTTCGAGCGGGCGAACGCCGCAACGGAAATCCCTTTCGAGCATCGCGACGGACTGATCTGGCTGAAAGTCTCCGCCGCCGGTCACGCTGAACCGATGCGTTTCCTGCTCGATTCCGGAGCGGGGGTGAGCGTGATCGATTTGCACGCTGCACGGGTTCTTGGTCTCAAGCTGAATGCGCCGCAGACGGTCCTGGGCATTGGGGGCAGCAGCATGGCCTACCGGGTGGTGGGGTTGCAAATGGACTTGGGCGGCGTGGCGCTGCCGAATGCCCAACTCGCCGTGGATCTGAGCGGCGTGAGCGCCGGGTGCGGCCACCGGATCGACGGGCTGCTCGGGGCGGACTTTTTTCGCGGACACATTGTACAGATTGATTTTCGGACGGAGCGAATCCGGCTCCTTTCCCGTGGAGAACTGTCCTCCACGGGCTGCGAAGTGCTGCCGCTGGCGGCGCGAGGGGATGCGTTCTGCGTGCGGCTTGGCGTGAACTCCCAGCCGCCCGGATGGGCGCGCGTGGACACCGGTTGCGACACCGCGCTGGAATGGCTGACGACCAGTTGCGGCCGGCATCGGCTGACGGCTCCATCCATCGCTGCCGGAGCCGGTTCGCACGACTGCGTGCCGATGATGGTGCAGCTCGGCGCGCTGCGCCTGGCCGACATTCCGACCGGCCTGCACGAGACCCCGATTTTCGAGGGCGAAGCGGGGTTGCTCGGCAACGGCCTGCTCTCGCGCTTCACCGTGACTTTCGACGTCGCGAAAAAGCAACTGCTGCTCGGGCGGAACTAGGTCTTCAGCGGTTTTTTAGCAGCCAGTTGCAGCGGTCCTTGAGGATGACGGCCTCTGGCGGCGATTTTCTGAATCCCGCATATTGCACGATTTTGGAATTTTGCGGGTGGCAATTTGCACGAGGCGGCGAAGCTGGATCCGGGGCTTCCGTGCGGGGGCAAAGAATTTTAAGATAACTACTCGCTCATCGCCTGAGCGATGCTGTCGTACCCGGCTTCGCTACGCTACGCCGTGGCAAGCCCTTACTCGCTCATCGCCTGAGCGATGCTGTCGTACCAGGCGGTGCGCAAGTCGGGGAGCGGCCAGGCGAGAGTTTCGCCGTTGGCGGTAATCCTGAGCAGGTCGCCGCCGACCGTGCCGATGCAGCGCGCGGGGATGCCGCGCAGTTCGAGCAGCATTAAAATAGCGGCGGCATGCGTCGGCTTGACACTCAGGAGGATGCGGCCCTGCGTCTCGTTGAAGAGCAACTGGTCGAGGCGCAGCCCGGTGTCGCCGAGGTCCACGACCGCCCCGAGCGGCAACGGCGGCGGGTTCGGATGGGCCAGGATGCACTCCGTGAGCGCCACGCCGAGGCCGCCTTCGCTGAGATCGTGAGCGCTTTTCACGAGGCGCGACTTGATGAAGCCCCGCACCGCGTCATGCACCGCCCGCTCCTTCGCAAAATCAAGCGCGGGCACCGGACCGACTTTCAACCCATGGATGACCTGGAGGTAATGCGAGGCGCCGAGTTCGTCGCCGAAACCACCCACGAGCAGGATGGCATCGCCGGGCGCCTGGAAATAGGAAACGGTCGCGTGCCGCTCGTCCTCGATAAGGCCGACCATGCCGACCGTCGGCGTCGGATCGATCGCACCGGCGGGGCTCTCATTGTAGAGGCTCACGTTGCCGCCCGTGACCGGCACGTCGAAGGCGCGGCAGCCTTCGGCGAGGCCTTCCACGCACTCGCGCAGTTGCCAGAAATTCTCCGGCTTGTAGGGGTTGCCGAAGTTGAGATTGTCGGTCACGGCGAGGGGCGTGGCGCCCGCGCAGGCCAGGTTGCGGGCGGCTTCGGCGATGGCGATGCGGGCGCCCTGGCGCGGATCGAGCGCGCAGTAGAGGGCGTTGCAATCGCTGGTCGCGGCGAGGAGTTTGTTGGCTTCGCGGACGAGGAAAACGGCCGCGTCCGATCCCGGAAGGACGACCGTGCCAGCCCGGACGGTGTGATCGTACTGGCGATAAACCCAGTTCTTCGAGGCGATACTCGGGTGGGCCAGCAGGGTCAGCAAGGCGGCGTGGCCATCCGGAACGGGGACCTGCGCGAGGTCCAGTTGCGGGGGCGCCGGGCGGGCCCTGGCTTCGCGATCGTAGAGCGGCGCTTCGTCGGCCAACTGGCGCGCGGGGATTTCGGCGACCACTTTTCCGTGGTTGAGCACGCGCATCATGCCGTCGTCCTTGACCACGCCGACCTCGGCGTAGGGCAGGTCCCACTTCGCGAAGATATCGCACACCGTCTTTTCGTGGCCCTTCTTGACGATGATGAGCATGCGCTCCTGCGATTCGCTGAGCATGATCTCGTAGGGAGTCATGCCGGTTTCCCGCTGCGGGACTTTGGCAAGGTCGATCTCGACGCCGGTGCCGCCGCGGCTGGCGGTTTCGCAGGTCGAGCAGGTGAGACCCGCCGCGCCCATGTCCTGGATGCCGGCGACGGCATCGGTGGCGAGCAATTCGAGGCAGGCCTCGAGGAGCAGCTTCTCGCGGAAAGGATCGCCGACCTGCACAGCCGGACGGTCCTCCCTGGATTCCTCGGTGAGGTCGCGCGAGGCAAAGGCCGCGCCCGCGAGGCCGTCGCGACCGGTCTCCGCGCCGACGTAAAAAACCGGATTGCCGACGCCCCGGGCCGCGCCGCGGGCGATCTGCTCGTGCTTAAGGATGCCGAGGCAGAAGACGTTGACCAGCGGGTTGCCGTCGTAGCTCTCATCGAAATAAATTTCCCCGCCGATGGTGGGAATGCCGATGCAGTTGCCGTAGTGGGCGATGCCGGAGACGACGCCGGCGAAGAGACGCCGATTCGTTGATAGTTGATGGTTGATGCTTGATAGACTCGGCTGCGCGGCTTCGCCGCCGCTTTTGGCGAGAGGCGCTGTCGCGCTGATTGGGCCGAACCGCAGGGAGTTGAGGGAGAAGACCGGGCGCGCACCCATGGTGAAGATGTCGCGGATGATGCCGCCAACTCCGGTGGCCGCACCCTGGAAGGGCTCGACGGCGCTGGGGTGATTGTGGCTCTCCATTTTGAAGGCCACGGCCCAGCCGTCGCCAATGTCGATCACGCCGGCGTTCTCCTCCCCTGCTTTGACGAGCACGCGTTCGCCAGTGGTGGGGAATTTGCGCAGTTCCTTGCGGGAGTTTTTGTAGGAGCAGTGCTCGCTCCACATGACCGAGAAGATGCCGAGTTCGGTAAAATTTGGCTCGCGCTGGAGAATGGACTTGATGCGCTCGTGCTCGTCGGGAGTGAGGCCGTGGTCGGCGACGAGTTCGGGGGTGATGGCGGGATCGGCGGGGCTGGTCATGGTGAATCTTTCCTCGTTCTCCTCATTTGGAAGTTGCCGCCAGGAACGTCACGGTGGGTCCCGTGGAGTTTGGGCACGTCGGTGAGGGTGCGTGGATCTCGCCGGCAGGATACCGGCGAGCACGGACTGGAAGCCCGCGCTCCCCTCTCGCTAACTGGATCGTTCCGGACAAGCACATGCGGGGACGAAATCCGGGGCGTTCAGGCGGCTTTGAGCACACCCAAGGTCGCGAGGATGGACTCGAAGATGATGCGGCCGTCGGTGCTGCCGAGACGCGGATCGGAGGCGCGCTCGGGGTGCGGCATGAGGCCGAAGACATTGCGTGCTTCGTTGACAATACCGGCGATGCTGTCGAGCGAGCCGTTGGGGTTGGCGGCGTCGGTGGCCGCGCCCGCGGGGTCGACGTAACGCAGGAGCACGCGGCCCTGCCGCTCGAGCGCGCGGAGGGTCGCCGGATCGGCCACGTAGCTGCCTTCGCCATGGGCGATGGGGATGCGCAGCGCCGCGCCGGTGCGGGCGAGGTGCAGGAAGGGGTTCGCCACGTCTTCCACGCGGACGTACTGGTGCTGGCAGACGAAATGGAGCGAGCGATTGCGAATGAGGGCGCCCGGGAGCAGGCCCGCTTCACAGAGGATCTGGAAGCCGTTGCAGATGCCGAGCAGCAGTTTGCCGGAGGCGGCGTACTCCTTCACCGCCTGCATAATCGGCGAGAACCGGGCGATGGCCCCGCAACGCAGGTAATCGCCATAGGAAAATCCTCCGGGCAGAATGACCAGGTCGTAGCCGGCGACCGAACGGTCCTTATGCCAGACATAATCGGTGGTGACGCCCATTTCCGCGAGGGCGAGGACGCAGTCCTGGTCACAATTGGAACCGGGGAAGCGGATGACGGCGGCTTTCAAGGGAGAGTTGAGAGTTGAGAGTTGAGAGTTGAGGGTTGAGGGTTGCGGGCAGCGGCTGGTTCAGCGACGAGTTCCGGCGGGTCCGATCCCGGCTATTGCCGCAGTCCTTCGGCGATTTTGCGAATCCGCTGCTCGTTCTTGTAGTCGCTGACGACGAAAAAGGCATGGATGACGCCGGGGAACCAACCAAGGACTGTGAGCGGAATACAGAGGATGAAACTGCCGAGCCTCCCAGTCAGCAACACGGCCAGCGGAGGAAGCACGACACAAAGGAAGAAGAGCATGGCGGCGTGCGGCGATCAGCTTTCGAGAACGAGCTGGTAATCCTCGATGACGGGGTTGCTGAGGAGATCCCGGCAGACCTCGTGGAGCTGCGCCTCGGTCTGCGAACCGTCGAGTTCAAGTTCGATGAATTTGCCGACGCGGGCCGACTTGACGGCCGGCAGGCCGTGGTGATGGATCGCGTCGCGGACGGCCACGCCTTGCGGGTCGAGAACACTCTGCTTGGGCAACACGATGACATTGGCTTTCATAGGCGGGGCAGACTACGGACGGGGCGGCTTCGCCGCAACATCCAACATCTGCGCCCGAGAACGCGTTCCATGCCACGGTGTCTGGGAAACGCATTTGGGTAACCGGTAGCGAGTAGATCCCTCTCCCGCAGCCGAGAATGCACCGCGAAGCGGCGCGTGCTGGCATTTTCGCTCCGTCACGCTTTGCGAGGCGGCCTCCGAAAGCGGCGAAGCACCGCCGCACTTCGAGACGCAAGCGCATGCACGACGGCGAATTTGGTTCCATGACTTACGTTGACGCAGTTGCGCTCCGCGGGACAAGGCCCGGGCGACCGATGGGCTCCGCAGGGATCGCGAAGCCGGCTGCGCGGAGATCTTCCGGGAAGGAGGACACCGGGAGGAAGAGGCACACGCAGCGTTCGTAAAATTGCCGGGTGACAACCGCCGCACGGTTTGCTTATCGTGCCGCATGATTTGGAATTTCCGTCCACTCGCGGGCTGCCTCGCATGCGTCTGTTTATGCGCGTCGGCAGCCGCCGATGAGACCCCGCTCACTCCTGAAGAAATGACCGGCGCCTCGCGTGTCGACGGGCTGTCGATCCCGATGCCCGGGGAATTCATGGCCGCGCTGAATAAATTGGGAAAGATCGACTGGTCGGCAAAATTTCGCCTGCCCATCGGCACCAGCTACACGAGCCGGCCGCAGATGGCGCTGAATCTGGGAGGGCTGATCGCCGACGGGTATATCGCCATCGAGGCCCAGGACGCGCCGCAGGTGAAGAATATAGGGCGCGACGTGATCACGCTGGCCACGGCATTGGGAGTGGGTGAGGAGGTGAAAAGGCGCAGCAGCAGCATCGAAGCCTTTGCGGAGAAGGGGGAGTGGGACCAACTCAAGGAGGAGCTCGAGGCCACGCAAAACGAGGTCAAGGAGGCGATGGCCGAGGCCAAGGACCAGGATTTGGTGACATTGGTGACGGTCGGCGGCTGGCTGCGGGGCGTGGAAGTGACGAGCGGCCAGATCGCCGCGCATTATACGGAACTGGGTGGGAAGCTGCTCCGCCAGCCTGGGGTTATTGCGTTCCTGGATCAGCACCTCGAGCGTCTTTCCGACAAGGACAAGGACGACGGCAGCGTACGGATCGTGCGCAAGAAGCTGGCGGATATCGAAAAGCTGCTGATCCTACCACCCGACAAGGCCCCGACCGCCGCGCAGGTCAAAGAGCTCAACCAACTCACCACCGAAACGCTCAAGGAAATCACCAAGAAACAAAAATGAAACGCCTTTTGCTGCCCCTCCTCTGCGCCTTTCTCGCCTCCACTACGGTGCACGCCGCCACCGACGGGGAGGTGGCCGCCCGCCGGACGGCGCTGGATATTGCCGGGGCCTTCACGAACGACGGCTTCAAGCTGCGCGATGGACATTGGTCCGGCAGCTTCGAGCCTGGCAAATCGGCGATCATCCAGGTGAACCTCTATGCCGGGAACCAATACTGGTTTACCCTCGGGGCCACCGGACCGGCGAAAAAGGTGGCGATCAGCATCTACGACGAAACCGGCAAGCCTGTGAAGATTGACGGCGAGCACTCCTTTCAGGATACGTCGGTCGCCGCCGCCGGGTTCTCACCGGACAACAGCGGTGTTTTCTTCGTCAAAGTGGCGGTGGTCGACGGCGCCGCCGCCAATTTCTGCCTCGTCTACAGCTACAAGTAGCCGATGCCGCTCGAGAGCAAACCCACGGCAGAGGGGCTGAGCGGGCCCCGCGTCACCCAGTTTTCGATCTTCCTCTCGAACCGGGTCGGCGCGCTGCTCGACGTCGTGAAAGTGCTCAATGAGCGCAACATCCACGTCCTGGCGATCAGCGTGCAGGATTCGGCGGACACGGCCATCGTGCGGATCGTGGTGAGCGACCCGGAGAGCGTGCAGCAGATGTTTCTGGAGCACGCCATCCCCTTCTCGACGTGCGACCTGGTGGTGGTGGAACTCAAGGAAGGCGCGACGGAATTGGGACGCCTGCTGGCGGCGCTGCTCGCCGCCGAGTGCAATATTTTCGGGAGCTACGCGCTCATCACCCGTCCCCGGGGCCGGCCGGCGCTGGCCCTGCACGTGGAGGACAACGAATGCGCGGTGTCGGTGCTGCGGTCGCAGGACTTCACGATCCTGAGCCAGTCGGATATTTCGCGGTAGCGGCCTACGCCGCGCCATGAAAAAGTGGCGGCTGATCGTCTGCGCGAAGTGCCCCAGCCGCAGCGTCCGGCGGGAAAGTCCTCGCTCCGTCAGGACCCGAAGAGGTCCGTAATGGAGATGGCGAGTTGCGGGAAGAGTGGGGAGTCGAGAGTGTCGCCCTGGCCAAGGATGGCAATGGGTTCGCTGGGATTCTCCGCGAACCGGTAAATCTCCACGCCCTGCGTTTTGGGCGAGACGACCCACATCTCCCGCACACCGGACTCGGCATAGACCTCGCGCTTTCGTCCAAGATCCAGCCTGGCGGTGCTCGCGGACAGAACTTCCACGACCAGATCGGGCGCGCCATTCGCACCCTGGTCGGTCAAAATGCCCGCACGCTCGCGGCTGACGAAGTAGATGTCGGGGTTGAGGACGGTATCCTCCGTGAAAACTACGTCGCTGGGCGACACGTAGATTTCGCCAAGGGGATGGCGGTCGAGATAGGTTTGCAGCCTGACCGCCAGGCGCAGGATGAGCTTCTGATGATAGCGGCGTGGACTCGGGGACATATAGAGGTCGCCGTCGAGCAATTGAAAATAGGGCGGCCCTTCGGGCAGCAAAAAGAATTCCGCTGCCGTCATTTTATAGGCGATGACACTGCTCGATTGCACACCGCCAACCTAAATGGAAGAGGTGCGAAACCGCAAGGGCTTCCAGCAACTGTTAAGGCGAAACTTTCCCGGAAGAACGATGAAAGAGACGCGTTCACCGCTCTATTTCACGCCCGCGGCGGCGAGTTGCGCGAGCAGCGCGGGATGCTGGTCGTAATGGTAATGGTGCGTGAGGAAGCCGAGCGCTCTTGCGGTTTCAATATTGGGCAACAGGTCGTCGATAAAGAAGGTGGCCGCGGGCTCCAGTCCGAGTTGGTGTTGAGCGATTTCATAAATCGCCCGATTCGGTTTCGAAGCTCTGGCCTCGTAGCTGTAGGTTCCCGCGGTGAAGCACTGGAAAAATGGGTACTGCCGAAAAACGTACTCGCGGTGGATATCGCTGGTGTTGCTCAGCAGGTAGAGCGGGAAACGGCCGTGCAATTTCTCGACCAGCGCGACCATGGGCTCGTTGGGCACAAAGATGTCCTCCCAACCGGCGATGAATTCGGCCTCGGTTCCGCGGTAGCGCAACACATCGAAAGCCCCACGGAGAAACGCGGCGCGATCCATTTGTCCATCCTCGTAAGCGAGCTTGATCTGATCGATGCGCGCCACGACGTCGACGGGATCGGACACTTCGCCTCGCTCGGCCAGCCTCCGCAAGGCGATATTGAAGTCGAATTTGAGCAGAACGTTACCAATATCGAAAAGGAAAGCGCGAATCATGGGTGGTGTTTTAATTTCGATGAATGATCGAGAGCCGCGCGCCAAGTGCCAAGTGCTCAGTTTTCGATGCGCGCGTCCGCTTCCTCGACAATGTTTGAGGCTTCGATCGTCGCGTGCCCGGCGGTGCCGTGGCGCGAGTTCGCTCGACACGTCCGGGCTCGCACGCTAGACCAACGCCCATGACCTCCCCGGCAAGCCCACCTGCCAATCCATCCGCCACTCCCCATCGCGGCTGGCCGGTCGCTTTCGCCGGCCTCGGCATCAATCTCGCGCTGGGAGTGCTCTACACGTGGAGCATGTTCAAGGGCGCGATCGAGAAGGAGTTTGGCTGGAAAGGCAATCAGTTGAACGATCCCTACGCGCTGTGCTGCCTGATCTTTGCCTTCACGATGATCGGCGCCGGGCGCTGCCAGGACAAATTCGGCCCGCGCCTCACGGCATCGATCGGCGGGTTGCTGGTGGGCGCGGGATTGGTGGTCATTTCGCGCAGCAACAGTTATGGCGTCTGGTTGCTGGGCTTCGGTGTGCTCGTGGGGCTGGGGTTGGGCTTCGGCTATTCGTCGGCCACGCCGCCGGCGCTGAAATGGTTTCCGCCATCAAAGACCGGGCTCATCGCCGGGCTGGTCGTCGCGGGATTCGGGCTCGCGCCGGTCTATCTCGCGCCCACATCGCAATACCTGCTCTCGCATTACAAGCTGCAGGGCTCGATGCTGATTTTTGGGATCGCTTTCACGGTCATCGTCTGCGGGCTCGCGCAATTGCTGGTGAACCCGCCCGCGGGGTTTTCCGCCGCACCAGCGACCGCGACGGCAGCCGCCCAACCCGTGTCCGCAAGTGCCACACCCTCGGATTTGTTTCGCACTCCTCAGTTCTATTTGCTGTGGGTGATTTACTTCATCGGATCGGGAGCGGGCTTGATGGTCATCAGCAGCATGAGCGGCATGGCGAAGAAAAGCATGGGAGAACTCGCCTTCGTCGCCGTGGCGATCATGGCCATCGGGAACGCCGGCGGGCGCATCGTCGCCGGCACGCTTTCCGACAAAATCGGCCGGCGCTGGACGCTCTTCATCGTGCTGGTCTTCCAGGCGGTGCTGATGTTCGTCGCGATCCCGGTCACTGCGTCGAAGGACATGGCCCCGCTGGTGATCGTGCTCGTCGCCGCGCTGGTCGGCGCAAACTACGGCGCGAATCTCTCGCTCTTCCCGTCGATGACCAAGGATTTATGGGGCCTGAAGAGCTTCGGCATGAACTACGGCGTTCTCTTCACAGCATGGGGCGTCGGGGGTTTTGCGCTGAGCCGGGTGCAGCAAATGCTGACCACGGCGAGTGCGGGGAGCTATCAGTCGTCGTTTGTTACGGCAGGCGTCCTGCTGCTCGTGGGCGGGGGGCTGACATTCCTGATCGGTCCGACGCATCGCACACATCCTGTCATCACCGCGAGCGAGGTGAAGGTCGCGGTGAATGTTCCGACGGAGTAGGGTTGGAATTGATGATCGCAGATCGCGCGACCGTACCTGGCGCTTAACGCACAAGTGCGGCATCGTCAGTTCATGCGGTCGATCAAATACTGCATCCACAAGTGACCGCCATCCGGCATCTCTACTTCCACATCCCGTTCTGTCCGAAGCTCTGCCCGTATTGCAGCTTTTACGTCGAGACGGGTACGAAGAACAAGACGACGCGCTTTCTCGACGCACTGTTGCGCGAGGTCGAGCTCGCAGGCGCGGCGCACGAACTCCGCCCGGAGACGATCTATTTCGGCGGCGGCACGCCCAGCGCGTTGACCTGCGACCAACTGGAATACCTGCTCTGCGGATTGCGCGCGCGGCTCGATTTGAGCGCGTTGCGGGAGTGGACCTTCGAAGTCAATCCAGCGACGGTGCGCGCGGACAAGGCGCGTTTGCTGCAGGACGCCGGGGTTTCGCGCATCAGCCTGGGCGTGCAATCGTGGGACGACGCACTGCTAAAAACGCTCGGGCGCATTCATAGCGCGGCGCAGGCAGAGAAGACCTTCGGAACCCTGCGCGAGGCGGGGTTCGGCAATATCAACGTCGACCTGATGTTTGCCGTCCCGGGCCAATCGCTGGCGCAATGGCAGGCGACGCTCGACCGGACGATCGCGTTGCGGCCCGAACATATCTCGTCCTACTGCCTGACCTATGAAGAAGACACCGAGTATTTCCGCCAGCTCCAGCTCGGGGCGTTCCGCCAGGACGACGAACGGAACGCGGCGCTCTTCGAGACGACGATCGACACACTCACCGCCGCGGGGTTCGAGCATTACGAAATCTCCAACTACGCCCGGCCAGGCTTCGAGTCGGCGCACAATTTCGCCTATTGGCGCGGCGCGGATTACCTCGGCTTTGGCCCCAGCGCATTCTCGACCATTGGGCTCAGCCGCTGGCAGAATGTGCCCGACACCGCCGCCTACACGCAGCGCGTGCTCGCCGGCGAAAAGGCCGCGCAGTTCTCCGAAGAACTCACGCCCGCCACACGCGAAGGCGAGGTCGCGGCTTTCGCGGTGCGCACGCGTGAAGGCATCGCCACCGCGTCGCTCAACCGCTGGCGCCAGGAGGTAGGCGAGTTTCGTGAGTTGGGATTTTTGGAAGATCGCGGCGAACGCACCATTCTTACCCGCCGCGGCAAGCTGATGGCGGATTCGGTGGCGGAGGCTTTTGTGTAAGCGCGGCGAAGCGACGCGTCTTAATCTCAATCGGAATGGACTATGATATTGCGATCATCGGCGGGGGGCCGGCGGGCTCGACCTGCGCGGCCTTCTGCGCGCGGGCCGGCCGGCGCACGCTGCTCCTCGAAAAGGCGCGGTTCCCGCGGGACAAGGTTTGCGGCGATTGCCTGAATCCGGCCTGCTGGCCGGTGCTCGAACGACTCGGCGCCGCAGACCGCGTGCGGGCGCAACCACACGCCCAGCTTGCCGAGGTGGCCTTCGTGAGTCCGCGCGGGCGAACCTTGCGGTTGCCGCTCGCGGCTTCCGACCGCGGGGAAATCGCCCTTCCGCGGCGCCTGTTTGACGCCGTGCTGCTCGACCGGGCGCGGGAGTTGGGCGCCGAAGTGCACGAGGATACGACTCTGATCGCTCTTCAATCCGGCTGGCGTCTCCAGACCAGCCGAAGCGAGTTTTCGGCCCGACATCTGGTCGCGGCCGATGGCCGGAACTCCACTGTGGCGCGGCTGCTCGGCCTTCAGCCCCCGGCCACGAAGGATCGCGTCGGTCTCCAGGCACACCTGCCGGCGCCGCCGGAGTACCGCCGGCGCGTCGCCATGCACTTCCTGCCTTTCGGTTATTGCGGAATCAACGATGTCGGCAATGAAGTGCTCAACCTCTGCCTCGTGGCCCGGCCCGACCGCCTGGCGGATTTAAAGGGGTGGGCCGCGGACCGTTTTCCGATCCCCGCGGAGAGCACCTGGCGCACCATCACACCGCTCAGCCGCGCGCCCATTCCCGCGGCGCAGGAGAACCTGCTCCTCATTGGCGATGCCGCGCGCATCGTCGAGCCGTTCACCGGGGAGGGAATCTACTACGCGCTGGCTTCGGGCGAACTCGCCGCACGGCACTTGCTGGCCGACGATCTTCCCGGGTTCGCACCGGCGCATGCACGGCTCTATCGCGGGCGAATGTGGGTGAACCATCTGGCGCGCGCCGCGGTGCTGCGCCCGTGGGTGGCTGACGGCATCCTGGAGATTGCCAATGTCTTTCCCGATGCCTTGCGGTACTTGACCGGCAAGGTGGTCGGTCCGGCGGCAGGATATTTCTGATAAATCCCCGGGGCTTTGCGCGAGAGATGGTGCTACGAGGGTTAGGATTAAGCGGAAGAAACCTGCCTGCTCCCACTGGGAATCCCCGTCCCTTGTCCACTCAATAGCCGATCAGCGCCAGCAACCGCGGACCAAACACCAGGAGACCGATGACCGCCGCGGTGACCGCCGCGAGCAGGACCGCACCCGCGGCTACGTCCTTGGCCCGGCCCGCCAGCGGGTGCTGTTCCGGCGAGGCGAGGTCCACGACCGCCTCGATGGCGGTATTGACGCCTTCAGCGGTCACAACCAACCCGATGGCGGCCACCACCGCACACCACTCGATCCGGGTGATGCCAAAAAACCATCCCGCCGCCAGCACGGCGACGGCGGCTCCGGCATGAATCCGGGCGTTCGCTTGCGTGCGGAGCAGCACGACGACGCCACGCCAGGCCCAGCCAAATCTCCTGGCCAACCCGCGCCACGCGGAGACAGCGGCTGGCGGAGTCGTATTCACAGCCGGCGGCGGCTACTTGCTCTCGGGGAAGAATTTCGGCGCTTCCCCGGGCCTGGCTTCGGTGGACGGCACTGGTGTTCCCGGCTGGGTCGGAGCGACGGATTCGCCTGCCGGCTTCGCTTCGAGTTTTACCTCGCCGGCGCCCGCGGCATGCTCACCAAAAGCCGTGGCGCCCTCTTCCGGGAGCTCCGAGGCCAGATGCTTCTCGCAAGCATTGGCCAGAAAGGCGAGGGCGAGGACGGGGATGATGGAAAACCATTTCATAAGCGCGGCGGAGGCTAGCCACCCGGCGCGCCGATGCCAGCGAAAAGATGAGGGCTTACTGACCACGGTAGCTGCAACGCGCGGTAGGCGTTTCGTGAATGACAATCTCCGCGAGGCCCGGGCATTGCGGAGCGAGCTTTTGCCAGAACCAGGCGGCCATGTTCTCGATCGTCGGGTTTGCCAGGCCGGGGATTTCGTTCAGATAGCCGTGATCGAGATCCTCCAGCAGGGGCCGCATGGCCTTGCTGATCTCGGCGTGGTCGTAGAACCAGCCGGTTTTTGGATCGACGTCACCTTCGACGCTGACCTCGACCTTAAAACTGTGACCGTGCATCTGCCGGCACTTGTGTCCCTCCGGCGCGCACGGCAGCGTCTGGGCGGCCTCGAAGGTGAAATCTTTGGTCAGGCGAACTCGCATCTGACGAATTTGAACCACGGATCGCACGGATGACACGGATTTTTCGAATCCGCAGGGAGGATCGGGCTCTAAAATGTGGCGCTTCGCTGATTTCGTAGTCGGATGCGGCGCCTCCTTCATCCGCGAAATCGGTGCAATTCGTGATCTCTTCCCGCGGGAAAATCCTGTTCATCGGGCAAATCCTGATAATCCTGTGCCTCCCCTTTCCTCGCCATGCCCAACCGTATCGACCAGAAATTCGCCGATCTCCGCGCCGCGGGGAAGAAGGCGCTCATCGCGTATATCGCCGCCGGCGATCCGAATCTGGAGGCTACGCGGGAACTGGCCTGGGCATTTGAAAAGGCCGGGGTCGATCTGCTCGAACTCGGCGTCCCTTTCTCCGATCCGCTGGCCGACGGCGTGGTGAACCAACTCGCCGCCACGCGCGCCCTCGCCGCCGGCACCACCGTGCCCGGCGTGCTCAAGACCGTGCGCGCCATTCGCGAGCAGTCGCAAATTCCGATCGTCCTCTACACCTACATGAACCCGATCTACCGGTACGGGTTCGAGGCCTTTCATCGCGACGCCGAGGCCGGCGGCGTCGACGGCCTGCTCATCCTCGACCTGCCGCCCGACGAAGACGCGCAGAATGCAGAGCTTTCCCAGCACACGGGCCTCAAGCGCATTCGCCTCATCGCCCCGACCACTCCCGACAAGCGCATCGCGCAGCTCACCAGCGGCGCGAGCGGTTTTATCTACTACGTCTCGAGGGAGGGCGTCACTGGCGAGCGCGCGGAAATTGCCAGCTCCCTGCCCGAGCGCGTCGCCGCCATTCGCGCGACGACGCCGCTACCCATCGCGGTCGGCTTCGGGATTTCCAATCCCGGCCACGTCCGGCAGGTTGCGCAGCATGCCGACGCGGTGGTCGTCGGCAGCGCCATCGTCAGGCAGATCGGCGAGTTCGGGCACGATCCGACCCTGGTCGCCCGGCTCGCCGATTTTGTCCGCCCGCTGGCCGAGGCGGCGCACGCCTGAGTGATTCGAGACAGCCCGCGCGGCTATTTCCGCATCCAGACGGTCACACTGCGGTGGTTCTTGAGCAGGTAATCGATTCTGACGACCGGCGTTTCCCCCTGCTTGGGCAGGTAGAAGAGCTGCCCCTCGACCGTCTTGAACAAGTAGAAATTCCCGGTCGCCGCGCCGTGGAAATGCGCGTCGAGCAGTTTTGCATCCGCAGCACTGTAGGGCGGGCCATCCATGGACAGCCGCGGGCGCAAATAGTGCAATCCGGTGATGGGTTCACCCTGCTCGAATCCTCCCTGGGCCACCATCGTCGTCGATGATCCATCAAAATGCTCCTCGGCGTTTCCACTCCGAAAAATGAATAATTCCGGCTGCGCCGTGCTGGTCACCATCACGCCCTCGTGCCGCACCGAAGAAACGACGCCGTCCGGTTGCGCGCCGAGCATCGCTGGGAGAAGGAAAACGGCCGCGAGAGCGGCGGGCAAACAAATGGTCTTCGGGGAGAGCATCGTCCTATTTACCACCGCCGCGCTTTTCCGCCAAACGCGAAAGCATTCGCGACCTGCGCGTCGCGCCGCGGGCCAACGTCGACCGCCTTACGGCAAAAAGTCCCCAACGCGGATCACGAGATCCGGGAAGGCCTGAGGGGCCGCGGTCTCATCGGGACCGAAAGATTGCGTCTGGCCGTAGCCGTTCGGCGAAGGCTCGCGATAAACCTCCAGGACACACGCATCGAGGTTTAAGAGCCAATACTCACAGACGCCGTTCCGGGCGTAGGCTGGTCCTTTGTCCTCGCGGTCGTACGGCACAGTGGAATCGGAAACCTCAATGACCAGAAAAAGGTCGGCTGGGCGCGGATGGCGCCGGGCTTTGCTCACGGCAGGGTCAAGCAAGGTTAAATCCGGCTGCGGCTCCGAGAGGTTATCCAAAACGAAAGGGTTTTGGGGATCGACCTCAAAGCGATGCCGGGCGCGTTCGGCAAAGAAATTATTGAGCAGACGGACGGCGGTAGCGTGGCGGAAACCAATGGGGGACATGGCGATGATCTCTCCATTAAACAGTTCCACGCGTTTGTCGCCTTGGAAAAAGCCGGCACGGCCGAGTTCCTCGTACTCTTCAACCGTCCAGCGGTAAGTAGGCGCGTGGAGCATGCTCATATCGCGGCGGAGGTTGCCATAATCCGGAGGTGGCAGCAAGCCGGGAACGCGGGAGCAGCGGACTAAAGGGGTCCAAGATCAGCCGGTCGGGAGGGGGCGCCCGCCGGGCTTGATGAGATGCGCGTAAAGATCACGAACCTGGTGGGCGATGGCTTTCCAGCCGAAGAGCGCCTCGGCCCGGGCGCGGCCCGCCTTGCCGAAGGCGGTGCGCATCGCCGGATTGGCCATCAGTTCATTGATCCGCATGGCGAGGTCGTGCGAAAAAGTCGCGGGATGCAGCGCCTCGAACGGCGTCTCGCTCATTTGGGCGAGCGGCACGAGCCAGCCGGTTTCGCCGGGCAGAACGACTTCCTTGATGCCGCCCACCGCACTGGCCACGACCGGAATTTCGCAGGCCATCGCCTCGAGGTTGATGATGCCAAAGGGCTCGTAGATGGAGGGGCAACAGAAAACACCGGCATGGCTGTAAAGCTCGATCTTATCGGGGACGCTCACCATCTGCTCGATCCAGATCACCCCGGGGCGTTTCGCCTGGGCCACGGCCACGGCGCTCTGCATTTCCGCGGCGATCTCCGGGGTATCGGGCGCGCCAGCGCAGAGCACCACCTGAAAGCCAGGCGCCAGATGTTCGATGGCGCGGACGAGGTGGATGATCCCTTTCTGGCGGGTGATGCGCCCGACGAAGAGGAGATAGGGCTGCCGCGGATCAATGCCGAATCGCGCGAGGGCGCCGGTGGTTTCGACCTTTCGGTACTCGTCGAGGTCGATGCCGTTGTAGATGATGCGGACGCGCGACTCGGGGACATTGAACAACCGCATCACGTCGGCCTTGGTCTCGGCCGAAACGGCGATGACGGCGTCGGCCATCTCGATCGCGGTCTTTTCCACCCAGCAGGAGAAGTCGTATCCGCCGCCGAGTTGCTCGCGCTTCCAAGGCCGCAAGGGTTCGAGCGAATGGACGGTGAGCACCATGGGAATGCCGTAATTGATCTTCGCCATGATGCCGCCCAGATGCGAGTACCAGGTGTGCAGATGGACGATGTCGGCATCGATATTCGTAGTGTTCCAGTCGAGGCAGCGTTGCACCGCGCCGAAGACCGAATGCAACTGCCTGGGCGCGGTATAATCGGCGGCATCGAGGCCAAAACCGGTCGCCTGGAGGGTGGCGGAGTTGATGCGCGGCTCCCGATACTCCTTGCCGAAGCAGCGCACTTCGACCTGCATGAGTTTCGCCAGTTCGCGCGAGAGGTAATCGACGTGCACGCCCGCGCCCCCGTAAATCGTCGGCGGATATTCGTTGGTCAGGAAAAGGGTCTTCATGCAAAGGCGGGGCGGCGCATCACCATGCCCAATCCCCTCGGCGTGTGACGAGCTTGAAGGTGGCGAAACTTCAGCGGACGAATTTTTCGCGCGGCAACCCGCTCTGCCGAATGATCGCGTGCAAAGTACCAGGCCGCACCGTTCGGTGATTCGGTACGGGAACAGTTGTAGTTCCCTCCGGTGAGACACGCTGAAGCACAATGTGACTTCCGCGCTGGCGAACGCGCACGAATCCCTCACCCTCCAGGATCCGGCAAACGTCCTCGCCGGAAAAGATACCCAGTTTAGGCATAAACCGCTTCGAACCGCGTAATATAGACCTGCGGGTGATAGCGGCGGGTGACTTCTTCTTGGGGCGCAGTCTCCAGAAAAAGCTCAACAGCTTCTTTCAAATTGGCCGTGGCTTGCTCGACCGTGTCACCTTGGCTGGCGACGTCGAGTTCCGGGCAAAGAGCCACGTAACCGTCGGCCTCACTCTCCAGCACTGCCGTGAGTTGAAGTGATTTCATGCGAGATGCAGACCCATAGTGCGGACACTATGCGCGTTTGCGCACGCGACGCAACCACCGGGTAGTGTCCTAATTTCAAACCGGGTGTTTAAACAGGCGGTCTAGTGCATTGTCAATCACGGGCGCGGAGGCATCCACAAATCTAAATGCCAAAAATGGACCCTTTGGAAGAATATTGGACAACTAAGGCAGGCTTCGTCTACTGGGTTGTAGAAATTCCACACCGATAAGGGAACGCCAAAATTCTCGGGGTCCATATAGAATCGCTTCACAGGACCTTCCGACAGCGGGTACGCGATCATCAGCGCGCAGAGCAGGGCCGGAATCAGGTGGCGCGGCTTCATCGCCAGCCTACGTTGAAATTCGGCCAAAACGAGTCTCGTTTGGGCCAACTTCTTCCCCTGACTGCTTCTTCACAACGAAGCCCGTGTTTTCGACGACCGGCGAATCCGCCAATAGCAGAGTGGAGCAAACAACGCCGCCATCATTCCCGATGGTGATGCGATGGATCGTATCAATTACGTCCCACGTACTCGGATCACAATCTAGCAATTCGAAGTGGCCATCATTCGTAAAGCTCGGAAATGGAGTCGACGCAATATACTTCGCCATAATGCCAATCTCTGGCCGGACGCATTGCACGATTAGTAAGTAGGTTATCGGTTTAGGATTCATGAGTGGACGCGGCTTTAGAGCAAGATGAAATCGTTTTCGTTTCCGGGCTGGCAAATCCGCAATGGAGTGCCAGTGTCGGTTGGAATGACACCGTTTAACGTCAGCATGTCCGTGTCGTAGGAAAGCACGGTTGGGACGCCAGCGTGTATGGCGCTCGCTACATGAATGGCGTCCTTAGGTGCGGCCCTCGCGGGTCCGGCAAAACTGGACGGCAATTTTTGAAGATCGGCGTGCATACCACTGGCTATCGGATTTCAGTCCGAACGTCACCGCCCCGGCAGTGATTGTTTGGAATAAATTCGGCTTCTAAAAAATTTCAAGAGACAATTTTGCCTTTTGATACCACCCCGAACGAAATACGTTTTGCACGTGAAGCCGCGCCACCTGATTCCAGCCGTGCTCTGTGCGCTGCTAGTCGCCTACCCGCTTTCGGAAGGGCCACTGACCTTTATGTATTACAAAAGCGGTTCGGTTGCACCTGGATGGATGCAGGGTTTCTACTCGCCGTTAGACTGGCTCTGTGAGCAGTCCGAAACATTCAACCGATTTTACAGCTGGTACATGATGATTTGGTACAAGGCAGATGGAGCGGAAATTCCGCCGCCCGTGTCATAGCGAACCGTGCAGAAAGCAAAACCCGCGCTCGAAAACGTTCCACACGCTGAAAATTCAAATTAGGACACTACCAACCGCCGGGCACGAGAGGGCCTCTAAAAGAAAATCGGGATGATCAGGATGGCGACGATGTTGACGACCTTGATCATCGGATTAATGGCCGGGCCGCTGGTGTCCTTGTAGGGATCACCCACGGTGTCACCGGTGACGCTGGCCTTGTGCGCCTCGCTGCCTTTGCCACCGTAGTGGCCTTGCTCGATGTATTTTTTGGCGTTGTCCCAAGCGCCGCCGGAACTGGTCATGGAAATAGCCATGAAAAGGCCCGTAACGATGGAGCCGACGAGCACGCCCCCGAGCACGACCTTGCCCAGGGCCGGAATCGCCGCGACGAGCACGACCACGACCACGGGCAGCAGAGCCGGCAGGATCATTTCCTTGAGCGCCGCCTTGGTCACGATGTCCACGCACGCACCATATTCGGGTTGGTCCTCACCCTTGAGGATTCCCGGATGGGCGGCCAGTTGACGCCGCACTTCCGTGACCACGGCCTGCGCCGCGCGGCTTACCGCGTTCATGGAAAATGCGGAGAAGACGTAGGGAAGCAAGCCGCCGATGAACAGGCCGATAATCACTTTCGGATCCCGGAGCGAGAAATCGAGCGCCGCCGGCGGGTCACCGATGGAAGCAAGATGCTCCGCGAGGTGATGTTTCAAATCGACGAAATAGGAGCCGAACAGGACGATGGCCGCGAGACCGGCGCTGGCGATGGCGTAGCCCTTGGTCACGGCCTTCATGGTATTGCCGACGGCGTCGAGTTCGTCGGTGACGCCGCGCACTTCCTTGGAGAGCTCGCTCATGACGGCGATCCCGCCGGCGTTGTCGGTAATCGGCCCAAAGGCATCGAGCGAGATGATGATTCCAGCCATGGCCAGCATGGCCATCACCGCCACGGCAATTCCGTAGAGGCCGGCAGAACTGTAGCTCAGCCAGATCGAAGCGGAGATGCACAGCACGGGCAACGCCGTCGCATACTGGCCGACGGCAAGGCCAGTGATGATGTTGGTCGCGTGACCGGTGACACTGGCCTCGGCAATCTTGCGAACGGGCTTGTACTCGGTGGACGTGTAGTAATTGGTAATCAGCACGGCGGCGCCGGTCATGACCAGGCCGACGATGGCGGCGAGATAGATTCCGTTCGCGGTATAGGTGGCATCGGCGCCGGTGAGAATGTCCTTCACCTTGAGCCCATCGGCAAAGAGGGACTGGGTCACCGGCCAAAACGCCACGGCGGAGATCAGCGCGCTCACGAGCACACCGCCCATGAGAGCGGAGGCCGGCTTCAAGTTGGTGACATTGACGAAAATGACGCCGATGATCGAAGCGATAATCGCCAGCCCGCCGAGGACGAATGGATAGGTCACCGGCGCGCCATAGCCCACCGTGAGGGCTCCGACGAGCACCGCGCCGATGAGCGAGACGGCATAGGTCTCAAAGACGTCGGCGGCCATGCCGGCGCAGTCGCCGACATTGTCGCCGACATTGTCCGCGATGGTCGCGGGGTTGCGGGGGTCGTCTTCGTCGAGGTTCGACTCGACCTTGCCGACAAGATCCGCGCCGACATCCGCCGCCTTGGTGTAGATCCCGCCACCGAGGCGCGCAAAGACCGAGATCAGTGACGCCCCCAGGGCCACACCAACCAGCGAGGAGACCGCCTTCTCCGGTTTGAGGTGGGACATTACCAGCCAGAAAATTCCGACAGACAGGAGCGCCAGTCCGACCACGAGCAGGCCGGTCACCGCACCGCCATTGAAGGCCGCCTGGAGCGCCTTTTTGCGACTGTGGGTGGCGCCCTGGGCCGTCCGCACATTGGCGATCACCGCGATCCGCATGCCGATAAAGCCCGCGGCAAGCGAACAGACCGCGCCGAGCAGGAAGCCGGCGGCCGTGAAAAGATCCTTGGCAAACGCCAGCACCACGACGAGCAGCGCCGCAATCATGGAAATGGAGCGCACCTGCCGGCCCAGGTAGGCCTTGGCCCCTTCCTCGATCGCAGCCGCGATCTGTCTCATGCGATCGTTGCCCGACGGCAGTTTGAGAACCAATCGGATGAGGTAAAAGGCAAATCCCAGTCCTACAACCGCGCAAACCAGCGAAAACGGAATGCCGGAATCAAGTAGGAAGCTGGCGAGAACGGGGGGCATAGAGACACTGTGAAAGGGGAAAGGAGGCGGGAGTCTAAGAGCTTTCCCCTTTCTGGCAACGCCTAATTGTCGCAATTCTGCGGGGCCCAAAAAACCTTCGTTTTGCTTGAGCCCGAGGAGACTTTTCGGCTCATTCCGTGGACATGAGCAAACGCCCGGGACAATTCTGGATGGTGAAACAGGAACCGACCGCGTACGGGTGGCCAGCCTTCGTCGCCGATGGCCGCGCCGCGTGGACTGGCGTGCGCAATTTTCAGGCCCGGAACAACCTGCGCGCCATGCGCAAGGGCGATCGCGTTTTCTATTACCACAGTGTGACCGGCAAGGAAGTGGTCGGTGTCGCGCAAGTCGCCACGGAGGCTTATCCAGACCCGACGGCCAAAGAGGGTGACTGGTCGTGCGTGGATCTCGTGCCGCTCGAGGCGCTCCGCCGTGCCGTGACGCTCGACGAAATCAAGGCAAATCCAAAGCTCAAGAACATGACGCTGTTGCGGAACTCACGCCTTTCGGTCATGCCCGTGACCCACCAGGAATTTGCCGAGATTGAACGCCTTAGCAGGAAGGCTTGAGCGGATTGGTCCCCAACAAGGGCATGCCCTCCTTCGCCTTGTCCAGCCGCTTTACCGTGGCACGCTGGATCTTCGCGCGGGCGCTCGGGGGGATTTTCTTTTGCGCGTTTGCGTCGCTCGGGGTGCAAATTCGCGGCCTGGCCGGAGCGCACGGGATCGTGCCTGCCGCGGAATTCCTGAACGAGGTCTGGAATAAGCTGGGCTCCGGCGCGGTCTGGCAGGTTCCGACGCTCTGCTGGCTGAACGCGGGCGACACTATGCTCGTCGCCCTCTGCATCGCGGGCGTGGCGCTCTCGCTGGTGCTGATCTGCGGAGTCATGCCTGGCCTGTGCTCGCTCCTGCTTTGGGGGCTCTATCTGTCGCTCTGTTGGGTGGCAATTCCATTCACGGAGTTCCAGTGGGACAGCCTTTTGCTGGAAACCGCACTGCCCGGCGCGGTGCTCCTGCCGTGGCGCATCCGGCCCCGGTGGAACCAGTGGCGTCCTTCGCAACAAGCGGCGCTCTGGGTGCTGTGGTGGTTGTTGTTCCGCCTCATGTTCGAATCCGGCGCGGTCAAGCTTTCCAGCGGCGACAAGACCTGGTGGGGATTTACCGCGCTGGAGTACCACTTTGAGACGCAGCCGCTCCCGATCTGGACCGCCTGGTTCGCCAATCAAATCCCCACCTGGATCCTGAGCCTGGCGGTGTTCATCATGTTCTTCATCGAATTGTTCGCGCCGTGGCTCATCATCGCACCGCGGCGCTGGCGGCATGGCGCGGCATGGTCGCTGATCGCGCTGCAAATCGGCATCCTCACGACCGGCAACTATACGTTCTTCAATTTTCTGAGCATCTCCCTGTGCCTCTTGCTTTTCGACGATGGCGCGTGGCCAGCGCGGCTGCGCGAACGCTGGCGGACCGATGCCGCGACGGTTCAATCGTGGACGGCGCTGGTTTCGAGCCTAACGGCGCCGGTGCTGGCCGTCATTGTCTTGCTCACCGCCGAGCCGCTGTTATCCCCGGTCGGCCTGGCCTCACGCTGGCCCGCGGCGCTTTCCAAGTTGGGCGAGACGGTCGAACCGCTCATGAGTTTCAATGGCTACGGACTTTTCCGGGTGATGACCGTGTCGCGGCACGAAATCGCCGTGGAAGGCAGCGATGATCGGGAGAATTGGAAGGAATACGAATTTCGATGGAAGCCGGGCGACCTCAACGAGCGCCCGAGGCTCGTCGCGCCGCATCAGCCGCGGCTGGACTGGCAGATGTGGTTTGCCGCCTTGGGAAGCATTCGGAACAACCCATGGTTCGTCCGCTTCCTGGTGCGCCTGCTCGAAGGCTCGCCGGAAGTGCTGAAACTCCTGCGGACCAATCCCTTCCCCGAGCATCCGCCACGCTACGTTCGGGCCCTGGCCTACGACTACCATTTTACGCGCTTTGGGGATGGTCATCCCGGGTGGTGGAAGCGCGAACCGCTCGGACTCTATTGCCCGCCCATTACACTTCGGCAGGACGGCCAGCCGATGCTCGTCGAGCCGACCCGCCCGTAGGGGGCGTTTTAGACGCATTTTCAGGGACATTCTGAAAGCACCTTTCACCCGGCTTGCCAGCGAGCAAATTTCTGCGAAGATTCCGTGAAGAAAACCGTCCGGTTTCCGTCTTTAAAAGGAAAAGATCCTCACTATGAAAAACCTTGCTCGCTTTTCCAGCCTGGTAGCCGCGCTGTGCCTTGGACTGCCCACGACCGGGTTGAGTAACGATCGCCACCCCGATCTCTGCGCCTGGCACGGCCGCTACTGGAGACCGGGCATTCGCGTGTATCCACCCTTCTTGGGTTTTTATGCGCCGTTTCCGTACTATGCGCCCTACTACGGGCCGTCCGTGGCGTACACCTATGCTCCCGATTCGGGTCCGACCTATCGCGGCGCGCGTGTGGAAGACCGGGCCGATGACCTCAACGTGGATGTGCAGCGGGCCTTGAGTCACGACGGCTACTATCGCGGAGATATCGACGGCGACGTTGGACCCGGAACGCGGGGGGCGATTCGGCAGTATCAGTACGATCACCATCTCGAAGTCACCGGGCGCATCGACCGTTCGCTCCTGCACTCCCTCGGGATCGAGTGAGATGGGGCGGGATTAGAGGGCGAGGACGGGAAGTGGCCGCTCATTGACACCACGGGCGGCGTCCGCATATTCGCGCCCTGTGTTTCGCTTCCTGCACCTGGCTGCCGCCGCGCTGATTTCATTGCCGCTGACCGCTGCGCAGCCAACCGGCGCGCCGCCACCACCAGCGCCGCCGGCGACTTCCACGATCTATGTTTCGCAGGATCCGAATGCCCTGACGCTCCTCGAGGAAAATCCCACGGTGACCCGGCGAATGGTGGATCGGGTCGTGCGCGCCGCCACCGGCCAGACCGACACCGCCAGCGCCTGGCGCACCCTGGTCGCACCGACGGACCACGTCGGCATCAAGATTTCCGCCGTTGGCGGACACTACTTTGCCTCGCACCACGGCATCGTGGAAGCGATCTTGGCCGGACTGGAGGAGGCCGGCATTCCGCGGAGCCACGTGATTATTTGGGACCGCGAAGCGGATGACCTGTATGCCGCCGGTTACACCGCCGGCCGCGGCTATCAGCTGGTGAGCATTCCTCCCGCGAAAGGGTACGATCGCGGCGCGCAGTTTTCCGCGCCGATCCTCGGCAAACTGATCTGGGGCGACACGCTGTTCGCGGAAAAGCAGGGCAAATTCGGCAAACGCTACGCCGAAGCGGACCAGCTCAGCTCTTCAAGTTTTCTGGCCAATGTGCTGAGCAAACAAGTGACCAAGGTGATCAACGTCCCGGTCCTTTCCGATGAAGCCGGCTGCGGCGTGGCCGGAGCGATCTACAACATGACCGTGCCCAACCTCGACAACTGGCGCCGCTTCGTCCAGACCGAAGGCGACGCCGCGTCGGGGCTGCTCGACATCTACGCCGACGAGCGGATCGGCGGCAAAGTCGTTCTCACGATCATGGACGCGCTGCTCGCGCAATACGCCAGCGGACCGCGATTCAACCCCAGCTACGCATTCCCGTACCGCACCATCTACGCGAGCAAGGATGGGCTCGCGCTCGACGCCAACGCCTTGCGCCTCATCGAGGCGTGGCGCAAGGACGCCAAGCTTTCCTCCATTGCCGTGCATGCCGAATGGTTGCAACTCGGCGAGCAAATGGGAATCGGCCACTACGCCGAAAACAAAATCATCCTCCGTCCGGTCGGAGCGGAATAGCCGGGTGGCTATTTTGCTTTCCTGGTTTCGTAGAAGACCATCGTCCCATCCGTAGTGATGAAGTCCTTCGCGGTGAGCACAATGATGGTGTACTTCGAGGTTTCGGGCGAGGCGCCCTCGACGATGGTACGTTCCTCATACTGATTGCCCTCGATGCGCCAGGTCCCGTGCGTGGTCCCGGGATCAACGGGCGTCATCGTCCAGGTCCCGTCCTTGCGAAAGAGGAAGTCGTGGCGAGGCGAGGCCCATGCGCCCGCGCGGAGCGTTGAAAGCGCCTTCGCATCGGCATCCGCAGGCGCGGGGTGCAGCATGATTTCCGCGTCCACGGCCTTCCAGTCTCCTCCACCGCGGGCCAGCTTCTCCCGCAAGCGCGCCAGAGTGGCGATATAACCGGCGCGCGCCGCTTCGTCAGGATTCGCCGTTTTCGCAAATTCGGCTTTCGCCGCGGCCAGTTGCTTTGGTTCTTCCGCCAGGAGGGTAGCGGCCGCCGCGAGGGTGAACAGTACCACCAGGTTGATCCGATTCATAGGCATCCAGCATCGCTACCAATCCGCCCCGCATTCACAAGCCTGGAGTAAGGCGGCTTCACCGAAACATCCAATGCCGGAGTGCTTGGTCCTCAGTTCTTAAAGGGCGTCTCAACCCTTAAAACTTAAGACTTAAAACTGGCGCGCCAACCGGTCATGATGATGCCCCCTACCCCCCATGACCCTTCCACATCCCCGCCCCTGGCATTTTTTTGCCGCCGTCATCGCGTTCGCCGGCACAATTCACGCGCAGGAATTCAAAGTCGGTGTCGGACGCGCCGACATCACGCCCACTGAGCCGGTCCGGCTGGCAGGTTATGCTTCGCGCACCAAACCGTCGTCCGCCATCGACCAGCACCTTTTCGCGAAAGCCCTCGCCATCCGGGATTCTTCCGGGGCTACGACGCTGATCATCACCGCGGATACCATTGGCACACCACGCTCGTTCAACGATCAGCTCGCCGGCCGGCTGGAGCAGGACTTGAAGGTGGATCGTGCACACTTTCTTTTCGCCTGCTCGCACAGCCACTCGACTCCCGTGATTCACGGCGGGCTGACCGACATGTACGCGCTCACGCCCGAAGAGGAAAAGGCAAGCGAGCAGTACACGCAGCACTTCCTGGATGAAGCGCTCCAGGCCGCCCAGGCCGCGATCCAGGATCTCGAGCCGGCAGCCCTGTCCTTCGGGCGGACCGAAGCCTTTTTCGCCGGCAATCGCCGCCAGTTCGGCCCCAAGGGCGTACAATTCGGCATCAATCCGACGGGAGTCGTCGATCGCGATGTCCCGGTGTTGCGCGTGGTGCGCGAAGACCGCTCGACCAAGGCCATCCTCTTCGGTTACGCCTGCCACAACACCACGCCCGGCCCCAATGATGAAATCAGCGGCGACTGGGCTGGCTACGCGCAGGAGGATCTGGAGCGCACCTTCTCCGGCGCCACGGCACTCTTCATCACCGGTTGCGGCGCGGACGCCAATCCCAATCCGCGCGGGAGCCTCGCGCTCTCCCGCGCGCATGGCCTCGAACTGGCCGGCGCGGTCGCGCGCGCCCTGACCGAACCGATGCTCACGGTGAGCGGGCCACTCAACGTGGCTTTCGAGCGCGTGGATCTCCCCATCGAAAAGACGCCCGACAAGGCCTACTACGAGGCCAAACTCCAGGAAAAACCACCCGCCACCCAGCGCTACGCACGCCGTTTTCTCGACATGCTGGAACGCGGCGAACCGCTGGCCACAAGCTACCCGGCGCCCGCGCAGGTCCTCCGTTTCGGCAACAGCCTAACCCTTGTCGCGCTCGGCGGGGAGGTCGTCGCCGACTATTCCTACCGTCTCAAGCGTGAACTCCCCGGCGAACGCCTCTGGAACGCCGGATACTGCAATGACGTCTTCGCCTACGTCCCCTCAATGCGCATCCTCACCGAAGGCGGCTACGAAGCCGACGCCAGCATCATCTACGACGGCCTTCCCACCCGCTTCGCGCCCGGCATTGAAGATGCGCTGGTCAACAAAGTGCTGGAACTCGTCAAGCGCACCGGAGGCATCGTTCCGCCACCGGCTGGAAAGAATTGAGATCGACCTCGGCAAGCGAAATCCCAATTGCTCGCGCGCTTTGACGCGCGATCGATCGCGGAGAGCGGAGCTTCCTGGAGAAAATCTCAATGCCGCGCCAGCAGGCTGAGGATCGCCTTTTGGGCGTGCAACCGATTCTCCGCCTGGGCAAAAATGGTTCCGGCGTGCGCCTCGAGGACTTCTTCGGTGATCTCCTTGCCGCGATAGGCGGGAAGACAGTGCATGACCAGCGCGCCGGGCCTGGCTCGGGCCACAAGGCCGGCATTGATCTGGTAGTTGCCGAGCTGGGCCATGCGGTAGGCGGCTTCGTCCTCCTTGCCCATGCTCACCCACACGTCGGTGTAAAGCACGTCGGCGCCGTCGGCCGCCCTTTCGAGGTCGTCGGTGATGGTGATGTTTCGCGTGTGGAGACGCGCGAGCAGCGCTTCGTCGGGCTGGAACGCCTTGGGCGCGGCGATGCGCAGATGGAAATCGAGTCGCGCCGCCGCCCACATCCACGAGGCCGGCACGTTGCACGCGCCATCGCCAATGAAGGTCACGACCTTGCCCTCGATCTTGCCGAGTTTCTCGCGAATGGTCTGGAGATCGGCCAGGATCTGGCAGGGATGCTCCTCGTCGGTCAGCGCATTGATCGTCGGCAGTCCGGAATACTTCGCAAATTCCTCGACATCCTTCTGCGCGTAGGTGCGGATGACCGCTCCGTGGATCATCCGCCCGAGGACGCGCGCGGTGTCCTTGATCGGCTCACCGCGACCGAGTTGGATGTCGTTGGCGTTCAGGAAAAGCACGTCGCCGCCCAATTCGCGAATGCCCACCTCGAAACTGACGCGGGTGCGCGTCGAACTCTTCGTGAAAATGAGCGCCCAACACTTGTGCTGCAGCGGATGCGTGTCCAGGCAGCCCCGCATGGTCTTGATCTTCGCCGCAAGATCGAGGATGGCTTCGATATTCTCGCGGCTCAGCGATTCGATGGAGAGAAGGTTCTTCATGACGCAGCGGAAAAAGAGTCGGTTGTCCCCGCGCCACGCCGGGAATGCAAGCCGTAATGGTCACGTTCGCATCGGGATGCTCCCGCCAAGACCACGCCGAGGAGGCCAGCCTCGCGGTCCGCACCCTTAAAGCTTCGCATGCAAAACTTAAAACTTCCCCAGCACCGCCTGCAAAATCCCCGCCGCCTCATCGATCTCGGCCTTCGCCACATTCAAGGGCGGCAGCCAGCGCACGGCGTGCGTGCCGCTGGGCACGGTGAGCAGGCCGGCTTCGTGCAGGGCATCGACCACTAAAAGACTCGGCGCACGCTGCGCCGCGGCTGGCACGCGGGCGACGAAGTCCGGCACGAGGTCGAAGGCGAGCATCAGGCCAACCCCGCGCACCTCCTTGATGAGCGAAGAACCGATCGCTTCGATGGCCGCGACGGCACAGGCGCCCAGGTGGCGGGCATTCGCGAGCAGGCCTTCCTCCTCGATCACGGCGAGGACTTCATTCGCGCCGGAACTGACCAGCGGCGTGCCGCCGAAGGTGGTCCCGTGCGTGCCGGGGCCGAGCACATCGCAGAGCGGGATGGTTTCGCCGCTCTTGAGCTTGACCGGCCGGTCGCTGACCCAGATCGCCCCGAGGGGAAAACCGCCGGCGATGCCCTTGGCCCAGCTCACCGCGTCGGGCATGAGGTCCGGTCCAGCAAGCGTCTTCCAGCCACACCAATCACCCGTGCGCCCGAGGCCACATTGCACTTCATCGAACATCAGCAGCAGGCCATGGCGGTCGCACAGATCGCGCGCCAGGCGCAGGTACTCCGGCGAGGCGGGGTTCACTCCGATTTCACCCTGGATCGGCTCGAGCAACACCGCGACCGTCCCGGGTTCCTGCACCGCGGCGAGCAACGCGGGGCCGTCGTTGAACGGCACATGCACAAAGCCCTGCACCGGCGGCTCGAAGCCCTTCTTCACTTTCTCCTGCCCAGTGGCGGCAAGGCCCGCCAGGGTGCGACCGTGGAAGGAACCGGCCATGGTGATGATCCCGTGGCGATATTGGTCGGTGCTGATCATCTCCCCGACGCTGTGTTTCGGCGCGGGCGGGGCGCCGTCATTGCCAAATTTACGCGCGAGTTTGTAGAGCGCTTCGTTGGCCTCGGCCCCGCTGTTGCAAAAGAAGACCTTGCCGCGGGGCGGAGCCGGCGCGCAGGTGAGCCGGACGAGCCGTTCCGCGAGCACGGCCTGGGGGCGCGTGTAGTAGAGATTTGAGGTGTGCACGAGCGTGCCGATCTGCCGGAGCATCGCCGCGATGACCCGCGGATGGGCGTGGCCGATCGAGGTCACGGCAATGCCCGCCCCGAAATCGAGGTACCGTTTCCCGTCTTCGTCCCACACCTCCGTCCCCTTCCCGCGCGCGAGCCGCAAATCGAAGCGCGCATACGTCGGGATGACGTAGCGGTCGTAAAGCTCGCGAGTGGTGGGCGTAATCATGGATGTGGAAAAGGGGGGCGAGAGTACTCTCCGGCGGGAAGTTTGCACCGGAAAAATCCGCAGGGCCGCCGAAAATTCCTCCCGGCGAAATGCGAAATTGCCAGCGAAGCGCTGGCGATGTATGTGACCAGCGGTGCCGGGCCCGACCCATGAGAGAGTTCCTCAACAATTACGGTCTTTGGGCCGCGTTTCTCCTCGCGCTGCTGGAGAATGACGTGGCTTTCATTGCCATTGGAGTCGTCGGCCGCCTGGGCGACGGCGATCCCAGCACGCCCGATAATTTCAATGTGTACACCGCGCTGGGCGCGGCCATCGTAGGTGCGCTCATCCATGACACCTGCTGGTTCGCCATCGGCCACCAGCACTCCGACTGGTTCAAATCCAGCAGGGTGTACCAGCGCATCGGCCCGGCCATCGAACGGTTCGCGAACCGCTTTGGTCCGTGGGAAATCTTTTTCGCCCGCTTAATTTACGGCACGCGCAATCCGACCTCCGTCTTTTGGGGCATCCACCGCCTGCCGTATGCCACCTTCGCCGGCATCGACCTGCTGGGCTTGAGCCTCTGGGGCAGCCTCCTCGTGACCATCGGTTTCAATTTCACCAGCCTGGCCCTGAAAATCATCGGCCGGTTCGAACGCAATCATCATCCCCACCTTCTCATCATCGCCCTGGCGATTGCCTCCGCCGGCATCTATCTGCTGCGGTGGTTCAACCGCCGCCGCATTTACCAGCGCCAACTCGCCCGGCTTCATCTTGCGGAAAAATCCACCACCAGTCCGATCGCCACTGGGCCGCATCTTTCGGGTCCCGAGTAAGCGGGCGAAACCTCCGCGCGCCATGGCGTTGCGCCCGCAATAGCGGGCCCAAATCGGAGTTTGGGCATGAGGGAAGGGAAGAACGGAGGGCGGGCAAAACGCGCGCGTCGCGAGCACGTGAGCGCGGCCCCGTTGAAGCCAATTTGTGCGCCGCGGTGGCGGCGTAATGCTGCCGGTCCCCCGCGTTAAAGCGGCCATGGCGCGATGAGGCCATCGCGCCCTACCTGCTTCACGGACTGCCCAGCCGGATGAGTGAGGCGTCGGAATCCGGCGGGAGCCAATCGAGGTGGGTGGAGGTGACGATCTTCTGCGCATCACCCGGGAGGGCGGCGAGGAGCGCCGCCCGGCGGCTGAGATCGAGTTCGCCGAAGATGTCATCGAGCAAGAGCACTGGCGCCGCGCCAAAACGTCGTTGGAGCAACCGGGCAGCGCCGAGCTTCAGCGCCAGGACCAGGGTCCGCTGCTGCCCCTCGCTGGCGAAGGCCGATGACTGCCCGTTCAGCGTAAAAAGGACTTCGTCGCGGTGCGGTCCGACGCTCGTCTGGCGCAAACGCGCGTCTTCGCTCCGCGCACCCGCCAGCGCCGCCGCAAAGTCCCCACCGGCCCCGGGCGCATAGGCGAGTTGCAGCATTTCGCGCGCGCTGCCGCTGATCGCGCGATGCGCGTCCTCCGCCTCCGGCTGCAATTCCGCGGAGAACTTCCCGCGCGCGGCGGTGATGCGCTCTCCCGCGGCGAGGAGCGGCTCATCGAAGGCCGCGATTTCGCGCCAGCGGGGCGACGACGACTTGAGCAACAAGTTGCGCGAGCGCAAAGCGCGTTCGTAGTCGCGCAAGGCCTGCCGGTACGTGCCATCGCCCTGCGCGGCCATGAAATCCAGAAAGCGGCGGCGCGCCTCACCGGAGCCGCACACCAACTCGATGTCGCTGTTCGCGAAATACACGACCCGCGCGATCTCCAGGTACTCGAGGGCGGTCTTCTGCTCGACTTCATCGAGGGCCAGCTTCTTGCGCTCGCGGCTGAAATAAAACTGCAGGTGCCGCGCGCCGTGGTAGCCATCGACGACAAACCCGCGCCGCTCGTGCTGAATGACACTGGCCAGCCGGGTGACCCGCGGCGATTGCAAGCGCAGAAGGATGCAAACGGCCTCGAGCAGCGAGGTTTTGCCGTGCGCATTTGGTCCCACGATGAGATTCAACCCGGGAACGAACTCCACCTCCCGCGCAGCGAAACAGCGGAAGTGGCGGACTTTGAGGCGGGAGAGCACGGCGGGGACGGAAAGTTGAGAGTTGAGAGTTGATTGTTGATAGTCCACCACTTCGCCACTTGCATACGGTGCTCCGCACCGAAGGACTTTTCTTCGGACGCCGCGGAGCGGCCTTCCCAGCGGAAACGCGGCGGTCTATCAACTATCAACTCTCAACGATCAACTCAACGCCAGTGCAACCTCTTCCCGGCTTCCGCGACTTTTATCCCGACGATTGTGCGCGGCGGAATTACATCCTGACCAAATGGCGCGAAGTCGCGCGGCGCTACGGCTTCGTCGAGTTCGACGGGCCGCCACTCGAACCGATGGCGCTTTATGAAAAGAAATCCGGCGGCGAACTGGTGGGCCAGCTTTTTGACTTCGTCGACAAAGGCCAGCGTCACGTCGCGATGCGGCCGGAAATGACGCCCACGCTGGCCCGGATGGTCGCCGCGCGCGAGCGCGACTTTAAAAAGCCGCTCAAGTGGTTCTGCGTTCCGCAATTCTATCGTTACGAAAAGCAGCAGCGCGGCCGGTTGCGGGAGTTTTACCAACTGAATTGCGATATTATCGGCGAAACCTCGCCGGGGGCGGACGCAGAACTGGTCGCCGTGCTGGTCGATTCACTCCGCGCCCTCGGCCTTACGGAAAATGACTTTGTGGTGCGTCTGAGCAGCCGCACCGCCTGGCAGGAGTTTTTCACCAAAGCGGGCGGCAACGCCGGGAACGAATACGAGTTCTTTCAGATCGTCGACAAAGCCGAGCGCGCAAAGCCGGAGCAGACCGACGAGGCGCTGCGCAAGTTCGGTCTTACAGCCCAGGGCGTCCTCGATTTCATGCGGAGTAAAACGGCGACCGCGGAACTGGCGCCCATCCTCGCAGATCTCGGCGCCCGCGGTCTGGCCGCGTTCGTAGAAATTGATTACGCCATTGTCCGCGGCCTCGCCTACTACACGGGCGTCGTCTTTGAAGTTTTCGACCGGAGCAAGAAGGAGCGCGCGCTTGCCGGAGGCGGACGCTACGACCAGTTGCTGGCGTTGATGAGTGACGGGAAGGTCGATCTGCCCGCGCTCGGTTTTGGCATGGGTGATGTCGTCCTGGCCAATCTCATCGACGACACGCCCGCAGCCGCCGCCCAACGGGACGCCTGGCTGCGGGAGGAGCGCGCCTGCGATATCTACGTCGTCATCGCCAAGGAAGAGCGCCGGGCGGAGGCCCTCGCGCTCGTCCAGCGCTTGCGCGATCGCGGTCAGCGCGTCGATTTTCCGCTCACCGCGGCCAAGGTCGGAAAGCAATTCCAGACCGCCGAGCAACTCGGCGCCACGCGGGCCGTCCTTGTCGGCGACGAATGGCCGCAGGTGAAGGTGAAAACGCTGGCCACGCGCGAGGAAGTGCTCGTGCCGAATACGGAGTTGAGCACGGTTCTTACGCCTTAGCCGTCTCCGTGCAACACTGCGCGCAGCCGCTTCGCGGAGCATTGCATAGAGACGGCTTAGCGGAGCGGCACGCGGGTCGCGAGGTCGGTGTCCTCGACCGCCACTGAGGCGCCGCCTCCCTTGTATTCCAGTCCGAGCTTGCCCTCCCGAATGGCCAGCAAGTTCACCTCGGTACCAGGAGGCGCGACGAGCGAACCGACCACTTTCCCGCCGATGACGGCCGGGAATTTTGTCGGTTTCTTGAGTCGCACCTGTCTGGGCCACAACGAGTGGTCCCGCGCCAGCGTTTGGAGGTCGTAGGTCACCGGCTGCGGGATGGACGGGACCGCCGGCGGTAATTCCGCGGGCGCGGGGCTGCCGGCCGGCGCGACCGGCGCCGTAACAGCCACAGCGTTGCCCGCCGGTTCCACACTACTCGTTGGCGGCTCCTGCACGTAGCGTCCCAGCAATTGCCGGGCGATCGGGATGTGCGCGTCAATGAACTTCCGCGCAGCCGGCACTTTGACATAATAGGCCGCCGCAAGGAGCAGCAGGGACGCCGGCAAGCCGACGAATGTCCAAAACTTGCTCGATGGTTGACTCATAGTTTTTGCTCCGGCTGGCGGCGCAGGTTCGAGGCGCGGAGAATTGGAGTCCTCGATTCCGCGGGCGTAAATAGGCGCCGAAGGTCAGTCATGCATCACTTGTTCCCGTAGCAGACGCCTTGGAAGCGGAAAATCTTAGCCGTGGCAAGCGGATTCTCAGTGCGGCTGGAGCACGATGTCCACCGCCTCCCCCGGGTGGCCGCTGCGGGCCAGAATCCAGGCGGCTTTCTGCTTGAACCATGCGGAGGCATTTTCCTGTTCGGCGACGGCCACGACGATTTCGTCGCTGGCCACCAACTCACCCGCCCGTTGCAAGACGAGCGCCAGTTGCTGGGCGTTCACCGCATTCTCCGGCGAAGTCCGCCAGACGGATTCCAGCCGGTCCCGCGGCACGGTCGGCAGCAGGCCGGGAAAGCTCGGCTCGGGGACCATGACCGCGAGGATTTGCCAGGCGCGATCGTCTTCGCCCCAGGCATGCAGACAAGCGGCCCATTCCCGGTAGTCGGAAACGCCCAGCGCACTGTGGTGTTTGGCCCAGCCCTCGAAGTCCTCGAGGTTTCCCCAGCGTGGCGCCAACAGATAAAAGGCATGCCGCTCCGCCGGCGTCAGGTCCGCTGATGGTGCACGCAATTTCCACCAGCGCCCATAGTAGTACCGGCCCATCGGCTCGGGGACGTCCTGCGCATAAGCGAGAAGCAACTCCGGATGATCCTCCACGTATCGCCCCCAGGCAGCCTGCGCGGCGGGAAAACGGGCCGTCTCCTCCACGGCCGCGTGCAGGATTTCGTCGCGATGGATGCCGCCGCGTTCAATGGCCATCTGCCAGTAGCCCAGCGCCAGGCCAGGCGCCTCCCTCAGGCAGGCGCGCGCCTGGTCCTCCGGGATGACCCACACGGCCGGCTGAAGCCGCGCGGCGATGCCAAAATGCCGCTGCCACGACGCCGGGTTCTCCCGGCCATCGATTTGCAGTTCGCGCTGGCCCACGCTTTCGTGGAGGCCGGCATTGAGCGGAAAGTAGCGCAGCGCCGTTTCCAATTCGGGGAGCGTGACCAGCCTGGGCGCGAGGGCATCGCGCTCGATCAGGCGAATCAAGCAGAGAGGCGACCACGCCGGCAGATCCCATTGGATGGGGATCCACCAAAACGCCGCCACCGCCAGCGGGACGAGCGCCGCGTGGCGTGGCTCCTGAGCCCGCCGGCCGCCCAAGCGCATCGGACAAGCCACGGCGAGCGCCGCCAGTGCGAAACCCGCGGTGCCCCAGCGGTGGGCGGGCACATCCAGAATGGCATGGATGAGCAACACCATGAAGGCGGCGAATCCTCCGGCATGGAGGAAGAAACTGCGATGGCGACCGAAGATTCCGGAGAGGTGGCGGCCGAGGAACAGCACGGCCGCCGAAACCGCGACGAGCACCGGAATGGCGCCCAGTTCCACCAACCACTGGAGCCAACTGCTCTCCGGATGAAGGACGATCTGGTTCTCCAGTTTGACGTTTTGGTAGAGGGGAAAAATCCCGGCAAAAGAGCCGACTCCATGGCCGAGCAAGGGCGCATCGCGCCACATGCCGATGGCATCGTGCCAGATGTCGACCCGCATCTCGGTAGAGACCTCGCCGACTTCGTGCGAATGAAACCGCATGAAGACCTGTTGGCCGAAGACCAGCGCGATCGCCGCCAGGAAAAGCGCGGCGCCCAGGGCGGCGCCCACAGCCCGCCGATTCCGGGTTTTGGCCAGGCAGAGAAGCAGATAGATGACGAATCCCGCTCCGAAAGCAATGACTCCGCCGCGGGAGGCCGTGGTGAGCAAGGCGACGACAAGGAGCCCCAGCAAGAGCACGCCGCCGCAGAAGATGAACCACCGCTTGCGCACCGCAGCCCAAGTCAGACAGCCGCAACCGAGCACCGCCGCCATGGCAAAATAATCCGCCGAATGGTTGCGATTGGGGAAGGGCCCAAATCCGCTCCATCCGGGCGAGTAGCGCAATCCATAGATGGCGATGGAGCCGGAGGGCTCCTGGGTGGAAAAAGAAACAATGGCCACAATGCCGGCGGTGGCGAAGAGCGTCCACGCGAGGACCGCCCGGTACTGGCGGTCCGAGGCCAGGCGTCGCACCCAGAGGAACCAGACCACGCCGACCGCACCGGCCAGCAAGGCGTCCAGGGCGCGGGACGGCTCGGGATGATGCGTGAAGGGCAACTGCAGCGCAAACTGGCGCGTCAGAGTCGTGCGCCAGAGGCTGTCGCCAAACCAGCTCGCGGGAGCGAATTCCTTGAAGAGGAGGAGACCCACGAAAGCGAGCGCGAGACGATTGCCCCAGCGGCTCAGCGGCACGATGGCCGGTGGTTGGGCGATGATGCCAATTCCCAGGAGGACCAAAAGGGCAATCTGCGGAAGCCGATCCACGGCTCCAAAGAGCAAAGGCCCGCCGAGGACGATGAGGGCAAAGGCGACCATGGCCACCATTTGCCCCGAAAAGCCCACGCCCTTCCCGGGCTCAGCGCGACTCGAGGCGCGGTGATGCGAGCTGGCAGGGCGTGACTCGGCGGGACGCGAGTCGCCACCATGGGATTCACCGCCACCCGAGCCGCCCGAACGCGATTCGCCGCGGTGCGATCGCCGCCGTCTCATGTGCGCCACTTCTGCTTGGCTTTGACATAAACCGGACGAAAGCACTCCGCGAGGCGCTGCCATTCGGTCTCGGTGCCCTTGTGCTGCGGTGCATGCAGCGTCCAGGGGGTGTTGCCGTTGTATTTCACTTCGATCGCATACTCGGCGTCGGACTCGCCCTTTTCGACAAAGCCGACACGCCGCAGGGTATGCTCGAAGATCGCCCAAAACTCCTGAGCCGTCTTGCAACGCTCGGCCTCGAGGTCGAGGACCTGCGCCTGCAAGAGAGCGTATTGCACATGGCGGCGGCGGCGCACGACACGGTTCAGCTTCCGCCGCACGTCGTCCCATGATTTCAAAAAATGAAAATAGCGCAGGGCCAGGAGCGCAAGCACGAAGAGCACGCCAATGCCGACCGGCAGCGTGCTGCCCTGGCTCCAGATGATGCTCAGGCCAAAGAGACAGAGAACCAGGCAAATCCCGTACAAGCCGAAAAGAATGCGCTTTTTCGAGAAACCAAATCTCTCCAGCCGGTGATGGAAATGCTCATCGTCGGCGTGAAAGATCGGGTAGCCACGCAGGGCGCGCCGGAACACGGCAAACGTGGTGTCGAGAATGGGCACGCCGAGTGCGATGAGCGAGACGAAAAGCACTTTGGCCACGGAGCCCTTGTTGGAACTGGTCAGCGAAAGGGCCGCGATGGTAAAGCCGATGAGGTAGGCGCCGCCATCGCCGAGATAAATCTTGGCCGGCGGAAAATTGAAAACCAGAAAGCCCAGGAGCGCGCCGGCCAGGGTGAAGGCGTAGCAGGCCACCGGCACTTGATCGTTGTGCAAGCCGACGATGCCCAGGGTGACCGACATGCACAGCCCGAGCCCGCCGGCCAGGCCGTCGAAACCATCGATCAGATTCACGATATTCGGCACGGCAATGAGCCAGAAGACCGTGACGGGCAGACGCCAGGAACCGAGATCGATGCTGCCCGCCGAACCCGGATAGGAAAACTTCTCGATATTCAGTCCCATGTAATACACGAGTACGGCGGTGAGAATCTGGCCGGCCAGCTTCTTCTTCGCTCCCAGCCGGTATAGATCGTCCCATAATCCGAGGCCGTACATCATCAAACTGCCGACGAGAATCGGAAACCAGTTGGTCGCCGTGCTGGGACGCACGGCAAAAATGACGAGCAAACCCACGGAAATAGCCAGCATCAGCGGCATCCCGCCAATCCGCGGAATGGGCACTTCCTGTTTTTTGCGCGATTCGTGGGCGTAATCGAGGCCGATGCCCCGGCGGGCCAGGCGGATCACCCACGGCGTGCAAAATACCGATATAACGAACCCGAGAACGAAGAAGAGCAGGGCGTAAATCACGCGGGGCCACCTCCTTCCCGATCAGGGCGGAAGTCGCCAGGGGCGCTACTCTGAAGCCTCGACCGTAAATCCGTGGAAATCATGTGGGCACGCGTTTAAGCACCAAAGGTGCCATTGGTTGATAAGGCCGCAAGCACGCCTCAATGGCAACTTTCGAGAATATCCTGCCACCGGTTCAACGCTTTCTCGCGATGGGCCGCCGGCTCGATCGCGGACCGCACCGAAGCTCCAGGCCCACCCTGGAGCGCCATCAGCCAATCGGCCACCGCTTCCGCCTCACCGGGGGCGAATACGCCGGCCAGCGGCAAGGCCCGCAATTCGTCGGCAATGGCGCCCTTTGTCGGTCCGACCCAGAGGACCGGTCGCGGCAGAGAGAGAATGAGCGCCAGCTTGCTCGGCCAGAGAAGCCCTTGGGCCGATGGCATTTGCGTCACCACAAGGACTTGCGCCCGGCGCAAGGCATCCGGCAGCCCGGCCTCATCCGCGTACCCCTTCCAGAGACAATTTCGCAGGCCAAGCTCGGCCGCTTTCGCCGCCGCCGCCGGCCGCGCCGGACCGCCCCCCTGAAATACCAAACGGATCTCCGCACCGCGCTTCTCCAGGATCGCCTGGGCGGCGAGCAGCGTTTGCCATTCATGCGCGCGCCCGAGATTTCCAGAGTAAATCCAGGTCCATGGGGTGTCCGGTTCGGCGGTCGCGCGATTCACCTGCGCGATGACGGTGGAAAAGACCCACGGCCCGATGACCTCTGGATGCGCACCGTAGTCGCGGAGGCGCGCCGCCATATCTTCGTCCACAACCGCGAGCGCCTCAGTCCGGCGATACGCCCAGCCCATCGCCTTCTGAATCAGCCCCGGAAGCAGTCCGGCCCGAATTTCCCCGAGCGACACAGCGATTTCCGGGTACAGGTCCATGACCCAGTGCACGGATTTGGCCCGATGCCAGAGCGCCACCACCGTGGCGACCAGCAGGAGGCACGGCGGTGACGTGGCTGAGAGCACGACATCGGGCCGCCGGCGGCGCAATCCGTCGAGAAGCATTCGCCATAAGGCCGCGACTTCCCTGCGCATGCGTCCTCCTTGCTGCTGGCCGCCCCGGTAGTCCTGGCGGGCGGCCACAAAGTCGACCGTATGGCCGGCCGCCTGCAAGCGGTCTGCCACTTCGCGCAACAGAACCCCGGTGGGGGCCGGATCGGGCGGGAAGTACTGGTTCAGAATGAGGATGTGCATTTAGTTCATTTCATTGGCCTCAGCCGAAAACTCGCGACGTTCTGACCGAAGCGACGGCGTCGCCATAAGCGGATGTCAGCCGTATTTGTCCTGCCATGACTAGTTGAAATGCAGGGCAGGGTTCACAGTGCGTCAAAGCTGCAAACAAATGCGGCAGGACTCGCCTCGACGCAGAGGATGCGGAGAAGTCAGAGAGGGCCGCGGAGGGAATCTTGAGGGAAACCACGATAGACTCGAAATAAACGAAAGACGGGGCACTGCACGGTCAGAAGATCAACGCACGTTGCGTACACATTTATGCTTCGCGGCGCAAAATGATCATCATTGCCAGTCGCGCCTGTCGATCGGCCTCACGCCGTCAGAAATCGACGGATGAACTCCTCCGGGGTCACCGGTCGCGGCTTGTAGCCGGAGCCGATCAGCGCGTCAAAATGACGGTCAGACGTGATAATGCAGTCCGCATCTGCCGCGATGGCGCAATCGGCGAAGGCATCATCATCCTCATCATTGGGGATGGTACGGAAGTGAAAACTTGGACTGATGAATTGCACGCTGCCGTGGAGTTTGCCCAGCAAATCGAGGAGGCGAGCTACATCCTGCCATCGGCTGCGGTCGGCATACCGGCAGATAACTTCTTCATATTCGAGCAGAATGGCGGTGGAGACAGCGATCCTGAGGCGGCCATCAATGAGGGCCCGGTGCAACTCCGCGAACCGCGAGCGTCGGCCGAACATCTGGACCAGCGTATTGCTGTCCAGCACCACCGTCATTTGCCGGCACGTTCGCGCAGCGCCGCGCGGGCCGCGCGGATGATGTCCGGCAATTGATCAATCTTTCTGGTATCCAGATCCCCGTCAAAAGCCGCATCCAGCCGCGCGTTGACCCGCTCCAATTCCAGGTGCAGTACGACGCGATGGAGCACCTCGAGGTCCTCTGCCTCCAATCTATCAATCTCCTCGTGCACGAGGGGACGCAGTTCCTCAGGATTAACAGGCATGGAGGTGGGTGTACTCACGACCGTGAGAGTACGCGAACCGCGCCCGAACTTCAAAAGCAAATTCCCGCCGGGCCATCACTGACTGGCGCATGGATTCCGCCTTGCCGCTGGCAAATCGGGCGGAGACATCCGTAATATGCCTTAATCGAACCGTTTGGCGACGCTGGCCGGGTTGCCGCGGACCAGTGACCTGGGAGGCACATTTTCAGAGACGATGCTACCGGCGGCGACCATGCTCCCCTCGCCGATTTCCACGCCAGGCGCGATGAAGGCCTGCGCCGCGATCCAGGAGCCGGCGCGCACGGTAATGGGCTTGGTGATTAAATCGAAGTCTTCCGCCCGAAAATCGTGCGACCCAGTACAAAGAAACGCCCGCTGTGAGACGCAGACATTCGATTCGATGACCACCGGCGCCAGGCTCAGGATGAGGACTTCTTCCCCCAGCCAAACGTCGTCTCCGGCCTGAAAACGCCAGGGAAAGGTGATATTGACGTGCGCCCGGACGACCACGCGCTCCCCGATCCGCGCCCCAAAAACCCGCAGTAAAGCGACCCTCAAAGCCGATGGCCAGGGCGCCGGATTCAGGAAAAACAGCCACTTTACAGCCATCCAAAGCGCCTCAAACCACCACGGCCGGCCTCGCTCAAAGCTGCCGGTGGTGTAGTGTCGCAGTTGCATGATTTACTTGGAGCCGTCTCCTGGCGATGGCATATCAGGTGCTATCTCAAAGTCAAAAACCGGCGGCGACAGCTTTTTTGATCGAATCATATCTCGACCCAGTACGTCCCGGTCGCGGCGGCGAAACCGCCATCCCATGAAAGCGCACCTATCACCACTCGACCGATCCACGTGCGAGGATCCGGCCATTTCGTGGCACGCCCGTGGGCTCCTTCCACCTGCGCGCGGGTTCTCGTCTGCAAAAATCCACTCGGGGAAGATCGATGGGAGGACATGAGCTTGCCCGCCGAAGACCGACTCACCGCCGCACTGTCGGCTAAAGTCTCGCCATCGACATTCTCCGTCCCGTCTCCCGGCCCCGGGACGGCGACGGCGCCCCATTTGGTCGAGTTTCGCGTCGGCCTGCGCTCCCTGCCTTTCCTCGCCGATCACGGCTTCCACGACATGGTGGTTCTCCCCGGCTCGTTTTACGTCGAACTCGTCCGTCGCGCTCACCGGGAGATTTTTCAACAAGACGCCCGCAGCCTGCGGCAAATCGAATTCGAAAAGCCGGTGATCCTGGCCGACGAGGAAGTGGTCATCACGGTGCGGGCGGATCCGCGGAAAGACGGCAGCGTCGCCTACGAATTGTTCGAGGCCGCGAGTGAGGCCGTCGAACAGTCCTCCATGCCGCCACGATGCGTGAGCTTGCAGGTGGACGGCGAGCCGACGGCGCCGGCTGACCATTCCGCGAGTCGATTCGCTCCGGACGCATTTGTCCACAGCGCGAAGTCCCTTGGCACCAGGGAAGAGATCTACGGCCAACTGCGCCGCAATGGGAACCAGTACGGCCCCCACTTCCAGACCCTTGCCGGCGCCTGGAAATCGGGCGGCGAGGCCGCTGGTCGATTTGCCGAAACAGCCCTGACGGCCGTCCGGAGCGATTCCACCACCGCCTCGACGGTGCTCGACGCCGGAGCGCAGCTCCTGGCGGCATTCGCCCTGGAGCGCGGCCGCACCTTCATCCTCAAATCCATCGAGCAGGTGCTGGTTGTTTCGCCGAACAAAGCGGTTCCGCAGTGGATGCACGCGGGCCGCGAGGATGCGACAGACTCCGATGGCACAACGCTCACCGGCTCGGTCGAGTGCTTCGACGCCGAGGGGGCATGCCTGTGGAAACTCACGGGCGTGACGCTTGCCTTCATCGATCGGCCGCAAGCGGTGGAAACGGCGGCCAGCGCCGACTGGCAATTCTGCGTCGCCTCGACCTTCACCGCGGAGCCGCTGGCCGAGTCGCTTCGCTTTTGGGGCTCCCACTTCGGCGGGACGGTGCAGGTGGATTTCGCGCCGTACAACCAGGTGTTCCAGCAGTTGCTCGACCCCACGAGCGCGCTACGCCGCAATCGTGATGGCATGAATATGATCGTCCTTGGCCTCGAGGACTGGCTGCAAGACCAGCCGCCGGCGCTCCCGCCGGCCGAGCCGGGTCGTGCCGCTGCGGCTTTCGGTGGAAAGTCGCGGTGTGTCCTTCCCAACGGCCTGGAAATCGCCCACCTCAACCGTTACGAGACCGATTACGTCTACCAGGAAATCTTTGGCGACCAATGCTACCTGCGGCATGGAATCCAACTGCAAGACGGTGACACGGTCATCGATATTGGCGCGAACATCGGGCTCTTTTCGCTTTTCGTCCTGAGCCGGTGCAAAGAAGCGAAGATCTACGCCTATGAACCTTCGCCCCGCGTTTTCGAATTGCTGGAGGCGAATTGCGCCGTTTACGGCAATCCCGACCGCGTCTTTCCCTTCAATTGCGGCGTCGCCGGGAAGAAGGGCCGGGAGCGGTTTACCTTTTATGAGAACTCGTCGGTCTTCTCCGGCTTTCATCCCGACGAGGTGGAGGACCGCGCCGCGGTCAAGGCGGTGGTGCGCAATGTCCTCGAGCAGGAGCTTTCCGGCGCGAGCGACGTACCGGAGAAAGATGTGGAGGACCTCACGACCCATCGTCTCGAGGCGCAGACGATCGAATGTCCATTGACCTCCGTTTCCGACATTATCCGCGAGAACAATCTCGCCCGGATTGACCTGCTGAAGGTCGATGCCGAGAAATGTGAGCTGGACATCCTCCAGGGCATTGCCGGGGAGCACTGGCCGCTAATCGACCAGATCGTCATCGAAGTGCATGACCGCACCCGCGCGACCGTCAACACGATCGAGGAAATGCTGACGCGACGGGGCTATCGCTGCGCGGTGGTCGAGGAAAAACTCCTGGAGGGTTCCGGCCTTTTCAATGTTTACGCCACGCGACGCGCGCCGGCCCCTTCCGCGCCCATCGATGCGGAAAAGGAATTTTCCCGGAAAGTCGGGGAGTTTTGCGCGGCGCTCGAGGCATTTGCGGCGGCCACTTCGACACCTCTCATCCTGGCTGTCACTCCGCGCCCGCCGGGCGGGAAGCAGGCGGTTCTCGATGCCGCCGAGGAGCGCGTGCTGGCCTGCGCCGCACGCCATCCGCAAGTCCGGTCCATCGGTTCGCGGATGATTCTCCAACAATATCCGGTGAGCGACTTCCACGATCCGCACAGCCATCAACTCGGGCACATGCCATTCACGCCGGAAGGTTATGCGGCGATCGGCACGACTCTATTTCGCGCGGCGTTTCATTCCGGCTCGCCGGCGGTGAAGGTGATTGCGCTCGATTGCGACAATACCCTCTGGCAGGGCGTCTGCGGAGAGGACGGGCCGGAAGGCGTCGCGGTCACCGCGCCCTTCCGCCACTTGCAAGAATTCATGGTCGCGCAGATGCAGGCCGGCGTCCTGATCGCGGTGTGCAGCAAAAACAACGAGGCCGACGCGCTGGCCGTTTTCGATCGCCACGCCGGGATGGCGCTCCGCCGCGAGCATCTCGCCGGCTGGCGGATCAACTGGGCGGACAAGCCGGCGAACCTTCGGGCGCTGGCCGCGCAATTCAACCTGGGCCTCGACAGCTTCGTCTTCATCGACGACAACCCGGTGGAATGCGCCGCAGTGCGCGCGGGCTGCCCGGAGGTGACCGTCCTGCAACTTCCGGCCGAAACCGAACGGATCCCGTCCTTTCTCGAACACGTGTGGATCTTCGACCGCACCACAGCCACCCGGGAGGACCGGGAGCGCAGCCAGTGGTACCGCGCCAATGCCGGCCGGGAGGAATTGCGCGCCGCGGCGCCGACGCTGCGCGACTTCCTCCAGGGATTGCAACTGCGCATCGACGTGACCGAAGCGGCCGACGAACAGCTCGCCCGCGTCGCGCAACTGACCATGCGGACCAATCAGTTCAACTTCACGTCCATTCACCGCACGGAGGCGGAAATCCGCGACTTGCTAAAGTCGGGCTGCACCTGCCTCGTGACTTGCGCGAGCGATCGTTTCGGCGACTACGGCCTGGTCGGCGTGATCCTCTACTCATCGGAGGCGGACTGTTACGCAGTCGATACCCTGCTGCTGAGTTGCCGCGCGCTGGGCAAAGGGGTGGAACACCGCATGGTCGCGGAGCTGGCGCGCCGCGCGCTCCACGAAGGAAAATCGCACCTCAAACTCGTTTGCCGCCGGAATGACCGGAACGCACCGGCCCGCACCTTCTTTGAGGGACTCGGACCCGTGTCGGGAACGCCCGACGAATTCACGGCCGAATGGCCGGCTTCCCGCCTGGCGGAATTGCGTTACACGCCCGACGAAGAGAAAGTCCCGGCGGCGACGCCGAGTCCGCGCGACGTTCCCGGCCGGTTCGGCCAGAGGAATCTTTCCGCCGCCATGCAGCGGCTCGGGGACGGGTTGACCCGCATCGAGGCCATCGTCTCCGCGATGAACGCTTCCGGCCGCCCAACCGAGCCGGAGGGGCCGATGGAAGCCGAAACGCCGGGCGACGCGAGCGCCCTGGAACGTGCACTCGCGACAATCTGGAAAAAAGCCCTGGGCTGGACACACATCGGGTACCAAGAGCGCTTTTTCGATGCCGGCGGCACTTCCCTCAAGGCGGTGATGGTCGTCGCCATGATCCGCAAGGAACTGAAAAAGGATGTCTCGATCGTCTCACTTTTCGAGTACCCGACCATCCAACTGCTGGCGGCCCGGCTGGAGGAATCGGCCGGAGCGAAAAGCGCAGCCGCGGCGGCCGCGGAATCGCGCGGACGCCAGCGCCGCCAGAAGCTCATCAAACGAGGAGGCCGGCCGGCATGAAATTCTCGACCATTGGCGTCGTTGGCGCGGGCACGATTGGCACGGGCGCCGTCACCGACCTCGTTCTTCACGGCCTGAACGCCGTCGTCGTCGACATTTCGGAGGCGGCATTGCGGAAGGCCGAAGCCGAGGTCCTGCAAAACATCCGCTTTGCGCCGTTGTTCTCGAAGAGTCTTCCGCGAGTCGCACCCGAGGAGGCGAGGCGGCGGATGACTCTTACGCGCGAACTCAAAGATTTGGCCGGGTGCGAAATGATCATCGAAAACATCCCGGAGAAGTGGGAACTCAAGCAGCCGGTGTATCAGCAACTCGACGCGCTCCTGCCGCCGGAAGTGTGCTTCGGAGCGAACACCTCCTGCACGTCCATCACCCGGCTGGCCGCCGTCACCCATCGTCCCGCGCAAGTCATCGGCCTTCACCTCATGAATCCGGTGCACCTCATGCCCACGGTCGAGGTCATCCGCGGCTTTCACACGTCGGATCGAACCGTCGAACTGCTCCAGGCCCTTTTCGCGCAACTGCACAAGCAGTCCATTGTCGTCGCCGACCTGCCGGGTTTTGTCTCGAACCGGATTTCCCATCTCTTCATGAATGAAGCGGCGTTCGTGCTGCAGGACCAGGTTTCCACGGCGGAAGACATCGACCGCATTTTCAAGCAGTGCTTCGGGCACAAAATGGGGCCGCTGGAGACGGCCGATTTAATCGGCCTGGACACCGTCGCAAACTCGCTCGACGTGCTCTACGAGAGCTTTCAAGACCCCAAGTACCGGTGCTGTCCACTGCTCAGAAAACTCGTGGATGCCGGCCACCTCGGCCGCAAGACCGGGCGGGGCTTCCACATCTACCCGGAAAGCCAGGCCTCCAAAAAATCGAACTTATGAATACCACCGACGAAACCGTGATCCGCGGAAAGATCCGCGAATTCATACTCTCCGCCATCCATCTGCCCGGCCTCACGGACGACGACAACCTTTTCGAGAGCGGCATCGTCAATTCGCTTTTCGCCGTCGAGTTGATGACCTTCCTCGAGAAGGCCTTTGACATCGAAGTGACGCAGGACGACCTGGAGATCGCGAACTTCCAATCCATCGCGAACGCCGCGGGCTTCGTTGCGCGCAAAACGCCGCAACCATCCGCGACCTGACGCCAGCCATGCGCAGCTTTCTCACCACCGAGCAGCAGGCCCGCCAGGACGATTTTCGCGCGTTCGTGGCACGCCATGTCGAGCCGGTGGCGGCGGACTGGGACCGCGCGCAAAAGGTGCCGCAAGACACCATCCAGCAGCTCGCCAAGGCCGGCTACCTCGGAAGCACGCTGCCCGGCAAATACGGCGGCCAGGGTTGGGACACGGTGACTTTCGGCCTGCTCAACGAAGCTTTCGGCCGCGGGAGCGCGGCGCTCACCGATTTGCTGACGGTCCAGGCGATGGTCTCGATGACCGTGCTGAAATGGGGCAACGAGGAGCAGAAGTCGCGCTGGCTGCCCGGACTCGCGCGAGGCGAGATCGTCGGGGCCTTTGCGCTGACCGAACCCGGCGGGGGCAGCAATCTGCAATCGCTGCAAACGCAATTCACCGACGGCGGCGACGGCAGCTACCGGCTGAATGGACAGAAGACTTGGATTTCCTACGGACAGACCGCCGGGGTGTTCCTCGTCGTCGGCTTTGCCGGCGCGCATTCCCTCGCCTGCCTTCTTCCCCGGGAAGCGGACGGGTTGAGCATTGAGCCGATCACCGGTCTGCTCGGATTTCGCGCCGCCGGCCTGGCGCGGCTCACTTTCCGCGACGTGGCCGTTCCGGCGGCCAGCGTCCTCGGCAAACCGGGTTCGGCGCTGACCTACCTCGCGCCGGTCGGCCTGCAGTACGGGCGCATCAGCACCGCCTGTTCCGCGCTGGGCTTGTTGCGGGGCTGTTTCGAAGAGGCAACCGCCCGGGCCGCGACCCGCAAAGTGGGCGCCGACATGGTCGGGAGCTTTGGGACGATCCGGTCGCTGGTGGCGCGCATGGGGACCGACGTGGAGGCGGCCGGACTGCTCTGCCTGGCGGCCTGCCGGGCGACCGACGAACGCCTGCCCGAGGCGTTTACCAAGGCCCTGATGGCCAAATACTTTGCCTCGCGGGCCGCCGTCTCCGCCGCGGCCGACGCGGTGCAGATCTGGGGTGCGGCCGGCTGCCACGAAGACGCCCCGGTGTCCCGGTACTATCGCGACGCCAAGATTCTGGAAATCATCGAAGGCACCTCGCAGATTCACGAAGAGCTGCTGGCCCGCAATTTCATCGAAGCTGGCGCGAAGCGCGCATTTTAGAGGATTCTCCGTGGACTCCGCCAAATTCATCACCGCCGAGGGCAGCGACCAGGATCGAATCGATCGATTCAATCGGACGGAGCACGCCTTCCCGAGTGAAGTGACCCTGCAGGAGCTCTTCGAGGCGCAAGCCGCCGAATCTCCGGGAGCGAGCGCGGTCGTGTGCGATGACGATAAAGCATTCAACACCGCTGTATTGACTTACGCCGAGTTGAACTCGAGGGCCAACCAACTGGCGCATCGCTTGCGAGCCGCCGGCGTCGGCCCCGGAAGCATCGTTGGTCTTCTCGTGGAAAGATCTTTTTCGATGGTGATCGGGCTCCTGGGCATCCTGAAAGCCGGTGGCGCCTATCTGCCGATCGCGCCGGACAACCCGCCCGAGCGCGTTCGCTATCTTCTCCAGGATGCCGGAGTCCGTTGTCTTCTGATCCAACAGCGGACGGCGCGTCGCCTGGTATTCGAAGGTGAAATCATCGATCTGGAGAATCCGGAGACGTACGCCGGCGCGCGGGAAAACCCAGCGCGCATCAACCAACCCGACGACCTCGCCTACGTGATTTACACCTCCGGATCGACCGGACGGCCGAAGGGCGTGATGATCGAGCACCGCTCCGTGGTGAACCGCCTTCACTGGATGCAAGCGGCCTATCCCATCGGCCCAAACGACGTCATCCTGCAAAAGACGCCTTACTATTTCGACGTCTCGGTGTGGGAACTATTCTGGTGGGCCATGACCGGCGCCACTCTCTGTATGCTCAAGCCCGGCGGCGAGAAACTGCCGATGCTCCTGGTCGATGCGATTCGCCGTCATCGGGTGACCGTCCTGCATTTCGTGCCGTCGATGCTCAACGCCTTTCTCCAGTATCTCGACGGGCGGGACGCCGCGGCGCTGGCCGGCCTGGGATCGTTGCGCCGCGTCTTTGCCAGCGGCGAGGCCCTCCTGCCGGCGCACGTCCGGAAATTCAATCAATTGCTCGGCGCGCAGACCGGCGCAAAGTTAACCAATCTTTACGGACCCACCGAGGCCACGGTCGATGTCACCTGGTACGACTGTCCCACCGGCGATGACTTCGAGCGGATTCCCATCGGCCGGCCGATTCACAATACCCGCTTGTACGTCATCAAGGACGGCGCGGCGGCGCCCATCGGCGAACCCGGCGAATTGTGCATTGCGGGAGTCGGCCTGGCGCGCGGGTACCTCAACAATCCCACGCTTACCGCCGAGAAATTTACGGAGAACCCGTTGCGCCCCGGGGAAAGGATTTACCGGACTGGCGACGTCGCACGCTGGCTGGCCGATGGAAACATCGAATACCTCGGCCGGGAGGATCACCAGGTGAAGATTCGCGGCCTGCGCATCGAACTGGGCGAAATCGAAAACACCATCCGCGAGTTCCGCGGGGTCGCGGATGGCGTGGTGGTGGTGAAGCGATACTCGGAAAGCGTGGTGCTGATCGTGGCCTATGTGGTGGCGCGGGAGCCGGTGGATTTTGACGCTTTGAAAAACCATCTTAAAGGTCTGTTACCAGACTACATGGTTCCAACGCATTTCCAGCGCCTCGAAGAAATCCCACTGACGCCGACAGGAAAGGCTGACCGCAAAGCCCTGCCAGAGCCGGAACTCGTAAAAAGATGAGCGAGCCGGACGACAATCCCGATATCGCCATCGTCGGGCTCGCCTGCCGCTTTCCCGGCGCGCGGGATGCCGCGGAATTCTGGCGCAACCTCGCCGGCGGAGTGGAATCGATCTCGCCACTCTCCGATGAAGAGATAGCGCAATCCGGCGTGCCGGAATCGTATCGGTCAGCGCCCAACTACGTCAAAGCGGCGCCCGTTCTCAACGAACCGGGCGGCTTCGATGCGGGGTACTTCGGCTTTACCGCGGAGGAAGCCCGGACCATGGATCCGCAGCACCGCATCCTGCTCGAACTCGCCCTGGAAGCGCTTGAGGATGCCGGCTGCGATTCACACGGCTTCCCGGGGCGGATCGGAGTTTTTGCCGGTACGGCCATGAATACCTACTTCATGCACGCTGGCTTGCAGCAAAAGTTCGCCGAGGAATACATCCCGACGCTCATCGTCAATGACAAGGACTTCCTCAGTACGCGGCTTTCCTACAAACTGAATCTCAAGGGGCCCAGCGTCACCGTGCAAACCGCGTGTTCCACGTCGCTGGTGGCGGTGCATTTCGCCCGGCTAAGCCTGCTGATGGAGGAATCGGATATCGCCCTCGCCGGGGCGATTTCCGTCCGCGTGCCGCACCGGGCCGGATACTTTGCGGATGCCGGCGGCGTGGCCTCGCCCTCCGGTCACGTTCGTGCTTTCGACGCCGCGGCCGATGGCACGATTTTCGGCAGCGGCGGCGGCGTGGTCGTCTTGAAGCGGCTGCGGGACGCCCTCGCTGAGGGCGACACGATTCACGCGGTGATCAAAGGTTCCGCGATCAATAACGATGGCGCCGAGAAGGCCGGTTACACCGCCCCGAGCGTCAACCGCCAGGCCGAAGCCGTGGTCGAGGCTCTCGCCAATGCGGACGTCGATGCCGAGAGCATCGGTTACATCGAAGCGCACGGCTCCGGAACGCCGGTCGGCGATCCGATCGAGATCCGGGCGCTGACCAAGGCGTTCCGCGCTTCCACGGAGCGCTCGGGATTTTGCGCCATCGGTTCGGTGAAGACCAATGTCGGGCACCTCGACGCGGCCGCGGGTATGGCCGGGCTCATCAAAACCGTCCTGGCGCTCCAGCATCAGCAGATCCCCGCCAGCCTCAATTTCTCCGCGCCCAATCCGGAAATTGATTTTGCTTCGACGCCGTTCTTCGTCAACACGCGCCTGCTGCCCTGGCAAGCTTCCCACGGCCCCCGCCGCGCTGGCATTATGTCCACCGGCATGGGCGGGACCAACGCCCATCTCATTCTCGAGGAAGCGCCGAAGGCGCCGGTCGCTCCCGCATCGGCGCAACCCAATCTCTGGCTGCTGTCCGCGCGCACCGAGTCCGCCCTCGCGGCAGCGGCCGACCGCATGCGTGCATTTTTGGAACTGAATCCAGCCGTGAACCTCGATGACGCCGCCTTTACCTTGCAGACCGGCCGGCGGGCGATGGAGTACCGTCGATTCATCGTCGCCGCGGATCGCGCCGGGGCCATCGCCAGCCTCGCCCAGAAAGCTTCGCGTTTTACCACCGCCCGGGCGAGCGACGGCGGCGCGCATCCGTTGATCCTGTTACTTCCCGGCGTGGGTGATCATTACCTCGGAATGGGTCGGGAACTGTATCCCGCCGTGGCCAGCTTCCGGCGGGAGATCGATCGCTGCGCCGAAATTCTCCGACCGGACCTCGGGCTGGATATTCGCGACATTCTCTACCCGAAGGATCGCGACTGGCATCGGGCCCCGGCCACCCGCGGCATCGACCTGAAGAAAATGCTGGCAGGGAATACCGAGCCGCCGGACGACGATGACACGCGCCGGCTCAACCTGCCCGCGCACCTGCAGCCCGCGCTTTTCACCATCGAATACGCCCTGGCCCGAATGTGGCTGGACCTGGGAATCAAGCCCCAGGCAATCGTGGGGCACAGCATGGGCGAATATGTCGCGGCCTGCCTCGCTGGCACCTTTTCCCTGGAGGACGCCCTGCACCTGGTCGTCCGGCGCGTCCAGTTGGTGGGACAACTCCCGCCCACCCGGATGCTGGCCGTGAGCCTGGCCGAAGCTGAGCTTCAGCCCTTGCTTCCGCAGCGTCTGTCCATCTCACTCATCAATGGCCCGGCCCTCTGCATCGTCGCCGGGCCGCCGACCGAAATCGAAGAATTCGAGCGGGCCCTTGCGGCACGCGGCGTGATCGTCCGGCCCGTGCAGAACACCCACGCCTTTCACTCGCGCATGCTCGACCCGATCGTCGACGCATTTGCGGCGGAAGTGGAAAAGGTTCGCCGAAATCCCCCGCGAATCCCGTTTGTCTCGAATGTCACCGGCCAATGGATCACCGATGCGGAGGCGGTGGATTCCGCGTATTGGTCGAGGCACCTGAACCACCCCGTGCGCTTCCACGACGCCTTGGGCGCCGCGTGGCGAATGGAGCAGCCCATTTTCCTCGAGGCTGGTCCGGGCAAGACCCTCGGCATGCTGGCGATGCAGCATCCTGACGGGCGAAATTCGCCCACCCCAGCGGCGATCTCTTCTCTCCGCCATCACTACGAAAACCAACCCGACGTCGAGTTCCTGCTCACTTCTGTCGGCAAGCTCTGGTTGTCCGGTTTGCCGATTCAATGGAAACACCTCCCAGGGAACGAACGGCGCAGGAAAGTCTCCCTGCCGACTTATCCCTTTGAACGTCAGAACTACTGGATCGAGGCGAAAGTGTCGCCAGCCGCTTCCGGAAGATCGCCCGCCGAAGAGCCGGTCGCCACCCGCGGGGTCGATCAATGGTTCTATGTGCCTTCCTGGGAAAGGACCGCCCTGGCCAGTGGGATCCCGTCCGGGGCTGAGAAGGCAGGGACCCTCTGGCTGGTCATGGCGGATCGGAACGAAGACGCCGCCGGATTTCGAGGGTACCTGCGCCGGCTCGCCCGCCCCGCGGCCTGCGCCATCTTCGCCGATCGTTTTGAAGAACAAGCTCCCGGTTCTTTCACGATCGATCCGGCCCGCCCGGAGGACTATTCGAGACTCCTCGTCGAAACCAAGGCCGCGTCGTGGACCTCGCTGCAAATTATTCACCTGGGATGCCTCGCACGGCGCGATCCGGAAGCGGGTCGCGGCACGGCGATGGATCCACAGATTCCCGGCTTCTTCAGCCTTTTGTATCTCGCCCAGGCCATCGCGGAGTTGAATCTTTCCATTCCGATCACCATTGGCGTCGTTTCGGATCAGATTCAGGAAGTGACTGGAAACGAAGAACTCCAGCCCGAGTTCGCCACGGCGCTGGGACCGTGCGGCGTGATGGCACGGGAGATTCCAAATATTACCAGCTTCAATATCGATTTGCCAGGCGCGGCGGCACTCCACGGCGGGCCGGAAGCCACGGTCCAACAGGTGATTGCTGAATTCACGAAACCGACGCAGGGCGCGGTGATCGCCTACCGCGGGAAGTACCGTTGGAAAAAGACGTTTTCCCCGGTCGAACTTTGCTCCCCGAGTCATTCCGCGGGAACCGGTGGGGAGCCCGTCGGGAAGCGCTTGCGCCACGGCGGCGTTTACCTCATTACCGGCGGTGCCGGCGGGATCGGACTGGCCATCGCAAAATATCTCGCCAAAACCTGCCGGGCCCGCCTCGTCCTGACCAGAAGGACGCCGTTTCCAAAGAAATCCGAGTGGCTTTCGGTACTGGGCGACAAAGCCACGCCACCCTCCTTGGTAACACTGATTGATGGACTCCTCGAGATCGAGCGCCTCGGATCAGAAATCGAAGTGATGGTCGCTGACGCCGCCGATCGGGAGCAGATGCGCAATGTCATCCTCGCGACCCGCAAAAGATTCGACGCGCTCAATGGGGTGATCCATGCCGCGGGAATTGCCCGGGCGGGCTTGATTCAGACCACCACCAGGGAGATGGCCGGGGCGATGCTTTCTCCAAAAGTTCAGGGTACCTTGGTCCTGCATGAAGTCCTGAAAGGCGCCGACATCGATTTTCTGGTCCTCTTTTCCTCGCTGGCATCGATCACGCATCCTTTCGCTCACGCGGACTACAGCGCCGCCAATTCATTTCTCGATGCGTTTGCCGCTTATTCCAACTCCCGGGAAGCGTATCATACGCTGAGCATCAATTGGCCGGTCTGGAAGGAAGTCGGGATGGTCGCGAGGTCCGAGGCATTCATGGGGATCGAGGCATGGAAGGAAGACGCGTTGCGCAAGGCCATTCTGACGGAAGACGGATTGGAAGTGTTTGCCCGGGCGCTGGGCTCCGAGTTTTCGCAAATTGCGGTCAGCCCCGAGCCGCTGGCACGGGTCCTGGATCAATCCCGGGAATCACACGTTTCGCCGGTCGGTTCCGGGACCCCGGCGAAGTCGGGGCGCGGCGGAGCGCTCGACGAATCGGGCCAGCCGACCAACGAAATCGAGAGTCAGTTGCTCGAAATCTGGCAGGAAATATTCGGCCTCGAGCAGATTAGCGTGCAGGACAACTTTTTCGATCTCGGCGGACATTCATTGCTCGCCCTGCGGATGATTTCGCGGATCTCGCGGACCTGGCACTTGAATCTCCCCCTGCGCAGTGTATTTGAAGCCCCGACCATTGCCCAACTTGGCTCGTTCATCCATGACAAGCTGATTCAAGACATTGCACAACTGACGGACGATGAAGTTGAGGCACTCATTTCACACGAATCGCAGGGACATGATTGAGGCTTCCAACCACCAAGACTTGCGCGCAATCCGCTCCGATGGGTAAGCAAGCACCACTCTCCGCGGATAGGCAAAAGCTGCTGGCGCAACGGCTGAAAGGTGCTGGCAAATCGGGGACTGAATCGCGCGAGATACCCCTCCGCTCCAAAGCCGGGCGAACGCCTTTATCCTTTGCCCAGCATCAGCTTTGGGTCATTGACCAAATGACTCCCGGCAATCCGGCCTACAATATACCGGTTGCATATCGCATTCGGGGCGCACCCGATATCGCGCTCCTTGAGCTGAGCGTCAACCAAATCGTCCAGCGCCATGAAGTGTGGCGCACGACGTTTCGTGAATTCGAAGGCGACGCCATCCAGGAAATTCATCCAGAGTCCAGGATTCGGATTAGCACCACTGACCTCGGTCAGGTGCCCACCGAAGACCGCGAGCGCGAAGCTGAAAGATTGGTGGCACAGGAAGCGATCCAGCCATTCGACCTGTGCCAGCTGCCCCTTCTGCGTGTTTCGCTCTTTAAACTGGATGATCACAACTATGTTCTGCTGATCAATTTCCATCATATTGTCGGGGACGGAGTATCCGTAAACTTGCTCTTTAACGAGTTGGATCTCCTCTATCGGTCCGCGATCGCCGGGACGACGCCGGCGTTGCCCGAACTCACAGTCCAATATGCGGATTTTGCCGCCTGGCAGAGGGCCGAGTTGCTGAGGACCCGCTATTCAAGCCAGTTGGAGTACTGGCGCCGCCAATTCGAGAAAGAGCTCCCGGTCCTTGAATTCGCTACCGGCGAACGCCAACTGCTTCGGCAATCGTTTAGCGGATCGAACGTCAACTTCTCCCTTCCGAGACCCTTGGTTCAAGCGTTAATGTCCCTCGGTCTGCAAGAGAGCGGCACGCTTTTCATAACTATCCTGACCGCCATCCAGGTCATTCTTCTGCGCTATTCGATGGTGGAAGAGATTGTCATCGGAACACCGATCGCCAATCGGCCACTCCCCGAGGTCGATCGATCAATCGGGAATTTTGTCAATGTTGTGGCGTTGCGCTGCGACCTCTCCGGAAATCCGCTATTTCTCGAACTCCTGCGACGAAACAAGGAAGTTGCCCTCAATAGTTTGACCAATAAGGACATTCCCTTCGAGTTGCTGGTCGAAAATCTAAAATCGCATCATCGCCCTGGTCACAACCCGATTTTTCAAATTCTGCTGCAAATCCTTCCCGCAAGCCATGTCGGGATAGGAGACTTATCCGTGACCCCATTTGATTTCGAACTGAAGGCCACCCAGACGGATTTGGCCCTCCATCTTTATGAGCAGGCCGGCGGAGAAATTCTCGCAAGACTGCAGTATTGCAAAGACTTGTTTGCGGCAGAAACCATCGAAGGATTGTCCCGGAATTTCGCGCAATTGCTCGAAGAGATTTGCCGGAATCCGCATCAGAAGATTCTCGAGATACCCATTCCGGCGCTGCCGCTGACTTCGGATGGCCGCCCGGAGCAAAATGTCGTGCCAGATGCCGGCCTCCAGGCCGAGCCAGTCCGCGCCTACGAGCCGCCGCGAAACTCCGTGCAGAGCCATCTCATCGAGATTTGGGAAGAGGTGCTACAACGCAAACCGATCGGCATTCGGGACGATTATTTCGAACTCGGCGGGCATTCCCTGCTCGCCGCAAAGATCGTCTCCCTCATTTCCGAACGGCTCGGCTATCGTTTGAGCTTCGGCGAATTCTTCACCAAACCGACGATCGAAAACCATGCGCTGGCGCTCACCGGCGCGAAAAGTCCGGCGCGCCAGTCGCCCTCGGTCGCCATTCATCCCGCGGGCACAAAGACGCCAGTTCTCTTCTTTCACGGGGATTATGTGGGAGGCGGATTTTTCTGCAAAACGCTGGCCAGTGTCATCGGCACGGATCGGCCTTTCTACGCTATCCATCCCCACGGTTTGCAGGGCGACTATGTGCCGCCGACGATCGAAGCCATGGCGGCGGATCGGCTGAAAGTGATTCGTGAAATCCAACCGCGCGGGCCGTACATCCTCGGTGGCTACTGTAACGGCGCGTTCTCGGCCTATCATACCGCCCGGGTGCTTCGCGCCGCGGGCGAAGAGGTCACGGTGCTGCTCATGTTGTACGCCGACGGCAGCAATATGCGCTTTCGCTGGCTCAAACGGCTCACCGGCGTGGCCAGCGCCTTGCGCGGCGAGGACGAAGCGGCCAGCCTCCAGCGCTTCCTTCGAACCCGCCAGCGTCTCGTCGACCGTGAAGACATGACCCGCTACTATCTTCGCACCACCGCCGACTTGATCCGGCGACCGTCCTGGGAAAAGGCCGCACCCTTTCTCCGGAGGGTGGGCCGTCTCTTCGGAATCAAATCCGCCGTCTCCTCGACCAGTGCAAGGGGCAGCGTCCCGCCCACCGACGCCCGAGGCGCACCCTACAGCCCGCTCGGCAAGCCCTACGCAGATGCCTGCAACTCCTTTATCGCGGAAGAGTGCGATGCGCCCGTCGTCCTCCTTTGGCCCAGGGAGGAAAAACCGCTCGCACGGCGCGGGCCGGCCGCAGGCTGGGAGAAGATATGCCGCCAGATTGAGGTCGTCGAGGTGCCCGGACATCATCACAGCTGCATTTCGCAGAACGCAAATGTTGTCCAAACTGGTCAAGCCATGAAAAAAGCCATTCAGCAGGCCGAAAGCTTGCTTCCAATAACTTCATCATGATCCCATCCTCCGCCGTTCCGTGGACACCAGCCCTCCAACACCCGAGCCTGCGCGCCGGTGAAGTCCATGTCTGGCGCGCTTCGCTCTCGGAAAACGATCCGGCGGAATTGGGCCAGCTGCTTTCGACCGGCGAATGGATGCGCGCGCAACGATTTCACTTTGCCCGCGACCGGGCGCGTTTTATGTGCGGACGCGGGCTTTTGCGCCGGATCCTCGGGCGGTATCTCGATCTGGATCCTCGTAATCTCCGCTTCGCCGAGGGACCGCACGGCAAACCGGAATTGGCCGGCGTGGACAGTTCGCTGCGCTTCAACCTCAGCCATTCCGACGACCTCATGCTGCTGGCCGTGACCTACACCCGCGCAGTCGGCATCGACCTGGAGTTGATGCGCGACAATATGCCGGTGGAAACCCTGGCGGATTACTATTTCGAACCCGAGGACGCCTGGGGACTGCGGCTTCTCCCGCCGGCGCAGCGCATGTGGAAGTTCTACGAACTGTGGACCAGCACCGAGGCCCGGCTCAAGGCCGATGGCGTGGGCATCGCCCGAGGCCTCAAGGTGCTCGAGCCCAATCGCTGGTCGCTGCTCAAGCTCACCCCGGCCGAAGGTTATGCCGCCGCCCTGGCGGTGGAAGGAGAGGATTTTCACGTCGCTTGCTGGTCATGGCAGAAGTAAGCGCAGCGTCGAATATCGAGGTCGTCATCCAGCCGTCGAGCGGCTGGATGAATGTTCCCTGGCGGGAATTGTGGGAATATCGTGACCTGCTCCTCGTCCTGGTGCAGCGGGAATTCATTTCGCGGTACAAGCAAACGATTCTTGGGCCACTCTGGCACCTGTTGCAGCCCGTGATCATGACGCTCGTCTTTGTCATCGTGTTCGGGCGAATCGCGGGCATTGCCACCGATGGCATCCCAACGCCTCTATTTTATCTGTGCAGTCTCCTGGCTTGGAATTATTTTTCGCAAAACATCACGCTCATCGGGTCGACCTTCATCAGTAATGCGCACATTTTCGGGAAGGTTTATTTTCCACGGCTCATTGTGCCTTTCTCGATTGCCGCCGCCAATTTGATCGCCTTCGTTCTGCAACTGATCCCTTTTCTGTGCTTCTTCGCCTATTATAAAATCACCGCCAATCCCGCGCTTCAGGGACAGCCCGGCTGGCAGGTGCTGCTTCTCCCGCTCCCGCTGCTTCAGGTGGCCATCCTCAGCCTGGGTGTCGGCTTGCTCATGTCGGCCTCCACGGCCCGCTACCGTGATCTCGTGCATCTCAACCAATTCATCGTCCAACTTTGGATGTTTGCCACGCCGATCATCTATCCCGTCTCGCGAATTCCCGCGCGGTGGCAATGGCTCGTCTGGGCCAATCCGATGTCCGTCCCTGTCGAAGCGTTTCGCTGCCTTCTTCTGGGAAGAGGCTCACTGCAACCGAGGGACGTAGTCATTTCCGCAGCCGTCGCCCTGGTCACCCTTTTCCTTGGGGTGGCCGCTTTTCGGCGCGTGGAGCGCACGATGGTGGATATCGTATGAAGCCCATCGTCGAAGTCGAAGGTCTCTCGAAGCTCTACCAGCTTGGAAACACCGGTCCGACCACCCTCCGGGAGGCCTTTGGGACCATTTTTGGCCGAAAAACCGCAGCCAGTTCGGCGTACCGGACCGCGGTCCCGCGCGACCGAATCGGTCCCGACGAAAACTCCTTCTGGGCTTTGAAAGACGTTTCCTTTTCCGTCGATCCCGGGGAAGTCGTCGGCGTCCTGGGCCGCAACGGCGCCGGCAAATCCACGCTGCTCAAAATCCTTTCCCGCATCACCGAACCGACGGGCGGACGAGCCGTGCTGCGCGGACGCGTCGCGTCGCTGCTGGAAGTCGGCACCGGTTTTCATCCCGAACTGACCGGCCGCGAGAACATCTTTCTCAATGGCGCCATCATGGGTATGAAGCGGGCCGAAATCGCCAAGAAGTTCGACGAGATCGTCGCTTTCTCAGAAGTCGGAAGTTTTCTCGATACGCCGGTGAAACGCTACTCCAGCGGCATGTTCGTGCGTCTGGCCTTCGCGGTCGCCGCGCATCTTGAACCGGAAATCCTCCTCATCGATGAAGTGCTCGCGGTGGGCGATGCCGCCTTCCAAAGAAAGTGCCTCGGAAAGATGGACGAAGTGGCCAATGAACACGGGCGCACGGTTTTCTTCGTCAGCCACAATATCAGCGCGGTCAGCGCGCTGTGCAACAATGTGATCTTGATCGAAGGCGGCCGCTGCGTGATGCGGGATACGCCGGCCAGGGTCATCAGCAGATATTTTTCGTCGACCCTCCCGGAGGATCAAGCGGCCGACGGGCAGGTGGTGTGGCCGGACGCCATACTCGCCCCGGGAAATGAGGATGTCTGCCTGCGTGGCGTCAAGATCTGCGGCCCGGGTGGTCTGCCGCAGAACAGCTTCGAGGCGGACGAACCTTTCTTCGTTGAAATTGATTTTCAGATCAAAAAGCGGCTCCACGGCGCGCGTTTCAATCTCTCGCTTTCCACTCTGGAAGGCGAAATCGCCTTCGTCGCGACGGACCACCTCTATCAATTCGAAACGCTCGATCCCGGCGAATATCGATCGACCTGCCACATTCCGGGCAAACTTTTGAACCGGCGCAAATACCGGGTCGGCCTGCATTTCGGAATCCCGGGCGACCGGATGCTGATTGATCAGGCGGATTACCTCGAAGTCACCATCGGCGGCAGCGGCAATCAGGCGACCATCTTTCCTGACAATTCCTGGCCCGGAGTCGTTTGCCCGAAGGTCGAGTGGCGGGTGGAGCACGTTGCCGAGACCGCTCACGCCAGGAGCGTCGGATAAAGCCGCCGCAAACCTTCGGAGAAGAACTGCTGCCGCACGAAACCGACATAATGCCGGGCGGTAATGCCCGGCGCGGCGCTCGCACCGTACGACACCTCGTAGCTGGAAGCAGGGAGCAGGCCGCCGCGGTTCATCCGCGAGGCGCAGAGGGCGAAGAGAGTCTGCTCGATGCACCATTGCCAACCATTGTTCCAAATCGTTCCCTCGGCCAGGCAAGCCTCGCAAAAGTCGAGGTCGAGAATCGCCGTATCCAGCAGGATCAGTCCCGAATTCACCAGCGGCCAGAGCGTGATGCCCCACTTCTCCCGCGCCTGCTCGGCGGTAATGTTGCAGGAATGCTGGAAATCGGCGTTAAACCACGTTTCCCCAATGCCGCGGTCCACCCATTCGAGGATTTCCCGCGGCTCACGATAAAACAGAAGGTCGCTATCCAGGAGCAAGACCCGGGGCGTGGAAGCGAAAGCCGGCACGTCGAAGAGTTTCATCGCCAGCGCATGCTGGCGCCGATAATCCAGGCACGCTGGCTTGCTGGCGAGCTTTGCCTTCATCACGTCGTCAGCCTCCGGGCGACTCACGATGCGCAGACCGGAAAAGATCCCGGTGAGCGCGGCAAAGATCTCCGCATCGCATGAACCGTCATCGTGCAAAACCACCGTCCAACGCCGGCGGGTGAAATAAAAGAAACTCGCCAGCATCCACGCGGCGAAGAGCCAATCTTTGCTCGAAGTCAGCAAATGAATCTCGACGCGCTTTTCGAGCGGGAAATCCAATGGCACCTGCCAATCGCGGATGCGTGGCATGATGCAATACTCCAGCCACGCGGTCCGCCAGCCGCGCTGGCAGTTGAACTTGAAAAGCCACCACCATCTCCCGGCGCTGGGCCACTTTCGCCCTGCCTTCATGAGCAAATCAATCGCCGAATCCGCCAGACACCCTCGGCGTAATAGAGGGGCCTCAGATCACCGACGTAGTGGCGGCTGATGGCGGCATCGGACATCCGGGGATTGAAGTGAACCTCATAGCGGTCCGAGAGCAGTCCCCCTGCACCGAAACGCGACGCGCACAAGGCCAGCAGGGTTTGCTCCCGCCAGGCAATGCTTTCGGGAGCAAGCAGGGACCGGTCCGTCAAACACGCCTCGCAGAAATCGACATCCACCGCGCTGCGCGCCAGCAGGCTGAGACCCGTATTGACACGCGGCCACAATTCGACCCGGAGGCGACTCCTGGCTTCCTCCCGGGACAAGCAGTACGCATCCTGAAAGTCGGGATTGAAATAGCATTCCAATCGGTCGCGTTGCACCCAATCGAGCACCTCTTCCGGCCGTTGGAAGAAAAGGATGTCGCTATCGAGCACGATCAAACGCGGAGTCCCGGCGAGCACGGCGCAGTCGAACAACTTCAAGGCCAGCGGGTGACTTTTCCGATATTCCAGGCATCGCGGATGCCGGACCAGCCGCGATTCCATTTCCTGGTCCGCATCCAACCGGTCCTTGATCTTGAGGTTGGGAAACAGCGCCGTGAGGGTCTCCCGAGCCTCGTCCTGGAGCGTCCCGTCATCATGAACCGTCATTGGCCAGCGCGAGCCCGTGGCCTGGACGAAGCTGGCCAGAGCCCAGGCGGCGCACCACCAGTCCCGCTGCGAAGTGAGCAGATGCACCTCCACCGAGGTTTCCAGAGGCAGGCCAGCCGGTTCGCGCCAGCGGACGATCTGCGGCAGCAGCCACCGTTGAATGCAAGCCGTGCGCAAAGGGATGCTTCTGGCAGACGCCACACTCCACCAGCGGGCCCACAGGCGCATCGCTTTCGCTCGAAAGTGAAAATCAGACATTGAAACTTTGAAGAGCAAACTCCACGCTAACCAGCGCACTGTCTTTGGAAAGCCATTTGCAGCACCCAAACGGCGACTCCGCCTTGACAACGGTCTGGAGTTGCTAAATCGACCCGATTGTCGCTCAAATTTCCTTCTCCCGGCCGACTGTGGTGGCTCCTGCGCCGCGACCTCAAGCGCGGCTGGGAAGCCTCGCGCCATGAATACAAGGTGCTGCCACGCATCGCCGATTGGTCGTGGCCGTTTTGGGGCGAGGTTCCGCAAACCATGCCGGTCCATGTCCTGACCGGTGAACGGGACTGGCGCCTGGCCGCGTGGATGCTGGCCAGTTGGTTCCATTTCAGTGAACACGCCTGGCCGGTCATGGTGCACGATGACGGCACCCTTCCGGGCGAAGGCCGCCAGTTGTTCAAAAAGCTTTTCAGCAATGCGCGGATCATCGACCGGCGGGAGGCCGACGCGGCGGTCCAGCCGCTGCTGCACCCGTATCCATTTTGCGCGGACTACCGCAAACAGCACCCGCTTGCCCTTAAACTTTTCGACGTGCCGCACTTCACGACCGGCGGCCGATTCTGCGTCTTCGACAGCGATCTTCTTTTTTTCAATCATCCGCGTGAAATCCTCGAGTGGGTGACGCGCGGCGCCGACGAATGCTGGTTCAATGAAGACGTCAAGGAAGGTTCGCTGGTCACGGCGGCCGAAGCGCGCAACGAACTCGGGATCAAAATCTGGCCGCGCGTCAACACCGGCTTATGCCTGCTCGTCAAATCCGCCATTGACCTGGACCTCTGCGACCGGGCGCTGGCACAGACTTCCATCCTCCGGGGCCACGTCTGGCGCGTGGAACAGACCCTGCTCATGCTCTGCGCCGCGCGGCACGGCAAAGGCGGCCTGCTGCCGCGCACCTACGAAGTTTCGCTCGGCAAACATGCCCGGGAAGACGCCATTTCCCGCCATTACGTCGGCATGGTGCGCGACCGCTTCTATGCCGAAGGCTTGAAGTATCTCAACGGCATCCTTTTTCCCATGGAGATCGTGTGATGAACATTCTTTTCGCCCCCGATTGGCGCACGGGCGTTCCGTATCAGCGACTCCTCGCCGGGGCACTCGAGCATCATGGCGTCCACGTCAGCTTCCTCAGCCAATATAAACGCGTGCTGCCCCTGACCCGCCTGTTACGGAAGGCGCGCGCCGATCTGCTCCACCTCCACTGGCCCGAGGCCTATTATCCGCGCCGGCGCGACCCGTGGGACAAGCTCCGCCGGGCGCGCTTCATCTTTGATCTCACGCTGGCGACGCGGCACATTCCCCTGGTCGTCACCGCGCACAATCTCTGCGAACACAACTTGCAGCACCTTCCCTTTGCGCGCGCCAATTACGCCGCCGCCTTTGGCCGCGCCAGCCTGGTCTTCGCGCATTCCGCCGCCGCGCGGGCCCGGCTCGTCGAGACGTACGCCCTGGATGTGCGGAAGATTCGCGTCGTGCCGCACGGCGACCTCTCCGCAGGCATGCCGCCGGCCATTCCTCGCGATGAAGCACGCAGCCGGCTGGGCCTCCCTGGCGGACCCGTCTGCCTGATGTTCGGCGCCGTGGAGCCGTACAAAGGCCAGGAGGACGTGCTCGCCTGGTGGAAGAAGGCGCGGCCCGCCGCCAGGCTGCTCATCGTGGGCAAGCCGGAATCTCCCGAATACGGAAGGTCGCTCCAGGAACTCGCCGCAAATGTGCCGAATGTGACCCTGTATTTCCAGTGGCTGACCGATCCGGAACTGGCGCTCTTTCTCTGCGCGGCGGACTGCGCGCTCTTCAACTACCGCACCATCTTCACCTCGGGCGCGGCGACGCTCGCCCGTTCGTGGGGTCTCCCCATTCTCCTCCCGGCGCGGCTCGACACGGTCGATCTGGCCGAGCCGGACTTGCGCGTTCTGCGCTTCGAGGCCCTCGACGAACGCTTCGCGCAAAAGCTCGCCGCGGTGCTGGCCATCGCGCCGGACTACGATTCCGCCGGGATCTGGCGTGAAAAGACCTCCTGGACCCGCATCGCGGAACTGACGGTGGCCGGGTACAGCGAGGTGCTTGGAACTTCGGCGCCGGCGTTCTCCACGACGATGGGAAACGGCGCTTTGCAGCGCCGAACATCCAACTAAAAATTCACCCTCAGCCCACCGGTGATGCTCTGGGAATCGTATTCCTTCCGGAGAAGGTCGGCATCGTAATACAGGTAGGTGGAGGTGCGCGGATTCCAGAGCACCGAAACACCGCCGCTCAGGAGCAGGCTGTCGCGGCCGATTTCCGAATCGCTGACCGTGAAAAGATTGCCGGGGCCAGACTCGAAGGACGCATCCACGCTGGCATCGCGGCTGGCGAACTCATGCTGCCAGGCGAGTTGCGCCTCGGGTCGCACGAGCACGTTGCCGATTTTCCAGCTGTAGGAGGCTTTGACTCCGAGGGTCACGCGCATGGAGTCATCGTGCTGCGTGGGATAACGCAACGGCGCCAGCGAGCCCTGTTCGGTGAAACCGGTCGTGCCCAGGTAGTTATATTCAAAGGCGGCGGTGGGGCCAATGGTCAGGCTCTCCAAGCGCCAGTCGTAGCCGCCGGCCACGAGCAGATCACCTTCGCCGCCGCCGGTATTGCCGCGAGCATCGCCCTGCAAAGCACCCCGGCGGACCTCGTAGCTATTGTAGCCGCCGCCGGCCATCACGTCGCCATAAAAGCCATCCTGCCAGTAAGTGCCGTAAACGCCGACCTTGCCGCCGTTCACCTGCAAATGCCCATCATCGGCCAGCTTCGAGTCGGTGCCGGTGTAACCGAGACTGACGCCGAGGGCGAGATTCTCGGTGACCTTTTGATCCGCGCCGAGGGTGAAGCCGCCGGTGCTCAGGTTGTAGCCTTGGGCATTTGCGGTGTTGCCGACGTGGATGAAATCGCCCACGCCGGAGATGAATGTGCCCCAGTTTCGGTCGGGCGCGGCGGGAGCGGACATTTTTCCGTCGGAACCATCCGGACCGGCCAGTCCGCCGGCGTAGTTCGGACCGCCCGAAGTTTGAAATCCAGTCGCGCTGAAGCCGCTCACGCCCTCGCGCAGATCGCTCGTGCGTCGCTGCAAATTATTCGACTGGACGTCGGCCAGCGAGAAGCCGAGCCGGTAGACTGAGCCCACCTGCTCCGGGGCGATCTTGTCGAAATCCCCCGGAAGCTTCTGGATCCTCTGGTTGTCGAGGTAGTCAACGAGCTTCGCGGCCTGGTGATTGGTCAAATCGCGATCCAAGGCTGTCGCGATTTCCGTCTCATTTTTATTGAGGGGCACACCCCGCCGCCGAATTTCCTCGAAAGAGCCCTGCTCGCCTTCCACCACCACCGCATCGGGCTCGTAGAGCACCTTCGGGTTGATCACCGTGTCACTGGTCAGCGGATTGACGATACTGGTGAAGCCGCCGCTGATGCCGCCACTGGCGGTGATGATCGGGATCGATTCCCCGAGGGAAAGGCTGGCCCCCTTGTTGAGCTGTTGCAGGACGAGGACGCCACCGAGATAGGCGTGGCCGCCGATCTGCAGCGACGAGTACTCGCCGGGCCGGCTTCCGCCCACCTGGATGATCAACTGGCCAAAGTCCCCCTGGGTAAAGTTCTGCCCGATGTGCAGGACGCCGGGAATGGTCCCGACATTGAGCGGGCCGCTGATGATGGCCAAGCCCGGCTGGACCACGCCCACATTGACCACGCTGCCAAAGACCGCGCCGTTGCCGACGAGTTCGCCCAAGGGCTGGATCAGGATGTTGCTTTTCAAGTTGCCTTGCAGATTGATGGTGCCGTCGCCAATCGTCGTGCCTCCGGGGAAAGCGCCTGCGCCATCCAGCGTCCATGCGCCGCCGCCGACCTTGGACAGCATCCCGAAGTTCGGAAAGTTGTTCAGATTGATTTCCCCCACACCGCCTCCGGCGAGTTCCAGAGTGGAATTGGCGCCGCCACCGATGACCGGGGCCGGCGGCGGACCGGTGGCCAGGACCACGGTACTGGCTCCGGGCCCGAAGAGGACTTCGCCGTTGATCGTGCCGAAGTTGTAGAGCTTGAAGCCCGCACTGGTCGAGGCGTTGATGGCAACGCCGCCGGTGCCCGTGATGGTGCCGTCGTTGGTGACCTGGACCAACCCGCTCGGATTGCTCACGACGATGCCGATCACGCCGCTGATCAACGCTCCCGAGTTATTATTGATCATCACACCCGGGCCCGGCGCAGCCACGCCCACCGAGCCCGCGCCGGTGACGGTCAAGCTGCCATTATTGTCAAAGGTGCCGCCGGTGGTGAGCGTGACCGGCGTGGTGCTCGCTCCGGAATTCACGGTGCCGTTCGTGCCGAGGATAAAAGTAGCGCCGTTGTTCACCGTGACGGGGCTCAGGATCGTCCCATCGACCTCCAAAGTGCCGCCGTTGACCAGTGTGGGGCCGGCGTAGGAGTTGCCCGTGCCCTCGAGGTCGAACAGACCGCCGCCGACTTTCGTGAGACCGCCATTCCCCGAAATTGAGCCAAAGAAGCCGGTGGTCGTGTTATCGTTGCCGGTGGTGAGCGTGGCGCTTCCCAAGGTCACCGTGCCGGTGTTCCCCGATCCGCCATCGCTCAGCGAGCCAATGCTCTGGTTCTGGTTGTTGAGGTCAAAAACCCCATTGCCTTCCACCACGACCGCCGACGTCTGGGGAATGGTGTTGGGCGCAACGGCCTGAATGGTACCCTGGAGGATGGTGGTGGGGCCGGTATAGGTGTTTGCGCCACCCAATTGGAGTTCCCCGACTCCGTTCAGGGTCAGCCCCCCGCCGGTCCCGAAGTGGCCGTTCTCGATGACGCCGTCGAAAGTGGTGGTCGTGGCGGGTTCCACGGTGAGGGTGCCCGAGCCCAGCCCGACCGTGCCCGACCCGCTCAAAGTGCCGATGGTCTGGCTGTTGCCGGCCAAATCAAGCCCGGCAACGCTGGCCCCCCCGATGGTGTTGCCGTTGCTGTTGACAATGACCGTCGTGGTCGAAGCCAGTTGACCCGAATTGCCCATGAGCGCGACCCCGTTTCCAGTCACTTCCAGTTCGCCAGGGAGGGAGACCACGCCCGGTTCGCCCTGACTGGGCGAGAGACTATTCAGATAAAGGACCGCCCCAGAGTTGACGACGGTCGGCCCCGAGTAGGTATTCACGTTGCTCCCCTGATATTCGAACGTCACGTACGGATGATTGGGATCGGTCTGGACGGCGTTGCTCGTAGCAAACGTCACTCCGCCCCCACTGTCGCTGATCACGCCCCCAAAATGCACGGTACTGCCCGGAGTGACCCCCGTAATGGTCGATCCAACGGCACCGAGATTGACCGCCCCGTTCAAGCTGATGTTCTGGGCCAGCACATCCGTTGAATTGACGTTGGTCGCAATGTTAAAATTGCCTTCGACGTTAATCGCGTTGGTCAACGTGGTGCCCGCGCCCCAATTCGCCGGCTGGAGGGTGGTACCCAGCGTTCCGCCCTGGATGTTCAGTGCTCCACTACCCAGGGGCGAGCCCGTACCATCGAGAGGGCTGCCATTGGCGTTGAGCGTCCCGCTGACCAAGGTCGTCCCGCCCGAATAAGAGTTT
>Ga0302326_10001161_pt1 | contig 68446 bp, 59 predicted proteins | sample Palsa_T0_3_FD_202264 | JGI IMG/M metagenome (GOLD analysis project Ga0302326, IMG submission 202264) | Peat permafrost microbial communities from Stordalen Mire near Abisko, Sweden - Palsa_T0_3 | ecosystem: Environmental > Terrestrial > Soil > Palsa > Peat permafrost | place: Sweden: Abisko... | reverse complement strand
GATCATAATCACCGAAGTCAGCGGGACGCGCACGATGCCGGCAAATAGAGCGCCCATGCCCACCAGCGCATACGCGCCGACGCCGCCCGTGAAATCCGGCAGAAGTTGATGCGCCAACGTACCAACCGCGCCGCCGAGCATCGCGCCGATGAACAGGCTGGGGCCGAAAATGCCGCCCGCGTTTCCAGTTCCGTAGCAACTTGTGGTCGCCAGCAGTTTCAGCACCACCAGCAGCGCCATTACCTGTAAGGTCATCTGGCCGTTGAGCGCTTCGCTGACATGACTGTAGCCGACGCCGAGGACGTCCGGCACGAACCATCCCATGAGACCCACCGCCAGGCCTCCCGCGGCGGGTTGCAGCCATTCAGACCACTTTGGCAAGGCAAGAAAATATTTACGGATGGCCAGCAGCAGTTTGACGAACGCCACCGAGACCAATCCGCCCGCGATTCCCAGCACGGCGTAGGTGACGAATTCAATCGGGCTGACGAGCTGATAGGACGGAACATGAAACAGCGGTTCGTCGCCCAGCAGCAGGTGGAGCGTGACCCAAGAGGTGGCGGAGCCCAGCACGATGGAGCCGAGCACTGGGGCGTGCAGATCGCCCATCACTTCTTCGAGCGTGAACAGCACTGCCGCCACCGGCGTGTTGAACGCGGCTGCGAGGGCCGCTGCGGAGCCCACGGGGATGAGCTCACGAATCCTGTCGGGTCCCAGGCCCAGACGCCGGCCGAGCACCGATGCGATTCCCGCTCCCACTTGAACCGACGGTCCTTCGCGGCCCAGCGCAATGCCGCTGGCAAGAGAGGCCGAGCAGCATCCGAACTTGCCAAGCACGGTGCGCAGGCTGATGAAACCGTCGCGCAGAAACAACGCCGCCTTGGTTTGCGGGATACCGCTGCCGCGGGCGTTGGTGAAGAAGCGCGAGAGCAGATAACCGGTGAAGAGCGCGCCGCCGGTAGGGATGAGGACTCGCCGCCAGGCCGCGCCCCCGGCCGGATACATGCGCGCGCCCAGATTCTCGGTGACGTAAATGAAGGCCGCGACCACCAGGCCGACCAGCGCGCCGATGATCAGCGTGAGCAGCAGAAGGATCTTGTCTTCGTATTGGAAGAGAGACTCGCTGCGGGTCCAATGTCCTAAACGGCTGCGCCAGTTTTCAGAGGAAGGAACGGTAACTGCGGACGTCGACGACACCCTTTATGAGAATAACAATCCGGCGGTGCAATTGTCCGGGCGGCTAGCGGCGCAATAACTGCGGCACGCTATCGAAGTGCCGATCGCGCGTGATCAGCACGAGATCATGTTCGAGTATGAGCGCCGCGATCCAAAGGTCGTTGTCCGGGATCGGGGTTCCAGCGCGCCTGAGTTGTACAAACAGCCGCGCGTAGTGCTCGGCGGTTTCCCGTGCCGGAAGCAAAATGTCCACCGTGGGTTTGGCCAGGAGATTCCGGAGAAGAATCTCGTTGCGGTGTTGCTGAGAGCCGCCATAAAAGCCCGCCTTGATCTCCGCCAAGACCATAAGCGGGATCCAGACTTCGTCGCATTCGCCCAATCGATCAGCCAACTCGGAATCGCCTTGAAACAGATCGGTGAGCCGGTTGGTGTCCAGGGCTACTCTTACTTCCACTTGTCTACTTCCACTTACCCGAGTCGATTTGGCGCTGGGATGCAATCACTTCATCGAATGCGGGGTCGGGTGTCCAGCGGCCCACTAAATCCGAGAAATCTGTTTTGCGGGGCCGGCCAATGGTCGCCCGCGTGAGTTCATCAACCACCACTTGATTGAGGCTTTGCTTGAGTTGAGCCGCCTTTTTGCGAAGAGCGCGATCGACTTCGGGGGGAACGCCACGGATGGTGTATTGGACCGGTTCTTCTGTCTGCAGCTTGTTTGCCTGCGATTTCATGCCTACATGCTAGCAGTGATTGTAGGCATATGCAAGGGTAAGTTTACGGGCGGCAAATACGTGAGTCTCGTGGTACATTTGAGCTTTCACCGCCGCGTTGCATGTCCGTACAGATCTTATTGCAGGGCAAGTTGTTGGGGGTCGAGGAGTTCTTGCCGTCCGGCCAACCCGCGGAAGCCCTCCTCACCGGGCGTCTGCGCTGGGTCAGTCTGTTGAGCGAGGTTCTGCCCCGCGCACTGATTGCCGAGCTGGGACTCTCGAAAATGCTGTTGGGGTCAAGCGGGGGCGATCAGTTTCTGGTAGTGCTGCCCGAGGAAGTCCGGGCGCAAGCCGGCACGTTTTTGGCGGCTGCGCGAGCCGGCATTCGCGAACTGAGCCAGGACCGTCTGGAATTGTTCTGGGCCATCACCGAGAACCTTGGCGATTGGACCGTAGTCCGCAAGCGTTTGAACGATGAGTTCCAGCGCAAGCAAGGGACCCCGCTGGCTTACACCGGCCTGGTTCAGACCGAAGACGGGCCGGACCCGGGTTCGGAATATTTCGAGAATCTGGGCCGCGCGCTGCGCGATGCTACTGAGGTAGGGTGGTCGCCCGAGTCACCTGCGACTATCTTGACCAGCCGCGGAAAGCACTCCTGGACCATTGGCACTTCGCCCGATTCGGTGCCGCTGGCCCGCCACACCGCGCTGACCGACGATGGACGCGAAGCCGCCACCGCGCCGGTTCTGGCGTCCCGAGCCGAGGGGCGTCCGGTGTGGGGCGTATTACGGGGCGATGTGGACAGCTTCGGTATCCGCATGCGGCGGCTGCAAAGCATCGAAGAGTACGTGCAATTGTCCGTGCTCTACAAACAGTTCTTCGCGGGCGAAGTGGAGGTGCTCTGTTCGCTGCCCGAGTTTTGGCGCAAGGTAAACCTGCTGCACACCGGCGGTGACGACTTTGGAGTGTACGGCGCGTGGGATGCCTTGATCGGATTTGCGCGCGAGTTGCAGCGGTTGTTCCAGCGCTTCACCGAAGAACACTTGAAGGAGTTCCCGGGGCCGGAAGGCAAAACGATTACAATGGCGCTAGCATTGGCGCCGGAGCTCGACACGCCGCTGGGATCGGTGTACGGCCGGTCGCGCGATCGGCTGGAGATCGCAAAGTCCGCGGATAAGGACTGTTTTTTTCTGCTGGGACGTACCTTGGAATGGAAGCAGTTGTCCGACGCCGCCGAACTGAAGGACGAACTGACGGCGATGGTGCGCGAGTTCGGTGTCGCGCCGCAGTACCTGCGCGATCTGTGCGGAATTTATCGTGAAACACGCCGCGCGCCCGGCGCCAAACGCGTGGAACGTCCGTGGCGATTTCATCGGCGGCTGCTCCGGATCTTGGGTACTTCGCGCTCGCGCGATTTCCAGAAGGCTCGCGCCAGCCTGATCGCGGACCTGGTGGGCAAGAATCCCGCGAACCTGAAATTGCGCCCGTCGGGCCGCGTAGCGCTAGAATGGGCCAGACTGTCGACGGAAGGCTCGTCAGAGACTTAACGTACAATACGAGGTTTGGATGGCTGAAACGCAGGAGACAGAGCAACAACCACGGGCTTCCGAGAGTAAGCCGGCCCCGGCTGAGAGCGAGGCGGCACCCGCCGCGGTGCAGGCCCCGCCAGCGGAGCGTCCGGAACGCAAGCCAGCGCCGCAAGGCGATCGCCCACAAGGGCAAGCACTGCAAGGGCAGCGCAGGGAGGGCGGCCGGGGAGCGCAAGGAGGAGAACGGCGCGATAACCGTGGTCCGCATGGTGGGCGTGAAGGTGGACGCGAGGGCGGCCGCGATCGAGGCGACGACCGGCGTGGCGATCGCCCGCGCTTCGATGGGCCGCCTGAAATCGACATCGAAAAGTTGATTTCCGATCCTTTGTATCTCGACAACCAGGCGCACGGTGTGGTGGGCCGCATGCGCGACATGGACTCCGGCACCAAGAGCCAACTGCGCCGTCTGTACAACGCGGTTCGCCGCGCCGTCCGGACGCCCGAGAGCGAGCGGCAGCAACAATTCGTGATGCTGCGGGCGCGCCTGGCTTACACCATCGCGCGTCACTCCCTGCGCAGCCTCGACCCACTGGAAAAACTGCTGCTCCAGGTCACACGCAAGAACGAAGCACGCGGCTACGAGCGCTTCAGAGATTTGTTCGAAGCCATCGTGGCTTATAACGAATAGCCAACAACTAAAAACTAACAACCAACCACATGAGTTCGCATAGCGCGCAAACGGAATTGAAACTGATTGGAAAACTGATCGTGGAAGGCGACATCGTCTGCCAGACCGGACTGCACATTGGGGCAGGGAAGGGATCGCTCGAAATCGGCGGCGCCGATAATCCAGTAGTGAAAGACGCTTTCGGTTTGCCTTACATCCCCGGCAGTTCGCTCCGAGGCAAATTGCGTTCGCTGCTGGAACAGTCCTCCGGCCTGGCGGTGCCATCCGAGCTGGTTTATGTTTCCAAGCGCAGGGGCCAGGAAGTGCGGATTCATCAAAGCGAGCGCCCCGACGACGAAATCTGCCTCCTGTTTGGGCGCAATCCCGGACGGATGGAGCGGGTCTCGGGCGAGGCGCAAGATTCCAGCGCCGCAACGCCGGCTCGCCTCACAGTGTATGACGCTCCGTTGATCGCCGAGAGCATTACGGCGCAGATGCGCGAGAACATGGACGACGAGCTGACCGAAGTGAAGAGCGAAAACGCGATCGACCGCATCACGTCGCAAGCCAATCCGCGGACGCTGGAACGCGTGCCGGCCGGAGCCCGCTTTCACTTTCGCATCGTGCTGGACGTGCTTTGTCCCGAAGATCGCGAACTGCTGCCGCGCCTGATCGAAGGCTTACGGCTGCTCGAAGACGACAGCCTGGGCGGCGGAGGCTCGCGCGGTAATGGGCGCATCGCGCTCGGGGGCGTCAAGCTCACCTGGCGTGGCCGCGGCTTCTACGCGTCCGGCGCGGCCGAACAAGAGCTGCTAACGGGGGCCGACGCCGCCGCGGTGCAGTCGCTGATCAGCGCGGCCGATTTCGCGGAAAAACTCGCCGAGTAGGCATGTCACTCGGGATGCACCAGGTTAACAGCTTTGCGGTTCGATTCCGCCCGATGGGTCCGTGGCGCTTCGGCCCCGATTCGGGAGCGCGCGATCGCGTGGATTTGATCTATCACAGCGACGCTCTTTACTCCGCGGTTTGTTCGGCGATGTCGCAGCTCGGCCTGGCCGATGCCTGGTTCGAAGCGACGGCCACTGCATCGAATCCCGCGGTGCGCTTCAGCTCGTTGTTTCCGTTTGTCGGCGACACTCTGCTGGTGGTTCCGCCGCGCAGCCTGTGGCCGCCGCCCGAGTCCACCAAGATCCGCTACAAAGGCGCGCATTTCGTTCCGCTGGCGGTGATCCAAGCGCTGCTTTCCGATCAAGCGGTCGATGAGGACCGCTGGGCGGTGGACGGTGAAAGCGAATGCTTGATCCCGTCGGGATCGCACGGACGCGGGCCGTTTCGCGTAGCGCTACGTTCCAGCGCTGGAGTAGACCGGCTGCACCACGCGGGCGTCGAGGTCCATTCCACGGCGTGTCTCGAATTTGCCCGCGATGCCGGGCTGTGGACCATCGTTCAATTCGCGGATAACCAGGCGTCCGCGCAGTGGGAAGGGCCGGTTCGCAGCGCACTGCTGCTGTTGGCCGATTCGGGTTTCGGCGGCGAACGCTCGCGCGGCTGGGGGCGCTCGGAAGCGCCCGAATGGCGTCCTTGGACGCCGCCGCAAGCGCCCGCGCTGGAACAGCCAACCGAACGCGCGCACTGGCTGCTCTCGCTCTACACGCCGGCGGAAAATGACGCGGTGGATTGGAAGCGCGGCAGCTACACCACGGTCGCGCGGCGCGGCCGCATCGAAAGCAACGCTCGCTGGGGCGAGCCGAAGCCGGTGACCACGATGATCGCCGAGGGCTCCGTGCTTTTGGCCGCTAACGAACTGCTGGGCGCCGCGAGCAACGTGGCCCCGGCCGGCTTTCCGCATCCCGTGTATCGTTCTGGATTCGCAGTTACGGTCCCGATACCATGGCGAGTCGCCGCATGAACTACCGTCTGACGTGTCTCACCCCCACGCTGGTCGGCGACGGCCAACGACTTTCTCCCATCGACTACATGGTCTGGAAAGACCACGTGAATGTACTCGATCAATGGCGCATCTTCCGGCTGCTGGCCAAGGGTCCGCGCCTGGAGGGTTATCTCTCGCAATTGAAGAAAGCGGAGAAGCTCGACTTCGCTTCGTGGGGCGGATTCGCGCAGAATTACGCCGGGCGCCGCATCCCGTTCGAGCACCCCAGCTCCGCGCAATATTGGGAGAGGACGCACGCCGAGCATTTGTTTATCCCGACCTTCAGCACCGGCCCCAGCGGTCCGTACCTTCCCGGCACGGCGATCAAAGGGGCGTTCCGCACCGGCGTGATCCACGGCCGCATGACCGCGCGCATGCTCACCGATCTCGCCGAGCGCAGCGCTTCAGAAGGCCGTCTGCCTCGGCGCCCGGCGGATTCCGTCGAAGAGTCCGCACTGGGAGCGGCCAGCGCCGACCCGTTGCGCGTCATCTCCGCTTATGACTCCAAGAGCGTACCGGCGTCGACGTTCAAGGTTTATCTCTTGCGTACTTCCACGCTCGAAGCTCGCGGCGGTGGGAGATTTGAAGTGGGCTGGAAGCAGACCCCGCGCGGCAACGTGAAGCGGGCCGAAGACAGCACGCCGACGTTCGCCGAAATGGCGGAGCCGGGGGCGGTCTTCGAAGGCGAATGGCATCAGAGCAAGTTTCTTTCCCAGCCTGAAATCGGAAAAGCCTTGCGACGCCGCGCGCCGATGGACGCCCACGCCATGTTCGAGCTGGTGAACGGCTACACCGAGCGGTTGTTGCAGATCCAGAAGCAGTACGCTGAGTGGTCTAGTCTGGCTTTACTGAAATCGACCATCGAGCAGCTGGAGGCTCGGCTGACGGCGGTTCGAGAAGCCAAGCGAGGCTGCGTTCTGCCGCTGGGTTGGGGCGCCGGGTTTCTTTCGAAGGTTGCGTTCCTGGAAACACAGGATGAAACGTATCGCGGAATTTTGCGGCAGGTGGGTCTTTACTCGCGCGCGATTCAGACGGGTCTGCCGTTTCCTAAAACGCGGCGGATTGTGTTTCTCGGGAATCAGCCCGCGAGTATTCCCGGGTTCGTGCATCTGGAAGTGACCGGGTAGGATCAAGGAATTGCAGTGATGGCAGCTAGGCGTCGGTAGTGTGGGGTACCAGCACCGTGAGAACGGCTTCAATGGCGCTGAAGAGCTCGTTGGCCGATATGGGCTTGGGAACATAGCCGTCCATCCCCGACTCGAAACAGCGTTCCTTGTCGCCCAGCATCGCATTGGCGGTCATGGCGATGATGGGGAGATGTTTTCCGCTGGTCTTTTCCCTGTGACGAATGGCCCTGGTGGCGTCCAGACCGTCCATTTCGGGCAGTTGAACATCCATCAATACAAGATCGAAGGTCTGCTTCTGCGCAGCTTCAAGAGCGGCCCGGCCTGTTTCAGCGAGAACCACCCTGTGTCCTCTCTTTTCGAGCAAGCGAATCGCCAGGGTTTGATTCACCCGGTTGTCTTCAGCCAGCAGGATGGTCAACGAGGGACGGCTCTCGCTGCTGAACTGCGTCGAGACCACGGGGTGGGAGGCAGGTTCGGGGGTGCGCGGCGAGAGCGCCAACTGGATGACAACCAGAAGGTCAGAAGGTTTTATGGGCTTGGTCAGGTAGGCCCGGATACCAGCCTCGCGGCACTTCGCTGCATCGCCACGCACCCCGATTGAAGTGAGCATCACAATTTTGGGCTGGCCCAACCTGGGATTGTTCTTGATTTGATCCGCGATCCAGAATCCATCCACCTCCGGCATGTGCGCATCGAGCAGGACGATGGAAAAAGGAACTCCGCAGGCTTCCGCCTTCTCCAGCAACGTCACAGCCACCAGTCCCCGATCCGCGATCTTGGGGTTCATCCCCCAACCTCGGAGCATTTCCTGCAAGATCCTGCGACTGGTGGCATTATCGTCGACCACCAGCACCGCCAGGCCCAGCAATGCTCCCAAACCGAGCTCGGAAACCGAGGCTGGCTCCTGCATGCGTGGCAGCAACGCAAAGCGCGCGTCGAAACGGAATGTACTACCCAAGCCGGGCTTACTCTCGACCCAGATGCGGCCGCCCATCGCTTCGGCCAGGCGGGCGGAGATCGCAAGACCCAATCCAGTGCCTCCAAATTTCCGGGACATCGAATTATCGGCTTGTGTGAAGGCCTCGAAGATGGATTGCTGTTTCTCCGATGGAATGCCGGGGCCGGTATCGCTCACGGCGAAATGCAGCGAGACGTGGTCTTCGGCCTCCTCTTGTTTCTGGATTCGGAGCAGAACTTCGCCTTGCGATGTAAACTTCACGGCGTTACCGACCAGGTTGAGGACGATCTGACGCAGGCGGGTGGGATCTCCCAGCAGAGCATCCGGCACGTCGGGAGCAATGTCAACCATGAGTTCGAGACCCTTCTGATGAGCGAGGATACTTATCGCTTTCATGGTTTCATTCAGTCTGTCCCGCAAGTTGAATTCGATGGTTTCCAGGTCGAACTTCCCGGCCTCGATTTTGGAAAAGTCCAGAATGTCGTTGATCAGCGAGAGGAGGGAATCGGAGGAACTCTTGACCATACTGAGATAGTCGCGCTGCTCGGAGGTGAGTTCCGTTTCGAGAGCGAGTTCGGTCATGCCGATGATTCCGTTCATCGGGGTGCGAATCTCATGGCTCATGTTGGCCAGGAATTGACTCTTGGCGTGGCTGGCGGCGCGGGCGCGTTCCCCCGCCACTCGAGACTTGAGGAGGTTCACGGTCCTATTCGCGCCATACCCCAGCAAGGTCACCGAGCAAAGGTACAGGAAAAACCGGTAGATCTCGTTCATCTTCAGCGCCCGGTCATAATCGCGCATGTAGGCGATGGCGATGGGGTCGGGTGAAGTTGGAAGTGAATTCAATTCCTCGATGACCGCTTCCACTTGGGGCTTATCATTCGTGATGGTAGTCGCATGCGCCATAACGTTGTCGAGAATGGCCTTTAGCCTCGGGCGTCCAGCCCGGTCCTTGTGTAAAAGAGCGATTTCTCCGTTCAGGAGGCCGGCCAGCTCGGAATGAGGCGTAAGATCGTAGAGCAGAATGTCCCGCAACAAACTTGCAAGGCGATCCTGCGTTTCGGTGTCTTTGGCTTGGACTGCCGCGCGGGAAGCTTCCGCGATCAACACCGGAAGGTAGCGAAGGGAGTTTTTCAGAACTGCGTTTTCGGATTTGAAGGTTTCGACCAGCCGCCCTTTTTCAGAAAAAAGTTTCGATTCACGCTCCAGAAGCTGCTCGATCTGGTTTCTGTCGCGCCCTTTCACAAATAGAGGAATGATTTGCAAATCGGCGCGAGCCTTTCGCATTTGTTCGAGCTTCTGGACGAAGGGATCGTACGAGTTCAGCAGTCCGTACTGGGACCTGAACAGATCGCGGTTGACTTCGGCATCCAACTGTCTGATAACGAGCAAATCGTTCAGGAACCGATCGTGCTGCCGGATGTCGATGGGCATTTGTTGAACAAACAAAAATGTCAGCAGCACAGCGGCTGCAGTTGCCATCGACGCGTTTTTTAGCTGTGCCGCGGTCATAACGGCTGCCCATTCAACTCCCCCGTCAACGTCTTCAGGAATCCCACGATTAACTCAACCTCCTGGTCCGTGAGGTGGCGGCCCAGTTGGTATTTCGCCATCATGCGAACTGCATCGGGCAGCGTGGCGGCGCTTCCGTCATGGAAATATGGCGGCGTCAATGCCACGTTGCGGAGGCTGGGAACCTTAAACATGTACAAGTCCTGCGGGTCTCCGGTCACGTTGAAACGACCGAGGTCCGCGCGGGTGATGTGGCCCCGATCCGTGAAGTAGGAAGCCATAACTCCCACTTTCTGATACATGTTGCCGCCCACATTCATCCCCTGATGGCAACTCGCGCAGCCGAGAGATTTGAAAAGCTTGTAGCCTTCGATCTCCCGGCTGGTAAGAGCGGTGGCGTCATGACGCAGGTATCGGTCAAACCGAGAATTTGGAGTGGATAGCGAGCGCTCGAACTCAGCGATGGAATTTTTGACATTGTCGCTCTGGATGCCGTCACGGTAAAGCTTGTGGAAGGTCTGAACGTATTCCGGAGAATTCTTCAGCTTTCCGATCACTTCGGGCCAGGTGGAGCCCATTTCCGTGCTTAGCTGAACCGGTTCGTCGATCTGCTTTTCGAGAGTTGCCGCCCGGCCGTCCCAAAACTGACCGAAGTTGAAGCCGCTATTGAAAACGGTGGGAGCATTAATGACGCCGACTGCTCCATGGATGCCGATGGAGCGTGCCTTACGGTCGGTTCCTCCGGTCTTGAGATCGTGGCAGGTTGAACATGACACCTGGTTGTCGTCCGAAAGTTGTGGATCGGCGAACAGTTTTCGCCCGAGGGCAATTTTTGCAGGGTCCAAATCAGTCCGGGGTTCAATCGGCTGGATGGGCTCATCCGACTGGATCGGCTGAGAATTCGGGGGGGCTTCCGGTTGAGCACCCGCGGGCGTCCAGAATTGCATTGCGCCCCAGGCTAGCGCGATACAGACAACGATACTGCCAACCAACCACCGCGAGAGCCAGTTGGTGGCGAAACGCATGGCAGTAAGCAGTGGCTTCATTGGCGGTCCTATGTATTTATCGGCAGAATTGAGTTGGAAGGTTGTAATTTTCACTCTTAGGTCTACGACTCAGGCCCTAGTCGGACTAAGGTTAAACATCCTACGCCGGACTCTAGGCGTGGGCGTATCGCAGAAGAAGCGAAGGCCGTCCCTCCGTCTCCTGATCCCTACTGCTCATCCGGTTTTTTGACCCTTCATCTGAACCTGGCTCGAAATCCGCCACTTGCCGCTTACTCTGGATTCGTAAGGAGCACCCCAATGAAAATGCAAAAGACAACCATCGCCGCCGCGATCATCCTCAGCGCCGGCGTTCTTCTGAGCCAGGACCGTTTCGACATGAAGGTTCGCAACTATTTCTTCGCCGGCCTTGCGGGCGACGGCGCTTCACTCGCGAAGGGAATGAAGATTTGCGAAGACATCCTGGCCAGTGACCCGAAACAGCCCGAAGCCCTGGTGTGGCACGGCACGGGCCTGGTGAGCGAGTCCCGTGAAGCATTCCAAAAGGGCGACCAGCAAAAGGGAGCGGCGATGTGGCAGCGCGGCATGGAAGAAATGGATCAAGCGGAGGCCATGGCGCCCAATGATCTTGGAGTACGCATCGTGCGCGGCGCAGTGCTTTTGATCGCCTCGCAATACCTGCCCGATCCAGAGGCGGCCCACCCTTTAATCGAGAAGGGCCTGAGTGACTACGAGAAAGCGTACTCGGTCCAAGGCCCCGATCTGAGCCACCTCGGAACTCATCCGCACGGCGAGCTCATGATCGGCATGGCGGACGCTTATGCCCGGCTGGGCCAGGCTGACAAGGCGCAAGAGTGGTTTGAGCGCATCCAAAAGGAGCTGCCGAACACGCCGTACGCTACTTCGGCCACCACCTGGCTCCTCACGAAGACGCTTACGCCCCGGCAGGCCGGCTGCTTGGGCTGCCACACCGGCGCGGCGGATCAAACTAAGTAACATGGATCAAACTAAGTAACATAAGGACAGGCCTGCTATGAACAAGCCAAGCTATCGCACCAGCATTCTGAAGGTCGTGATGTGGGATTCGGCCTTCGCTCTCGTTCCGCCGATTCTGCTGTTCGCGATGCATACGGACGTAACGTGGCATCAGCTGCTGGTGACTTTCCAATTCTCCTGGGTTTATTCCACCTTCATCGGCGGATTAGCGTTCCTCATCATTCCTAAAATTTGGATCGGTACCTGCGAGCAACCGCCATGGTTTCGCTGGGCTGTTCGCGTGGCTGGGATGTTTACCGCATGCGTGACGGGCGCTTTGATCGCAGGCCTCATTTTCGTCGCCCTGCACTGGCAGCCGATGAGCTTATATTGGCCGCAGTTCCTGGGGTCGTTGAAGCTGGCTGCTTTAATCACCATCGGCGCCGGGCTCGCAATCGGCATCTACAGCACGCTTCGCGAACGGCTGGACGAGACAACTCTGCAACTCCGCACCAAGGAACTGGAACGCGAACGTGCGCTGAAGCTGGCCACGGAAGCACAGCTGGCTTCGCTGGAATCGCGCATCCACCCGCATTTTCTCTTCAACGCGCTCAACTCCATCTCGTCGCTGATTCCGGAGGATCCCGCGCGCGCCGAACGCCTGGTGGAGCAAATGGCCGCGCTGCTGCGCTTTTCGCTGGATGCCAATCAATCCGGGCTGGTGCCGCTTGCGAGCGAGCTGAAGATAGTGGCCGACTATCTGGACATCGAGCGCGCTCGTTTTGGCGAGCGGCTGCGCTATCAAATCGACATCCCGGCCGATTTGAAGGGGTCCCGCATCCCGCCGCTGTCGCTGCAGACGTTGGTGGAGAACAGCGTCAAGCACGCCATCGGGCCGGACCGCGCGGGCGGCGAAATTCGCATTACGGGCTCCTCCGCGGACGGCCTGTGCCGCGTGGCAGTCTCGGATTCCGGGCCGGCGTTCCAGTTGGAATCGGCGCCCTCCGGCCACGGGCTCGACAATTTGAAGGACCGCTTGTCGGCGTTGTTTGGAGACCGGGCGGCGCTCATCTTGCAGCGAGTGGGCGGGCGCAATAATTTGATTTTGTCGATTCCTCAACTCGCAAACAATGGACATGCGGGCATTTCTGGTTGACGACGAAGCGCTGGCGCTGAAGCGCCTGCAGCGGATGCTCGCGGCAACCAAGCGGGTGCAAGTGGCCGGTACAAGCACCGATCCGGTGCAGGCTGTGCCCGCGATTCTGGATGCGAAGCCCGACATCCTTTTCCTGGATATCGAAATGCCCGGCATGACCGGCTTCCAGATGCTGACTCATCTTCAACCGCAGCCCTGGGTGGTGTTCACCACCGCCTATGACCGCTACGCGCTGGAAGCTTTTGGCGTCAACTCGGTCGACTATTTGCTTAAACCCATCGAAGCCGCGCAGTTGGATCGCGCTCTCGACAAGATCGAGCGGCTGCTCGCAAGCGCCGCGGTTCCGCCGGGAATGACGGAGCTGATCGAGCGGCTGACCGCTGCCGCCGGCGCCGCGCGATCGCCAAACTTTCCGGAACGCATTGCCTCTAAAGTCGGCGAGCGGATCGAGTTTATCGATCTCGAACAGGTGACGCACTTTTTCGCAGCGGACAAACTGACGTTCGCGGCCACGCCGGCGAAGAACTATGCGGTGGACTATAGCATCCAGGAGCTGGAACAGAAGCTGGATCCCGCGAGATTCGTGCGCGTCCATCGCGCGTCACTGGTCAATGTGGTTCACGTGCAGGAACTGCATTCCTGGTTCGCAGGCCGGATGATGGTGCGCTTGAAAGATCCCAAACATACCGAGATCGCGGTATCGCGCGATCGGGTGCGCGCGCTCAAGGAGCGGTTGGGGATCTGATCCCGCTCAGCGCAGTTCGTTCAAGCGCTTTTGGGCTTCCTGATCTCCAAGTTGTGCGGCCTTTTGATAGAGCTGTTTCGCCAATGCCGCATCTCGGGGAACGCCTCTGCCGTCCTCATACAGCGTTCCGAGATCGTACATAGCCGCCGGATTTCCCGCGTCGGCTGCTTTGCGAAACCATTCGGCCGCGTCCTTGTCGCTTTGCTCCACGCCGTTGCCCAGCCGGTACAGGCCGCCGAGATACAGCATTGCGGATGTATTGCCTTTGTCCGCTCCCTTGCGAAACCATTTCGCAGCTTCCTGATCGTCTTTGGGCACGGCGTTGCCTTCCATGAAGATTTCGCCCAGATCCTGCATGGCGCGGGAATCTCCCAGGTCGGCGGCCTGCCGGAACATCGCCAGCGCTGCTTGCGTTTGGCCGGTACGCAGGTTTTCGGCGGCCGTAGAGTAGAGCTGTTCCGCAACGGTTTGCTTAATGCCGCGGGACGTGACCGGGGTCCGCGCAAAAGGGGATGAAGGCGGCGCTGACGAAGGCTGCCTTGTGGACTTGCTGGATGGAAGTTCGAGTGCAAGTGGAGGCAGGGCGGCGCCCGTGTGGACCTTCGGCGGGGCAGCTTTCTTCCCGAATAGGCTTCCTTTTGCCGCCGCCGCGGGCTGGTCTGGAAGAGGCTGGTCTGAAGCACGCTGGTCCGAAACCACAGGAACGCGATGAGGGGGAGCGGCCCTGAAATAGAAGAGAGCGAGATCCACAATAATGAGCGCGGCGCCGGCGGCCGCCAAGATCCATAGCAATTTGGGCCGCCGCTTCTTAGCGATGGGGGGTGAATCCATCATCTGTACAGGCGTCGCTTGTACAGGCGTCGCCGCCACATCCGCCGCCACATCCGCCGTCGCCACAGCAGGGACCGGCGACATCGGCACCGCAACGAGCGTTTCGACAAACTTGTCGGCAGGCTCGGCACTGCTCGCGTTGTTGAATTGATCTTCGAGCGCGGTGACGAATTGAATACAGCTCTCATACCTCTGCTCAGGCTTCTTGGCCAACGCGCGCTGCAATACATCATCCAAGCCGGCCGGAAGCGTGGGATCGACTGACCGTATCGAAGGCCGGTCGCCGTAGACGATCAGGTGCGCGAGCGTCGCCAGCGAATCGCCCTGGAAGGGCCTGTTTCCGCTCAGAAGTTCGAAGGCCACCACCGCCAGCGAGAATTGATCCGACCGGCCACTCACAGGGTGCGCCTCAATCTGCTCGGGCGACATATAGCTGGGCGTGCCCATGATCATGCCCGCCATGGTGCCATGTTCGGTCGCAAGGCTCTTCGCAATTCCGAAGTCAGCCACTTTTACGGTGGTCCCTTTGTGAAGCATGATATTGGCCGGTTTGATATCGCGATGAATGACGCCGTTCTGATGAGCGTAATCGAGCGCCGCGGCCGCCTGGCGCAGAATATCCAGCGAATCGGCGACTTTCAACCTCCTTTGCGAGGCCATGGTTTTCTCGAGGGTTGTTCCGTCGACGCGCTCCATGGCGATGAAGGCGATGTCGCCCTCCTGGCCGACGTCGAATATGACGACAATGCCGGGGTGAAACAGCCGGCCGGCCGCGCGTGCTTCGCGAAAGAGGCGATCACGCATGAACTCGGCTTCCTTCGAATCGGGTCGAAACTGAAGATGGATGATTTTAACGGCGACGCTGCGGCCAATCAGGGGGTCGGTGGCCTCATACACCACACCCATGCCGCCGCGGCCCAACTCGCCGGTGATCTCATAGCGTCCAATGCGCTCCATCGGGCGTGGTTTCGCACTGAGAAACGCCGGGGCCGTTGCGAGCGATCCGAGCATTTCCACGACACCTTGATACGTCTCCAGGTCGTTGGGACAAGCGGCCTTCAGGAAGGCAAGCCGTTGGCCTTCGGGCTTTTCGATCGTTTCTTCAAAAAGCTTACGAACTCGCTGATGCAATTCCGGGGACACGCTGGGCGCTCCACAGTTCCCAAGTCTGCCCATAATAGCACTTGGCCGGCCAGCAGAGACCCACCGAAAGACGTTACCCTGATAGTTTGCATGCAGTCTACCGCTAGTCCCGTTCACACCGAAACGCCGAAACATGTCGCCGAGAAACTGGTTTTCTCGATCCTGCTCGCGGCTGCCTTTTGCCACTTCTTGAATGACATGGTTCAATCGCTGATCCCGGCGATTTATCCGCTGCTGAAGGCGTCCTTCCACCTGGACTTTGGGCAGATCGGGATGATCACGCTGACCTATCAAATCACGGCGTCGCTGCTGCAGCCGCTCATCGGACACTTCAACGACCGCCATCCCCGGCCGTATTCGCTCGCGATCGGCATGGGTTTTACACTGATTGGCCTGGTGACGCTTTCGCGGGTGACCACCTATCCAACGCTTCTGATGGGCGCGGCGCTGGTGGGCATCGGTTCGGCGGTATTTCATCCGGAGTCCTCGCGGGTGGTCCGCATGGTTTCCGGGGGACAACACGGCTTCGCGCAGGCGCTCTTTCAGGTAGGAGGCAACGCCGGATCGTCGTTGGGGCCGCTGCTGGCCGCCTACATTGTTCTGCCCAATGGGCAGCGCAGCCTCGCGTGGTTTTCGGTGGTAGCTCTGCTCGGTATTGTGGTGCTGGCGCGCGTTGGTTCGTGGTCGAAGAAAAACCGGCCGGTTCCGAAGAAGACCCGAACGGGTCACACGGAATATCATCCGCTGTTATCGCGCCGTAAGGTTTATTTCTCGCTGACGGTATTAATCGCGCTGATGTTCTCGAAGTTCTTTTATCTGTCGAGCCTGAACAGTTACTACACGTTCTTTCTGATGAGTAAGTTCCACCTGCCTATCCGCAGCGCTCAAATCCATTTATTCATGTTCGCGGGCGCCATCGCGGCTGGCACCATCATTGGCGGACCCATCGGCGATCGCATTGGGCGCAAATACGTCATCTGGTGTTCGATCTTGGGTGTGTTGCCCTTTACGCTGGCACTGCCTTACGCGAATCTCTTCTGGACCAGCATTCTGAGCGTCGTGATCGGCGTGATTCTGGCGTCGGCCTTCTCGGCGATCCTGGTGTATGCGCAGGAGCTGATGCCGGGCAAGATCGGAATGGTCTCCGGCCTGTTTTTCGGATTGGCGTTTGGGATGGCGGGCGTGGGCGCGGCGCTGCTAGGCAATTTGGCCGACCACACCAGCATCGCCTTCGTTTACAAGGTCTGCTCTTTCCTGCCGGCCATTGGACTACTCACGGGATTCCTTCCGAATCTCGAAACCAACAAACAGCGCATGATGAAGCCCGATGCGGTTGAAGGCGCGACTTAGGATCACTTAGTAAGTCACTTACTTCCCGGCGACGGCGCTTCTGCGCTCCATCAACACCACATCGCGCCAGCGCCCGTTCATTTGTCCCAGCCGCTCTCGCCGGCCCACGATGCGGAATCCGGCGCGCTCATGCAGTGCGATGCTGGCCTCGTTCTCAGGGAAAATGCCGGCTTGCAGGGTCCAAATGCCCGCGGCTTCCGAATCGGCGATCAGGCGCGCCATCAATCGACTTCCGGCCCCGTGCCCGCGAGCGTGCTCCGCGACGTAGACGCTGACTTCCGCCACTCCGGCATAGACGCATCGGCTAGAGACGCCACTCAGAGCGGCCCAACCCACGACAGCGCCGTCGGATCGCGCCACGATTCTCGCCGCGGGCAAATGACCGGCGTCCCATTTTTCCCAGTCCGGCGCGGTCTGTTCGAAGGTTGCGTTTCCGGTGGCAATGCCCTCCAGGTAGATGGCGCGCACGGCCGGCCAGTCGTCCCGGCGCATGGGGTCAATCAGTACTGCCGTCCGCACAAGGTCATTGTAGACCTTCGACCTCGGCCAATCGGCGATTCAAATAACGCCGCTCTGGATCGTTCGACACGAAAGCCAGAGCACGCCGATAGGCTTCCACAGCCTCTCGAAGGCGGCCGTCACGCCGCAACAGATCCGCGCGCGCGGCGGGAAGTAAATGATAACCAGCCAACTCGCCTTTCGCCTCCAACTGATCGATCAACGCCAGCCCGCGCGATGGACCCTCCGCCATCGCGATAGCTACTGCCCGATTTAATTCCACCACGGGCGACGGCTGCTCCTGAAGCAGAGCGCCGTACAGGCGCGCGATCTGCGGCCAATCCGTATCTTCCGCGCGTTGCGCGCGTGCATGCAGCGCCGCGATTGCCGCCTGCAAAGCGTATTGGCCCGTGGCGCCTTCGCGCAAAGCCGATTCCAGCAGGGGCACGCCTTCCGCGATTTCCCGGCGATCCCAAAGCTCGCGATTCTGTTCTTCCAGCGTGATGATTTCGTCGTCGGGTCCGGCGCGCGCCATGCGGCGTGAATCGTGCAGCAGCATCAAAGCCAGCAGAGCGCGCAGCTCGGGGTTGCGCGGCATCAGCTCGGACAGCAATCGGCCTAGCCGAATCGCTTCCTCGCAGAGCTGCCGCCGGATCCAGACCTTGCCCGACGTGGCGGCGTAGCCTTCGGTGAATACCAGGTAGACCACCAGCATGACGCCGTCCAGACGCTCGGCCAGCCTGTCTTTCGGGGGCACCGCGAATGGCAGGCGCGCGTCCCGGATTTTGCGTTTCACCCGCACCAGGCGCTGCGCCATGGTTGCAACCGGGATCAGGAAGCCGCGTGCGATTTCTTCCGTCGTCAGACCGCACACTGTCCGCAGCGTGAGCGCCACCTGCGCATCCAGGGCCAGCGCCGGATGGCAGCAAGTGAAAATCAGACGCAATTGATCGTCCACCATGGCAACCTCGGACAGATCGAATTCAGACTCATTCAGCGACGCGAGGTGAGCGATCTCGGCCTCGCTGTCCTCAAAACGGGCACGCCGCCGAAGCTGATCCACCACGCGATTGCGCGCCGTCGACACCAGCCACGCGTAGGGGTTGGCCGGCGTTCCAATTCGCGGCCACTGTTCCAGAGCCGCTACGAATGCATCCTGCGCCGCTTCCTCGGACAAATCGAAATCGCCCGTCAGGCGCACAGTGGTGGCCAGCACGCGCCTCCACTCCTCGCGATAGAGCGACTCCAGATTCATCCCCGACGCTTAGCCCTCATCTGGGAGGCGGCGGCGCTATCGGCCGCACTTCGATGGATCCCCAGCGAGCCGAAGGAATGCGCTCCGCAATCGCGAGGGCTTCGTCCAGGTCCTTGGCGTGGATTATGTAAAATCCGCCCAGCTGCTCTCGCGTTTCAGCAAACGGTCCATCCGTAACCAGCCGTTTGCCGTTGCGAACGCGCACCGTGGTCGCAGTCGCCACGTCCTCCAGTCGCTGACCGGCCACGAAGTTCTTCGACTCCACAATGCTTTGGGTGAAGCCTCCAAACTCCTGGTATATCGCGCCAAGTTCCGCTTCGCTCAGGTTATTGACGTCAGCTTCGTTTCCGTAGATCAGTAACAGATATTCCATATTGCCTCCTTAGCCTTTCGCTAGATAGTCGAACGGCGACGCCCGAAATCGACACTATCGTGAAAATGTTTTTGAGCGCGATCGCACGCGGGCCACCAGGTACCAGACGATCAGCACGTTGACGGTTGTCACAGCGAGCTTAAGGATCGTAAAGTGGCGCGCCAGTTCGTAGATCTCGAGCGGAATGAACAAGCCGGTTGAAATGATGGTGAAATATTCCGCCCAGTGCTTGCGAAGCAGCAGACCTAATCCTTCCGTTAAGAACACTCCCGCGTACAGGAAGGTGCCGAGGCTCAGCTCCTTCAACTGTTTCGGCGTTACGCGGAAGATCTTCACTAGAATTCCGTGAATGAATCGATTATCAGGATCGACCCGCAGCACCTGTATCCAATGCAGCACCGTGCCGTTGAGATCCTTGTGCAGGAAACGAATCGCGCCCACGCCGAGAGCGATTAGAAGCAGGGCCTTAAACAGTTTGAACAACCCGATGAGAATGAGAACGAAGGACGAAGATTGTTTCGAAGGCTGTTTCTTGAAAGCTTTCCGGGCAACTGTCGCGCGCGCCACCATTCCATGGTACCTGCTAGATTACGGGCAGCATGCGCTATCGTCTACTGATCGCGGCACGCTCGATCCTGCTGGGCTGGGCCACGCTCGCCGCGGTCACTTACTTAGTGGAGCGTCCGCTGCTGCGTTGGACCCTAGCGCTGCTCGGTGCAGCATGGCTTCCAACCGTCCAATTGGCGCTGGAGTGCGCCGCGCTGGTTGGGACAGGCTGGATAATTGGCCGTTGGTGTCATCTTGATGGCGTTCGGACGGTGTCAGTTTTTGCCATGATTCTGGCGGTCTGGAATTTTGGTCTAGTGCCGGCCATGAACGTCGCGTGGCTCTTTCAATTGATAGTGGATTCGTTCGGAGATTCCCGCTATCTGGAATCGTTGGGCACGGCGGCCGTTACTCATGCGTTTCTGTTTGGGAGCCTGTTTGTAGGTGCGATTCTGAGCCGTCCTGCGCGCGCTCCGGTGTCATTGCAGATTTGATCTTGTCCCACTCCTGAGCGCCCATCCTGCGGAAAAATTCCTTTGGCGCGACGTCCGCCACGGGAATCGGATGACGCCACTTCTGGTTCAGCTCATCGAGCATCTTGTCGCAGACGCCCACCACGGCATTGAACAGCAGGACCGGCAGAATCGCGATCTTGTACCCCATGGCGCGCGCATCATCCAGCGCAACGTCCGGCGTCTTGCCGCGCCAGACGATATTGAGCAGGCACGGCCCGCGGACCAATCGGGGTACGGCCGCCACTTCCTCGAGCGACTCCGGCGCTTCCACGAAAGCCACGTCCGCTCCCGCTTCGAGCGCCGCGTTGGCCCGCCGGATCGCCTCATCGAATCCAAACACGGCGCGCGCATCAGTCCGGGCGATGATCAGAAAATCGGGATCGGATCTTGCCGATACAGCCGCGCGAATCTTCGCCGCGTAATCTTCGAGCGGAACCACCACCTTGTTCTCCAGATGCCCACACTTTTTCGGAAAGCCCTGGTCCTCGATGTGAATTCCGGCCACGCCGCGCCGCTCATATTCACGCACGGTGCGGACCACGTTCAGTTCGTTGCCATAGCCGGTATCCGCATCCGCGATCACAGGCACGCGCACCGCAGCCGAGATCCGGCCGGCATTCTCCACCATTTCCGACATGGTCACCAGGCCGTAATCGGGATATCCGAGCATTGCGGCCGTTCCCGCGCCGGTCATGTAGACGGCGCGGAATCCGGCCTGCTCGATCATCCTGGCAGTGATGCAATCATAGGCGCCCGGGGCTGTGAGGAGTCCGTCCTCGCCAATCAATTCCCGCAATTGACGTGCCTTGGTCATCTTTTCATTCTCGCGCTAGAGCCAATCGGCACGTGATAGCATGGCTCACGGATGGGAGCACGTTCATCAAAAATTATCCTGGGCGCTGGCGCTCTCCTGCTTTGTTTCGCCGTTAGCGGCGGTGCGCAGCAGACAAAAGCGGCGCCGGGCGATTGGCCTTCGTACAATCACGACCTGGCCAGCACGCGCTATTCGCTGCTCACGCAAATCAACGCCAAGAACGCTGCGAAGTTGAAATCAGCGTGGACTTATTCGCTGAAGGGTGAAACCCCGGCGCCGCGGTTTGGCGGCGGAGGATCGGAGGCGACGCCGATCGTAGTGAACGGCATCCTGTACGTGACAGCCTCGGCGCGCGTGGTGGCGCTGGTTGCGTCGAACGGCAAAGAGATCTGGAGCTACACGGCGCCCAATAATGCCCGGCCGTCTACGCGCGGTGTCGGCTACTGGCCGGGCGACAAGCAGAATCCTCCGCGGATCATCTTCACCGCCGGCCGCAGCAATTTGATGGCGCTGAATGCCAATACCGGCAAGATCGATCCGGGCTTCGGCAAGGAGGGCGTGGTCGACATGGGGGTGGGATACGGGGGCGTTCCTACTATCTTCAGAAATCTGGTGATGGTGGGCGCCAGCGTTCTGGAACTGCCGGTTGGACCCCCGGGCGACACGCGCGCCTACGATGCGCGGACGGGCGCGAAGCTGTGGGATTTTCACACCGTGCCGGGGCCGGGCGAGGCGGGCCACGAGACCTGGCTCAACGACGGTTGGAAGGGACGCTCGGGAACGAACGTGTGGGCGTGGCAGATGACCGTGGATCAACAGCGCGGCATCCTGTACATGCCGGTGGATGGGCCAGCCTCGAATTACTATGGCGGCGACCGGCCGGGCGCGAATCTTTTCGGCAACTGCGTCGTCGCAGTGGATGCAGAGACGGGAAAATTGAAGTGGTATTTCCAGACGGTCCATCATGACCTCTGGGATTACGATAACCCTCCAGCCCCGGTCCTGTTGGACATCACGGTGAACGGCAAGAAGATTCCGGCGCTCGCGCAGATCGGGAAAACCGGCTGGATGTTCATTCTGGATCGCACCAACGGCAAACCGGTGTTTGGCGTGGAGGAACGTAAAGTCGCGGCGGGCGATGTTCCTGGCGAATGGTATTCACCCACGCAGCCGTTTCCGCTGAAGCCGCCACCGCTGGCGCGCATGAGCTATAAACCCGAAGATCTGGTGACGGCCGAAGACACAACGCCTGAGCACGCCGCGGCTTGCAAAGAGCTGGTGGAAAAGAGCGGCGGATTCTACAACGCCGGCCCGTTCACGCCGTTTCTGTTACACGAAGACGGCGCGCCGCCGAAATCGAACATCATTTTTCCGGGCGCGACCGGGGGAACCAACTGGGGCGGCATGGCGACCGATCAAAAGGCGGGCTACGTGTTTGCTTACACGCAGAACCTGGGTCAAGTGGGCTGGACCGAGAAAAAGAAGCCCGGCGTCGAGTATGCGTTTGACGAGCACGGATCGCCGCTGGAATACACGCGCGCGAGCGTCGACGGGCCGGGTCCGTTCCATACCTTCAGCGTGCCGGTGAAAGAAGCCAGCGGCCGAACCATCAACTGGCCGTGCCAGAAGCCGCCGTGGGGCCAGTTGACGGCGGTGAACGCGAACACCGGCGAGTTTGCATGGCAGGTGCCGCTAGGCATCACCGAAGAATTGACGCCGAAGAAGCAGAATACGGGACGCTCCGTGGATGCGTTCGCGGGTCCGGCGGCGACGGCGGGCGGATTGGTGTTTATCGGAGCGGTGAATGACAATCGTTTCCGCGCGATCGATTCGAAGACCGGCAAGGAACTGTGGTTGGTGAAGCTGGACGCGACGGCGAATGCGAATCCGATGACCTACGAAGGCAAGGACGGCAAACAGTACGTGGCGATTATAGCGGGGTTGACGCTGAACGTGTTCGCGTTGCCGTAGACGCGATTCCGCTTGCTGACGCGCGCGGCTCAGTATTCCGAGTTCGGCTTACTGGCCGGGCCATTTCCATTGCGCGGGTGTGGTGGGTTTGAAGGCTGGGCGATGCTTCCTCCGGCCGGCCTTGGCTTCTTCCACCGCGTTACGGGCGCTGGCAAAGGCCACGATCTCGGCGCGGGTCACGGTATAGCTCACGAAAGGAATAGTGTCGGCTCCGGGCATGGCTAACGCCGCCTGCAAGATACGCAGACAGAGCGATGGGCCATCCTGGACCCGGATGCGATGCTCGGCCAGCACGGTCATATCAACATTCAGCAGGAATTCCAGGTTCTTGCGGATTTTGGTCGGCCGCTCGCTAGGCAGCACACCGTCAAACCGATAGCTCCGGATGTTCGCTCGCTGGTTGAAGCCTTTAAATAGGAGCTGCATTGAAGCGCCGCACCCTTTCAGCGGCAATACTGACACGCCGTACTTCGCGGGCCGCCCGACGGAGACTTCGAATGGCAACTGGCCGCTTATACAACGGCCAGACCTGAATTATTGTTTTGCTGGATTACGCTAACGTGACTTGTTCGGCCTGCAGCCCCTTGGGGCCGCGCTTGACGATAAAGGACACGCGAGCGCCTTCGTCGAGCGTGCGATATCCGCTGGCTTCGATAGCGGAGAAATGCACGAAAACATCTTCGCCATTGTCCCGCTGGATAAATCCAAAACCTTTTCCTGCATTAAACCACTTTACTGTCCCTGTCTCTTTCACATTTTCTCCTTGATACTTTGTTGCTTGTTTGTTGATTGAATTTGAACGCGAAATGCGCTCAACCTAACTGCGAAGCGCCGCTCTCCTCTGATTGCGCCGCATCCTCTGATGATAGATCGTTGCCGGAAGATAGTTCGTTGTCGGAGCCGTCAGCATCGGAAAGGCCGTCCCCTGGCTCGCCCTTGTGCTGTTTCCGCTCCAAGCGGCGGGCCAGCTTTTCCCGATGCTTTTCAGCACGGGCAACTTCTTTCTGACGTTTCTTGAATGTATCGCCTGACCGGCCAGCCATGAGATTCTCCTGTACAAGTTGGCGGTTTCGTCAACCGCCGGAATCGATAAATTATGGAAGGCTACCAGCGGCGGTCGCGCCGTCCACCACCGCCGCCAAAATCGTTTCTGGGGCGGCTCTCGGTCTTGGGCCGGGCTTCGTTGACGTTGATGGCTCGGCCGCCCAAGTTCGTTCCGTTCAGGCCGGCAATCGCCTGGTCGGCTTCCTGGGCATCCGCCATTTCGACGAACGCGAAGCCACGCGATCGGCCAGTGTCGCGGTCCGTCATCAAGCTGACTCGCTCCACGGCGCCATAAGCTTCAAAAGCCGTACGAATCGATTCCTCCGTCGCTCCGAAATCCAGATTTCCTACAAATACTTTTTTCATGAACTGTTCCTTCGTCTCTAGGGACACATTTGATTGCGGGCTTTGCGAGGAGCACGATGCGTTGCTGCGTTGCGGCCAAGCGTGGGCGGGACGATCAAACTGAGGCTAAGTATAGCATGTGGCAGGCTAATTTCACAAATTGCGGCGTGCCTCGCGTGACCACTTACCGTGGATGGCAGCCATGCCGCGCCTCGTCGAATTGGTCGAAGAGCCGGGCTGCGCCATCGCCGGCCAACGTCTCCAGCCGATGGGGTTGCCCCGCTTCCACAGTGAATCGGACCTGGTAGCCTTGAGCGCGGAGCTGTTCGGACTGCTCCTTCATGGCGCTTAACCAATCTGGGTCGAGTTCCCCGGCGTACATGTTGATGCACATGCCCGACAGGGCTTTCACGCGCGCCGCGCTGGGATCCAGCAGGTAGCCGGGGAAGCCGGTGACGGACAGAAAATACTGCGGGTACATCGCGGCGATATGAAACGCGCTGAGGCCTCCATTGGACATTCCGGCGATGTGGAACTTGCCGCCGTCCACCTTGAAATCAGCCAAGAGCCGGGTGATGAATTCGGGAAATACACGCGCTCCCTCTTCGAAGAACAGCTCGCCATCCGGCGCGGCGGGAACTACCACGATGTACCCGCGGCGTTCGGCTTGAGCGCGCCAGTTTCGCTCGACGGTGGACTGGACGATGGACATGGTCTGCGGTCCGCCGGGAAAGGCGAGCACCGCCGGATAGGCCTTAGCGGAGTCGTACCCGTTGGGAAGGATCAGTTTGTAGTGGACGGCAACGCCGCCGATATTCTTGACCTTGTCTTGAACCTCGGCGAACGCGAGCTGGCAAATCAGCTGACAAACGGCCAGCGCCAGAGCAGCGCTCAGGATCCCTCGAGGAGTCTTCTGCGGCATGGAATTATTATCTCAGCAGCCCGCGCACAATGCCGCCGGCCTCGGAGGCGAGTTCCAGGCTCAGCCGCAGATCTACGAGAATTGCTGGAACCAGGCCGGTCCACCACGGCACGGCGCCCTCGCCCTCCAGCGTTCCCAACGCGACCAGCAGCAGGAGCGGCGACAAGACGCGCGCATACCCGTTGACGTCGATCCAATACTTACTGTTGGTCAAGGCAAAGACGAGAACGACGAAAAGTACAGCGGCGATTGCCAGTGGATTGAGCGGCCGCGAGCGAAGAAACAGGATCACCACGAGCGAGGCCAGCAGAATTGCCGCGAGCGAGAGCACATCGCTCCAGCGCGCGATAGCCTCGAGCAAGGGAGGCAGCGCATAGCGGGGCGGATGGTAAAGGCTATAGAAAATTCCCGGCCCAAGTCGCTTGGCAAACCAGGTGGGAACGCCGAAGTGGGTTCTCTCCGGGAGCAGGCGCCGGACGAACAAATACCAGACCAAAGCCGGCAGAGCCGTGGACGCCCAAATCGCCGCGCGCCCCAATCGCAGGCTGAACAACTCAACCAGGCAGCACCCGCCTGCCAGTAAGACTCCGCTCTCGCGCACCAGACAAGCCAGCAGCAGGACGATGAAGAGTCTGGTCCAGGCGCCGATGCGCCAGTAGAGCGCGAAGGCCACGGTGAAGGCTGCCAGCGCGAGGTCTACCGTCATGCGGTCCATGGAAATAAGCGTGGCCGGTACCAGCAGAAATGCCAGCGCCCAGGCTGGATGCCGGCCCGTCAGCACGGCCCATCGGCTGAGCCAGTACGCGCCGAGCAGTGCGAAGATCGCGATCACCGTGATATACGAAGCGTCGATCCACGGTTGATGCCCCGCCACGAGCAGGTACGCCAGTGCCGGCACCAGAATGCGGTGATAGCGCTGCGCCGGGACGTCCAGATACGTTACGTAACCGCGCTGCATGAACAAATCGTGCGCGACGTAGCGATACATTTCCCCGTCGAACCCCCGCCCGTGAAAGGTGTAGGTTCCCGGAGCCAAATCCGGCGGGATGGCGCGGTTGTCGCCGGTGAGGAACAGCGCGGTCCAATTCCCGTCGTGGTTGTAGTGGACGGTCAGGAATTGCCAAAGCAGAAAAAGAGCCAGGGCGAGAACAGCCCACGCTATCGAAATACCCGCGTGGCTGGCTTGTTTATCGTGCCGCGTCTGCAACACCACGAAGTATGACACGACGAGGGGTTTCCGGTACCATGAGATTTTCCCGCATCCATGTTCCGTTTCGAAACAGCCGGTGAATCTCATGGAGAGTGTCTGGTAGCCACACTGACCGGGCTTCCCGCGGGCATTCCCATTGCTCTGGATGCGATCAATCGTGAGCTGTGGCGCCGTCAACAAGGGTATGGGCGCGGCGGCCGCATGAAGATCGAAACCGACCGCGCCGATATTGTCGCCGGTGTCCGGCACTCGAAGACCATCGGATCGCCGATCGCGATCGTGATCCAAAACAAGGACTGGAAGAATTGGTCCGAGGCGCTCCCGGTGGAAGGCAGCGACGATCAACCGGAGAAGCATAAGCCGGTGACGCGCCCGCGTCCGGGCCACGCCGATCTGGCAGGCAGCCTGAAGTACAATTTTCCGGACGCCCGCTACATTCTGGAACGGGCCAGCGCGCGAGAGACCACCGCGCGCGTTGCAGTGGGCGCGCTGGCCAAAGCATTTCTCGGACAGTTTGGCGTCTGCGTCCTCAGCCACGTGATTGGCGTGGGCGAGGCGCGGCTGGATCGGCCTACGGCATGGGAGGAACTGGTCGCACTGAGCAAGAAGGAAGAAGTTTTGCTGGGCTGCGTCGACGCCGAGGCAGAAGCTAGGATGAAAGAAGTTGTCGACCACGCGTATCGCACGGGCGACACAGTGGGCGGCGTATTTGAGGTTGTGGCGCACGGCGTGCCGCCGGGATTGGGCTCGCACGTGACCTGGGACTCGCGCCTGGATGGCCGTCTGGCGCAGGCCATCGTCTCCATGCAAGCCGTGAAGGGCGTGGAGATCGGGTTCGCCGCCGAAGGCGCGTCTGCCTTCGGATCGCGCGTGCAAGATACCATTCACTACGAGCGGGAACAGCGGCAGTTCACGCGCGGCGCCAATCGAGCCGGTGGCCTCGAGGGCGGTATGACCAACGGCCAGGATGTGGTGGTGCGCGGCTTATTGAAGCCGATTTCGACGCTGCGCCGGCCGTTGGAATCGGTGGATCTGGTAACGCGCGAGGCCGCGCTGGCGGCTTACGAACGCAGCGACGTTTGCGTGGTCCCGGCTGCCGGAGTGATTGGCGAAGCCATGGTTTCCATCGTTCTGGCGCAAGCGTTCCTGGAAAAGTTTGGAGGCGATTCGCTGGAGGAGACGCGGCGCAATTTTGAAGGCTACAAGGAGCAGGTAAGAAACTTCTGATGACGTATCCGATAGTCCTTTTCGGCGAGCCGGTGCTTGAGAAACAGGCCGCGGCCGTGACCGAGTTCGATACGCCCGAGCTGAACAAGCTGGTGGAGGATATGTTCGAGTCCATGTACGCCGCCAAGGGCGTGGGTCTCGCGGCTCCGCAGATCGGCATCGCGCAGCGCATCGCGGTGATCGATCTTTCGGTGGCCGAGGATCCGGCGCAAAAGATCGTGCTGATCAATCCCGAGATCATACGCAAGGAAGAATTTCAAACCGGCGAAGAGGGATGCCTGAGCCTGCCCGGATTTCGCGAGCAGGTGACGCGCCCCAAGTGCGTTACCGTGCGCGCTCAAAATATCAAAGGCGAGCCATTCGAAATGGCCGGCGAGGAGCTTTTGGCGCGCGCCTTTTGCCATGAAATCGATCATCTGAACGGCCGCCTGTACATCAGCCACGTGAGCGCGCTGAAGCGCGACCTGATCCGGCGCAAGGTGCGCAAGTTAGTGAAAGCTGGAGAATGGTCCTGATTTTTCTGGGCACCCCGTCGTTTGCGGTTCCTACACTTGAGCGGATCGTCGATGCGGGGCATCGCGTCCTGGCGGTCTTCACGCAACCCGATCGCCCGAAGGGCCGCGGCGGACAAATCAATCAATCTCCGGTGAAGGACGCGGCTCTGCGCTTGGGATTGCCGGTGTACCAGCCAGAACGGATCAAGCACGCAAGTGCCGTGGAGCAGTTGAAGCAGATGCGGCCGGACGCGATGGTGGTGGTCGGCTACGGCCAGATCATCCCCCAGAGCATCCTCGACATTCCGCCGCATGGCATCATCAATGTGCATGCGTCGTTACTGCCGAAGTACCGGGGAGCGGCGCCGATTCAATGGGCCATCGCCAATGGGGAGACGCGAACCGGCGTGACTACGATGAGGATCGACGCCGGCCTGGACACCGGCGACATGCTGCTGAAGTGGGAAACTGAAATTGAGCCGGAAGAGGACGCCCTCGACCTCGGCCGCCGTCTCAGCGCCGCGGGCGCTCAGCTTCTTGTGGAAACGCTCGGCGACAATCCCGCGCCGGTGAAGCAAGATCCCAACCAGGCGACGTATGCGCCGATCCTGAAAAAAGAAAACGGTCTGATCGATTGGAACTGGCCGGCCAGGAAAATCTTCAATCGATCGCGCGGGTTCCTGCCATGGCCCGGCGCGTACAGTTTCTTCCGCGGGCAGATATTTCATATCTGGCGATCGCGTCCTTCAAGCGATGCTCCGAACGGCGAACCCGGCCAGATGATTGCACAAAAGAAGCGCCTGTTGATTGCCTGCGGTGAATCGACCATGCTTGAGCCCATCGAGGTTCAAGTGGAGGGCAGGAAGCGGATGTCGGCTGAGGCGTTCCTGAATGGGCATCACGTAACGGACGGAGAAATGCTCGGGGCACAGGCAGCGTGAAATTACCCCTGGGCTATCGATACTCGGCCGTGTACGCGGGAATCCGCAAAGCGAAGGCGGATGATTTGGCGCTGATCGTTCCAGAGGCGCCGGCCTCGGGAGCTGCCGTGTTCACGCAGAATCGCGTGCAAGCCGCGCCGGTTCGCATCGCGCGCTGGAATCTGACCAAATCGCGCGGATTGGTGAGCGCGGTGCTGATCAATGCGGGCAATGCCAATTGCGCCACCCAAACCGGGGATCGCGTCGCGCTGGCTTGTTGCGATGCCGTGGCCAATCGTCTGCACGTTCCGCCGGCGCAAGTTTTTCCCGCTTCCACGGGCGTGATTGGCGTCGAATTGGACGCGCATTTGATCGTGACCGCGGTGCCGGGTCTGGTCGCCGGTCTCGCGCCTGATCGCTTTGAAGACGCGGCCCGGGCTATCCTCACCACCGATACCGTGATGAAGACCGCGCATTCGCACGTGCGTCTGAAGGGCGGGACGGTGCATCTTGCCGGGATGACCAAGGGCTCCGGAATGATCCAGCCCAACATGGCCACCACGCTTGGATTCGTGATGATGGACGCCGCGGTTCCGCCGGCTGCTCTCGGCGGCATGCTGAGCGCTGCCGTGAAACGCAGCTACAACCGCATCAGCGTGGACGGCGATACTTCGACCAACGACAGCATGCTGGTGATGGCGAACGGAGCGTCAGGCGTGCGGCCGAATCAGAAGGAAAGCAAGAAGCTGGAAGAGGCGCTGACGCAAGTGATGGAGGACCTGGCCCGCCAAATCGTACGCGACGGCGAGGGTGCGCGCAAGCTTGTGACCATTGAGGTAAGCGGTGCATCGAATGAGGAGGCGGCCACGCAGATCGCGCGAAGCATCGCCAATTCGCCGTTGGTGAAGACCGCTATCGGAGGCTCCGATCCCAACTGGGGCCGCATTCTGTCGGCTGCCGGGAACGCCGGCGTTCCGCTGGATCCGAACAAAGTGGACATCGATCTCCAGAACGTGCCCGTGTGCCGCGGCGGCCTGGCTGCGGATTTCTCCGAGCCCGATCTCAAGAAAAAACTGGACGAGCGCGAATGCCTGATCCGTTTCACTCTGCGTGGCCGAGGCAGGGGGACGGCGCGCTTCTGGACTTGCGATCTGACGGAGAAGTACATTGAGATCAATGGGAGCTATCGCACGTAGCGCGGTTTTGGTGTGTTTCACCCTAGGCTTTGTCTGCGCGGACGCGCACGACGACGTAATGGAGGTGGTGACGTCCATGGCCGGCGCGCTCACCGAAGTCGAAGGGATCGGCCCTTCGCTGGCGCGCGGGAACGTGTCGAGGTTCATGTCGGCGTTCAGTAAAGACATGCCGGACTACGCGACGCTCGAAAGCAACGTGACGGCGCTCGTGACGCAGGCCGAGGTCTCTTCTTCCATCCAGACGGTCAGTGAGGATGGCAATGATCAGGCGCGCACCATCGACCTGGATTGGGTGCTGCAAGTGCGCAGCCTGCAGGAGGATGGCCCCATCGTTCGCCGCCGCGAGGTGGTTCACTGCGAGTTTCGCAAGGAAAAGAAGCACTGGAAGATTGTATCGCTGAAGCCGATCGATTTCTTCGCTCCGCCCAAGCTCGGGCAATAATGGCGCGAATTGCCGGATTGCTGTTGGTTGCGGCAGTTCAACTGATCGCCCAGCCAAGTCTGCTGCCGTGGCCCGCAAAAGTCGAAATGGGGCAGAGTAGCCTCGCGATCGGCTCGACGATTCGTATCGCCATGACCGGATATTCCGAGCCGCGCCTGCTGGATGCAGCACGGAGGTTGGGCGAAGTCGTTGCCGTTAGATCGGCCGCGAACCTGGTGATCCAATGCGATCGCGCCTCCGCGCCGGTCCAGCAGCTCGGTGAAGACGAGAGCTATCACTTAGAGATCACGCCAATGCAGGCGCATCTGTCTGCGCCGAATCCGCTGGGCGTCTTGCACGGTCTCGAAACATTCCGTCAGCTTGTTGTTACTACGCCCCAAGGGCTCGAAGCCCCGTTGGCCGACATTCAAGATCATCCGCGCTTCCCCTGGCGCGGCCTGCATCTGGATGTTTCGCGGCACTGGATGCCCATCGAAGTGGTCAAGCGCAATCTCGATTCCATGGCCGCCGTCAAGCTCAACGTGTTTCATTGGCACCTTTCCGACGATCAGGGTTTTCGCGTCGAAAGCAAGCGCTTCCCGAAGTTGCAGAAGCTCGGTTCCGACGGGCTCTACTACACGCAGGACCAGGTTCGCGAGGTGATCGCTTACGCGCGCGATCGCGGCATTCGAGTGGTCCCCGAGTTCGACGTCCCCGGCCACGCCACCAGTTGGCTGGTGGGTTATCCCCAGCTTGCGAGCGCGCCGGGCCCCTATCAAATCGAGCGCAACTGGGGCGTGTTCGATCCAACCATGGACCCAACGCGCGATTCCACCTACCAATTTCTGGACGCATTCATTGGCGAAATGGCCGCGCTTTTTCCAGACCGGTTCTTTCACATCGGCGGCGACGAAGTGACAGGCAAGCAATGGAAGAGCAGCGCGCGCATTCGAGCCTTCATGCGGAAGGAACACCTGAAAGACGCTGAGGAGCTGCAGGCCTATTTCAATCGACGGCTTCAGAAAGTAGTGGCGAAGTATGGCAAGAGGATGGAGGGGTGGGACGAGATTCTCGATCCGGATTTGCCGAAGGATGTCGTGATTCAATCCTGGCGCGGCCAGAAGTCGCTCGCGGAGGCCGCGCGGCACGGTTTTTCGGGTATCCTTTCGGCGGGCTACTATCTGGATCACATGGAGCCGGCCTCGACACTCTACGCAGTAGATCCTCTGGATCACGACGCCGCGAATCTTAGTGATGAGGAAAAGGCGCGCATTTTAGGCGGCGAAGTCGCGATGTGGGGTGAATTCGTGAGCCCGGAAAATGTGGACTCACGCATTTGGCCGCGCGCAGCCGCGGTCGCCGAACGGCTGTGGTCGCCACCAGACGTAAAGGACGTGGCGTCGATGTACCGGCGCTTGGACGCAGTGAAAGGTGAGTTCGCCGGACCAGCTGGTGGGGCTCTTGCAGAGCCGCTCAAGACGCTGGCCGACGTCGTAACGCCAGCGACCTTTGGCCAACGCATTCGGCTGCATAAATACACGCAACAGACGCCGCTCAACCGGCTGGTGGACGCGGCTCCGCCGGAGAGCGAGACAGCCCGGCATTTTGCATCGCTGGTCGTGGATCAGAGGGATCGGGCCCAAATGCGGATCTGGCTCACGCGCTGGCGCGACAACGATGCGCAGCTCAAGCCGCTGCTTGAAAAATCGGAGCTCCTGAGAGAAGACATTCCGGTGTCGGAAAATCTCAACCGATTGGCAGTGATCGGCCTACAGGCCCTCGAATATTTGGATCGCGGCGAGCGGCCGTCCGACACCTGGCTGGCTCAGCAACGTGCTGTTCTGGAAAAATTGAAAAAACCGCAGGCCGAGCTACGCCTCGCCATCGCGCCCTCGATCGAAAGGTTGGTCGACGCTACGGCGTCGCTGCCCGAGTCCCTTTCAGCGCCTGCTCCACCGAAACATGATTGACATCCAACGTTTGACCCAGCACTTGATCGAGCGAGGTTCGCGCGTGGCTATAGGCGGCTCGCGTTTGAACTTCGGTTTCCTGCGCGGCCACTAAGGCGGTTTCGGCCGCCTCCAAGTCGCTGATTGTCTCCGCGCCAAACGAGAACGACTGCTGCGCCTTTTCCAGCAGCTCTTCGAGCAGCTTCCGCGAATCCACGGCCTGTGAGTACCTGGACCGGGCCTGCCGCAGCGCGACCATGTAATTGGAAATATCCACGACCAATTGATTCTGATTCCGCCGCTCGACTAGATCGCCCTGCCGCAACTGCAATTGCTCTACGCCATAGTCGCCCTGAGCCACGTGATTGTGGATTGTTCCCTGAAACAAAATGCCGGCGCGGTGGGTCGGGAAATTATCGCGAAACACCTGGCCGAGCGCATTGCCTAGTCCGCCTACATAGTAGGGGTCGGCGGTATAGGCTTTGCCGTCCACGACAACAGGCGGCGTCGCTTGGCCCGACAGCCCGGCCGCACTGACTGCCGCGATCCCCTGCAGGCTCGGGAGAATGCCGTTCGCGGTTCCTTCCGCTGAGATCGCAGCCGTTTCGTCGTTGATCTTGGCCAGCGCGACGTCCGGGCGATTCGCGAGAGCTTTAGCGACCAGTTCGCGCAACGGGGGCAGATTGTCCTGCTCGGGAACTTCGACGTGATCGAGCGTGACAATCTGGGCGGCATCCACCAGGGGATCCTCCAGGCCATTGCGGCTGAGGGCATTCTTCAGGAGATTCTCCTGTTGCTGCGCCGTCGCCTGCGCAATGGAGAGCTGCTGGCGGCTGTTGCTGAGCACGGACTGGGACCGCGTGGCTTCGAATCGGGGAACCACGCCCAACTCGATCTGCTTCCGCGTATCGTCGTAGAATTTCTGAGCCTGATCCACGGCGCGCTGCCGGACAGTCAGATCGTCGTCATCGGTAACCAGATCCCAATACAGGTTCAGAACGTTCGAAACAACGTTTAATAGTTGCGATCGAAACGTTTCTTGAGCGGCCTGTATGTTTTTCTGCGCCACTCGGATAAACCGGCCGTTGACCCCGGTCCCGAACCCCTGCAGTAGGTTGTGGCGAACGTAGATCTGTACCACGGGCGCCACCGAAGGGTTCAGGAAATCACTGGGAGCGTTTTGTTTCAAGTACGACTCGTTGGCGCTCACCTGGACGTAGCCGCCGCTCAAGAACCCCTCCTGGACAAACGAATCGATCACATGAGAGGCGTTCACCAGCGCGGGAGTCTCGCTCACCGTGGTAATGGGCTGGGGAGTGGTGGTGTGGGCAAAGTCGGTCGCGTTTTGAAAAACCGGATCCAGGTTCTGCGTCACCGGGCCGATCTGCGAGACGGTAGCGCCTCCATTGCCGCCGCCTCCTCCGTTGTTGTTCGATGCCAGGCCGGCCGCGATCTCGCTGCCCACCACGCCCTGGCCGCTGGTGGATTGATTCACCAAGGTATTCCCGTTGGTGACGCCGCGCAACGGGCCGCCGCCCTGCGCCCGCTGGAGCGCCCACTCCGCGCTGAGCGGTCCGTAGCGATCCACCTCCAGATCAAGATTGTTCTCGATGGCGACCGCGATTGCATCTTGGACCGTCAGGTACAGGCGTCCCGCTCGAATCAGGCTGTGCAGGTGGTCCGAGTTACCGAGTTCCACGGGCGGCGTGAAGGTCGGCAGATAGGATCGGACGAGCAGCGGCCCAGGCGGCTGCTCCACGGTTTGCGGCGGGACACCTTGAGATCCCTGCTGAGCACGGCATTGCGTGGCCAGCAGGCTCCAAACGGCGAATACGGAAAGTGTTTTGCGGTTCATGGCCGGGCCTCCGTAGAGGCTGGGATGGCGGATTCCCTCGCTACGTGGCCCGCCGCGGCTTCCTCCATGGATATGCCGTTCACGTCCAGCGTCTGTCCCACGGCTTCATCGAAGGCCACCTTGGCGTGCGTGTAATTCGCCATGGCCTGGACTTCGGCGCTTTGATCGGATGCCAGGTCGCGCTGGGCCTGGACTACCGTGGCGATGGTCGACTCACCGAAGCGGAAGCGGTTCTGCTCGGCCTCTAGAGTTTGCTGCGCGAGCGAGCGGGTAGCCACCGCTGTTTCGTACCGCGCGCGCGCCTGTTGCACTTCAATGACCGCGTTCTTCACGTCGACGCGTACCTGGCTCACTTCCTTTTGATACTGCAGCTGGCTTTGCCGCAACTGAAGCTGGTCGGCAACGTAGTCGGCCTGCGCCACGCGATTCCGAAATGGAATGTTCAACGAGAATCCGGCCGAGTAGTTGGGATAATCGCGGCCGAAGATCTGCTTCAGCAGGTTGCCGTAGCCGCCCACGTAAGCTTCCGGCGGCACCAATCCGTAAGGCACGCTCGCGGGATTCGCCGGGCCGGCGAGGCCGTTGTTGGTCAATTCGAAGAATGCCTGCAAGGTCGGCAGAAGATAGTTCTTAGCGCCGCCCAGGTTGATGATGCTGCTCTCGATGTTAATTTTGGTTTGAGCAATTTCCGGGCGCTGCTTTAAGGCCAGGTTCACCAGATCCGCGGTGGGCTTCAGATCCTCTGTTTCGGGAACGGTGATGTGGTCCAGGGGGACGATGTGAACTTCATCCAAGGTCTGACTCACGATTCCGTTTCTACTGAGAGCGTTCTTGAGCACGGTTTCCTGCTGCGCGACATTGGTCTGCGCGATGAGCAGGTTTTCCTTGTCCGAAGAAACTTCGGCGGCGGCGCGCGTCACCTCGATGGCCGGCAATGTTCCTAACTCCACCTGGTGTTTGTTGCCCTCGTAGAGCTGCTGTGCGGTGTTCAGCGCTTCCTGTTTGATCCGCACATCCTGGTTGAAACTAACCAGGTCCCAGTAAAGATTCAACAGGGAAGAAACGGTTGTGATTACCTGGCGCTTGAGTTGAAGATCGGTGACCTTCAAGTTATTCCTGGCAACCCGGATGTTGCGATTGTTTATGGCGACGCCGAAGCCCTGGAGCAGGTTCTGCGTGACATACAGGTCCAGCAGTCCACTGGTATAAGGGTTGATATCGAAGGCGGGACTGTTGTAAGCGCTGCGGATCGCATAGTAAGTAAGCTGAGCGTAAGTGCCAGTTACAAACGATTGGACGTATTGTAACTGGAATTGCCGAGTGTCGGCGATCAGGGACGGAGTATAACTCAGCAAGATATTGCTCTCCGGCGTGGTGGCATGCTGAAAGTTCGCGTAGGCCACCAGAACCGGGTCCAGATTCGGAGGCTGGGTACCGGTCTGAATCACGATGCCTCCGCCCGAGCCCACGCCCGATCCGTTCTCCTGTAGCCCCACCGCGTTTACGCTGACGCCCTCCAGGCTCACGCTGGTTGGTCCCGGGCTGATGGGTTGGCTGACGTCGCGCAGAAAGCCGCCGCCTTGCGCGCGCCGTACAACTTCACGCGCCAGATACGGACCGTAGCGCTGGATGGCGATGTCGACGTTGTTCTCCAGCGCCAGCGCGATCACGTCTTGCGAGGAAAGATACAAATTGCCCGCGCGGATCAACGATTCCAGGCGCGGCGTGTTGCTGAGCGTGGCCGCTGAAACAACCCGCCGCTCCAAATGAAATGGCCGCAGCACGGGCCCCACCACAGGCGGCCCCTTAGGCGTCTCAATTGTGATCTCCGGCGTTTGACCCCAGCAGCCAACGGCCGCCAGAGCGAATAGAGGGATATTTCGGATGAAACGCATGGTCAATAGAATCGTAGCTCGAATGCTGGGGAAGCAATCGCGATTCCAGACCAAAGGCTTGCGGCCATGCGATTCCAGGCTTGCTGAACGTTGGCAGGTGTCCGATTTCGCTACAAACTGTTCGATTTCGTCAAGCGCAGAGCTTACCCCGCGCCGGCCCCGCCCTTGCGCCTCACGTCGATGCTCAAACGCTTGATCTTCTGATTCAGAGTCGATAGCGGGATGTGCAGTTTCTCGGCGGCCTCGGTTTGGCTCCAGTTCACCGCTTCCAGGGCCTCGATAATTTTGCGCCGCTCGAAGTCGGCCAGGATTTCGGGTAGCGACGCGTCGGCCGGCAGCATGCCGCTCTCATCGCGCCGGATCTTGACGCCGCCTTCTTGCAGGATCGAATCCGGCAGCACATCCAGCAGCACGGTAGCCTGCGAGGTCAGCACCACCGCGCGTTCCACGGCGTTTTCAAGCTCGCGCACGTTGCCGGGCCAGTTGTAATCCAGCAGCAGCCGCAGGGCGTCCGGATCCATACGCAACAGGCTCTTGCCGTCGGCGTCGAGAAACTTCTCGTTTTCGCGCGCGAACCTGGCGAAGAAGTGCTCCACCAGCGGCGGAATATCTTCCTTGCGATCGCGCAGCGGCGGCAGCGCCAGATTAATCACATTCAGCCGGTAGTAAAGATCCTCGCGAAACTTGCCCTCCTCCACCAGCTTCTTCAGATCGGCGTTGGTGGCCGCGATGATGCGCACATCCACTTTGACGGTGTCGGTGGATCCCACCGGCATGAATTCGCGCTCTTGAATCACGCGCAGCAGCTTGGCTTGCGTCTCCCCACTGATGGTGCCAATTTCGTCGAAGAAGATAGTTCCCTTATTGGCAGTTTCGAAATAGCCTTTGCGCGAAGCGATGGCGCCGGTGAAGGCGCCCTTCACGTGCCCGAATAGCGCGGATTCCAGGAGCTCGGCCGGAACCGACCCGCTGTTGACGGGAACGAACGGCTGATCGGCGCGCGCCGAATTGGCATGAATGCCCTTGGCGATCAGTTCCTTGCCCGTGCCGGTTTCGCCGGTGATCAAAATGGTGGCTCGGCTGGGCGCCACTTGCGTCACCAGATCGAGGATGCGCAACATGCGATCGTTCTTTCCGATGATGTTTGGAAAGCTGTACTGCTTCAGCGCTCGCTTGAGCTGCGCGTTCTCGCGCGCCAGACGGCTGTGCGCGATCATCCGGTCGATCTCGAGCAGCAGTTTTTCGTTGTCCCAGGGCTTCGAGAAATAGTCGTTTGCGCCGTTCTTCAGCGCGTTCACGGCTACTTCCACCGACCCGTAAGCTGTGATCATGAACACCGGCGTTTCGGTGTCGCGTTCGCGAATCTCGCGCAGCACTTCCATGCCGGAGCGGTCCGGCATCATCAGATCCAGCAGGACGATATCGTAATTGGCCCCTTCGGCGCGCCGCAATCCTTCGGCGCCGTTTTGCGCCAGCTCCACGCTGTAGCCTTCCAGGCAGAGCAGCGTCTCCAGGCTTTCGCGGATATCCGCTTCGTCGTCAACTACCAGGACGCGGCCTTTGGGGAGAGAGGCTGGTTCGTCGGGCGGGAGTAGATCAGGCATGCACCGGCTTTCTTAGGTCTTGCGTGGCGCACGCACTCCTGCGTGCCGCGTCCACACTCGTGTGAACGCTTGAGTTCACTCCAGGAGGGTGTCCGCAAGAGTGCGGACACGGCACGCAGGAGTGCGTGCGCCACAATAGCTGCCGGTCGATCATGTTACTTCCAGACCAACCGGCAGTCCACGCGCTCCGTTTTGCGGGCCTCTGGACATGAGCGGAAGCTCCACGCGAAACCGCGAACCGGCGCCCCAGCGGCTCTCTACTTCGATGGTTCCGCCGTGCTCCCGCACAATTCCGTAGGTCACCGAAAGTCCCAGACCGGTTCCCTTGCGGGCTGCCTTGGTGGTGAAGAACGGATCGTAGATGCGCGCCAGGTTTTCAGGCTGGATTCCTTGCCCGCTGTCGGCCACGTCGATACGCGCAAAACCTTCCTCGCTCCAGGCGTGGATGGCCAGCGTGCCGCCCTCTTCCATGGCGTCGCGGGCGTTCAAGAAAAGATTCAAAAAAACTTGTTGCAGTTTGCCGGCGTTGCCTTTTACGGGCGGCAGGGCCGGCTGCATGTCCAGTTTTACTTCGATCGCGGATTTGCGCAACTGATGTTCCACCAGGCTTAGGGTTTCCTGAATCACCTTGCCGATATCCAACTCCACGAACTCGGTGGTTGAAGTACGCGAAAAGCTGAGCAGCGAATTGACGATTTCGCTGGCGCGGAAAGTCTGCTTGGCGATTTTATCCAGCAGCTTGGATTTTTGCTCATCTTCGGAAATCTGCTTGGCCAGCATTTGCGCGTAAGTGGAAATCACCGCGAGCGGTGTGTTCACCTCGTGCGCCACGCCGGCGGCCAACAGACCGATGGAGCTGAGTTTATCCGCCTGCACCAACTGACGCTCCAGTTCGTCCCGGTCGGTAACGTCGTCGAAAATGATCAACCGGCCGATCTGCTGCAGATCCTTGGCTACCAGCGGCGCGATCGCCAGGTTCAGAGTGTGGACTCCCGATCCGTTGCCATTGCCCTTTCCATTCCCGTTCGAATTCCCGGACGCCAGGCCGGCCGGCCCCCGCAGCACGAATTTGTAGATATTGTGTACGCCCGTCTGGCCGCGTACCTCGTCGAATTCCCTGGAAAGCTCCGCGGGGAACAGCTCCGCGAGGCGCCGCCCGAGAGCCGCTTCGCGCGGGGTCCCGGTCAGGCGCTCGATCTGCGTATTCCAGCTCTCTACCCGGTCGTTCAGATCCACGGCGAGGATCCCGACGTTAATGGACTCGACGATGTTCTCGCTGAATTCTTTCAGCCGCTCGTACTCTTCCATCTTGCGCTGCAAGGAACGATAGAGCCGCGTGTTCTCCACCGCGATGCTGACATAACCGGCCAGAGTAGTGAGCAGCTCTACGTCATCGCTGGAAAGAAAATCGCCCTTGTCGGTGCGGCTCAGCGCCAGGTAGGCGATGGTCCGGCCGCGCACCGTACACGGGAAATAGTAGGTCAGATCGAGATCCGCGATGGTCCGCCGCACCGAGATCGGCCAGTCGTGCGAAACCGCGTCCAACAAATGCCGAGTGCGCTCGAAGAACACATACGGCTTGCCCGGCTGTGAACTTAGAAAACTAAGGTCGAGCTGCTGGCCCGGCTTCTGGCCGCGGTCTTTATCTCTGTCTTTGCGATTTCCCAGGGTCATGTGCAGCCGGAACTCGTCGCCAACTCCAGCTGGCTCATGCAACAGGAAAAACGCCACGTGCTGGATCGACAGCGTGTGCACCAGCCGGTCCGCCACCGAGCGCAGCATCTCATCCAGATCGGTTTCCGAACCCAGTTCACGCGCGAACTCGATCAGCGTGCGCCGGTAGTCATAACGGTCCTTGTAGAAAAAATAGCGGTCCAGCTGCTCTTGCAGCCAGTCGCGAATGGGCTGAAAAATGAAGGTGGCGAACAGGATCAGGCCCACGATCGCGGCGGCGCTCAAGTCCTCGGGTTTCGTGAACGAGAAGATCAGCCCGTAGAAGATCCCGAGCACCACAAGCGTCGCCAGCGTGTAAACGTAGCCTTGCTGGAAAATGATGTCGACGTCCATCAGGCGGTAGCGCAGGATGGCGTAGGCCCACGTCAGCGGCATCAAGATCATCGAAAGCACTGCCATCTTCTGGTAATGGCCGGGAAGCGCCCCAAATAGATACGGCACCGCATAAATCAGCGTGAATGGCACCACGCCGAGCAGCGCTCCGTTGCGCAAATATTTGAACTGCCGACGCACCAGCGGATCCTCGGCCTGCGGAGTCTTCATCGCCAGCACCAAGGTGCCGGCCAGATAAAACGCAGTCAGAAAGAGCACCCACACCCGATCCAGGAACCAATTCACTTCCACAGGTGACGCGGTCACCCGCAGGATGCCCTTGGCCACCAGCACGTACACCGTTAGTAAGAGGGCGCCCGGCACATAAAAGATTGCGCTGACGCCGCGCCTTTCCAGCCACTTCGGCCGCTCCGGGAACACCATGCAGAAGTGCAGGAAGATGGTCGGCGCCAGCACGCCGGCGGCGACGTTGCCCCAATAAATCACTTGATCGAACGCATTCAGTTTACCGGTGAAGTGGAAGCACGACAAAATGAATGAGGCTAGGCAAAGAACGTAAAAATGAACCGACCGTGGCGCTCCGACGCGGCGATAGTAGACAAACAATCCAATCAATAAGTAGGCGATCCCGACCGTGTACTGGTAGTACAGCGAGCGATCGACTTCGCCGGCGCCGACAATCACCTGCGCCGGGACCGGCACATTATCGCGCCGCACGATGTACTGGGTTTTGTTCCAGATGCCGACCTGTTGCAGAGCCTGGGGCACATCCACAGTTTTCGCAATCGCCTGCCCGGCCACCTCGAGAAGCACGTCGCCGGCGCGAATTCCCGCGTTATAGCCCTGGCTGCCCGGCGTGACGTGCAGCGCGAGAACCAGGTTGTGCCCGTCCGCTCCAGCCCGGTCTACCCACGTAACTCCATCATCTGGAAGGTGATACATGGTTTGCTGTCGGAAACTGACCAGGGCGCAGCATACCGCCGCCACCGTGAGAACGAACAGCAGCGCACTGACGAATTGGGTCTTAAGATCCCTCAAGCCGACCGTTTCCGCTGGTGCTTCTCTAGAGTAAACACACGTACAGCATACTGTTTTGCCATATCAAAGCACTTTACATGCCACCGGACGTGCAATTGGACCATTCATGAGAATACAGGATTTGCAGCGGACGCGCCATCCAGGAGCTGACGAGCTCTCTCGCTTTTGGGATTTGACACTACAGGAAAGTGTATGAACACAATGGGGCCAAAACATCTGAGGAACAAGGCATTTGTAAAGGCTATTGACAAGCCACACCAATAGTCTTACCATCTTCTTTCCGGTTTTCGTCAGTAGGACAGCTGACAGCCAGGGCGCAAAAAGGTGGTCCTTGTATGACCTTATTTCAGATCGGCGAGAAAGTGGTTTATCCGAACCACGGCATTGGAACGGTTGAAAACATCAGTACGCGTTCCTTCGGAGCCCAATTTGAGCGATTTTACCTCCTGCGGCTCACCTATAACAGCATGACGGTCATGGTCCCGTTTTCGCACGTCGGTGAAATTGGCCTGCGCAGGGTCACCCGGAACGGGGAAATCGCGCGCGTGCTGGGCTTCCTGGCCGAGGGGAACGCCAAGCGCAAGGCTGACTGGAAGGATCGGTATAAGGAAAACTCGGACAAGATGCGCCATGGCAGCTTGCTCGAGATTGCCGAAGTTCTGAAGACGTTGTTGAGTCTGCAATCCGAGAAACCGCTGTCGTTCCGCGAGAAAAAGATGCTGGAGCGCGCCCGCCATATGCTGGTGACCGAGCTTTCCATTTCGCGTGGTCTTGCAGAGCTGGAAGCCATCGGCATGCTGCAAAGCGCTCTCGCGAAGTCGTCCTTGAGTCTCCCCGCCCCTGCGTAGTCTTGGCTTTCCTAAGAGATCTTAATTCCGCGCCCGAAATCCGACCGAACAGTGGGATTTCTCATTGAAGTCCTAAGTATTACCTCCTGGTGCCCTTGTTCGTCTCCTAGTAGTACCGCAACATGCACCCGTAAAAAGGTATCTAAACTGATGGGAAACGATGTTAATATTAAGGCATATCACAGTAATCTCCTAAGGAGGGAAACTGAGAAGGAAAGGTCGTTGAACTGGCCTTCGCTGCCGTGATGAGAAGACGCGTCAGTCGCCTTTTTCGGATCACATCACCCTCCCTGAATCGAGCCTGGCGGACAACGCCACGGGGCTGCAGAGCATGTTTGCTTCTCGCCTGTCGGTACTGGAGTTGCAATCCCTTAGCTGAGGTTACGGTACCGACGGCTCATTTAAGTCTGATCGACTCGCAGGCATAATGGGCTCATTCAACATGGCCACTTCATTTCAGAACCCTGGTAGCGATTACCCGTCGGCGAACGGAATGTTCTATCGGCCACCGGCGGTGGAACGCAGGCGCGCCTGTGTAGCGAACCTGGTGCTGGACGCGGCCCGGACCAGTCCGGATGCCATCGCGCTCTCGGCCGGCGCCGATTCGATGACATTCGGTGACCTGGCGGCGCAGTCCACGCGTCTTGCAAGCTATCTGATCGCACGCGGCGCCGGGCCCGAAGTGCCGGTAGGTCTGTGTCTGGAGCGGTCTTTTGATTTCATCGTGGCGGCGCTTGCGGTGCTGCTGTCGGGCTCGGCGTATCTCCCGCTGGACCCTACTTGGCCGGCCGCGCGTTTGCGCGCCATTCTGGACGACGCCCGAGCCCAGCTCGTCATCTCGCGTGGCCCTCACTCCCAACTCGTAGCCGGGAACGGGATCGCCGTTATCGATCTTGACGCCGGGGCTGACGCGATTCAGCGCGGCACTCCCTTGGTTGAGCCCGTTGCGATGACGCGAGACAAGCTGGCCTATATCATCTACACTTCGGGATCCACCGGCCAGCCGAAAGGCGTGGAGGTCACACACGGCAACCTTTTGAATCTTATCTTCTGGCATCGGAGAACCTTCGGGATTACGGCTAGCGATCGGGCCAGCCACGTTGCCGGAGTCGGCTTCGACGCTGCGGTGTGGGAAATTTGGCCCTATTTGACGGCCCAGGCTACTCTGGTGCTGGTGGATGAGCGGACTCGCACTTCGGCTGATCTGCTACGCGATTGGCTGGTCAAAGAACGCATCACCATGGCATTTGTTCCGACCATTTTCGCCGATCGCATGCTGGCCCAAAGCTGGCCGCCCGAGACGGCATTACGGTATTTGCTTACCGGCGGTGAAGCATTGCATCGCCATCCCGCGCAAGGGCTGCCCTTCACGGTAGTGAATAATTACGGCCCGACGGAGTGCACGGTGGTCGCGACGTCTGGTGTGATCCCGGCCGTTGGAGCGGCGGAATCGCAGGCGGCTTTAACACCGTCTATTGGCAAGCCGATCGCGCATACGCAAATCCGCATTCTCGATAACGACGGCCGTCCGGTGGCGCCCGGCCAGTTAGGCGAAATCTACATCGGCGGTACCAGCGTAGCGCGCGGGTATCGCAACCTTCCCGAGACCACGGCGGAGCGCTTCTTGCCCGATTTTTTGAATCCTATCCCCGATTCCAGGATGTATCGAACGGGCGACCTGGGTTGCTTTCTCCCGGACGGACAAATTTCCTTCCGCGGCAGAATGGACAGTCAGGAACAGATTCACGGGTACCGGGTGGAACCCGACGAGATCGTCGCTGCCCTGAATCGTCATCCCGGCGTTGCCGCCAGTGCGGTGGTGGCGCGTGGCGAGGGCAGCGCTAAGAGCCTGGTGGCCTATGTGGTGCCGCGTGAAAACACCACCCTCGGGGCGTCCAGTTTGCGCGAATTCCTTTCCGCGAGCCTGCCGCATTACATGGTTCCCTCCACGTTTGTCAAAATGCCGGCCTTACCCTGTAACTCGAACGGCAAACTGGACCGCGACGCTCTTCCCGATCCGTCCCCGCAGAATCGGATCGAAGACGCCGGCTACCGCGCGCCGAGTACGCCGACCGAGGAACGCCTGGTTCAAATCCTGGCAGCGGTGCTGGGCATGGAGCGCGTGGGCGCCGACGACAATTTTTTCCTGCTCGGATTCCACTCCCTTTTGGCAACTCAGGTTGCCACCCGGGTATATGAGCGTTTCGGCATTCAGCTCAGTCTTCGACATTTGTTCGAGGCCAAAACCGTGGCGCGCCTGGCCGCCGAGGTGGACCGGCAGCTGGTCGAGAAGCTGAACTCGATGAGCGATCAAGAGGTTGCTAATTACTTGGCCGGCTGAGCTCGCAATGGATGCCGATACCAGCCTGTGTCAGCTCACGGAGCCAGAGATCATGGCTTCACCGTACCGGTTTTATCGTGAGCTTCGTGAAACCGATCCCGTGCATTGGGATCGTTTCCTGCATGCCTGGATAGTCACCCGCTACGCCGACATAGTCACCGTTCTCACCCGCTTCTCGGCGGACCGCACGCTCTCGCCGGAGCAGTTGGACGGCATGGGGCTGGGGGCGCTGAAACCCATCATGGAAGTGGTTGCCCGGCAGATGTTGTTCCGCGACCCGCCCGCCCATACCCGCCTGAGGAACCTCTGCGCGGCGGCGTTCACTCCGGCGCGTGTGGCGGTGCTGCGCGGGCATATTCAGGACATAGCGGACGGCCTGATTGACCGTTTTATCGGCCAAGGAAGCGCCGATATCGTGGCTGATTTTGCCGCGCCGATGCCGGCCATCGTTACCGCCGAGATGCTGGGCGTTCCGGTGAGCGATTACGAACTGCTCAAGCAATGGTCCATCGACTTCGCGGAAATTCTGGGAAATTTTCAGCACCCGCCGGATCGCATAGCGCGCGTGGTCGCGAGTGTCCATGACATGACCGCCTATTTTCGCGCCGCGATCCGCCGGCAGCAGACCGATCCCACGGAAGGGCTGATACACTCCATGGTGCAGGCGCAGGTGGATGGAGTTCGTCTGACGGAAGACGAAATGATCGCCAACTTGATCCTGACGATGATCGGCGGGCAGGAGACCTCCACGAATCTCATCAGCAGCGCGTTGTTGACGCTGCTGCGGCATCCCGCCCAGCTGCAGATGCTTTTGGACGACCCGTCGCTCGTTCCTTCGGCCTCCGAAGAGTTGCTGCGCTACGAGAGCCCCATCCAGCACACGGCGCGGGTGGCGCACGAAGATTTTTCGCTGGGGGGTAAGCTGATCCGCCGCGGCCAGTCGGTGGTAGCGGTTCTGGCGGCGGGGAATCGCGATCCGGAGCGCTTCCCAAATCCGGACCTGCTGGATGTGAAGCGCGGGGACAAGGGGCATCTGGCGTTCGGATGGGCGGCCCATTTTTGCTTCGGAGCTCCGTTGGCGCGCATCGAGGTCCCAATTGCTCTCGGTGCTCTGTTGCTACGCTTAAAGAGAATGGAGTTGGCGACCGAAGATGTTGTCTGGCACGAGAATTTCGGCTTGCGCGGGCTCAGCGCGCTGGCGGTTCGGTTCGAGGCGCCGGGCGAGCACCTGCCGGCTTCCCGCGTCGAATCGTTGACGGGTAACGTATGACGAGTCCTGAGACAATCTCCGAAGCCCGGCGGCAGCTGCTCGAAAGACTGCGGCGTGGCGAACTCAAGTCCTCCAACGAAGCGCTTGAGCCTGTAGATTCCCGGCCGCCCGGGGCGCAAACTCCACTTTCGCGGGGCCAGGAGCAGATTTGGTTCCACCATCACCTGGCAGCTCCCGCTCCCATCTATAACGAGTCGGTGACGATTCACAAACGGGGACCGCTGGACCCGGTGGTCCTCGAGCGCTGCTTCAATGAGATCGTCCGGCGTCATGAGATCTGGCGATCTGCATTTCCCATGAGCGACGGGAAAGCGGCGCAGCGAATCGATTCGAATGTTCGGGTGTCTCTGCCGCTCATCGACCTGAGCCATCTTTCCGTTGAAGAGCGTGAAGCGGAGGCCGTTCGCATTGCGACCGAGGACGCTCGCCGTCCTTTCGATCTGAACGTGGCGCCGCTATTTCGCGCGCGACTATTTCGATGGACTGAAGATTATCATCGCATTTATCTCACAGTGCACCATCTGGTGTTCGATGGCGTGTCCATATATCGTGTCTTAATTCGGGAGCTGGCTGCTCTTTACAGCGCTTATTCGGCCGGCCTGCCGTCGCCTCTGCCCGAACTTCCAGTTCAATATGGCGATTACGCCTTGTGGAACCAAAATCAACTGGCCCACGGCGGCAGTCACGCAGCCCAGCTAAAATACTGGCGCGAGACCCTCTCGGAGGACCTGCCATCGCTGGAGATCCCTACCGACCGGCCGCGTCCCGCCGAACCTACCTGGCGCGGCGGAATGGAAACCTGCACGATACCCGCGCATCTTATCGAGGCGCTCAAGGAGTTAGGCAGACGCGAGGGTGTCACGCCTTACATGCTGCTTCTGGCCGCGCTCCAGGTTCTGCTTTATCGTTATTCCGGACAGGACGAAGTCACCGTGGGCGGAGCGACCAATACGCGCACCCGGCCCGAGTTTGAACCATTGATGGGGTATTTCCTGAATGCGGTTGTTTTCCGCAGCCAGGTCGGGCCCGATCTTACATTCCGGGAGTTCTTGGGGCGCGTTCAGAACACCGTGCTCGGCGCCTTGGCCAATAGCGAAATTCCGTTCAACGCCATCGTGCGCGAACTGGCCCCTAAGCGCGACTCCCGCCGCCACCCCCTGTTCCAGGTTCTGTTTTCGATGCGGCCGCCTTTCACCGATTTTCCGGAGGGCTGGGATGTCACCGACATGGAGGTGCATAGCGGCGCCTCAACTTTCGATTTGTTCGTCGAGTTTTCCGAGCATCCGCACGGCTTGAGCGGGCGGTGCGTGTACAGCACCGATCTTTTCGACCGCGCGACCATCCAGCGCCTGCTGGGGAATTTTCAAGAGCTGCTGCAGCAGCTGGCGGCAAATCCGGACCAGGCCATCTCGCGAATTCCGTTGCTCACCGGTTCAGAGCGGCAGACCCTGCTCGTGGATTGGAACAACACCCGTAAGACCTTCCCGAGCGGCCGCATTCACGAGCTGTTCGAGGCTCAGGCGGAGGCGAGCCCCGATCACCCGGCGCTGGTTTTTCGCGGTCAGCAGTTGACGTATGCCGAGCTGAATGCCTGCTCCAACAAACTAGCGCATTACCTTCGCAAAAATGGCGCGGCGCGCGGATTTTTGGTTGGCATCTACATGGAGCGGTCGTTCGAAATGGTGGTGGCGCTCCTTGCGATTTTGAAAGCCGGCGCCGCCTACGTGCCCTACGACCCGGAGCTTCCAGCATCCCGCCTGAACATGATGCTGGAGGATTCCCGGCCCGTGTGCGTGATCACCCAGCGAAGATTGAGCGGGAATCTGGCCGGATACGCCGGGCGCATAGTCCCGCTCGATTCCGGCATGGAAGCGATCGAACTTCAACCGGACTCGAATCCCTGCATTGCGGTGGCGCCCCGGGACGCGATCTATGCTATCTACACGTCCGGGTCCACTGGCGTCCCCAAAGCTGCGATCAATCCCCACGAAGCTGTGGCGAATCGCATTCTGTGGATGCAGGATACCTACCCGCTCGACGCCGGCGATCGCGTTCTGCAAAAGACTCCGTACAGCTTCGACGTGTCCGTTTGGGAGTTTTTCTGGCCGCTCACGTGTGGCGCTACGCTGGTCATCGCTGAGCCGGGCGGTCACAAGGATCCAGCGTATCTCGCCAACCTGATCGGCGCGGAGCGGATCACGACCATCCATTTCGTGCCATCCATGCTTCGTGAATTTCTGGAAGCCCGCAATCTGGACCGTTGCGGCTCCCTCCAGCGCGTCTTCGCGAGCGGCGAAGCTTTGCCCTCCGACCTGCGGCAAAAGTTTTTTCAGCGGCTAGAAGCGGAGTTGCACAATTTGTATGGACCTACCGAGGCGGCCGTGGACGTCACCTACTGGGACTGCAGCAACCAGGCGCCGTGCGCGACGGTACCCATCGGGCGTCCAATTTCGAACGTCACGGCGTACATACTGGACCGCCATCTGGCGCCGGTTCCCATCGGCGTCGCGGGCGAACTGCATATTGGGGGCATCGCGGTCGCCCTCGGCTATCTGAACCGGCCCGAACTCTCCGCCGCGCGATTCATTCCAGATCCCTTTGATAAAGATCCAAACGCACGTCTTTACAAGACCGGCGATCGGGCGCGCTTTCTCGCTGACGGCAATATCGAATACCTGGGCCGGCTCGATAATCAGGTGAAGCTGCGTGGTTTCCGCATAGAATTAGGCGAAATCGAAAGCGCAATATTGCAGTCCGATCAAGTGCAGTCGGCTGTGGTCGCCTTGCGGGAAGACAGCCCCATCGGTAAGGCGCTGATCGCTTACGTGGTTCCGGCCGCGCCGAAATTGGATTCCCAAACCATGCGGGCCTTTTTGAAGGATAGCCTGCCCGATTACATGATCCCGGCGCATTTCGTATTCCTGGATGCCCTGCCAGTGTTGCCCAACGGCAAGGTAAATCGGGGCGGACTACCGGTTCCTCGGCACTGGACCACTGCGCCGACGCAACAATACGCGGCGCCCAGCGATTCGATCGAACGTCAGCTGGTTGAAATCTGGGAATCCCTCCTCGGAACGCATCCTATCGGAGTAAATCACAATTTCTTCGACCTGGGCGGCCATTCGATGTTGCTGGCAAGAATGCTCTTTCAAGTGGAGCGGACGTTCAACCGGGGCCTGTCGGTGGCCGCCGCGTTTCAGAAATCAACGATCGCTCAATTGGCTGCCCTTCTTCGCGAAGAGCAAACGTCGTCTCAACCTTGCCGGGTGTTTCCCATTCAGTCGGAAGGGACCCGGCCTCCCTTCATTTGCCTGGGCGCGGGAGCATATTTTCTTCCCCTGGCTCGCCGCCTTGGAAACGATCAGCCCTTGCTGGGCGTGGATCTGACTCATCTGGAGACCGCCAGGCTGCCTGTTCCGGCCCATCTGCAGGATTTTGCCGCCTTCGTCGTCAAGGCCATCCGTGAGTTTCAGCCCGAAGGCCCGTATTACCTCGGCGGCTGGTGCCTGTATGGCGTCCTCATGTACGAAGTCGCGCAGCAGATCATTGCCGAGGGCGGCGAGGTAGCTTTGCTGGTCATGATCGACAGCATCAATCCCACCCATCAACGAATGCTGCCTTTCTTCGCCCGCATCCAGGTCGCCCTTCAGAAGTGGGCTTACCTCGCGACGTTGCTCGCCAAATCGAAAGCAGGAGAAATTCCTGCGTATCTATCGCAGCGGATGAGAATGCTTCGCAACAGAATGGTGCGGTTCTGGCAGCGCAGGGAGTACAATCGCTCGGTCCAGAACGCCGATGGACCTTTGGAGATGGAACTGGACCCGGTTTTCTTGATGGCTGCCGCCAATTATGAGCCTCGACCTTATTCCGGCCGGGTGGTGCACTTCCAGGCGGTGGAAAGGCCATCCGGGCGGCACTGGGATCTGCGATACGTGTGGCAAAAGTTGATACGGGGCGCATTTGACACCTACGATGTCGTCGGTGGCCACGACGGAATGTTTCGGGAGCCATGGGTCGGCGTCCTGGGCAAGAGGATGAAGAACAGCCTGGCGCAAGCCCAAAACCTGCCGTACGAGCAGGAGCAGGCTGCCGATTTGCCCGATAACATAGCCGCGCTGGATCGGTTTGGTTACAGCGTAGGGGTCTCCGGCGCCTTGGAATTGGAATCTAAGTAAACTGCCGGTTGCCCACGTTGGCCGGCCCGGTCTTCTATAATAGGTACACTTTCCCATGAAGAAGCTGTACCTCCTCGTAGCCCTCTGCGCTTGCTCGATCTTTTTATCCGGCCAGTCCAACACTGCGGGCAAGGCGGCGCCTCCAGATACGGGCGATCGAACCCGCATCACTCTGGACGTCTCGCGCGTCAACATGCTCTACACCGTTTCGGACAAAAAGGGCCGCTTCGTCACCGATCTCACCAAGGACGATTTCGAGGTCTTCGAGAGCAAGAAGCCGCAAACCATCATCGAATTCGCCGCGGAATCCGACCTTCCGCTGCGCCTGGCGATCTTGATCGATACCAGCAACAGCGTTCGCGACCGTTTCCATTTCCAGCAGGAAGCCGCCACGGCGTTCATCGACGGCACGATCCGGCCCGAACACGATAAAGCCATGATCGTGAGTTTCGATACCGCCGCGGAGCTGGTGGCCGACCTCACCAGCGATGTCGGAGAGCTCGAAAGGGGAATCGAGAACCTCCGTCCGGGCGGTGGGACGTCGCTCTACGACGCCATCTTCTTCGCCTGCCGCGACAAGCTGATGCAGGACCAGCCGCTCTACAAATTCCGGCGCGCCATGGTCGTTTTGAGCGACGGCGATGACAACCAGAGCCGCTACACGCGCGATCAAGCTCTCGAAATGGCGCAAAAGGCCGACGTCAATGTTTACACCATTTCCACCAACATTACCCGCATCGAGAGCGACGGCGACAAGGTGCTGCGCTATTTTTCCGAGGAAACCGGCGGGCAATCTTTTTTTCCATTTAAGGCCAGCGATCTCAATCAGGACTTCGAAAACATTGCGAACGAGCTGCGGCACCAGTACAACATCTTCTATCGCCCCGAGCCGCTCAAGGTGGACGGCCTGTATCATCCCGTTGAGATAAAGGTGAAGGGCCATAAAGAGTTGATCGTCCGGGCGCGCAAGGGCTACTACGCGCCGAAATTGTAGCGGCAGCTTTCAATCAGGCAGGCGCCTCAGTCGGCGATAAATACGTTGAAGCTGGTTACCGTGCGGTACCCCATGGCTTCATACAACGAGAGCCCGGATGACGTCGCCTGCAGGACCATGCGCGACACCCTGCGCGAGCGCTGGGCCTGCTCGATCACTTGCCGCATGATTGCTTCAGCGAACCCCAGCCGGCGGTGCTGCGGCAGAGTCGCCACCGAGTACAGGCCAATGACATCGCCGGTGATCACGGCGGCCGCGGTGGTCACAGCCCGGCCGTTCGAATAGCCCACATAGCCTTCGAACGTCCCCCTCCAGGCTCGCGGCAACCCATACACCGACAGACTGACGGCATGCGGAATCTCGAACGCCGTGGACATGACGTCGGAGAACGCGTTGCGTGTCGCTTCATCTGCCACGGGCCGAATATCGAGCGCCGGCAAATCCCGGGTAACAGGCGCCAGCCGGTCGGTGTACATCCCCGGCGCCTCGGTCAGCTGGCGCAAGCCATGGCGCTTGAAAATGCGCGACGCTTCGCGCCGCAGCGGCGGATTTAAGAAATCCTGGCAGAGCCAGTAGGTCCAGCGCAGACTTCGAGCGTCAAACTGCTCGGCCGAAACATCGATCAAATGGCTCAGTTCCCGCGCGTCCCCTTCAATCGGCCGCGCCTGCAACGCCGCATTAAAGGCCGCGTAGTTCAAGCCGCAGAAGATTAACGAGATGCCCGGCAGATCCCGGATTTCGGCGTCGGGCCGCGCCTGCCCAAAGAAGCGCAGCGCCTCCAGTAGATTGCCGGCCACGGCGTGTATCTCGTCTTCGGGCATCTGGCGATTAGAACAGACTTGCGCGGTACGCGTCAATGGACCTGCCACAATGGACCTGCCACAATTGACCTGCCACAATAAGACCTGCCGTTTATGGACACATCCAATTTGGGCCCGGGCCCCACCGGTGTAGACGCAGGCCTCGGCGCGCGATTTCTGCCGGGCAATGCAGAAGCTGCATTTCGCGTCAATGCGCCGGCAGCCACTCGCGTTGAGTTATGGATCTATGCGGCGGCGATGGATGCGGATCCGATTCTGCGGCAAGCGATGGACCGGCAGACCGACGGAAGCTTCACCGCGACCGCAGCGACTAGGAAAGGCGCCATTTACTACGGATATCGCGCCTGGGGTCCGAATTGGCAGTTTGATGATGCCTGGACGCCCGGATCGGCGGCCGGATTTTTAGCGGATGTCGACGCCGCCGGCCATCGCTTCAACCCCAACAAGCTGCTGCTCGATCCCTACGCGCTCGAGATAAGCCACAATCCACTGACGCCCGCGCATCCGGATCCGACCGCCTACCTGTCCGGCGCCGCGTTTCGTTTGGTGGACACGGGGCCATTTGCGCCCAAGGGCATTGTCATCGCAATCCTAAATCCGGATTTCGGCGCGAAGCCAACGGGTGCGTTCAAAGACGACATCGTCTACGAAGTGCACCTGCGTGGACTGACGAAGAACGACCCCTCGGTGCCCGAGAATCTGCAAGGGACCTACGCCGGAGCGGCGTTGCGGGCCGGGTACCTGCGCGACCTGGGCGTGACAGCCGTCGAGTTCCAGCCCATCCATGAAACCCAAAGTGCGTTGAACGATTCGCCGGAATTCGCCGCGTATCACAATTACTGGGGATACAATTCGTGCAGCTTTTTTGCGCCCAGCCGTAGGTATGCAAGCGATCAATCGGCCGGCGGTCCGACGCGCGAATGGATTGCGATGGTGAAAGCTTTTCACGCGGCCGGGGTGAAGGTCTACGTCGACGTGGTCTACAATCATCACGACGAAGGGCCGGTGGATGAGGCTACCGGCAACGTTGGAAAGATCTATTCCTTGCGCGGGCTCGATAATCCGAACTATTACGAAGCGCGCCATCCGGACCAACTGAATCACTATCGGGATGACAATGGCGTCGGGCCGAACGTGAATGCCGCGGCGGCCGCAGCGCGGAATTTGATTCTCGATTCGCTGAAGTATTGGACCCAGACGATGGGCGCCGACGGATTCCGGTTCGATCTCGCGGCTGTCTTAGGGAATGCCGATGCGCAGGGCGGGTTTTACTTCAATCGGGACGATCCGAGCAATATCCTGAACCGGGCTGTAGCGGAATTGCCGGCGCGCCCGGCGCCCGGCGGCACTGGAGTGGATCTCATCGCGGAGCCTTACACGGCCAGCGGCGCGGGGCAGGAGCAGGGAAATTTTCCGGTGGGATGGTCGGAGTGGAACGACCGTTATCGCGACGTATTCCGCGCATCGCAGAATAAGCTCGGCTTGGTGACGCCGGGCAGCCTGGCGACACGGTTTGCGGGGTCGGACGATCTATTCGGACCGCGCGGCAGGAAGCCGTGGAACTCGGTGAACTATATCGTCTGCCACGACGGCATGACAATGCGCGACCTCTATTCTTTTAACGCTCCGAATAACCATCAGCCGTTCCCTTTCGGACCTTCGTCCGGCGGACGCAACGCGGCCGAAGAGATGAGCTGGGACCATGACGGAGACCCGGTGCAACAGCAGCAGGCCGTGCGAACGGGACTGGCGATCCTGCTGCTTTCGGCGGGCACGCCCATGCTGTTAGGCGGCTCCGAAATCAATCGCACGCAACTCGGCAACAACAATGCGTACAATCTCGACACAAGCGCGAACTGGTTCGATTGGAAGCTCGCTGCCGAGGAGACGGCGTTGACGGACTACACGCGCGACCTGCTGCATTTTCGGCGGGCGCATCCAGCTTTGCGGCCAGCGGAGTTTTTCACCGGGACCGATCACAATGGAAACGGGCTGCAGGACGTGACCTGGTATCTGGCCAGCGCCGCTGAAGCGGATGACGAGTACTTTACCAATCCCGGTAATCATTTTCTCGCTTATCGCATCGATGGAACTGAGTTTGACGATCCGGCTGCGTCGATTTATGTGGCGTACAACGGCTGGATCCATCCGGTGGTTGCGACGCTGCCGCTCAACTTGCCTGACAAACGCTGGCACCTGGTCGCCGACGCCAGCGCTGCGGCGGAAGCGTGGGGGAACCGGTACGCTGCCGGGCAGGAAGTGAAGCTCGACGGGCAGCACTATGAGCTGGCCGGGCGTTCGCTGGTGCTGCTTATCGAGAAGTAGTTGGAGTCTAATCACTGACTTAGCACACAATGGCGTACTCTGGCCAGTAATTTGCCCAGTTTGGTTAGCGGCGGCGCTTGGCGGGACATTTGCTACGCATTTGCTACTCGCTCCGCTAATCCCCGACTGCCACTGGTCTTGGGGCGTCCGCCCTCTGACGAGACCCACTCGCGCGGGATTGCTACTTCATCGGTGAAAACTCGGTCGAGTCCATGAAGACCGACTCGATCTTGAGAACCAGTTTGCCACTGGCTTCAGTTTCGTTCCGTACCCTCTGCCACTCAGGGTCGTTGCGGAATGCATCCCAGTTCTTCTTTGCCGCCTCGCGGCTGGAGTGCGCGAGAACGTAGATCAGAGTGTTTTGGGAAGCCGGAGCATCCTGTGGCACCCAGTAGGCGATGTTGGTCATGCCGTGATTTTCCAAGAGTTTCATCACGTGGTCGCGAAACCGGGCCAGCACTTCCGGCAACTTGCCGTCGTAGCTGGTATAGGTCCGCAACTCAAAAACAGTCGGTTCGCGCATGTTCATACAGCCCCTTTGGCCCGCAGTTTACCAGACTCGTATTCGAGGCCGCACACCGAAGCGCGAATCTATTTGCCCATTCAGGAGCGCACTTGTCAACGCCACCCAAGAGCAGGCGCCACATGCGTCAGAATCGTCTCCAACACATGCACGTTGTAGGCAACGCCCAGTTGGTTCGGGACGGTCAGTAGGAGAGTGTCGGCTTCGGCAATCGCATCGTCTTTTCTGAGCTGTTCAATAAGCACATCGGGCTCAGCTGCATAGCTCCGGCCAAAAACCGCACGGGCATTATCGATGTAACCAATCTGATCTCGTTCTTCTGCGCCCCGCCCGAAATAGGCCCAATCGCGATCATTGGTCAGCGCGAAGATGCTGCGGCTAACCGAGACGCGTGGTGTTCGGGTATGGCCCGCCTCTTTCCATGCAGCATGGAAAGCGCGTATCTGCGCGGCCTGTTGCACGTGCAGTGGCTCACCACTCTCATCAAACTTGAGCGTTGAGGATTGCAGGTTCATTCCGAGCTTCGCCGCCCATACGGCCGTGGCGTTCGAGGCTGCGCCCCACCAGATCCGCTCGCGCAAGCCCGGCGAGTACGGCTCAAGACGTAATAGCCCTGGCGGGTTGGGGAACATCGGGCGCGGGTTAGGTTGCGCGAATCCACTGCCGTCCAGCAATTCCAGAAACTCTTTGGCGTGGCGCCTGCCCATGTCTTCTTGGCTCTCGCCGTCGGCCGGGCGATAACCAAAATAGCTCCATCCATCGATCACCTGTTCGGGCGAGCCCCGGCTTATGCCCAGTTGTAGCCGTCCGCCAGAGATCAGATCGGCCGCGCCAGCGTCTTCAGCCATATAGTGCGGATTCTCATAGCGCATGTCGATGACTGCCGTGCCTATATCAATGCGCTTGGTCTTTGCGCCGATGGCAGCCAAGAGTGGAAATGGTGATGCGAGCTGGCGGGCAAAGTGATGGACGCGAAAGTAAGCACCATCAGCGCCTAATCTTTCAGCCTCTACGGCCAGATCGATGGACTGCAAGAGCGCGTCGGACCCGGAGCGCGTCATTGAGCCTGATGACGGCGTCCAGTGGCCGAACGAAAGGAAACCAATTGTCTTCATGGATAAGCCACTAAAGGCATATGCCTGTTTTGATGTCCGTCTGGATGAAACGATTCCCAACCAATGCCGGGATACGTAACTATAACGAAAATACGAGAGTTTGCGAGCGCCGCTGTACAAACTCGGCTCGCTCGTTTACGGCTCAAAGATCGCCCGCACCTTCTGCCGATGCACGGACTCTGCCGGGGCTTCGCCAGTCCGGTTGAACACTCTCCACACCTGCACGATTCCTGAATCTTATTGTGGTGCGAACGGGGAGGGTCGAACTCCCATGACCTTGCGGCCGCCAGATCCTAAGTCTGGTGCGTCTGCCAATTCCGCCACGTTCGCATGCGCAGAGGACTCGGTGGCTACAGAATTAGGATAGCAGCGCCGCCGCTCAGCTAGGATAGGACCGCCGCGAGATGGTCCATTCGGGCCCCACGGATCAGACGTGGCGCTCGATTTCCGCAGGCGCAAATCTCGTGTTCCAGTTCCAGATCCTCATATCCGTTCACCACGTGCAGCCCCGCGTGCGCGTCGCATTCGGTAGCCAGCAGCTCGCTATTGTGCCCCAGGTATTGCTCAAACACGGGAACCTCGAAGGCTTTCCAGAGGGCCTCGCGTTCGCGGGTCGACAATCCAAGTTCGCCGGGATAGGTGAAAACTACAATGGAGTGTTCCACTCGCCATCCGGTGCGCGCCACTCGCAACACTTGCTCCAGCGGCCCAGCCAAGGAGGCCCGTGAAAAGCGCGCGGCCAGTCCGTTCCAACCGAGCGGGAAGACGAGCACCAGGCGGGTCTGCTGGAATCCCGCCGCCAGCACCGCTGTCCGGGGAGCGGGATCCACGGGATGAATAAATTGTGCACCCTTGGAGGGGCGGCGAATTCGGACCACCATGCTAGTTAAACAAAAAGGTGCGCCGATGTCTTACTTCATCTCATGAGAATAGGCGCACCAGGTTGTCGTGGAAAATAAGGCGCGCCACTTCCTCCGTTACGCCGATTTCATAGAGCGCCTTGGACTGGGTTTCAAAGACCGGCGCGTTCCACCCTCGGGGAAAGAACGAGGAATCGGTACCGAACAGCAGGCGTCGGGGGCCGGCGACATCCAGGGCGCGCTTGAAGACGATGCGGAGGTCGAGATGAGCTTCTTCATATCGCATCCAGCTATTGCTGCTCGAAGTATCCAGATAGACGTTGGGGCATAGATCGCAGAGCATAAGCGCCTCGCGGAAATATCCCGCGCCAAAGTGGGGCACTACGAATCGAAGCTGTGGGAAACGCAGGGCGACCCCATGCAGATCGATGGGATTGGAATAGCGCATATCGAAGAGCGACGGGAGTCCGAGCACCTTGCGAACGCCGACACTGAGCACGCCGCAATGGACGAAGGCGACGCAGCCCGGCTGCTGCCCCTGCGACTGCCGGGCGGCCACCAGTTCCAGCAGCGCCGTGACGCGGTCGTCGTGCATGGAATAGCGGTGCATGGCCGGAAAAAAACAAACCGCATGAATCTGGCCGCTGGCGAGCGCGGTTTTTACCTGCGCATCCGAGCTGGGAGCCGCCGGGTTCACCATGATGTAGCCGTAGAATCGCTCGGGATGCCTGCGCACCGCCGCTATAACGGATCCGCCGTCCCCGGGAACGCTCGCGATCAACGAAGCTTTTGCGACCCCCTGCTTGTCGAGCTCATGGGCCCAATTGTCGGCCAGCTGGCGGGGATCCTCGGGGGGCAGTTGCCAGGTGAGCAAAGGCGCCAACTGATCGGTTGGGAGGCCTTTCTGCTCGGCCAGCGACGCAAAGAACCAGTGCGAGAAGAAATGGACGTGCGCGTCGGCCACTGCGAGCGGGCCCCAAGGGGTATCGATCATGCTGTTTCGATTATGGAGCCTTTTGGTCGGCGCCGGCCATGGGAAAGTGCGTGATGCCGGCCGCGAGCGCCACCTGCGTGATGCCGGCGACATTATTCACGCCCAGCTTCTTCATCATCGTTTTGCGGTAGCTGCGGACGGTTTGCAGGCCCAGGTCGAGCATTACGGCGATCTCCTTGCTCGTTTTGCCTTCCGCCACCAGGCGCAATACCTGCAATTCGCGGGGCGAGAGATTGTCCAGCGCGGAGGAAGCCGGCTTGGACTCGAGGTCGCCGCGTTGGATACGATGCAGCAGGCGATCGGAAACCTGCGGGCTCAGGTACGAGCCGCCCTTGGCTACCGCCCGAAGAGCGTCGAGGAGATCGCCGTCGGAAGCTTTTTTCAGAACGAAGGCGCGAGCGCCGGAGCGAATGGCGCTGACCACGGAATGCTCGTCATCGTACATGGAAAGAATGATGATCTTCACCTCGGGGTAATGGCGCAAAATTTCGGTGGTAGTTTCGATGCCGTTCAAACCGGGCAGCCCAATATCCATAAGAATGATGTCCGGCCTTTTTTTGCGGCACATCTGCACGGCGTCGGTGCCGGTCTCGGCCTCGCCCAACACCTCGAACTCGTCACTGTGCCGCAGGATGGCTTTAATGCCATCTCGCATAATTTTGTGATCGTCCACCAGGAGTACTTGAAACGCCATGTTGGTTACGTTCCGCCCTCGAAATTCGCCGCCGGTAGGGGAAAACTGGCGCGGACAAGGCTGCCTTGGCCAGGAGTCCGCTGGATTTTTAGCGTCACATGGCTCTTTGAAGCATAATAATCCATCAGCAGCTGCCCGAGCGGCGCGGAATCGGAGTCCACGGTATCCGCGCTCCCGTTGTCGGTGATTTCGAGCACATATTCACCGTGTGAACGCTTGACATAAATATCGATAAGCGAGCAACCGGGCGCCGCCATCGCGGTTTCGAGCGCGCACTCGGCCATTTTGTAAAAGGTCTTTGCCAGAATGGTGGGCACCCGCAGAGACGCATCAAAGTGCAGGCGCAGTGTTCCGGAGAAGTTCGCGCGAGCAGTTCCGGCCAGACGGTCCAGCGCGAACTGGAGTCCGGCCCGTTCGACAATGGACGGGTTCAGCTCGTTACTGATGTCGCGCAACTGCTCGATGGCTTGCTCCAACAGCTCCTGGATCTCGGCGGCGCGGCCATCCACTCCGGGAGCTTCCTGGCGGAAGTCCATGCGCATTGCGTCCAACTGCAATCCCACGGCGCTCAAGACCTGGCTGACGTCATCATGCAAGAGCCGCGACACGCGGGCCAGTACAGCCTCGTGCTCGTGGATGGCGGCGAACAGCATTTTTGCCAGAGCAGGGGTAGACGCATCTGCCACGCTTTTGTCTTTCGTCGGACGACGCTTATCGCTCATCATGCACGATTTCCGGCCAGAACGCAACCTGAAAGAATTGTTTTACTTTACTTGAGAGCCAATGGCAGCAAAAAACGTTGCGCGATCTCCCCGGCGGCGACGGCTGCGTCGGTAAACAGGACGGCATGCCATCCCAAAGTCTCGGCGGCGCGGATGTTTGCCTCACGATCATCGAGAAAGAGGACCTCCGAGGGTTGGACGCCGAGTTGGCTCAGGCAATTTCGATAGATCTCGGGCTCGGGCTTGCAAATGCCGGCCTCGCAAGAGAAGACGCGGACGTCGAAATCGGGGAGCCAGGCGCATTGCAGGATGTAATCGCGCACCGAACAGGGCATGTTAGAGAGCAAAGCGGTTCGCATGCCGGCGGCGCGGAGGTCGCGCGCCCATTGCGGCATGGCCGGCGCCGGGTGGGACCAACTGCGGCTGTCGATTTCGATGAGAGCGGAAATCTGATCCCGCGTGAGCGTGCGTGAAGCTGTTTGCGCCACCATGTTCCAGTAGGCGATGGGGTCTAGAGCGGCTGCGTCGTACTCGACGCGGAATTGCCAGTAGATCTCGGTGAACCGCGCAAGGGACACGCCGAGGATGGAGGCCATAGCTTGCAGGTCGGCGGCGGGTTGTGATTCGGACAACACGTTGCCGTAATCGAAGATGACTGCTTGGGGAGAGACTCGCACCTAACGATGGTAACGTTATGCCGCCTTGATCTCGGTCCACAACCGATCGCGCAAGCGCTGCGTCGCGGGATCTAGCGTGATGGCCCATTCGCCGCGCGCGACGACATCCGGCGCGGGATAAAGTGTCGGGTTGTCGCGAAATTCGGGCGGAAAGATTCTTCGAGCGCCCGCGTTGGTGGTCGTGGTGCGCGCGGTGAGCGCGTTTGCGGCGGCGATGTCGGGACGCAGCAGAAAATTGATGAACTGATGCGCAAGTTCCTGGCGTTTGCTCTCGCGCAGGATCACGGACGCATCCGGATACACCGCGTAGCCTTCGGCCGGATAGACGAAGCCGACATCGGGCGACGAGTCCATGGCCTGCTGCGCCGTGGTGTTCCACATGTGCGCCGCCAGCACATCGCCCGAGACCAATTGATCGCGCGCTTCGGCGTTGAGATAGGCGCGCAGCAGAGGCTTTTGGCGGATGGCCTCGGTGCGTGCGCGATCGAGCTGCGCGGGATCCGTCGCGTTCACCGAGAAGCCCAGCTTCTTGAGCGACGCCCCCATGGTGTCGAACGGGTCATCGAGCATTGTCATGCGGCCGCGCAGGCGCGAGTCCCACATATCCGCCCAGGATTTTGGCGGCGGATCGAGCTTGCGATTATAGGCGATGCCGGCGGCGGTAACCATGTAGGGGACGGACCAGTTGAGGCCGGGATCCCAATCGGGCCGCTGGAATCGGGGTTCGAGCTGGGAAAGATTGGGGAGCAAGTCGCGATGGATGGGCGCCAACAGTCCGTTCGCGAGCAGCGGCTTCACGATATAGCCGGTGGGAAAAACACTGTCCCAACCGGAATTACCGCCCATCACGCGCGCCAGCATTTCTTCATTGCTTTCGTATATGCCGTAACGGACGCGCACTCCGAACTCGGCTTCAAACTTGGGAACCGTGTCGGGTGCGATGTAGGCCGACCAATTAAAGATGTTGAGGCGAGGACGGCGGTCGCGGGCGCACGCGCCTAGTCCGCTCCCGAGCGCGCCGAATAAGAAGTGGCGGCGATTCATGCGCTCCTGAGCCTCTCTGAGATCATCACCAGCGATCCGAATCCGATAACGATGAGAGCCGAGATCGCGTTGACCACCGGATTCACGCCTCGGCGGGCGATGGCGTAAATCACCATCGGCAATGTTTCGGAATCGACGCCGGCGACCAGACTGGTGATCACGTAATCGTCGAAAGAGACGGTGAAGGCCAGCAAACCGGCGGCCACGACACCGGGCAAGATGGCGGGAAGAGTGACGTAGCGGAACGCCTGCCACTCGTTGGCGCCCAGATCCAGCGCAGCTTCTTCGAGCGTGGCGTCCACCGTGCGGAGCCTCGCGATGACCACGATGACCACGTAGGCAAGACAAAAGGACACGTGCGCGAGAATCACGGTATGCATGCCGAGCTGGGCGTGCAGGAAGCGAAAGATCCACTGATAAAAGGCCAGCAGCGAGATGCCGGTGACGATTTCGGGCGTGACGAGCGACAAGTAAAGCGATCCTGCCAGCGGCCGCGAAGTGCGCTTCCAGAGGCCGTAGGCGCACAGTGTGCCGAGTACCGTGGAGAACAGCGTGGCGACGGCCGCGATGATCAGGCTGTTCCAGGCAGCCTCGGTCAATTGCGAGTCGTGAAGCGCCGCCGAGTACCAGCGCAGCGAGAAACCTTCCCACACAGTGAAGCGCGAGGAGTTGAAGCTGAAGATGGACAGGATTAACAGCGGCAGATGGAGGAATAAGTACGCGCCTACGGCATAGATGGCGAGTGCAGGCGTGCGTTTCACAGTAAACCTTCACCCTCGCCACGTGCGATCACAAAAAGCAACACCATCACAATGGCCATCAAGACCAGCGATACAGCCGAGCCGAACGGCCAATCGCGCGCGGTGGTGAACTGGTTCTGTATCAGATTGCCTATCATGACGGACTTCCCGCCGCCCAGCAGGTCGGGCGTCAGATACGCGCCGAGGCATGGAATGAAGACCAGGATAGCCCCCGCGCGAATCCCTGGTGCCGAAAGCGGGATGGTGATGCGCGTGAGCGCAGCCCAGGGCCGGGCGCCGAGATCGGCCGCGGCCTCGAGCAGCGTTCGGTCCAGGCGTTCGAGCGTCGCGTAAAGTGGCAACACAGTGAAAGGCAAATAGCCGTAGACCAGCCCGAGGATAACCGCGCCGTCGTTATAGAGCAGGGGCAGGGGGGAATGGATCACGCCGAGTTTCTGGAGCAACGTGTTGAGCAAACCCGTGTCGCGCAAAAGAAACATCCAAGCGTAGGTGCGAACCAGAAAGCTGGTCCAGAAGGGAAGCATCACCAGGCCGAGATAGAAGTTTTTGTGGCGGCCGGCGCGCGAGATGAATAGCGCGAGCGGGAAGCCCAGCAGCAGACAGAGCACGGTGGATGCGCCGGCGATCCAGAACGATCGCCAGAGGATTTCGAGATAGATGGGATCGATCAGGCGCTGATAACTTTCCAGTGTCCAGGACAATGTGATGCCGCCATAGACGCCTCGCGTCAGGAAGCTATAACCAAGGATGATGGCGAGCGGGGCGAGAAACAGCGTGATGACGACGGTCCAGGTTGGAGCAAGAAACCACGCGCGCAGCCGGTTCATTCGAAGCGCAGCTCGTCGGCCGCTTCCCACCACAGGTGAACGGACTCGCCGGGCGCAAAGGTCTCGCCCAGGCGCGAAATCTCCACGACGGCCGGTTCGCCATCGGACAGGCGGGTTTGGACGTGGACGCAGTTGCCGAGGAATGTGGAATGAACGATGGTGGCGGGACGCGAGCGATGGCCGTTGCGCGACGGTTCTCGCACGATGCGCATGGCTTCGGGGCGCACGCCCACCTCGCCGATCCAGTTGACGGCGCCCAGGAACGATGCGACGAACCGCGTACTGGGTTGCAGGTAAATTTCTTCGGGCGTGCCGATTTGTTCGAGGCGGCCTTTGTTCATGACGCCCAGGCGGTCCGAGAGCGAGAGAGCTTCTTCCTGATCGTGGGTGACGAACAGAAACGTGATGCCAACGCGGCGTTGGATGGCCTTCAACTCGGCGCGAACTTGTTTGCGCAGATTCGGATCGAGGGCGGACAGCGGCTCGTCAAGCAGCAGCACATCGGGCTCGAGAACCAAGGACCGCGCAAGCGCGACGCGCTGTCGCTCGCCGCCTGAAAGCTGAGCGGGACGCCGCGATTCTTTGCCGGCGAGCTGAACCAGTTCCAGCACGTCGCGAACGCGGTCGCCAATGTGATTGCCCGCGCGCCGGCGCAGACCGAATTCCACGTTGTCGCGCACCGTCAGATGCGGGAAAAGCGCGTAGTTTTGGAAGACCGTGCTGACATTGCGCTGGTAGGGTTTCAGATGCTGGATACTGGAACCGTTCAGGCGAATTTCGCCCGAGGTCGGTTCTTCAAATCCGGCCACCATGCGCAGCGTTGTGGTCTTTCCGCAACCGGACGGGCCGAGCAAGGAGAAGAACTCGCCGCGCGCAAGCTTCAGCGAGACGCCGGTGACGGCGTGGTGCGAGGGATAGTGCTTCGAAACGCCGCGAAGCTCTAGTACACACTCCATTGAATTGCAATGTTACCGCAAGTGGACGGGGATCTGTGCCGGGGTAAGCGGCGCGCCGCCGGCTGTAAGAGACGGGCGCATCGGGCTGTGAGCGTACTATATCGTTGCACGGTATATAGAGTCGCGGTATAATCACCGCATGCCGCTCTTCAGCCCGCAAGCCTTTCACATTTTGGTAGCCCTTGCCGAACGCGATCAGCACGGCTATGGAATCATGCAGGATGTCGCCGAGCGAACCGGCGGCAAACTGCGCCTGAGCGCCGGAACATTGTACGGTTCCATAAAAAGGCTGCTGGAGCAGGGTTTGATCATCGAGCTGCGGGAGAGCCAAAGGCCAGAGAAGCAGGAAGACGACGAGCGCCGCCGCTACTATCGCCTGACGCCGCTGGGGCGAAAAGCAGCAAAGGCGGAAGTGAAGCGCATGGCGGAGCTACTTGAACAGGCGAGGGCACATGGACTGGTTGCGAAGCCAAACTAAAGTCTTTCGAGCGATGCTCTATTGTTATCCGGCTGAGTTTCGCCACGAGTACGGAACAGAAATGGCGCAGCTATTCGCGGACCGCCTGCAATCCGAGCCGCGCATTCGGGTGTGGCTGGAAGCGGTGGCCGATCTTGCATTCACCGCGCCCAAAGAGCACTGGCACGTTCTGATCGTCGACATAAAATACGGAGCTCGCATTCTCGCGACTGTGCCGGGGTTCACGGCAATTGCCTTGCTGGTGATTGCGCTCGGAATCGGGGCCACCACGTCCATCTTTAGTGTTGTGAACGCCGTGCTGCTGCGATCGCTGCCCTACGGTCATCCGGAGAAGTTGGTCTATATCTTTAGTCCGAACCGGAAGTTCACGGGCGTTCCGGAAGAGCTTGGTCCGAACGTTCCTGACTTCTATGATTGGCAACGTCTCAGTCATAGTTTCTCGGCCCTGACCATGCTGCGTGCGAGGACGCTGAACCTTATCCGGGAGGGGTCTTCCAACCGCGTCGCGGCGGCGTTTGTGACTGGGAGCTTTTTTCGAACGCTGGAAGCTTGGCCCAGGCTGGGCAGGGCCCTGGATGCGAACGACGATCGGCCGGGGCATGAATATGTCGCGGTGATTAGCGAGGCGCTATGGCGCTCTCAGTTCGGATCACGGGCGGATGTGATCGGAAAACAGATTCAATTGAATCGTCACAGCTACACGGTGGTTGGAGTGATGCCGAAAGACTTCGGCTATCCATTCGATGGAGATATTCCCTACACCAATTCAGAATTCAAACAGACTGATATCTGGTTGCCCGCGGCGTATACCGCAAAGCAGAGAACGGATCGGACGGACGACTTCGAAAGCGCGGACGCGGCCATCGGCAGATTGAGTAACGGCGTCTCGGTGATTGCGGCGCAAGGTGAGTTACAGGCCATTGAAGCTCGCTTGAATCCGCTTTATCCAGAGATGTGGAGAGGCTGGAGCGCTCTGGTCCGCCCCGTTGTCCAAACCATCGTCGGCCCAGTTCAGGAAATGCTCTGGCTGCTGTTAGGCGCGGTCGCAATCGTGTTGCTGATCGCGATCAGCAATGTCGCGAATTTGTTGTTGGCGCGCGCCACGGCGCGAGCTCACGAGTTGGGCATCCGCACTGCTCTGGGCGCGGAACGCGGCCGCATCATCCGCCAATTGCTGACCGAATCGTTGATGCTGAGCTGCGCGGGAGGCGCTTTGGGCATTGGTCTGGCTTTTGCCGCCGTACGCGTCTTGACCCGTCTGAATCCAGGCAACATTCCGCGCTTCGATGCGGCTGCTGTGGATGGGCGCGTGTTGTTCGTCGCAGTAATTCTTTCGATCGGCGCGGGCGTGGTGTCCGGCCTTGCCCCGGCCATTTCTTCCTCCCGAGTAAACATCAACGACTTGTTAAGGCGCGGCTCCGGCCGAGTTGGCGGCGCCTCGAATCGTGGGCGATTCGCATTGATCGTTCTCGAGGTGGCGCTCTCCGTGATTTTATTAGCTGGAGCGGGCCTGCTGATCCGCAGCTATCTTCAACTCGCGGCGGTCGATCCCGGCTTCTCGCCGGCGACGCTGACGTTCAGACTCAATTTAGACGAACGCTACGCCAAGCCCGAGCAGCAATCGGCATTCTATAAAAGCTTTCTGGAAAAGCTACAAAAGATCCCCGGAGTCAGCGACGCGGGGGCGACCAGCGCCACGCCGCTCAGTGGTCGGGAATCGCTCGCATTCATCGAGGTACGAGGACTTGGAAAATCGAAGGAGGTGGTGGAAAACCGGTCCGTGACTCCCGGCTATCGGAAAGCCCTCGGCACACCTTTGCTGCGCGGGAGGGACTTCGATTGGCACGACCTGAACTCAAAAACATTTGTAGCGACGGTGAATGAAAGGTTCGTTGCCATGTACTTTCATGGACGCGATCCGCTGGGCGGCCAGGTTCGCATCGGGATCGGCGATTTTTCCGGAAGCTCTTGGGCGACAGTCGTCGGTGTGGTGGGGGACGTTCGCCATAAGAAGCTCGATGAAACGCCCCAGCCGCAGATTTTTGAACCCGCGGACAACGGAGATAATTTCGCCATCGCCGTGCAGCCCAACGTTCCAACGCGCCAGGTGATCGATCGGGCGCGCGCCGAACTTCGGTCCCTGGATCCGGTGCTTTCGCTCGAAAACGTCCGCACCATGGGTGAGCGAATGACGGAGAGTAACGCCCGCCGCAGATTCCAAACTGCGCTGCTTACCGGCTTCGCTGCGATCGCTGTTGCACTGGCGCTGATCGGGCTCTACGGGCTGATGTCATACACAGTAAAGCAGCGAACAGCGGAGATCGGAATTCGCCTGGCGGTGGGCGCATCCCGAGGCCGCGTGCTCGGCCTGATCCTATCGCAGGGCCTGCGCCTGACCGCGGTCGGGTTGCTCGTCGGCCTGGCAGGCGCGTTTGCGCTTACGCGTCTCGTTAGCGCCTGGCTATTCGGCGTGAAGGCAACCGATCCCGTGACTTTTGTCGCTGTGCCGTTGTTCGTTTTGGCAGTCGCGTGTTGCGCCTGCATCGTTCCAGCCTGGGGCGCGACGCGGATCGACCCCATCCGGGCGCTTCGCCAGGAGTGAGGGCCGGCCCCTTTACTTGGCCGAGTTGAAGCGCTTCTCGATCTCCGGCCAGTTCACTACGCTCCACCAGGCGGCGATGTACTCCGGCCGGCGGTTCTGATACTTGAGATAGTAGGCGTGCTCCCAAACGTCCAGGCCAAGGATCGGATAATGCCCCTCCATCACCGGGCTGTCTTGATTGGCCGTGGAAAAAAGCTCCAGGCCTTTGCTGCTCTTGGCCAGCCAAGCCCAGCCGGAACCGAACCGGGTGGTAGCCGCGGCGCCGAATTTTTCCTTGAACGTGTCGAAGCTGCCGAACGTGGAATTGATGGCGCTCGCGACGTTGCCGCTGGGGCTGCCGCCGGCGCTGGGCGCGAGAATCTGCCAAAACATCGAGTGATTGATGTGGCCGCCGCCGTTATTGCGAACCGCAGTCTTGATGTTCTCGGGCACGATGGCGAGATTGTTCGCGAGCAGTTCCTCAACGGTCTTGCTCTGCAGATCGGGCGCGGATTCGAGCGCCTTATTCAAATTCGTCACGTAAGCGCCATGGTGCTTGTCATGGTGAATCTCCATGGTCTGCTTGTCGATGTAAGGCTCCAACGCGTCAAACGCGTAAGGCAGCGGGGGAAGTGTAAATGCCATAATTTCTCCTTCTCGATTTTTCAATTTGAGCCAGCGAATCCGCCGGCCTTTTCAAAAGCGTCCGCAAGACGAAACATACCTGCTTCATCGAAATGCTTAGCTAGTATCTGCATGCCAACCGGCAGGCCCGCGGATGTTTTTCCGCAAGGCACGCTCATGCAGGGAATCCCGGCCAGGGAGCCGGTGATGGTGTAAATGTCGGATAAATACATCTCGAGCGGATCGTCGATCTTTTCGCCGATCTTGAACGCGGGAAATGGTGAAACCGGAGCGACGATCGCGTCCACCTCGTCGAAGGCCTTTTGAAAATCCTCAGCGATGAGCGCGCGCACCTTTTGCGCCTTCAGGTAGTACGCGTCGTAATAGCCGTGGCTGAGCACGTAGGTGCCCAGCATGATGCGGCGTTTACATTCGGCGCCGAAACCCTCGCCTCGCGTGGCTCGGTACATATCGCTCAATGTGTCTTCGTCTACTCGCCTGCTATTCGCCCGGGTGGTGTAGCGCACGCCATCGTAGCGCGCCAGATTGGAGCTGGCTTCGGCCGTCGCAATGATGTAGTAGCAAGGCACGGCGTACTTGGTAGCAGGCAGGCTGATGTCGCGCACTTCGCAACCCAACTTTTTCAGCAGCGCAATGGCTTGCTGGATGCGTTCGCCTGATTCGCTCGCGAGTCCTTCGAAGTATTCGCGCGGCAGCCCGATCTTCAAGCCAGCGACGTTGCCATCCAGTTGAGACGCGTAGCTGGGCACCGGCGCCAACGCGGAAGTGGCATCGCATTCATCGCGGCCCGCCATGGTTTCGAGCAACAACGCAGCGTCCCGCACCGTTTTCCCAAATGGTCCGATGTGATCCAGCGAACTGGCGAAGGCCACCAGGCCATAGCGCGAGACTCGTCCATAGGTTGGCGTCACGCCCACCACGCCGCAGAACGAAGCCGGCTGGCGAACCGAGCCGCCGGTGTCCGATCCAAGCGCGGCCACCGCTGTTCCTTGCGCAACCGCTGCAGCCGATCCGCCGCTCGATCCGCCTGGCACGCGATCGGGCGCCACGGGATTGCGTACCGGACCGAACGCGGAATTTTCGTTGGAAGATCCCATCGCGAACTCGTCGCAGTTCGTTTTTCCAAGAATTACTGCGCCCGCCTGTTCCAACCGCATTACGGCCGTGGCATCGTAAGGCGGGATGTAGCGTTCCAGCAGGCGCGATCCGCAAGTAGTGCGGACTCCTTTGGTAACGATGACATCCTTCACCGCGATCGGCACGCCGGCCAGCGGTCCCGGATTATCGCCGGCCGCGAGCTTGCGGTCCACTCGTTCGGCGGCCGAAAGCGCGCGTTCGGAACAGAAATGGAGATAAGCGTTGGTTTTCGGGTTTTCGGCCTGCGCGAATTCTAGCGCGGATTGCGCCAACTCCACGGCGCTAAACTTGCGCCCAATCAAACCGGTCTGCACTTGCTCAATGGTGAGAGAAGCGATGCTCATCGTCGTTTGCTCACCTCTCAATCACCTTCGGCACCTTGTAGTATCCGGCGCCGGCCAGCGGTGCGTTCGCGAGGGCGAGTTCGTTGCCGAGCGGCGGAACTGGTTGGTCTTCCCGCAATGTCGCGGTCTCCGCGCTCTGATAGAGCACCTGGGCCATGGGCTCGACCGCGGAAGTATCCAGTTCGCTGAGCGCTTCCATGTGCGTGAGAATTTCATCCATGTCTTTTGCAAGGCGCGTGATCTCTGAATCTGTCAGCTTCAGATTCGCGAGGCCGGCCACGTAGCGGACCTCCGGCTCGGTGATCTTCACGCGGTCGCCTTTTTCTCTGCCCGATGGCGGGC